>Ga0335083_10007051_pt1 | contig 13908 bp, 9 predicted proteins | sample Lox_Sample_42_FD_206716 | JGI IMG/M metagenome (GOLD analysis project Ga0335083, IMG submission 206716) | Soil microbial communities from Loxahatchee National Wildlife Refuge, Florida, United States - Lox_Sample_4.2 | ecosystem: Environmental > Terrestrial > Soil > Wetlands | place: USA: Florida...
CTGCACAATTGTAAACTGAACGAGCCGACTTGGTTGTTGGGCCGGAACGCAAGGCATTGACTGGCTTGAGCAACCTGTTTAACGTGGCCGTCCCGATGAAAGTCACCTTCAACTGGCTTAAAGAATACGTTGATTTCGACTGGTCGCCTGCGGAATTGACCGAGCGGCTCACGATGCTTGGTCTCGAAGCCGAGCACGTTCATAGAATCCGCGGCGAGTTTGAAGGCATCGTCATTGCCCAAATCCTTACCAAGGACAAGGTCCCCTCGTCGGAGAAGCTGACCGTCTGCAAGGTGAACGATGGCCAAGGCGAACGCACCATCATCTGCGGCGCGCAAAATCACAAGGCAGGCGACAAAGTGCCGCTCATCCTGCCGAACTACGCGTTGCCGTTGAAGCCCGGCGAAAAAGAACCGTTTGTCATCAAGGAACGGAAGGTCTTCGGCATCACGAGCCAGGGCATGATGTGTTCACCGCAGGAACTCGGCCTGCCGGACCCGGTCGAGGGCCTGCTGATTCTTCCTCCGGATGCGCCTGTCGGAAAATCATTTGCCGAATATCTCGGCCGCGCGCGTGGCGACGTGCTTTACGATTTGGAGATTACGCCGAACCGGCCGGATTGGAACAGTGTCATCGGCATCGCGCGCGAGATTGCGGCGGTGACGGGGAATAAACTCAAGCTCCCTGTCGTTGGTGGGGCGAGCGTCCCCGCCAGCCGGTCTTTGCACACGGCTGCCACGGCTCGTCAGGACCCCCGCCCCACTGTTGCTGACTTGGTCAGTGTGCGTATTGAAGACGCGGAGCTTTGCCCGCGTTACACGGCGCGTGTGGTCAAAGGTGTGAAGATCGGACCGAGTCCGGACTGGCTGCGTTCGACGTTGGAGAAAGTCGGTGTCCGCTGCATCAACAACGTCGTGGACGTGACGAATTACGTCATGCTTGAGTCCGGCCAGCCGCTGCATGCGTTTGATTACCATCTCATTGCTGGCGGTAAGGACAACCAGCCAACGATTGTCATTCGCCGCGCCATTGCCGGTGAAAAATTCAAGACTCTCGACAACATCGAACGCACGCTTACGAGCGAAATGCTTTTGATTGCTGACGAACAGAAAGGCATCGCGCTGGCCGGGGTCATGGGCGGCCGGAACACGGAAATTAACGATCGTACAACGGACGTGCTCCTCGAGAGCGCGTATTTCTCGCCGACGAACATCCGGCGAACGAGCCGGGCGCTGGGCTTGCGCAGTGAATCGTCCTATCGCTTTGAGCGCGGCGCGGACGTTGGTGTTTGCGACTGGGCCAGCCAGCGCGCAGCGCAGTTGATGGTCGAAACCGCCGGTGGCCAGCTGGTGGAAGGGGTCGTGGACGATTATCCCCGGCCGGTTGAACCGAAACAAATCCTCCTGCGCCATCAAAAGGTGACCGAGCTGCTGGGCATCCCTTTGAAGCCGGAAGAGTGTGAATTTTATCTGGGCCAGCTTGGCCTGAAGATTCTCAATCGCAAGGCGCGGCCCGTCGGCGCGAGCGGTCCGCCGGAGCCGGCGACATTTCAAATTCCGACGTTCCGTGTGGACCTGAAGCGCGAGGTGGATTTGACCGAGGAAATCGCCCGTCTGTATGGCGTGGATAAAATCCCCGCCACGTCGCCACGCGGCGCGATTGGCGCGAACGCCTTTGATTCCGTGCACGACCAGATTGCCGAAGCCCGAAGGATCTTGAGCGGATTGGGTTTGACCGAGGCGCAGGGGCAGACGCTCGTCGCGAATGCCGAGTGCCGAATGCCGAATGCCGAACTGGTTGCGCTGGCGAATCCGTTGAGCAGTGACATGGATGTGCTGCGGCCGAGTTTATTGCCGGGATTGATTCATTCGTTGCGGCATAATGTCGGCCGGAAGAATTACGATGCGGCGTTATTCGAAATCGGGCGAGTGTTCGCACATGGTGGGGACGCCACGCCGCGGCGTCCGGACGGCTCGGCGAGCCGTACCTGCCAGGAAGAACGCCGTGTCGCGATTGCGCTGACGGGCCGGCGTGCGCCGGATTTCTGGACCGGCACGGAGCGCGAGGCGAAGTTTGACGCCTACGATTTAAAAGGCATCATCGAAGAATTCCTCGACCATTTCGGCGTTCGCGGTGTGACGTTCAATCCTGCCAAAACGGACTCCGGCACGGCATTGTTCCTGGAGTCGGCTCAGATTCAGTTGGGCGGCAAATGGCTGCTGGGCCAGATGGGCCGGCTTTCTCCGGTGCTGGCTAAACAATACGATTTGCGCGATGCGGTTTTTCTTGCGGAATTGAATCTGGACCGACTGCTGGCAAGGCGGAACCCGGTAAAATCTTTCAAGCCGCTTCCGCAGTTTCCGGCCATTCGCCGCGATGTGGCGATGATTGTGCCGGAGGCGACAACGCACGACGCGGTTTTGCAGACGGTCAAACAAGCCAAACCTGCGAACCTTGAAGGCGTCGAGTTGTTCGACGTTTTTCGCGGCAAACACGTGCCGGACGGACAAAAAAGTCTGGCTTACGCCTTCACGTATCGTTCACCGGAAAAAACTTTGACCGATGCCGAGGTCAACGCCGCGCACACGAAAATCGTGGAGGCGTTCAGGACGCAATTGAAGGCAATGGTGCGTGAGTAATCTGCGACCGGAACTGCTTCGCTGGTCACTGGTCGTCCGCGGGCTCACATCCAGGGCCGTACATTTTCGCAACGCACTGACCATTTGCCATTTTTCGGAAAACCCGGCACAGATTCGTTCGGCCCGCCAGTCCAGCCGGCGCACATCAGGGCCGTGGCCGCGAGCAAGCCGCCGTTGGCCGGCAGGTAGGCCGGCAGATCCGGGCGCTGATAGTTGTGGCCATTGGGCAAATAACGATTTTTTGAGGTATCGAGCAATAGAAAATCCAGCGCCAGTTCCGGCTGGCCGGTGCGCGCCGCCGCCATCGCGGCCATCGGGTAATCCCAGCCCCAGCAACGATCCCATTGCCAGGTGTCTCTGACGCGTCGTGCCGTGCGCCGCATGGCATCAGGGTCCACGCCATCACCCGGCTGCATACCCAGTGCTCCCAGCAAAGCCGGATGTTCCCAGTTCCACTTGGTGTAAGTCTCATCCATGCCTTCCTGCATCAAATAGACGCCATCCTGCACGGGCAGTGGCGAAAGTTGATGAGAGACCCGGTCCCAAATCGGTTTGCGGGGCAATCCCAGCCGCTCGCGCCAGCTCTGTGCCACCCGCAGACCAAATCGCCAGTAGGCGAGTTCAAACGTCGGGTTAACGGTCATCCGCGCGTCGGTATTTTCGGAAACGGTTTTCAATGGTGGGCCGAGGACGAATTGATTCCGTGGCTGGACGAATTCGGCATAGGACGCCATAAATTCCGCCGAGGCAAAAACGATTTCCTGCCAGCGCACCAGGGTTTTCCGGTCCGGCTGCTGGCGGTAGGAAAGTTCGGCGTAGTAAATCGGATGGGGCTGTTGCCAGATGAGGAGCGGGCCAATAGGCGAGGGCGAATCATGTCCCTCGGGGCCGATCATCTTTGGCCAGCGCGCCCCGTGATATCCCTGGCGTCGAGCGGCATCGCGTGCGAGAGGTAAAATGCGTTCGTAAATCGCCAGACTGTTTGTGAACAACGGGAAGCGGTTCCAGGCCGTGAAATGAACGCTGTGCCACCAGTGCATTTCCAGGTGAAATTTTCCGTACCAACTGTTGCATAACAACCCGGTTTCCGCCGAAGGCAACGAGCCGGCGCAGTGCAACGCGGTGTTGTAGAGCGAAAGCACAATCCGCCGTTCCAATTCGGCAGCGCGCAAATCGGTGCTGCCACTCAGATCCATGGCGCCGCCGTTGGTCCAGAATTGGCGCCAATATTTTTCCGCAGCGGACCGGGTTTGGGCAAAATCCGGCAGTTGTGCAGTCGGCTTTGAGGAAAAATGGCAGACGAATTCGAGCTGGCGACCGGCTTTTGCCGACAACAAAAACGCGTGTTCCGCACGTTGTGTCAGCTCCGCCTTGTCGTTCCATTGCAGGCGGGTGGCATACTCGGTAGCATCCAATCGGCGTGCGAAATCGGCGCGATTCCCGGCCGGTCGCGAGCAGGTCGTGGTGTGCCGTTGGGGATGATTCCAGTCGGCCATGCTCATGCCCGGTGAGGCGTAAGGAAACGCCACGCACACCGGCAACCGGCCACCTGTCAGCAGAGGCGATTCGATACGCACGGCGACCGCATCCAGTGCAGGATGGCAGCAGGTTTGGACGTGAACCGGGCGGCCTTCAAATTCAAAATGACTTTCCAGCAAACCGCTCCCGAGATCGAGTGTCTGGCGAATGTTTTTCAAGTCACCCGGCGCCGCCATCGAGCCATCCGATTTCTTCAACTCAAATCCAACTCGGCCGAGATGAAAGCGGTGCGGGTTTTCGCGCAGCCAGTTGAATAGTGGTTCCTGCCCCTTCGAGTCCGTCGCATAGCCGACGGGCCGGCCATAGGTGTCATAGTCCCGATAGTGAAAATCTCTCGGATCCAGACCGGCCGGCAGCGGCGTGCTGTGCCAGGCCCAATGTGACGTGGTACAGAGGGGAAATGTCGTCGCACATTCCCCGGCGAAGGTCTGCAATCCCGTCACGTCGGCGGTGAACGCGAATTCACCATTGCCGACCGATAGTGCGGAAAAGGGGTCGAATCGTGTTATTTGTGGATTATGCCGGCGGACCAGGACAGTACGGTCAATCCGGCCGGATGAACCTCCCCAGGCGGACAGTGGTGACGTCGCAAGAAGCAAACCCGCCGCGCCCGTGGTCCGGAGAAACTCTCTGCGGTTGGTCCGCATTTTGTTTATTCCGTGGCCACAAACGGTGGCATCGGGCAATCCAGTGTGTCGGCGATGGCGCGGAGCAATTCGGCTTCGGCCTCCAGCACGACGCCGTCGGCGCCGATGGTATGGATGCAGGCTTCGAGCAGATTTTTTTTGATCAGCGGTGACGCCTGAGCCAGGCGGTCAAGCGCGGCATCAATCTGATTCACACCACATTGTTCGCGCGGGAGCAAAACCAGATCGGTTTCATCCGGCGCGCGCAGGAACGGCATGCCCGTGGCAAATGCCTTTTGAATTTCGGCTTCGTTGTCGCTGCCGACGTTGGCCAGCGCGGAGAGCAGCACGGCGCAATCCGGCACAAGTGGTTTCATGGAATAATACTGCACCAGGGCGCGGGGCGCCTGGCCAAATTGCGGCGCGAGGTGGTGCCGGACGATTTTTTGAATGACAAATTCAAACAATTCAATTTTGCCATCGCTTTGGATAAGCCACTGGAGTGCCTGTGAAAACTGCGTAAACTGGTCGGCGCTCAAATTCCGGAGCGAGCCGAGGGCCAGATTGACCATTGGCAAATGGGCATGCGCAGCGGCTTTTGAAACATCCGGGTAAAGTGCGGCGGTTTTCCGGCCGATCGCGGAATCAACGCGTTTGGCGAGTTCGTCCAGCTGTGTCGCCCGTGTCTTATCGTCGCCGCTCAGCAACATGGCGTAAATAAGCGCGACGGCGTCGAGCGGCTCGCGCGCGGCGGCTTTCACACTGTCGGGAAGCGAATCGCGCAATTGTTCGGCATATTTCAAATGCAGCGGCGTCGGATTGCCCAGATTTGGCAGGACCGAGTGCGACCGGATGACCGGCGGCTCATCCATGGTGCCGGAAGCAAGGATGGTCCCGCCCAGTACCGTGCCAAAAATGTTGGGCAGCGGCGTGGCGGGCCGGGATTTTGGTGGCGTGCTGTAGAGATTTAAATCTTCGGGCTTGTCCTCGGGCAGCCGCTTGTATTTGCCATCCCAGGTCGGGTCGATGGCGCGGATCCGCTGATCAATGGGCGGATGCGTGGACATCAGGTTGAAGAGCGGATCGCCCAGGGCATTGCCGAAAAACAGGTGGCTCGCATCGGACGCGTGCGGCGATCCCAGGCGCGAACCGTAACCGCCTATTTTCTGAAGTGCGCCAGAAAGTCCAGACGGGTTGCGCGTAAATTGCACCGAGGAGGCATCGGCCAGAAATTCGCGTTGGCGGCTGACCGCGGCTTGAATCAGGCGTCCAAAGAGCACGCCTAGCGAACCGATGGCCAACAATAAAAGCCCCATTAACACCACACCGCCGGCGTTACGACCACGGGCGTACATTAAGATTCTTCCGACGGTGGCGATGCAAAAAATGCCGAACAGGATTCCGATAAGCCGGATGTTCAACCGCATGTCGCCGTTCAAGATGTGGCTGAACTCGTGGCCGATGACGCCTTGCAGTTCGTCGCGGGTGAGTTTCGTCATGCAGTTGCGGGTGACGGCCACCACGGCATCGCCGGTCGTGTGTCCGGCGGCAAAGGCGTTGATGTAATCCTCGTTGTCCAGAACATAGACCTGGGGCACGGGCACACCGGACGCGATGGCCATTTCCTCGACCACATTGAGCAGCTTGCGTTCATCGGGATTGGTGGTGGTGGGATCGACCGGTCGGCCGCCCAGCGATTCGGCCACCGCGCTGCCGCCACCGGCCAACGCCATGGTTTTGTAGGCGCTGCCGATAAGAATGACCGCGAGCGTGCCGAGAATGACCCCGGCAAGGAGCTGCGGGTTCCAGAAGGCGAATGAGTGTTGCCCGGTGAAATAATTGATCCTGGAACCGGCATAGAAATCGACGAATACCGCCACCCCATAGATCATCACGATGATAGAGACGACCGCGAGCGCGAAATAAATCACCAGCAACTTCGTCTTGTGGTGGGCTTTGGCCTGTTGCTGGAAAAAATCCATTTTTGGGAGGGACGGCTTCATGCCGTCCCAATATCAATTGGGGACGGCGGCAGGCCGTCCCTCCCGCCAATCATGAAAATGAAACCTTGGGCGCGTCCTTTTGTTCCGGCTTGTCGATGACAAACAACTCCGCCGGGCTGAAATTGAACATGCCAGCGATGAGGTTGCTGGGGAAAACTTCGCGGTCGGTGTTGTAAGCCATCACCGAATCGTTGTACGCCTGCCGGGCGAAGGAAATTTTATTTTCTGTCGAGGTCAGCTCCTCGGTGAGCTGCATCATGTTCTGATTGGCCTTCAAATCCGGATAGGCCTCGGAGACCATCATCAGACGGCTGAGCGTGCCGGCGAGGCCGCTTTCGGCGGAGACGAGGCTTTTCATCGTGGTCGCATCGCCGGGATTGGCGGCGGCAGCCTTCGAGGCGGCATAGGCGATGTTGCGCGCCTGGGTGACAGCTTCGAGCGTCTCGCGTTCGTGTTTGATGTAGCCCTTGGCGGTCTCGACGAGATTGGGGATCAGGTCATAACGGCGCTTGAGCTGCACGTCAATCTGCGCATAGGCGTTCTTATAGCGGTTGCGGAGGGTGACGAGTTTGTTGTAGCCGCCAATGACAAAACCGACGAGACCCAGGGCGACCACCAGTATAATGACGATAAAAATCAATCCTATAGCCATATCTTTCCTTTATTTAGGTTCTCTAACGATTAGGTCAAAGTCCGCTTCCGGGCAATGATAATTTGGCCGTCATTTTGGAATCGCCCCTCACACCGGCTCCCAGCCCCGGTAACCTTTATCCGTGAGTCAACACCTCGCCGGCATCGGCCGTCGCAAGTTGAATCCCCGTTATGGTTCCACCAGCACCGGCATGCCTTCCCACGCCAGTTGCATCAGATAGTTGGCGTCCCAATTTGCCAGCCGGAAACAGCCATGCGATTCGGTTCGGCCCACTTGCTCCGGGCTGGGGGTGCCATGAATACCGTAACCGGTTTTATCCAATCCAATCCAAGCCACGCCGACCGGGTTTTTCGGCCCGGGTGGCAGAATCAACTTGTGGCCAATTGTTTGCAGGTCAGGGGATTCGGGGAAGAGCTCCGGGTCCACGGTGTAATTCGGGTTGGGTGCGATGGCAATGACGTGCAACTCACCCACCGGCCGTTTCTCGACGCGTGCCGCGATGCTGCAAGGGAAATGCGCCATCAGATTTGTTTCCAGGCCGAATGCCTCCAGGAATTTCCCATCGAGATGGATCACTACCAATGCCGCCTTGTCTGCCGGGACCGGATAGTTCACGTCGGGAATCTTTAAAACCGTGCCTGGCGCGACGTTCGTCCAGTTCACCGCCGGATTGAGTCTTCGTATCAGATCGGGATGCGAATGTGCTTTTTCGGCCACCAATTGAAGTTCCGTTTCGTAATCGAGCGCCGTCTGCTCTGATTTGGCCAGCCACGTTTTACCAAGAGGCTGCAAGTGCGCCAGGTCATTCGTGGTCACGCGGTAAGTTGTCAACAGCGGCGCGTCCAGGATGAGTTGCGCGCGTGTATCGGCATCAAGCACGCCCGTCGCGGGCAGGTTCTGCGTCTGTTGAAAGACCGCGATCGCCGCCCGGGTTTGCGAGCCGAGTGCGCCGTCAATGGAACCCGGCGAGATCGCCCGGCGTGCCAGGGCGACTTGCGCCTCCAGCACATCGTGAACCGGGCGGGGAAAATCCGCCGGCGATTGTCGGGTCAGAACCAGCGTTGGTCGCGGTCGCTGGCTGACGGAGATGGCCGGTCGGGCGATTTTCCTCGGATGCTCGTGGCGCCACCAAAGCCAGGTCCCCAGGATAAAAACAACCAGCACCAGCAACCACAGCCAGTGGACGGGTCTTTTACCCTGTGAACGGGTGGGATGCTGTCGGGCGCGGCGAGGCACACCGGGATTAAGCCACAGGCGGCGGGCCAACCCAAGACCGAACTCCGGAATTTGACCGGGTGGCTATATTATCCGCCGGCACCAGCTCCCTGGTCCGGATTCAAAACTGCTTCACCAATAAGTCTGGCCGCGGCGTCATAAGTCATCTGGCCGGTATTGATGATCATATGGTAGAGCAGGGGGTCGTCGATATTGGCGTTGAAATACTTTCTGAAATAGCGTTGGCGGGCGTGATCTTCGGCCGGGCAAAACTTGCACGCCTTATCGCGGGTCATCTGGTAGGCTTCGACGCAGTGCTCGATGCGTTTGTCCAACGGGGCCACCAGGCGGACATGAAAGACATGGGGCAATTTGGCGGTGACCACGTTGCCGCCGCGACCGATCAGGATCACGTTGCCGGTCGCCACCAGCCGGTGCATCGTTTCGGTGACATGTTGAATAACGGTCGCCGTCGGCGGCAGCGCGCCGAGGACATCCGCCATGAGGTCTTCCAACTGCGAAACGCGGTCTTCCCGTAGAAATTTAGCCAGGTACGGCGGGAGGCCATGGTCCGCCAGCACCTTGTCAATGAGATTACTGTCATAGACCGCCCAGGGGCGGCTATCGCCGACAGTATACGTCTGCAAATAACGGGCGAGTTTCCCGGCGACGGCCAGCGCCCCGCAACCCGCCTGGCGTGAAATCGTTACCGCCCGACGCACCGGAGTTCCTACCTCCCCGCCCGATTTAAACTGACTGCTGATGAAGGACACGCAGGGATCAATGCCACGAGTTTCAATCATAACTACCTCCTGGTCTTGAGGATAGGGGCACAGGATTATGGGCGCTTTTACCGTTTTGCCGATACAAGTCTTCTGACGCCGGTTGGATTCGCGTTGCCACCATAAATTGCCTCAACGGTTTCAGGCCGGTGACGTCTCTCCTGTCAACTTCACCGCTGCCTGAACCAAACTACGACCTCCAGGCCGCCGATTTCAAGGGCACCCGGTCGATTTGATGATGGCTAATGTGAATCATTAAAACCATCGGCGATTTTTAATCCGGTCGCAGCCCGGCGGACCTAGGATTTGGCCAGCAATTCGCGGTAGGCGCTGAAAATTTGATCCACCAGCGGCGAGGGGGCAATCGGTTCGCGGTCGAAGGAGGCTACGGGAACAATCCCAAATACGCTTTGGGTGAGGAAGATGCCTTCGGAATTTCTCAACGCCTCGGGTTTGATGACGCGCTTGTTCGTCTGCAGGCCGAGCGCCTGGCAGATTTCCAGCACCACGGCCCGGGTGATGCCGGGCAACACGCCGCGGCCGGTCGGGGTGGTGCAAATCTGATCGTTGTAAATCCAGAATATGTTGCCGCTCGCCGTTTCGGCCACCTCGCCGTTGGTGTTGATCAGCAACGCCTCGTCCGCCCCCTGCTCGGCGGCCTCGGCCCGCGCCATGACATGCGTGAGTTTGCTCAGGGTTTTGAATGAGGACAGCGGATCGGCGGCCAGCACCCGGAACGACGACGTGATCAGGCTCCACGGCATTGGATTTTCTGCGGCCGGTGCGGCATGCAATGTCATCACGACCGTCGGCTTGGCTTCGGTGACCGGCAGATAACCGCGCTGCCCCGGGCCGCGGGTCAGCGTCATGCGCAGGACCGCCTCCGACATTTCATTCGTTTCAATCAGTTGCTCCACAAAACTCTGCAATTCCTTGGCCGCATACGGCGATCTGATTTTCAAGAAGTCGGCGCCGCGGGTCATCCGTTCCAGGTGTTGCGCCAGCCGGAATGGCCTGCCGTTCACGACCCGCACGGATTCGAAAAGACCGTCCCCATACATGAATCCGCGGTCGTTGACGGGAACAACTGCTTCCGCCTCGGGTACAAACCGGCCATTGAGAAAAATGGTCATGTGTTCCTGATGCGCTCCCAATATCCAAAATGCGGAGATTTCGCGAGCAGAAAAATTGATCTGCGGATCTCGCAGATACTCCCGAAACGACAACGCACCGGAGAAAAGATTCTGCAAAAGAGTTGTCCGGTTTTGGTTGAATCCGGCATGAATAGGAGAATGCAGGCGATGGATGACATGGCACTGTTGGCGAACACGCCATGCGCCATTTGGAAGCGGCCTTTCAAGAACCGGTGAGACGGCGCATCGGTTTATCGGATAACAATGAGTTTATCGACGTGTTGGCTGTGGCGAAAAGGAAGCAGACGATTTAAGCTTCAACGCTGCAAAAAATCCACGCGCCTTGGCCAGCGTTTCCTCGTATTCCGCTTCGGGATTTGAATCCGCCACGATGCCGGCGCCGACGTTAAAATGCGCGAGGCCGTCTTTGCAGACCGCCGTACGGATAGTGATGCTCAACTGGCTTTCACGATTGAACCCAAGGTAGCCATGACAGCCGCAGTACGGTCCGCGCGCAACCGCTTCCAGTTCGTCGATGATTTCCATGGCGCGGAATTTTGGCGCTCCCGTGATGCTGCCACCGGGAAAGCATGAGCTTAACGCGCCTAAATGCGTCATGTCGGGTCGCAATCGCCCTTCGACCGTCGAGACCAGGTGTTGCACCTGCGCAAAGCGTTCGAGCCGGGCGAGTTCCGGTACCTGCACCGATCCGAATTCGCAGACCTTGCCGAGATCATTGCGCAGCAAATCGGTGATCATCACCAGTTCGGCAAGTTCCTTGGCGCTGGTTTGAAGTTCGTAGGCCAGTTGCGCGTCCCGGGTCGGGTCGGCATCGCGCGGACGCGTCCCTTTGATCGGCCTTGTCTGAACGTGTGAACCGCTCAGGCGTAAAAACAATTCCGGCGACGAAGACACGATCTGAAAATCGCCGCAGTCAAGAAACGCGGAAAATGGGGCAGGGGAAACGGCGCTCAACCGTTGGAACAATTCGCAGCCGGAAAATTCGCAGGACGCCGTGAGCCTCTGCGACAGGTTGACCTGGTAAATATCACCGGCACGAATGTATTTTTGCACGCGTTCGACGGCGGCGATGAAGTCCGCACGGCAAAAACTGGACGCGGCGACACCCCCGCCCCGGCCCTCTCCCATCGGATGGGCGGGGGTGGCCGAAGGCCGGGTGAGGGCTTGTTCCCAAAATTCCAACTGTTCCCGCGCACGCTTTTCATTCCGCGAGCCGTCGGCACACAGGCCGGTGGAAACAACAAATGCTTTTCCGAGCTGATGATCAAACACAACGAGGCTGTCGTGGAAACCAACGCAGCAATCAGGCAATTCCAGGTCGTTGACCGCGTGGCGGGACAGTTTCGGTTCGGTAAAATTTTTCAAATTGTAGCCCCAGTAACCGAAGCAGCCGCCCAGCGGGAATGGCAGGTCAATCTCGTCCAGGAGCTCAAACCGCGCCATCAACGCGTCCAGAATTTGCCATGGATTGCCGAACTGAACATGACGGGTGACCGGTGACGGGTGACGGGAAATTTCACAGCACGAGCCGGACGACTGGAAGGTGAGAAAGGGATTCGCCGCAACGAACGAGCAGCGTGCGGATGGCAAATCAAACGCCGTCGTGCGCAGCAGGACAATTCCGGCGGCGTTACGCAGATTTTTGACAAGCGATTCCGGCGTGTGCGCGGTGGCGATTTCCTGAATCAGTGGACGCATGGAAATGGATGTGCGGATGAATGGATTCTGGATAAACCGACCGGCGCGAAGGAATTGCCCAACAATCCATTTATCCACCTATCCATAAATCCTGGCTCCGGGGTTATGCAAACGCCTTGGGGATGACATTGGGACGGCCGACCCGGCGTTCGTAGTCCAGAATGATTTCAACGGCTTCTTGCGGATCGTCAGTCACCTTGACGAGGTCAAGATCGCTCGGGCTGATGAATTTGTGTTTGTCCCGCACTTCCGCCTTCAACCAGCGCAAGAGACCGTTCCAGTGGTCGCGCCCAAACAGGATCAGCGGAAACTGCGGGATGCGTTCCGTCTGCGCGAGTGTGATGATTTCGAAAAATTCGTCGAGCGTGCCGAATCCGCCGGGCATGAAAACAAAACCGAGGCTGTATTTTGCGAAGCAAACCTTCCGCGCAAAGAAATAGTGAAAATGCAGCGGCAGATTGACAAACCGATTGCCGGTTTGTTCGTGAGGCAGTTCGATGTTGAGGCCGATGGATTTGCCACCGCCCTGGGCTGCGCCCTTGTTCGCAGCTTCCATGATGCCCGGGCCCCCGCCGGTGATAACGGCCAGATGGTGCTGCGCCAGGCCTTTGGCAATCGCCACGGCGGCGCGATAATATTTGTCGCTCGGGCGTATGCGCGCCGAGCCGAAAATCGTGACCGCCGGGCCGGCCTCGGACAGCGTCTGGAAGGAATCCACAAACTCGGCCATGATGCGGAAAATCCGCCAGGGATCCTCCCGGATGAAGGAAGTTGAGTCGCTCATGGCGGCAGAATAATCAAGTGCCGGAAAATGGAAAGGCCGGAGACAAGGCAAAATCTCCGGCCGGTGTTACTGCCCGGTTCCTCAGGAGCAACCGAGGCTCTCGCCGCAATTCAGACACTTGTAACACGCGCCGTTGCGCACAGCCACGTGTCCGCAGTTCGGGCAGGTGGGCGCGTCCTGCTGAAAGTGCGCCACGGAGTCACTTAGATTTTTTATCTCGCGTTCGGCGTGCGCGGGATGACCGTTGCCATTGCCGCTTTTCACTTCCAGCACGTCATTTTCCTCGGCAATCGGCAATTCCGGCACCGGGCGGTTCACCTTTTTTTTTAACTCTTCCATCAAGCCGGGCATGGCGAGTTCCGGTTGATTGCGCGCGGCGGCGATCCCTTCGCGGTAGCCGGGAACGAATTGCAGTGCGAGCCACCGGAACACATAATCGGTGATGGACGACGCGTTGCGGATTTCCGCATTCTTCGTGAAGCCGCTCGGTTCAAACCGCTGGTGCGCGAATTTTTTCACGAGCGTTTCCAGCGGCACCCCATATTGCAGGGCAATGCTGGTCAGCGTGCCGATGCTGTCCATCAAACCGCCGATGGTCGAACCTTCCTTGGCCATCGTGATGAACAATTCACCCGGCTGGCCATCCTCGAACAATCCCACCGTCATGTAACCTTCGTGGCCGGCAATGTCGAATTTGTGCGTGACGGCCGTGCGCGTATCGGTCAAACGGCGACGGAGCGGTTTGCCGGCTTCGGTGCGTAATTTGGCAACTTCGGTCTCGAGTTCCTTGATGCGGGGGTCGAGCGCCGAACCTTC
>Ga0335083_10007052_pt1 | contig 13907 bp, 16 predicted proteins | sample Lox_Sample_42_FD_206716 | JGI IMG/M metagenome (GOLD analysis project Ga0335083, IMG submission 206716) | Soil microbial communities from Loxahatchee National Wildlife Refuge, Florida, United States - Lox_Sample_4.2 | ecosystem: Environmental > Terrestrial > Soil > Wetlands | place: USA...
ATAGTGAGTACGCCGCTGGAAAGGCCGTGGAGGTCGTTAGGAGTCGGAACAACACATGCCTGGAAGATGATCTTCATCTAGCCGTATCAATGAGGTCCTTTCGAGCTGAACGCGTTTCGGAGTTTGTGAAGGCGTTATTGGATCGTGAACCATCAAAGGCGCGCGACGCACTGAAGCATGTCCAGGGGCGCTATCCGATCGTCATGACGCGAAACCTTGACGTTGCAAAAGAATGGGTGCGAAGCCGAGCTCGAGGGTCCGAGCGCTTTGGGTTGGTGGCTTCGTCAAAGGCAATCCGGCTGAAACCGTATGCAGTCGACATCCGGGTGAAAGTCGATCCCGTGCATTGGTTTCTCAACGAGAAGGAGGATATTCGCTCGAGCTACTACCTCGAAGATGCTGCCACCGAATTTCAGGTTCAGGGACTTGAACTTGATTGGACCTGCGTGACTTGGGACGGAGATTTGCGATTCACGAGGAACGATTGGAGCTACCACGATTTTCGTGGCTCCAAATGGACCAACGTGTCCAACGAGGACAACCGAAACTATTTGCGCAACGCGTACCGCGTCTTACTTACCCGAGCTCGGCAGGGCATGGTCATCTTCGTGCCGCCGGGTGACCTTCGTGATCCGACGCGTCTGTCCGGGTACTACGATCCTACGTTTCAGTACTTGGCAGAAATTGGTGTACCTATCTTGAACGGACTTGGGCCCCAAAAATGAAATTCTGGGTCGGCGTGACCGACCGAGTCTGGTACGAGTATCTGCGCGAACGTTCGCCGGACGAAGTCAACTTCTGGCAACCCGCGGCGCTGCCGGTGGCCCGATTTCTAGCGCCTGGCGTGCCCTTCCTCTTCAAGCTGCACGCCCCACACAACTTTATTGTTGGTGGTGGATTCTTTGTCAGATTCAGCGCGTTGCCGGCGCGCCTTGCCTGGGAAGCCTTTCGCGAAAAGAACGGTGTTGAGGACTACGCGAGCCTTCGCGCCCGTGTCGTTCAATACCGCGGTGAGATTCGGGGAGATCCAGAAATCGGCTGCAACATTCTCAACAGTCCCTTCTTCTTTGAGGACAACGACTGGATTCCGGTGCCTGAGACGTGGGCGCCGAACATTGTGCGCGGACGAACGTTCGACACGGAGGAGAACGACGGTCTGCGGCTGTGGAACGTCGTCAGCGAGAGGCTCCGGCGGCCAGCGGCCGTAGCGGATCGCGCCGAAGAGGCGCGGTTCGGGGCAGAGTATTTCACTCGTGCGCGGCTCGGTCAGGGAGCGTTCCGAGTGCTGGTGACAGAGGCGTATGACCGGCGATGCGCGATCACTGGGGAGCGGACGCTTCCCGTCCTCGAGGCCGCGCATATCAAGCCATACTCGGAAAGCGGGCCGCATCTGGTCTCGAACGGCTTGCTGCTGAGATCGGACCTTCACATTCTGTTCGACGACGGATACCTCACCGTGACCGATGACATGCGGGTCGAAGTGAGCGGGCGCATCAAGGAGGAGTTCGAGAACGGCCGGGACTACTACAAGCTGGCGGGCAACACGGTGCATGTTCCGAGCGGCGCCGATGATCAGCCGGCGAGGGACTTCATTCGCTGGCACAACGAGAACGTCTTTCTCGGGTAATCAATGGCGACGGTTGAAGGAGAGCTGGGAAGAACAGCGATGCTTAGAATTCCCGCATGAGCTCCATCTCCGCCCTCTGGGATTCCTCGATCGTCCCCACGCTCGCTTCGTACATCCGCATTCCCGCCAAGTCGCCGCACTTCGATCCGGACTGGGCGAGGCACGGGCATATCGACGAGGCGGTGGAGCTGGCGGCGGGGTGGTGCCGGGAGCATCCGGTGCGCGGGATGGCGCTCGAGGTGGTGCGGTTGCCGAAGCGCACGCCGCTGCTTTTCGTCGAGGTGCCGGCGTTCGCGGGGACGGCGGGCGGGGAGCCGCGCGGCACGGTGCTGCTCTACGGGCATCTCGACAAGCAGCCGGAGATGACCGGCTGGGCGGAGGGCACGGGACCGTGGCTGCCGGTGCTGAAGGCGGGCAGGCTGTACGGCCGCGGCGGGGCGGACGACGGCTACGCGGTGTTCGCGGCGATCGCGGCGCTGCGCGCGCTCGAGGAGGAGGGGCGGGCGCATGCGCGCTGCGTGCTGGTGATCGAGTGCTGCGAGGAGAGCGGCAGCACCGATCTGCCGGCGTATCTCGAGTTCCTCGCGCCGAGGATCGGGACGCCGGGCCTGGTGGTGGGGCTGGATTCGGGCTGCGGCAATTACGCGCAGCTCTGGGGGACGACGTCGCTGCGGGGGCTCGTCAACGGGGTGCTGACGGTCGAGGTGCTCACCGAAGGGGTGCACTCGGGCGATGCGAGCGGGGTGGTGGCCGAGAGTTTCCGCGTCGCGAGGAAGCTGCTCGAGCGCGTGGATGACGCGGGCACGGGCGCGGTGCGCGATCGCGCGTTCCAGGCGGCGATTCCGCGAGAGCGGCGCGCGCAGGCGAAGCGCGCGGCGAAGGTGCTGGGCAGCCGGCTGCACGCCCGGTTCCCGTTCGTGAGCGGCATGAAGCCGATGGCCGCGCGGCTCGAGGAGCTGGTGCTGAACCGCACCTGGCGGTCGGCGCTCTCGGTGACGGGCGCCGACGGCCTGCCGCTGCCCGCGAACGCGGGCAACGTGCTGCGGCCGAAGACGGTGCTGAATCTCTCGCTGCGCCTCCCGCCCACGGTGGACGGCGGCAAGGCGGCGAAGCACTTGAAGCGCCTGCTGGAAAAGGACCCGCCCTACGGCGCGCGGGTGCGGTTCGAGCCGGGTCAGGCGGCGACGGGGTGGCATGCGCCGGCAACGGCGCCCTGGCTGGAAGATGTCCTGGACAGGGCTTCGAAGAAGCATTTCGGCAGGCCCGCGATGTGGATGGGCGAGGGCGGCACGATCCCGTTCATGGCGATGCTCGGCGCCAAGTTCCCGCGCGCGCAGTTCCTGATCACGGGCGTGCTCGGGCCGCACTCGAACGCGCACGGGCCGAACGAGTTCCTCGACATCGGGTACGCGAAGAAGCTGACCGCGGCGGTGGCGGATGTCGTCGCGGCGCAGGCGCAGAGCTAGCCCGCTTCCCCCATCACCGTCACGACTACGCTGCGCGAGTGCGGCGCGGTGCGGTGCTCGTAGAGGTAGATGCCCTGCCAGGTCCCCAGCATCAGCCTGCCCTCGCTCACGGGGATCGTGAGGCTGTTCGAGGTGAGGATCGAGCGCGCGTGGGAGGCCATGTCGTCGGGGCCTTCGGTGTCGTGGACAAAGGCGCGGTCGCCGTCGGGGGCGAGGCGCGAGAGGAAGGTTTCCAGGTCGCGGCGCACGTCGGGGTCGGCGTTCTCGCACAGGATCAGCGAGGCGCTGGTGTGCTGCAGGAACACGGTGCAGGTGCCGCGCGCGATGCCGCTCGCGGCGATCGCGCGCGCGACGTCGGCGGTGATGTCGGTGGTGCCGCGGCCGCGGGTGCGGTAGTCGAGGGTCTTCTGCGCGATCACTTGCGCGGGTAGTGGACCTTGTGCGGGATGACGTTGCGCACGCCGCCGCGCGGGTTCGGCACGTCACCCGCGTAGCGCGGGATGACGTGGATGTGGGCGTGCCAGACGGACTGGCCGCCGGCCTCGTCGCAGTTTGCGCCGACGTTGTAGCCGTCGGGCTTGTGGCGGGCGTCGAGCACGGGCTTCACTTCGCGCACCAGCGCCCAGCAGGCGGCGTATTCCTCGGGGGTGAGGTCCCAGAGGGTGCGCGCGTGGCGGCGCGGCACGACGAGCGAGTGCCCGGGCGAGACCGGGTAGGTGTCGGGCACGGCGATAGCGTACGCGTTCTCGGCGAGGATCTGGCGCTGGGGCTTGCAGAAGATGCAGGGCTTGTCGGTCAAGCGCTTTCCCGGGTTCGAGTAGGCCCCCGATTAAAGCACTCGGGGGCGACGGATGAAAAACGGGCCCCCGATTAAAGCATTTCGGCGTCGGCGAATGGGAGGACAATGGTCCATGAGCGGCCATCTGCAGGACGAGCTCGGCAAGCTGCTCGACGGCTATGACGAGCGTCGGCGCGGCGACCTCGAGCGCGAGCACAGGGCGAAGGAGGCGGACGAGGAGTTCCTGCGCGCGTTCGCCGAGCTGCGGCGCGAGGTGATCCGGCCGGTGTTCGAGGCCGCCGGCGCGCTGCTGGAGGCGCGCGGGCACCGCTACAGCATCGCGGAGCAGGAGTTCGCCCTGGGCGACGGGGGCCAGGTCACCGAGGCCGCGATCACGATGCGCGTCGTCGCCTCGGGCACGCGCGCGCCGCTGCACGAGGACCGCGAGTCGCTCTCGATCGCCACGCGCCACTACAACAAGACGGTATGGATCAACTCCGGCGAGGCGCCGGAGGCGGGCGGCCTCGCCGGCGCCAAGGGCGCCTACGCGCTCGACAGGGTGACGCGGCAGCTGGTGGAGGAGGAGCTGCTCGCGTTCGTCGCCCGCGTGATGGCGCGCTAGGCGACCTCGAGCAGCTCGACGTCGAACACGATCGTGGCGCCCGGCGGGATGACGCCGCCGCAGCCCTGGTCGCCGTAGGCGAGCGCCGCGGGGATGGTGAGCTTGCGCACGCCGCCGACGCGCATGCCGCGCACGCCCTGGTCGAGGCCCGCGATCACCAGCCCCGAGCCGACCTCGAAGTCGAGCGGGTCGCAGCGGTTGCGGCTGGAGTCGAACTGCGCGCCGTCGAGCATCTTGCCGACGTAGTGCACGCGGATCTCGGCGCCGTCCGCGGCGAGCGCGCCGCGGCCGACGATCAGGTCCTGCTGGATGAGGCCGCTGGGCGATTCGACCGGCTGGGTCATGACGCGCTCCTGTAAGGGGAGCGGCATTGTACGCGCCGGGCGCGCGCGTGCCGGGCTATTTCGGCCGGGCCTGCGCGCGGCGGCGCGTCAGCCACCAGAAGGCGAGGCCGGCGGCGGCGAGGACCAGGAAGAGGAGGCCCTCGAGGTGCTCCAGCCGGCCGAGGATCGCCTCGGCAGCGTCGCCGAGGAGGAAGCCGATGCCGGTGACGGCGCAGGCCCAGAGCACGGCGCCGATGAGGTTGAGGGTCTGGAAGCGCAGCACGCCGATCTGCGTGGTGCCGATCGAGAACGGCAGGATCGCGCGCAGGCCGTACATGAAGCGGATGCCGAGGATCACGGGCAGGTGGTACCTGGCGAGCAGCGCCTTGGCGCGCGCGGCGGGCCCGGCGTACCTGGGGAAGCGCGCGAGCAGGCGCTCGCCGTAGCGCCGGCCGGCGAAGAAGAACACCTGGTCGCCGAGGAAGCCGCCCAGCACCGCGACGCCGATCACGCTCTGGATGTCGAGCAGGCCCTGGTAGGCGGCGAAGCCGGCGAGCAGCAGCACGGTCTCGCCCTCGAGCAGCGTGCCGGCGAGCACGGCCCAGTAGCCGTAGTCTTCTACGAGCTGCGCGAGGTCCATGGCTAGGGCGGGGCCGGGGCGCGATTCCCAAAAGCGGGAATCATAGTCCGGCCCTGCTTTCCGGCGTGTTGCGGGAGCGTCAGGCGGCCTGCTTGTGCCGCGGCAGCTCGCCGATCGCGGTGCGCACGGCGTCCTCTACACGATCGAGGAAGACGAACTGGAGCTTCGCCTTGGCGTCGGCCGGGACGTCCTCGAGGTCCTTTTCGTTCCTCTTCGGCAGCATCACGGTCCGGATGCCGGCGCGGAGCGCCGCCAGGGTCTTCTCCTTCACGCCGCCGATCGGCAGCACGAGGCCCCTGAGCGAGATTTCGCCGGTCATGGCGATGTCCGCCCTTACTTCCCTGCCCGACAAAAGGGAGACCAGGCTCAGGAACATCGCCACCCCGGCGCTCGGGCCGTCCTTCGGCGTCGCGCCGGCGGGGACGTGGACGTGCACGTCCACCTTCTCGAGGGATTCCCCGAGATAGTTCTTCGCGAGGGTGAGCGCCGCTTGCGCCGACTCCTTCATGACGTCGCCGAGCTGGCCGGTGAGGATCAGCTTGCCGGTGCCGGGGGTCTTCGAGGCCTCGATGAAGAGGATGTCGCCGCCCACCGGCGTCCAGGCGAGCCCGGTGGCGACGCCGGGCGAGGAGGTCCTCAGCGCGACTTCGTTCTCGAACTTCTTCGCGCCGAGGATCGAGTGCAGGTCGGGCTCGTCGATCGCCACGGGCTCGGCCGCGCCCTCGGCGATCTTCATCGCCGCGCTGCGGAACACCGAGCCGATCGAGCGCTCGAGGTTGCGCACGCCCGCCTCGCGCGTGTAGTCGGCGATGAGGGAGCGGATGGCGGCGTCCGAAATCGTGGTCTGACCCTGCTTTAGTCCGTTGGATTCCAACTGCCGCTTCACCAGGTACTTCTTCGCGATCTCGAGCTTCTCGTCCTCGGTGTAGCCGGGGAGCTGGATCACCTCCATGCGGTCGCGCAGCGGCCCCGGGATCGTGTCGAGCACGTTCGCGGTGCAGATGAACATCACGCGCGAGAGGTCGAAGTCGACGCCGAGGTAGTTGTCCCGGAACTTGACGTTCTGCTCCGGATCCAGCACCTCGAGCAGGGCCGACGACGGGTCGCCGTGGAAGCCGCCCATGCCGAGCTTGTCGATCTCGTCGAGCATCAGCACGCCCGCGCGGCTGCCGGCGCGCTTCACCGCCTGGATGATGTTGCCCGGCAGCGAGCCGATGTAGGTGCGCCGGTGGCCGCGGATCTCGGCCTCGTCGTGCGTGCCGCCCAATGCGACGCGCTGGAACTTGCGGCCGGTCGCGCGCGCGATCGACTGCCCGAGCGAGGTCTTGCCCACGCCCGGCGGGCCGACGAAGCACAGGATCGGGCTCTTGCCTTCGGGGTTGAGCTTGCGCACCGCGAGGTACTCGAGGATGCGGCGCTTGATCTTCTCCAGGCCGTAGTGGTCCTCGTCGAGCACCTTCCTCGCTTCCGCGATGTCGATGGCTTTTTGCGGCTCCGCTTTCCAGGGCAGCTCGGTCATCCACTCGAGCCACGTGCGCAGCATCGAGGACTCGCCCGACTGCTCGCCCATCCGCTGCAGGCGCTTGAACTCCTTGCGCACGTGCTTCTCGACGTCCTCGGGGAAGCCGGCCGCGTCGATCGCTTTCTTTAGCTCCTCGATCTCGGCCGCAGTGTCCTCGCTGTCGCCCAGCTCCTTCTGGATCTGGCGCATCTGCTCGCGCAGCACGTGCTCGCGCTGGCGCTCGTCGAACTCCTTCTTCGTCTTGTCGCCGATCTCCTTGGAGAGGCGCAGCACCTCGACGCGCTTGGCGAGGTGCGCGAGCACCTTGTCGAGGCGACGCTCGAGGCTGAAGGTCTCGAGGATGTCCTGCTGCTCTTCCTTGCCGATGTCGAGCAGGTTGGCGACCATGTCGGCGAGCTGCCCCGGCGACTCGATCGCCTGCACCACGGTGGCGAGCTCGCCGGGCGCGTTGGGCAGCAGCTTGATCGCCTCCGCGGCCTGGCCCTTCAGCTGCAGGAAGCGCGCCTCGATGTCGGGGCCGGTGTCGGTCGCGTCCGGGATCCAGGCGACGCTCGCGACGAGGAACGGCCAGCCCTCGAGGAACTCGATGACGCGGAAGCGCCGCTCGCCCTGCACCACGAGGTGGTGCGCGCCGCCCTCGCTGCCGGCGATGAGGCGCACCAGCTGGCCGGCGGTGCCGACGCGGTAGAGGTCGGCCGGGCCGACGTCGTTCTGCTGCGGGTCGCGCTGCAGCAGGAAGCCGATCTTGAGCTGCTGGCGCGCGGCGGCGTGCGCCGCGGCGACCGAGCTCGAGCGCCCTACCGTCACCGGCGAGGCGATGCCGGGGAAGAGAACCGTGTTGCGCATCGGGATGAGGATCAGCGCGTCCTCTGGGATCGGACGCACCGAAAGCGCGGTCGAGCGCCCGCCCGGCTGGGCCTCGGCCGCCTTCGTTTCTTCGCCGCCTTCGAGCACTTGCTGCTTCTTCCTGCGCCAGAAGTCCATGGCTTCTCCACTTTGCGGACGCGGATATGCGCGTCACGACGTAGGTGCGGGCGAAACCGCCGGAATCAAGCGCGCGCCGGCGCCCTTTCGCCCCTTAGAATGCGAAGCCTCGGCCACCCGAATCCGGAGAAAAATCAGATGCCTTCCACCACCACGGCGAGCGGCCTCGTGATCGAGGAGCTCGCCCTCGGCTCGGGCGACACCGCCGTCGCCGGCAAGAGCGTCACCGTGCACTACACCGGCTGGCTCACCGACGGCGTCATGCGGGGCAGGAAGTTCGACAGCTCCAAGGACCGGAACGATCCCTTCGTCTTCCCGCTCGGCGGCGGGCAGGTGATCAAGGGCTGGGACGAGGGCGTGCAGGGCATGAAGGTCGGCGGCACGCGCAAGCTCACCATCCCGCCCGCGCTCGGCTACGGCTCGCGCGGCGCCGGCGGCGTCATCCCGCCCAACGCCACGCTGTGGTTCGAGGTGGAGCTGCTGAAGGTCGGCTAATCTTTCCAGGGAGGAGGGACCATGAGCGTCGTACCCAACCACGCCCTGCGCCAGCTGCGCGCGGGCAAGCTCGCGATCGGCCTGGGCCTGAGGCAGGCCCGCACGGTCGACACCGCGCAGATCCTGAAGACGGCGGGCTTCGACTGGATGTTCATCGACTGCGAGCACAGCTCGATCGGCACCGACACCGCGGCGCAGATCTCGTCAGCGGCGCTCGCGGTCGGCGTCACGCCGGTGGTGCGCGTGCCCGGCAAGGAGGAGCACTGGCTGATCTCGCGCATGCTCGACAACGGCGCGCAGGGCGTGGTGGTGCCGCACGTCGACACCGCCGAGGAGGCGAAGCGCATCGCCGATTTCTGCCGCTTCCCGCCGGTCGGCCACCGCTCGATGGGCGGCGGGCTGCAGCAGATCGGCTTCGCGCCGATGCCGATCGGCGAGGTGGCGAGGGTGGTGAACGAGGAGACGCTCGTCGTGGTGATGCTCGAGTCGCCGCAGGCGATCGCGAGCTGCGAGGCGATCGCGGCGGTGAAGGGCATCGACGCGCTGCTGATCGGCACCAACGACCTGTGCTTCGAGATGGGCATCCCGGGCCAGTTCAACGACCCGCGCGTGAAGGAGGCCTACGCGAAGACGATCGCCGCCTGCCGCAAGCACGGCAAGTTCGCGGGCATGGGCGGGATGTACACCGCGGAGCTGCTCGAGCGGCACATCGCGATGGGCGTGCAGCTGATCCTCTCCGGGTCGGACTTCAGCCTGCTGCTGCAGGGCGCGACCGCGCGCGCGCAGCTGGTGCGCGGCTTCGAAGGAAAGAGCGCCGGCAAGGCGGGCGGGGCTTGAGCCGCTCGTTCTCCGCCGCGGCGCTGCAGGGCATGCTCCGCGGGATCGAGAAGGAGTCGCTGCGGGTGCGCCCCGACGGCGCGCTCGCGGCGACGCCGCACCCGCGCGCGCTCGGCTCCGCGCTCACGCACCCGCACATCACCACCGACTTCAGCGAGTCGCAGCTGGAGCTGATCACCGGCGCGCATCCGAGCGTCGAGGCCTGCCTGGGGGAGCTGCGCGATATCCACCAGGTGGTCTACGGCGCGATCGGCGACGAGATCCTGTGGACTTCCAGCATGCCGTGCTGGCTGCCGGCGGACGACGCCATCCCGATCGGCCGGTACGGGACTTCCAACATCGGCCGCGCCAAGAACGTGTACCGCCACGGCCTGTCGTGGCGCTACGGCCGGCGCATGCAGGCGATCAGCGGCATCCACTACAACTGGTCGCTGCCCGGGCTCTCCAACGACGACTATTTCGGCCTGATCCGCAACTTCCGCCGGCACGCGTGGCTGCTCTTCTACCTGATCGGGGCGTCGCCGGCGGTGTGCAGCTCCTTCGTGGCGGGCAGGAAGCATCAGCTGCAGAAGCTCAGCGACTCGATCCTCTACCTGCCGCACGCGACCACCCTTCGCATGGGGCGCCTGGGCTACCAGAGCGAGGCGCAGGCTTCGATCCACGTCAGCTTCAACGACCTCGAGTCCTACGGCCACGCGCTGGAGGGCGCGATGACGCGCGACTGGCCGGACTACGTCAAGGTCGGCGTGCAGGGGCCGGACGGCGAGTACCGCCAGCTTTCCACCGCGCTGCTGCAGATCGAGAACGAGTTCTACGGCAAGATCCGCCCCAAGCGCCGCATCCGCTCGGGCGAGCGGCCGCTGCACGCGCTGCGCGAGCGCGGCGTCGAGTATGTCGAGGTGCGCCTGGTCGACCTCGACCCCTTCGCCGCGATCGGCATCACGCCCGCGACCTGCAAGCTGATCGACGCCTTCCTGCTGTATTGCCTGGCCGAAGACAGCCCGCCGGATACGCCCGCCGAGGTCGCCGAGATCGCGCAGAACCAGGAGTGCTCGGCGCAGCGCGGCCGCGAGCCGGGGCTGAAGCTGATGCGCAACGGCCGGCAAGCGGCGTTCGCCGGATGGGGCGCGGAGATCCTGGAGGGCTGCGCGCCGTTCGCGCGCCAGCTCGACGAGGCCATCGGCGGCGGCGCCTACCGCGAGGCGCATGCGGCCGCGGCGGCGATGCTGGAGGACCCGTCGCTCACGCCGTCGGCGCGCGTGCTCGCCGCGATGGCGAAGGACCACGCCAACTCCTACACCTCCTTTGCGCTGGCGCAGTCCCGGCGTCATGCGCAAGAGATCAGGGGTCTCGCTCTTCCCTCCGGCACGAAAGACCGCTTCCGGCGCATGGCGGAGGAATCGCTCCAGCTCCAGGCGCGCATGGAATCGCAGGACAAGGTGCCGTTCGAGGCCTGGCGCAGGCACTACCTCTCGCCCGAGATGCTCAACCCCTGAAAACGGGGTCAGACCACGTTTTCCGCCTCCGGCCCTTCCCTAGGCGCGCGGCCGCCAGCGCCTCGGCCGCAGCGTGCCCGGCAGGTAGAGCGGGTGCGCCGGCTCACCCTGTGCGCCCACGCGCAGCGCATGCAGGGGAATGTTCTCCTCCAGCAGCTTGCGCAGGAGCGCCGCGGAGCGCCCGCGGTAGCGCCCGTGATTGCCCCAGGCGCACACCACCAGCGCCGCGCGCTTCGCCGCCTTCACGATCGCAGCGTCATTGCCCCGCCCCACGGGGTCTTTCGCGGTTTTCAGCTTTTCGGGCTGAGTGGAGCGGAAGGCGAACAGGTTCGTAACCAGGATTCCGCCGAAACCCCACCGTTCCGCATAGTTCCTCGCGCGCGTGCAGCTCGGGTCGAGCTTGTGCTCGTCCGCGGTGCTGGGGTTCAGCATGATGAAGTTGGCGACCGGGAGCGAGCGGTCCCAGCAGCGCCACAGCAGCGTGCGCCAGCCGCGGTCGCGCGAGAACACCGCGCCAGCCTCGGTCATGGAGGGCGCTAGCTGCCCTCGACGATGCGCATGTCGCGCTCGGCGGCGTCGGTGCCGAGCACGCGCAGCGCCTCGGCGTACGCCGGGCCCTCGTAGCAGGCGCGCGCCTTCTCGAGGCTGTCGAACTCGACCACCACCGTGCGCTGCTGCAGGCCGAGCTCGTAGGTCTTGGCCGGCTCGCCGCGCACCACGAATCGCCCGCCGGCGGCCGCGACCGCCGGCCCCGCGAGCTTGGCGTACGCCGCGATCTTCTCGGGCTTCATCACCTTGCGGTACATCACCACCATGTAGGCCTTGGCCATCGGGCTCCTCCGGAATCAGGGACAGACCACGTTTTTCAGATGTGCAGCGCCACCCAGTCGGCTGCGTCCGAGGCGACGTACGCGGCGAGCATCGCCAGGCAGAACACGATCAGGCTGCGCGTCATGCCGCGCGGGATCTGCATCTCGTCGAGCTGCCGCTTGATGAAATACGCCGCGACCACGTAGGCGATGGTCGAGACGATCAGCGAGCGCATCATGGGCTCAGAGCCTCGCCGCGGGCGCTTCGCGCAACTTGCGCCGCGGCCGGCCGCGCGGCCGATGCGGATTGGGCAGGCGAGCACCCGCCTCGTAGGCCGCGGAGGGTTCTCCGGCCTCGAGGGTAAACGGGCTGCAGGCGGTCACCGTACCGTAGGCTCCGCGATCCTGGAGGCCTTCAGTAAGCAGAAGCTCGCACTCCTGAAGCTGCGCCGCGGCCACGATCATGCTGTCCCACCACGATATCCGGTGCCTCGCCTCGATGGCGTGTGCGCGTACGAACACCTGCTCGTCAACCGCGCGCGGGGTCCATGCGAGCAGCGCGGCCACGTAGTCCCACGCACCTTCGGGCGAGAGCCCGGAGAATTCCTTGCGCTTCAGATTGACGTAGTACTCGGAGAGCACCTGCATGCTGGTCCGCCCGGCGCCGGTCCGCCAGAGGTGCTCGAGCCACGCCCGGGCACGCGCCTGCTTCGCGGGTTCGTTCGCGTGATGCGCGTACAGAAAAACGTTAGCGTCGACGAAGACCAGCGCGGTCATGCGCTTCTTCCCTCGTGAGCATCCTGCCCTTGAACCGGATGGGCTTCAGCGCACGCCACTTCCGGTACGCGGCGCCGTAGGCCTCGCTCCATTGCAAGTCCTTGCGCAGCACCTCGCCCGCGTACCGCGACAGGCTCATGCCGCGCTCGGCCGCCTTCACGCGCGCCCTCGTCAGCGTTGCGCCGTCGAGCGTGATCGTTACGTTTGTCAGGCGGCGAGACATGCGAAGCATAATAGCACGAAGCTCGTGTATTTCTAAGCCCACCTCTCCCGGAGCTTCGCCGCAACGTCGACCGGGGCCTTCTCGGCTTGTGAAGCCTCGGCTTCGAGGCGCTCGCCGAAGACGACCTCGTCGAGGCAGCGCATCACCTCGCGCGTCATGAAGCGGCTCTTCGCGCCGTAGACGTGCCGGTCGCCCATGCGCGATTGCCCGGTCGCGTAGAAGCGCAGCGGCACGATCAGGTCGAGCTCGGTCTTCGCCCGCGTCATCGCGACGTAGAGCAGGCGCCGCTCCTCCTCGACCAGCTCCGGCTTGCCGGCGGCGAACTCGTTCGGGAAATTGCCGTCGGTGACGTTCAGCACGTGCACCGCCTCCCACTCGCGGCCCTTGGCCGAGTGCACGGTGGAGAGCACGAGGTAGTCCTCGTCCTTCAGCGGCTCGCCGGCGAGGTCGCCGGTCGCCGCGGGCGGGTCGAGCGCGAGCTCGGTCAGGAACTGCTCTCTCGTCTGGAAATTGATGGAAAGGCGTTCCAACTGCATCAAATCCGCGGCGCGCACCTCCACCGCGTCGTACTTCCTCTCCAGCACCGGCCCGTACCACTCGCGCACGCGCTGCACCTGGCCCGGCCAGATGGTCTCTGGGTTTCCGAGATGGGAAAGCAGCTGGTCCGCTTCACTGGATCCGGACCGCAATTCCTCCCAGGCGAATCCCTTTGCCTCGAAAGCCGTGAAGACGCGCTCCGCGCTCTTCGGCCCCACGCCGGGCAGCAGTTGCAGCGCGCGCCAGGCGGCGACGCGGTTACGCGGGTTGTCGGCCCAGCGCAGCACGGCGAGCAGGTCCTTCACGTGCGCGGCCTCGAGGAACTTGAGGCCGCCGTACTTCACGTAGGGAATGTTCCGCCGCACCAGCTCCAGCTCCAGGCCGTCGGAGTGGTGCGAGCTGCGGAACAGCACCGCCTGGCGGCGCAGCTCGACGCCGCGCTCGCGCGCCTCGAGCACGCGGGTCACCACGTATTTCGCCTGCGCCGACTCGTCCGCGACCGTGACGTAGCGGGGTCTCGGGCCCTTCTTGTCCCTGGAAACGAGGTCCTTGCCCATCAATGCATTCGCCGCATCGAGCACTTCCTGCGTAGAGCGGTAGTTCTGCTCCAGGGCCACGCAGGCGGTGTTGTTGAATTGGCCCCTGTAATTCAGGATGTTTTCGATCGTGGCGGCGCGGAACGAATAGATCGCCTGCGCATCGTCGCCCACCACCGTCAGCCCCTCGCCCGAGGGCTTGAGGCGCAGCAGGATCTCGGCCTGCAGGCGGTTG
>Ga0335083_10007054_pt1 | contig 13905 bp, 10 predicted proteins | sample Lox_Sample_42_FD_206716 | JGI IMG/M metagenome (GOLD analysis project Ga0335083, IMG submission 206716) | Soil microbial communities from Loxahatchee National Wildlife Refuge, Florida, United States - Lox_Sample_4.2 | ecosystem: Environmental > Terrestrial > Soil > Wetlands | place: USA...
CAAACGGCTTCCACATCGCCGGTAGCCAAAGTTGTTTTGTCAGCCGCAGGTGTCGATGAGCAGCGCCGGCGTTTGGTGCGCATCAGGCGAGCAATCCGCCGCCAAACCAACGGCGCTATTCAGGGATTACAGGTTGAAGTCAGCGGCGAAACATTAGTGCTCCGCGGACGATGCGCGAATTTCTATTGCAAACAGAAAGCCCAGCACGCCGCCATGAAATATCTGACCGGGGAAACACTGGTCAATGAAATTGCCGTGGATAACGTGCCACGATAATTGTGCTGCGATGACTTTCTGTTCAAGCCACCGCCTCCAATGCTTGGGTCCAGCGGTCAAGCGGGAAGCTCAGCACATCTTGCGGGTGTTCCAATTCGGTCGGGCTAACGACCAAGTGTGCTTGCGCTGCCAGACGTTTCACGTCCGCTGAATCTTCCAGGGCCACCAACACGTTGCAATCGGCCGTCCCGCTGAATTGACCTTCGCCCGGCAAAAACAACATTTCCACCTCGGGCCGCCCGCCGACTGTCCAGGGTGAAATGCGCCCCGCAATCATTCGTTCTACAGTCTCTGTCTGGACCGGAGCGCCCACTATTCGCACGGCCAAGTCGTTCCAGGTGCGCTTGATCAATCCATTTCGGCAGCAAATTAACTTTCCTTTACGCCAGGTGTACCGTGCATTGGGCGCCAGCTTGGGCACGGCGGGAGCCGTAACATCCACCGGATGCCACAAATGATACGAATAGGTCCACCGCATCAGCGATTGAATGCGCATTCCAGCCCGTCGCAAACGCCAACCCAAATCGTCATCTTCGCCTCCCCAGCCGCAAAAGTTTTCGTCGAAGCCGTTAATCCGCTGGTAATCTTCGCGCCAAATGCTGAAATCGCCGCTGCGTAAACTGCGCGGCTTGGTCGGATGACGCACAAAATTGTAAAACCGCGATTTCAGGTCCAACTTCTGCAGCCGCCGGCGCTCGGTGGCGCCCAGCAAGTCCGAGAATTCGCCCCGCCGAATGGTTTCCGCGGTCACGCACTTGGAGGCGGTTTCGTCCAATCGACCATAATCGCCGCTAAACACCACTCCCCGGCGGCGGTGCTTCAAATGTGTAGCCACATGCTGCGGCGGCAAAATGCAATCGCCGTCCAAAAACAGTAAATACGGAGCCCGGGTTGCCGCCGCCCCGGCGTTCCGACACCGAGCCGCCTGAAACGTCAAATGCGGATGCGTGACAAAGCTTACGGGAAACCGCACGCGCCGGCGAAATTCTTCGACCAATTGCGGTGTTTGATCCGTGGAACCATCGTCGCTGACCACCAATTCCATCTGCCCCGGCGACACGCCGCGCTGGGCGACGATCGATTCCAGCACTAAGGTCAAATTACGAGGTCGTTGATACGTTACCACGCACAGCGCAATTTCCGGCCCGGATGATGATGACATAGGCGTTGACGACATAACTAGCCTCATGAGCAAGAACCGAACAACGCGCCGCTGGCAGGGCGCCGGCGGGGTCAATCCTAAGCAAAAACAAGCGGCAAATAGTAGTGATTTGTGCCGCTAGCGACAAGCCGAAAACAGCGTCATCCAAGTCGCTGTAGTTTCTGCTGTGGATTGACGCTACCATTCTCACTGCCCTTGGTGGCCCGCGATAGTTGCTGCAAGAAAATACGAACATGCGCCTGTCCGTAATCATCAGTACATATAACCAGCCAGTCTGGTTGGAGAACGTGATTCGGGGCTTTGCTGCGCAAAGCCATGCCGATTTTGAGTTGGTGATCGCCGACGACGGATCGAACGACCAAACGCGAAGCACAATCGATCGCCTTCGCGCCGAAACCGGATTAACCATCCGCCATGTTTGGCACGAAGACCAGGGCTTTCGCAAGTGCACCATTTTGAACCGCGCCATCATCGAAGCCCAAGCCGATTACCTCGTCTTCACCGACGGCGATTGTATTCCGCGCTCCGATTTTTTGGCCCAGCACGCCCGCTGGGCCGAGCCGGGCTTCTTCCTCTCCGGTGGTGCCGTGCGCTTGACCATGGACGTCAGCCGCAAAATCTCCAAAGCCGACATCTTAGCGGGCCGGGCACATCAGACGGCTTGGCTCCGCCGCCAAGGAATGCCCTGGAGCAGCAAGTTGTTGAAGCTGTCAGCCGGGCCACGCTGGGCTGCGTGGTGCGATCGGTTCACCACCACCAAGGCCACGTGGAACGGTGGCAACGCCTCTACTTGGAAGCAGGCGCTACTGGACGTTAACGGCTTCGACGAACGCATGGAATACGGCGGCGAAGATCGTGAACTGGGCGAGCGGCTCGTAAATTCTGGCTTACGCAGCAAAAGCCTTCGCTACCGGGCCGTGTGCGTACATTTAGATCACGCCCGTGGTTATGTGCAGCAGGAAGCTCTGGCGCGGAATCAAGCCATTCGCCGCGAAACTCGCCGAACGCGCGCCATCTGGACGCCCTACGGCATCGTGAAGCAATCGCAACCCGGGCTTATCCATGCCGCTTGAAGTTGCCGTTGTAAGCCCACGACTTGCAAGCCGTGGGCTTGTCTGATTTTGTGGAGCACGCGGCGGATTTCAACCGCTCGCCGCACCTACGGCTTTCCGCACGCCCACATACGCTTGATGTGCTTTCAAACACGTGGCGCGGAATGCCTCAGGATAACCCACGCCCGCCAGACGCAGCGTTTCGACCGGACCAAGCTTGAAAATCATATCGCCCGCCGGATACCACCCCTGCCCCGGACGCACTTCAATGGCGATGGCGTCGAAACGATTCAAATCTACAAACTGCTCCGGCTTGAATTTAGCGCCGGCTTCGACAATCACTCGGCGATTTGTCAACCGATACCGGCGCACATTCCACGGCGCCAGCATCCAGAAGAACAGAAATAATCCAATCGGCAGCGTCAGTCCCATGAACAACCGACCTAGCGTGAAAATCCAAAAGCCAGCCCGAATGGCGTACAATCGCCCCAGGAACCGCCCCAACCCCGTGGCCGCAATCGTCGGCCACTCGATCGTGACGGTCACTTCTTGCAGTTGGCTCGGAGCGACGCCGGCAATAGCTTGTTTCATGCGCGTTCAGAGTTTCGAATAGTGCTCTAAATTTATAAAGCCGCGACCGTTGGTCGCGCTGCGGAAGTGGGCGTGAGGCCATCCAGAACTGGCAACCCAAAGCTAACAAAACGCGTTTCGGATTGCCAGGGTAGGTCAGCATGGCGATATTATGATTTTTCCCGAGTACAATCTCAATTGCTTCAAAATTCAACCAAGCAACATGAGCCGCTCCAACGATCTCTTAGTGGTCGGCGCCGGGCCGGTCGGCCTGATGATGGCTGCCGAGCTTCGCCGCCACGGCGTGGCCTGCCGGCTGATCGAACGACTGGAAAAGCCCGCTCCCCATTGCAAAGCGCTGGGCGTCACCCCCCGCACGCTGGAAGTGTGGGACGATTTGGGCGTTGTGCAGCAGGCTCTGTCGGCCGGACTGGGTTTAAAAGGCGCAGTCAATCTCACCAGCGGCGATGTCTACCAACAGGAAAAAGTTGGCGTCGCTTTGCCCGACGGCGCGTATGGATTCCTGGTTCTGGCCCAATACGATACCGAACGAATTCTAACCGATCATTTGCGTTCGCTCGGAGGCCAAATCGAACGGGGCGTCGAATTAACCGCTCTGGAACAAACCGACAGCTGCGTCAGCGCCACTTTGAAGCACGCCGACGGAAGCGCCGAGCAAGTCGAGTGCCAATATCTCTTGGGGTGCGACGGGGGTCGCAGCGCCGTTCGCCGGGCACTCAATGTGCCTTTCGAAGGCGAACATTACGAGCAAACTTTTTTCCTGGTCGACGTGGAACTAAGCGGCGATTTAGAACGCGGCTACGCCTATCGCATGGTTCGGATCGAAAAGGGCCAGCCGGTCGGAGGCGGGGCGTGCATTCCGGTGCCCGGCAATCCGCGCCGCTACCGTTTCAGCACGGTCGCTCCCGAGGCAATGCTTCCCGCAGAACTCAATTCCGGTGGACAACCAACACACGGCATTGCCGACATCGGCCCCACCCTTGAGCAAGCGCAGGAATTGCTCGGTTGGTTTTTCCCAGCAAACGTCAAAGCCAGCAATTTGCGCTGGTCGGCGTTTTATCGCATCAGCCATCGCTTGGCCGCGAAATACCGCATCGGCCGAGTTTTTTTGGCCGGCGACGCCGCCCATTTGCATCCGCCCATCGGCGGCCAAGGCATGAACACCGGTTTGCAAGACGCTTATAACCTGGCCTGGAAATTAGCCCTGCATGTCCACGGCCTTGCTTCGGCCAATCTGCTCGATAGTTACGAAGCGGAACGCCGCCCTATCGGCCAGCAAATTGTCGAACGGACCACCAAGCGGATGAACAAAATGTTCCAGGGCAAAGTGGACGAGCAAGAACCCATCCGCGAAGATTCCCAACTGTTTTTGAATTACCGCGGCAGTCCTTGGATCGGCGGCGATTCGTCGGGCGAAAATTCCCTCCCTCTCACTCTGGGAGAGGGCCGGGGTGAGGGTGCAGCGCCTGGCCCGCTACCCGGCCACCGCGCTCCGGACGTCTGCGGACTGCAGCGCGCCTTCACGCGCCACGAATTTCGCTTGTTCGATTTGCTCCGCGGCCCGCATCACACGCTGCTATTGTATACCGCCAGCGCCGATCCAGCGGCCGATTGCCAACGCTTCGCTGCGATTGCCGCGGCGCTGTTTCAGCAGTTCGCCGGCCGCATTCAAACGTATGCAATCATCCATTCCGATTGCGATGTTCCCGAAATCGAAGGCCTGCCCACAGTGGTCGACCGCCGCAACGAATTCGGCCGGATTTATCGCCCCAGTTCTGGCAGCGGCTTTCTAATCCGCCCCGATGGCTACGTCGGCTACAGGGCTGAACAGGCCGATCTCGATCGATTGCGGGCTTATTTGAAGCGCACGTTCCGAGACTAGCCAGCGAATCGGCTTGGCCGCAATTCTCAGGTTGAAGCAATTTCTACCGCCGCGCAAACCGCTCGTCTTCCAGGCCCAGGCGCTTCATCTTTTTGTAGAGCGTCGTGCGGTTGATGCCCAGTTCCTGAGCGGTGGCCTGGCGATTCCAGTTATTGCGCTCGAGTACTTCCAAAATAATTTGCTTTTCCGGGGCGGTCATGGCCTGCTTCAAATTGCGGCCCGGCTCGGGATGGGCCGAAAGCGGGGCCTCGGCCGCCAATTGCGGCGGCAAATCTTCCACTTGCATCGTGTCGGTTTTCCCCAGCAGCACGGCCCGTTCGACCACATTTTGCAATTCCCGCACGTTGCCCGGCCAGCGGTAACGCTGCAAAGCGGTCAGGGCGTCGTCAGCAAAGCCATTCACTTTGCGGCCCGATTCCTCGCAAACTTCGTCGAGAAAATGCTTGGCCAACAGCGGAATGTCGCTCAGGCGTTCTCGCAGCGGCGGCAGCTCGATGTTGATCACATTCACGCGGTAATACAAATCTTGTCGAAAGCGTCCTTCGGCCACAGCTTTCGAAAGGTCTTCGTTGGTCGCTAAAATCACGCGGCAATCGGTGCGAATGGTTTTGCTTCCGCCGACTGGCTCAAACTCGAACTCTTGCAACACCCGCAGCAGCTTTACTTGCATGGCCGCGCTGGCGGTGCTGATTTCGTCCAGGAAAATCGTCCCGCCGTCAGCCAGCTTGAACTTGCCGACTTTGTCTCCCGTCGCGCCCGTGAACGAACCGGCCACGTGGCCGAACAGTTCGCTCTCCAGCAGCGTCTCCGGCAACGCCCCGCAAGCGACTTCCACAAACGGTTTGTCGCGCCGGGCACTGTGGCGATGAATCGCTCGGGCCACCATCGATTTGCCCGTTCCGCTTTCGCCGGTGATCAGCACCGTGGCTTTGGTATCGGCCACGCTTTCAATCATGTCGAAAATGCGGCGCATGCGGTGATCGTGCCCGACGACATTTTCGATGCCGAACCGCATGTCGAGTTGGGCCTTCAAGTTTTTGTTTTCTTCCAGCACTTCGCGCTGATTTAAGGCCCGGTGAATGGCCAGCTCCAGTTCTTCGTCGATCAAGGGCTTAGTGAGCAGATCGAACGCTCCGGCCCGAATGGCTTCGATCGCCGTTTCCACCGTGCCGTAGCCAGTGACCAGAATCACGGGCACGGCCGGGTTGCGCTGTCGTGAATAAGCCAGCACTTCAAAACCATCGCGCTCGCCCAGTCGAATGTCGACCAACAACAGGTCGTATGTTTTGCGATCCACGGCTGCCACCGCCGAGGCATAGTCGCCGGCGACGTCCACTTTGTAACCCTGCTCCCGCAGCCAATCGGCCATGGAAGTTAAAACGTGTCGGTCGTCATCAACCAGCAGGAGCGAGCCTTTTTTCATGAAATCACCATCGCGGCAGCCTCAAAGGTATGCAAACAACAACCGCGCTATAAAATTGCCGACAGCGGAGGTAAACAGTAAATCCGTCGAAGTTTATCTACGTCACAGGTGCACAACGTCAACGCGGGCGCAAGGTTTGCAGCGGGGGAGTTTCGAAAGTGACGGTTGTAGGAAATAATCGGGCAAAGGCCGCTTACTGATCCTTGGGAGTAAAACCATGATTATCGCCGTCGGTTGCGACCATGCCGGTTTTGCCATGAAACAGCATGTGATGGAACAAGTGCGGGCCGACGGTCACAGCGTGCTGGAATGCGGCGCACTTAACTTGGTGCCGGACGACGATTATCCCGATTACGCCCTGGCCGTGGCCGAATCCGTTCGCAGTGGCCGCACTCAACGCGGCATTGTCGTCTGCGGCAGCGGCGTGGGTGTCAGCGTGGCGGCGTGCAAAGTTCCCGGCATTCGCGCCGCCATGTGCCACGACACCTTCTCCGCCCGACAAGGCGTCGAAGATGATTCGATGAACGTGCTTTGCCTGGGCGCCCGCGTCATCGGTCCCGAATTGGCCAGCGAAGTCATCCGGGCATTTTTGGCGGCGGAGTTCTCCGGCGCGGCCCGGCATCAGCGACGCTTGGACAAAGTCAAAAAAATCGAAGCCGACGCCATTGCGGGAAAACTATGAATGTTACGCCGCACAACGCCTGCCATTCTGGCGACTGTGCCATCTGAAACAAAACCGAGTTTGAATCGATAAAATAGCCGCCGCGCTTTGCATATGGCGAGAACCCAGCAACGTTCCACCGTGGCAAGCCACTCCAATTCGTTTAGAGATGATGCGCGGTCCATGCAGTCAAGGCGGATGGCGTGGGCTGGTGCCGCCCTGCTTGTTGGGCTGACGTGCGTCGCTTATTGGCCCGCCCTGCACGGTGATTTTATCTTCGACGACGAGGCGCTAATTTCGCAAAGCAAAGTCATTGCGCTTCCCCATGGTTTATATCGTATTTGGTTCACCACCGAACCGCAGGACTATTGGCCCGTTACGAATACTTCGTTTTGGTTGGAGTGGCGGCTCTGGGGCGAAGATTCCACCGGCTATCATTGCACGAATTTAGCGTTGCACATTGCCTGTTCGCTGTTGCTCTGGGCGGTGCTGCGGAACTTGGCCGTCCCTGGAGCGTACCTGGCGGCGCTGTTGTTCGCATTGCACCCGGTAAATGTCGAATCGGTCGCCTGGATCGCCCAGCGGAAAAACCTGCTGGCGCTGTTGTTTTTTCTGATTTCGCTGGGGTCCTTTTTGCAAACAGGCTTAATCGAAATTGCGCGACGTAAAATCACGAAGGAAAACATTTGGTACTGTTTGAGCCTGCTGGCTTTTGTTCTCTCCATGCTTAGCAAAGGCTCGGTCGCGGTTTTCCCATTCATATTACTGCTGTTGATCTGGTGGAAGCGCAGAAGCATTGGAGTTGCCGATGGCGTCCGTATCGCACCATTTTTTGTCATCTCGATATTATTGACGCTTTTGAATATTTGGTTTCAAACACATATTGGGAAGATCGATATCATCCGCCTCGATTTCTTACAGCGCTGTTTGGGAGCGGGCGGGGTCATCTGGTTTTATTTGGCGAAAGCGGTTGTGCCGGTTCATTTATTGTTTGTTTATCCGCAGTGGGACATTTCAGCCGTTAATCCGCTGTGGTGGTTGCCGCTCTTGGCCGCGCTCGTGGTGACCGGATTGTTGTATTGGCAGCGAAACAGTTTTTTTGGACGTCCTTTGTTCGTGGCGTGGCTGTTTTGGTGCATCGCTTTGCTCCCCGTAATGGGTTTTACCGACGTGGGCTACATGCAACATTCGCGCGTGGCCGATCACTATCAACACCTCGCGCTGATTAGCGTCGTCGCTTTAGCAGCCGCCGGTGCAAGTTACTGGCAGCACCATTCTCATGGCCTTCTCAACGCGCTGGCCAAATTGACTCCCATCGTAGTTGTCGGAGTCTTCACGGCATTAACCTGGCTGCAAAGCAGCTTGTATGCCAACCCACGAGCACTATACCAAGCAACGCTCAAAGAAAATCCGCGCAGTTCGTTGGCAATTGCTCTGTTGGCGGGAGTCGAAGCCAAAGCCGGAAATACCGACGCGGCGAGCGAAGATTTTCAGCAAGCCCTGCAAATCAATCCCGATTATGTCGATGCCCATTACGCGTTGGCCCAAAACCTCCTTGAAAAATCGAATCAACAAAAAGATCGCAAATGGCTCAAGGCCGCATTGGCACAATTTCAAGACGCGGTCCGGCTGAAGCCAGATGTGGCTGACTATCGCAACGACTATGCCATGGCGCTGGCCGCCGACGGACAAACCGACGAGTCTTTGGCTCAGCTGGAAGCGGGCTTTCGTGCGGACCCCAACCATTTGGGAATCAATTTTAACTTAACGAATGCCTACGCCCATCGGCAGCGTTGGGCCGAAGCGCTGGCCCTTGCCAAACACGCTCTAAGTTTGGCCCAAGACGAGGGAAATACCGAAATGATTCACAATATCGAAGATCAATTGCGCGCGCTAAACGAAATCTTGACGCCTGCCAACCCCGGCACGCCTCCACAGGCTGATACTCCCGAAGATAAAGCGTCTCGTCCATAATTGTCGCGCCGTCGCTGGCATTCTCACGTGAATTCACTCCATGTTTGTCGCAACAGCCCGTCAATGCTGCATTTGCGATGATTCAAAATCCCGGTTACCTCCCGCGGCCCAGATTGCTAAGATTCACTCGGACGCGGAGGCGGTGAATGCCGGGACTGGCAATCAGTCCCTTTTAATATTGTCCAACGATATCGAACGGCTTTGCATTAACTTCATCTGTGAATTCGCCATCAAACATCTTGACGGGGCCCGATCAGCAAGTCGGCAGCCTCAGCCTGGAATTTATCGAAGGTTTGCTCGCCGATTATTTGCGCAACCCCGACAGCGTTCCGCCCGACTGGCGCGCTTATTTTGACGACATGACGCGTGCCCAAAATGGCGGCGCCCCTGGTAATGAACATTCCGCTGATACTGAAGAAGGCCACCACGGAAACGGAAACGGCGCCACACTAGCGGTCAAGCAAATCGGTCCCTCGTTTCGCCCGGCCAGCTTGTTTGCCCCGCCACGCGGAGCGCGCACCTCGGCAGCGGCCTTGGTGCCGCCGCCGATCGAAGCGCCCCCCTCGGTTCCCCAAGCAGGACCTTCTCCAATTCCATCCACTCAGTTTCCACCCACTCCGTCGCCTTCCCGCCCCGCCCAGTCCCGCGATCAATGGCACATCGCCGTCTTGCAAGATCGGGTCGATCAATTGATTCGGGCCTATCGAGTGCGCGGCCACTTAGTAGCGCAAATCGATCCGCTCGGCTTTCCTCGCCCCGAGTTGCCCGAGTTGGACCCCATGTTTTACGGCTTCACCTCGGAAGACATGGATCAGGAGTTTTCCACCGCCACCATCGAAGGTCCACAGTCTATGACGCTCGGCCGCATTATCCAGCGGCTCCGGAATACCTACTGCCGCAGCATCGGCGTGCAATTTATGCACATGGATGATCTGCAAGTTCGTCAATGGCTGCAAGATCGTATGGAAGGTTCGGAAAACCGTTGCACGCTCAGCCGCAAAGAGCAGTTGCGCATTTTGCACGGGCTGACCAGCGCCACCGTGTTCGAGGAGTTTATCCAACGCCGTTTCCTGGGCGCCAAAAGTTTTTCACTGGAAGGGGCCGAAACGCTGATCCCCCTGTTAGATTTAACCATCGAACGCGCCGGCCAGCACAAGGTGGAAGAAGTCGTGCTGGCCATGGCGCATCGCGGTCGGTTGAACGTGCTGGCCAATGTGATGGGCAAAAGCCCGCAACAAATTTTCCGCGAGTTTGCCGATATCGACCCGGAATTGCACATCGGCCGGGGCGACGTGAAGTATCACCTCGGTCATTCGACTGACGTAAAAACCGCAGCCGGCCATCGCCTGCACTTGTCGCTCTGCTTCAATCCCAGCCATTTGGAATTCGTTAATCCCGTGGCCATGGGCCGCGTACGGGCCAAGCAAGACCGCGTGGACGATCTGGAACGCCGTCACGGAATGCTGCTGTTAATTCATGGCGATGCCGCGTTTGCCGGCGAAGGAATCATTCAGGAAACCCTGAACCTCAGCCAATTGGAGGCGTACCAAATCGGCGGCACCTTGCACGTGGTGCTGAACAATCAAATCGGTTTCACCACCAGCCCGGCCGAAGGACGCAGCACCACATACGCCACCGACGTGGCCAAAATGCTCCAAATTCCCATCTTCCACGTTAACGGCGAAGATCCCGAGGCCGTGGCACAAGTCGTGCGGCTGGCGATGGATTTCCGCCGCGAGTTCCAGCGCGACGTGGTCATCGATATGTACTGTTATCGCCGTCGCGGTCACAACGAGGCCGACGAGCCGCAATTCACCCAGCCCTTGTTGTACCAGGCCATCGAGCGCCGCAAAAATGTGCGCGAAGGCTATTTAGATCACTTGCTCAAGCTGGGCGGCATCGAACGCGAAGCAGCCGACCATATCGCCGCCGAATTGCGCAATCAACTCGATGCGGAGCTTTCCGCCGCCAAAAGCGAAGAATTCGTCCAACGCCCCGATTTGGCCAGCTTCTGGGCCTTTTACATTGGGGGCCGGGAGCGCGAAGCCGCTGAGGTAGAAACCGACATGAAGCGCGAACAGTTGATTGACCTCTTGGGCATGCTCTCGCATGTGCCTCGCGGTTTCCATCCGCATCCCAAAATCGGGCGCTGGCTGGAACAACGGCGCGAAATGATCGATGGGCGCCGCCCCATCGATTGGTCCGCGGCCGAAGCCCTGGCCATCGGCAGCCTGGCCGTGCAAAAATTGCGCGTCCGTATTAGCGGGCAAGATTCCGAACGCGGCACGTTCAGCCATCGCCATGCCGTGTTGCACGATGTGACCAGCGGCCGCCGCTACATGCCGCTGGCCAATTTAACGTTTGATCAGGCCCCCGTCGAAATCTACAACAGCCCTCTTTCCGAAGCCGGCGTGTTGGGTTTCGAGTACGGCTACAGCCTCGATTGCCCCGACGGCCTGGTCATGTGGGAAGCTCAATTCGGCGATTTTGTCAACGCCGCCCAAGTCATCATCGACCAGTTCATTGTCAGCGCGGAAGATAAATGGCGCCGCCTCAGCGGCATCGTGCTGCTGTTGCCCCACGGCTTCGAAGGCATGGGCCCGGAACATTCCAGCGCCCGATTGGAGCGCTTCCTGCAACTAGCGGCAAAAGACAACATTCAAGTCGCCAACCTGACCACGCCTGCACAGTTGTTCCATTGTCTCCGGCGGCAAGTATTGCGCGTCTGGCGTAAGCCGCTCGTGCTGATGACGCCAAAAAGTTTGCTGCGCCATCCGCTATGTGTGAGTTCTTTGAACGAATTGGCCGAAGGAAAGTTCCTGCGCGTCTTGCCCGATGTGCCGCCGGCGGAACGCACCACCGTGGACCGCATCTTGCTCTGCTCGGGCAAAATTTATTTCGAGCTGGAGCAGAAACGCCGCCAATTAAACAAACACAATGTGGCCATTCTGCGGATAGAGCAGCTTTATCCGCTTCCCAAAGAACCGCTCAAAGCGGCGCTGGCCAATTACCCTGACGGCACGCCCGTTTTCTGGATTCAGGAAGAACCGGAAAACATGGGCGCCTGGCGATATCTGAAAGTCCACCTCGGCGACCGCTTGTTCGAACGCTTCCCCTTTGCCGGCATCTATCGCCAAAGCGCCGCCAGCCCCGCCACCGGCAGCCATAGCAGCCACAAGCTGGAACAGGAAGAACTGCTGTCCCGCGCCGTCGGAGAATAGTGTCGCCTCTTGATGTCATCGGGTTTTGTGCTAGGTTCGACCCAAACCCTTCATTCGCTTGGATTCCGTCATGCCTGTCGAATTGAAAGTGCCCGAAGTCGGCGAATCAATCACCGAAGTGCACATTGCCCAGTGGCGGAAGCAAGTTGGCCAACGAGCCGAAAAAGATGAAAACCTCGTCGAGCTGGAAAGCGATAAAGCCACCGTCGATTTGCCGGCCCCCGTCTCAGGCACCCTGACGCAAATTCTAAAGCAGCCCGGCGAAGTTGCCCGCGTGGGCGAAATCATTGGCTACATGGCCGCCGGCGCGGAAGCGGCGGCGCCGCCTGCACCCGATGTGCCCAAGCCCGCCGTGAACGATCTCCCCCACGCAGCCACCTCTCCGACAATGCCTACTCCTTCGCCTTCGCAACCAGCTTCAAGGGCAACACTCCCGCCTGTCATGCCCGCCGCCCAGCGGCTGATGGCGCAAGAGGGAATTCCCTCCGACGCCGTCACGCCCACCGGCCCTGGCGGCCGGATTTTGAAAGAAGATGTCCAGCGCGCAGCGCAGCGGCCCGCTGCAGAACCCTCTCCCACTGGGAGAGGGCAAGGTGAGGGTGCTGCGATACTAGCGCAACCGGTCCATCAGGTGCCTCCAACTCCCAATTCGGCTACGTCGCAACTGCGCGGCGAAATTGTCCCCGCCGATTTGGCCCGCGGCCAGCCTAAAGTCGATCTTTCCTCCTCCGGCTATCCGCGGGAAGAGGAACTCGTGGTGATGAGCCCCATTCGCCGCCGGATTGCCGAGCGCCTGGTCGAAGCGCAGCATTCCGCCGCCCTGCTGACCACATTCAACGAAGTCGATATGACCGAAGTCATAGCCCTGCGGGCCAAGCATCGCGAACAATACGAACAGCAATACGGCGTAAAGCTCGGCTTCATGTCGTTCTTTGTGAAAGCGGCAGTCGACGCGCTCAAGCACGTGCCGCAATTGAACGCCGAGGTGCGCGATCCCCACATCGTATATCACAATTATTACGACATCGGCATCGCGGTCGGCGGCGGCAAGGGCCTGGTCGTCCCCGCGCTGCGGAATGCGGAGTTCATGAGCTTTGCCGAGGTCGAGCAAAAAATCGCCGATTTCGGCCGCCGGGCCAAAGAGAACAAGCTCAAGTTGGAAGAGCTGCAAGGGGGCACGTTCACCATTTCCAACGGCGGCGTGTACGGCTCCATGCTCTCCACCCCCATCGTCAACCCGCCGCAAAGCGGCATTTTGGGGCTGCACGCCATTCAAGATCGCCCCTCCGTCCACAACGGCCAGGTGGTCGTACGCCCAATGATGTTCCTGGCCCTGACGTACGATCATCGCATTGTCGACGGCCGCGAGGCGGTGATGTTCCTCAAGCGGATTAAGGAAACCATCGAGGAACCCACCCGCATGCTGCTGGAAGTTTGAATAACCTGATTCACTGCCAGGCAGAATCATTTACCGCGAAGGACGCAAAGGTCGCGGAGAGAGATTGAAAATTTCATAGCTACAGATGAACACAGATAAACAGGCTTTGTTGAAACCCTATTGATTCCAATGGGAAAACAGTTTACATCAATGCGTCATGGAAACCACACGTGCGATGACGCGGTCGCCGGTGGCGTTGGCCAGGAAGGCCGTCGAAATTGCGCA
>Ga0335083_10007056_pt1 | contig 13903 bp, 12 predicted proteins | sample Lox_Sample_42_FD_206716 | JGI IMG/M metagenome (GOLD analysis project Ga0335083, IMG submission 206716) | Soil microbial communities from Loxahatchee National Wildlife Refuge, Florida, United States - Lox_Sample_4.2 | ecosystem: Environmental > Terrestrial > Soil > Wetlands | place: USA...
CAGCCTTTCAAGGCTGCGAACATGGTGGGTACAGCCCTGGGACATACTTTACAGAACAAACCGGGGACATGGTTTACAGATAGGTTCCGTTCACAAAGGCAGGTAGAAGAAGGCATGCCTTGGAAAGTGAGCGGAGTGATGGAGCAGCACAAGCAGTTTGTGGGCGAGTACGCATCAGGTGAGTGGACGATGACGGACTTGTGCCGGGCATTCAACATCTCGCGGCCGACCGGGCATGAGTTGCTGCGGCGGTATGCTGCCGCCGGAGAGGCGGGACTGCAAGAGCAGAGCCGGGCGCCGGAGAGCTCTGCCGTGCAGGGCCTCTCAGTGCACCACATAGACGCTGGGCGTCGCCATCGCTTCGACCAATGCGGAGAGGCCGAGGAAGGTCATCTCTCGCATATCCTTCGCGTTTTGCTGGTTCTGGCGGTACGAAACTGCAACCGGATTGCTGTAGGCCCTGGCCTGCCACTGCTTGGCTTGTGTCTCATCGGCGGGAACACCCAAGCCTATGTCATAGATTTGCGAGAGCGCGAGTTGCGCGTTGTAATCCCCTTGAATCGCACTCTGCTTCAAGTACTTGACGGCATCGGGGTAGCTTACCTTGGTTCCTATTCCGTCGCGATACATAAGGCCAACGGCCGTTCGGGCATCACGATCTCCCAGATCAGCCGCTCGCGACAGGCACTTGAAGGCAGAACTCGACTGACGGAAGCGTACCGCCGCGTTGGCAACATCCACTAGCGCCAGCGGATCATCGGCTACGCCGTCGCAGCTTGTAACGGGAATATTCGCGGTCCACGGCGCGGGAAAATCTTTGTCATTGAAGTGTCCCGGCCAGTGATAGGTGACCGTGCCCTTGATGGTGCTGCCGCACGCGGTACCTTCATACACGGCTGAGAGCCCGGCGCTGGTAGAAGACGGAAGATCTTCTCTTGAGATTTTCACTTTTCCGTCGGACCATTCTTGAATGGTCAGTGTCGCTTTTCCGCCCTGCTGCCAGGTGCCTGTGCCATTGGTTCCGTGGAAGAGCCAGTCGCCCAGGTTTCGGTCGTTCTTCAGAACACAGGAGCCGTCACAGACCTCGAGAGCTGAAGGCGACGGCAGGTTGCTCACGCCCTCGGAACAGGCGGGAACGGCAGCCGCGGCCGGCGCTTCTGCGTCCCACGTGAGCGTGAATACTTTTTCCCCCTTGTTGGGTCCAAGTTTCCAATGCACAACCCCATTCTCGATGCTGCGCCCGTCTGCAGATATCGGGCCGGTGAAGACTCCCTCGAGAAACACCCTTATGGGCATAGGAAAGGGAGGCGCGTTGATCATGGTAGGAGCAATGGACTTGCCTTCCATCTTGATGCCGCTCTTCGACCACTCGTCCACCTTGTAATGGTTAGTTATGTCCGAGCCTCTGTCTTTGACGCCGTCGTAGTAAGTGCCTCTCCAGATGAGCGTCTCGCATACGTTATCGACGCAAAGATGCATCTTCAGAGGAGACCCTGCTGGAGTTGTACTGGAGTTTTGCTCTGCCGCCAGCAGTTGGCCGACACCGAGGCAAAGCATTGCGATAAGGACAAAACCCGGCACTGCACGCGGGAAGGACGATGGGCGCATGAGGCATCTCCGAGCGAGGCGAAAGGAGCTCCTGCAATTTCGCACAATCAGGCTTGTGGAACCCCGTCGGGCGAAAACGCGTTCGCCTATTATGGGTCAGGTTGCGTTGTTTGTAAATAAATAGAGTTCGTTTTGAACAAAGGCTACGGGTGACGGACACACATTCCTTCCGTTGGAATGTTTGAGATTAAGGTGGCACGGGCGGGTGGCGCACACATTCCTACGTTGGAATGTGTGGGATTGATGCGGCGGGCACAACGAAGAGTTGATAAACTCCCGAGCCCCTCGATCCCACTCATCCGAACCGAACGGATGAGTGGGGCACCTGTGCGTTATGCACTCCGGCCAAAAGAGGGCCTGCGTGCTGGGCTATGCTGTTTCGCGCCCACGGCGCCGGACTCTTCTGAGCGAAACAGCTTTGCCGACATAAACCTTACCTGGGCTCGAAGCATAACTTCGCAGCGCGTGGTTCACGACGCCGTCGTCGCCGCAGCCAGCGCTTTGCGCAGGAAGCGGGTTGGGCGGTCGGCGATGTGTTCGTTGCGGATAAGCTGCGGGTTCAGCCACTCGATCACCGCCGCATAGCCCAGGCTCTCGGGATCATCGGAGAGATAGTGCGGCGCGACCGCGACCACGTGGAAGCCTTCCTTCAGTTGGAAGCTCAGCGTCGGGTCGTACTCGTGTCCCTCGACCACCGCGATCACGTAGTCCTCGGGCTTCAAGCTGCCGGCGCAATGGCAGTAGCCTCGCAGCCGCGAACCGGCGCGGATGCGCAGCAGCTTGTGCGATTCCGTGAGGGCCCGGCGGGCCCCGTAGATTTTGTCGCCAATGCCATGATGTTGCAATGCCGGGTCGACAATGACCTCGGCCCCGTACAACGTGCGGCCGCGATGCGGATCGTGATTGGTGAACATTCCGTGGGCGGTGAACCGGTCCCAATCATCGAGCGTCCGGTAATCCTCCCAATCGACGATCAGGCTGGCGCTCATGCCGACAATGTTCTCGTCCGGACCATGTACGGCAACAAATTGGCCCTCGGGAAAGACGCTGAGATGCGAGGAAAGCTGCTGGGCATTCCACGGAGGCGTGTCGGGATAGATACGCGCACACAATTCCGTTATGGCGGTGAAGTCACGCGGCTGGGTATTTCGTACAAAGACCGGTTGATCGGAAGCAGAGGACATTCGGTTTTACCCTATCGCACTGGGGGAGGATGACACCATCGAATTTATCGGCAAAATTAAGAAAGCAATTATGCAGCTCGAGGGGACGTCAGGTGCACCACACATTCCTGGGCCTTGGTTTGGTATCTATGGGATTGAAACTTTACGCACCACGAAGACCCCCATAGATGTTCCACGTGCCTCGATCCAACTCATCCGAACTGAACCTATGAGCGGGACACGCGCGTCGGCATCCGAATCTTTCCCCCGACCAAACGAAACTACGGGCGAGCGAGCCGCGCTTCTGGTACTTTCTGAGAAAGGAGAGCACTGATGCCTTCGAGGCAGTGGCGTCTTGCCGCAGCAGTCGCGGTTGGTGTGATCTTCGACGCGGTCTTTTTCTGGAAGTTCCAGCCCTATGCTACGCGTGAGCATGGACCCGACATTCTGCCCTGGTACTTCCTCCCTATCCTTACATTTCTGGCTGGCCTGCTGCTTACGCTTGCGGTCGAAGGGAAAAAGCGCTCGATTCCGGCGGCGATGCTCGTCGGATTCTGTGTGGCCAATGCCTGTCTCATCGTTGCCGATTGCGCGGCTGATCCGACCAATCACAACCTTTGGCCATTCGAGTTTGTCATCATTGCCATCGCGACTGCGCCCGCATTTCTTGGAGCCGGCGTCAGTCTGATGATCGACCGGAGGCGCCACGAACACCGTCTCTGAATGCAGCCAGCAAAGTACAATGCTCGCGTGAAGCGCTCTTTCCTGCATCCGCGCGCGGTCCTTGCATTTCTGATACTGCTCTTCCTGCTTCGCGGCTTGTTTTATTGCCTGGCGCTGCCGCTGTGGGAGGGATTCGACGAGCCGTACCAGTTCGCGGCCGTGCAGTATGTGGCTTACACCTGGCACATGCCAACCCTAACGACTCCCGTCAGCCACGAGGTGGCAGCTTCGCTCTATCTGGCGCCTGCTCCGTGGATGCTGCGGCTGCACCAATTGCCGAAACCGGTTCTCACCCAGGAGGATTATTGGAAGCTGCCGCCCGAGGAGCGCGACGGAATGCGTGGCCAACTGCTAAAGCTTCCGCAGTCGTGGGCCGCCGAGGCGTCGAATCCGGCGATAGGGAATTATGAAGGGCAGCAGGCTCCTCTGTACTACTTCTTAGCTGCTCCACTGCTTAGCGCATGTTCGAGCCTCGCTTTACCGGGACAAGTTTTTGCGCTTCGGCTCTTCGGCCTGCTGATCGCTTGTGCGACGCTGCCTTTGGGATACATGCTGGCGCGCCGGGTCTTTGGCGATCAAAGGCTTGCGCTGCTGGTGACAGCTATGGTCGTTGCCATGCCTGAGCTGCTCATCAACATCTGTCGCGTGTCGAACGAACCGCTGGCGCTTCTACTTTCAACAGCGCTACTGCTGTTCGTCGTCAGGTTCGTGCAATCACGCGAAACGTGGTACCTGCCGGTAGTTGCGTTGATGCTGGGATTAGCACTTCTTACCAAGGCGTATTTTCTAGCTTTCCTCCCGGCAGTGTTGTTCATTGTCTGGATGCGGCTTCGCACAGGTCGAGGAGAGGCAGGGTTCGTTTCGGGGCTGTTGATTGCAGTTGCCATTCTCGCGGCGGTGGCAGGCCCGTGGTACTGGCATATTCACCGCGTTTCCGGATCGTGGTCCGGACAAGGCGACGATGCCGCGGTGCATCAGCTTTCGCGCATGGCGCTGCTCATGCAGGTGGTACACGTCAACTGGCGAAGTGGTTTAGCTTCCATCCTGCTGTCTCACGTCTGGTTTGGCGGCTGGAGCTTTCTGCGGTTTCCCGCCTGGATCTACCTCATCGTGATGCTTGCGGTTGGGGCGGCCGTCGCCGGAATGTGCCTGTACTTCTGGAAGTGGCTGAGAGCAGCGATGCCGCCCGACCCGATCATCGCCATTGCCGCCCTGTACGTATGCTTCTGGATCGGCCTGTGCTATCACGTGCTGGTTACCTACGTTCACATCGGCGTCTCGGCCTCGACCGGTTGGTATCTTTACTGTCTGGTGTTCGCGGAAGGGGTGCTGCTGGCACAAGGCCTGTCGCAGCTCTTCGGATTCGGTGCCCTGCGTTGGCTGCTTGCGACCGGGACCACGATACTGGCGGCGATCGATTTGTACGGCGTTCACGCTTACATGCTGCCGTACTACACCGGATTTACAACGCACGTGGGAGATCGTGTTCCCGCTCTGACATTCAGCGCCTTCTCTACCGGCGAGATCTTCACTCGCCTGTCGACGCTAGGTCCTGCCTGGGTGAATGCAGGTACGCTGGAGCTCGTCTGGGGGGGATACTTGCTGGCAACAGTCTTACTGGTGGGTATGGCTTGGCATTTGGGCGAAGTCTAACCGGACATCGCGAATCAGATGAAGGTCATCGAAGCGGACGAGCCCTTCGCCTTACCAATGAGGCTAACTATGACACCAGAAGAGCACAGACGGGAGCACCGGCGCCTTCAGGAACTTACCCATCGCAACCTGATGGGGCTGATCGACTCTGAGCTGAGCTTGGCGGTAACCATGTCGGACCTCGCCGAAACCGAGACCGCGCTTGGCGATGAGCCTCACGCCCGTGTATTGCTTGCAAAAGTTAAAGAGGCGATGGACTCGGTTCAGCAGCATGTGACAGACGATCGCGTATCGGATGATGAGCATCGCGAGATCGAAGGTCGGCTACGGGAACTCAGGAGCCGTTTGGAGGCACTCCATCAGCAGGTATCGGAATAGCGCTTTGTGGGCTCGTGCGAGGCGCGCGAGTTGCAGTGACTTTGCTATGATTGAGGGGTGGTAGATCTTGATCTTTCCCCGCCGGCCAGCATCGATATGCCGCTGTGGCGCTCGCTGATTCTGAACCTGGCGGACCGCATTTCGCCAGAGAAACTCCCGCCATTAGAGTTGACCTCGCGCCCGGTAGATACCGGAATGATGTTCGGCGACCGGCTTGCACTGCCGTGGTATCGCACGGTATTCGCCAACATCTCCGATGTGATTTCGGCCGATATGAGCGCGCCGCTGGAATTGACGTCGCGGCCAGTGGACGTCGGCGAGCTATTGGGCGACGAACTCAGCCACGGCTGGTGGGCTTCTCTGCTCGATGGACTGCGCTATCGGCTTTCGCCCGAAAAACAGGCGCCGCTTTCGCTGACGTCAAAACCCATCGCAGCTTATGGTTCGAATAGCTGGCTGCAGTTGCTCGACTGGTCTTCGCTGCTCAGTACGCCCAAGGTGTTTCTGCCTGATGTTCCGGTGCAGGCACAGTTTATTGCCGCCGAGGTCTTGGAGCCGACTCCCACGGCCGTCGCTGCAACCGGTGCCGCTGCAGTCCCCGTCGATCAACAACTATGGGCGGCACAGATGCAGTTCAAGCGCGACATTTCCCGCAGCCGCTTCCGCCAGAAGATCTGGATGACAGCGATCGCGGCTGAAGCCGTTTTTCTGCTGGCTTACATCTTCAATTTCAAGTTCTAGAATTTTTGTCCGCCAGGCACCTCCTCAGAGCACAAGCGGGTCGGGGTGGAGCACCGCTTCAGCGGTGCATTGTCAATCCACTGCTTGGGGCCTTCAGACGCTGAGGTGATTTGCAGACTTCTCAGCATCCTCCAAGGTCGGGGCGCAACGACGATTTTTGTGAACTGTCATTCTGAACGAAGTGAAGAACCTGCTTTCGCGGCCGGTGAGTGATGGTGTTCGAGGAATGCAGATCCCTCGACGACCAAAGTCGTCTCGGTATGACACGAGGAGTGGGATGTTTCACCACACTAAAGCGTGGTGCTTCCACTGAAACTACTGCGGGGCTTCCACCAAAGCTACTGCGGCGCTTCTGTGCGACGCTTCTCCAAATTCAACCCTACCCCAGTTCTGCCGTGATGTGTTCCAGTTGATTGGTAATCTCTTCCGCCGGGGTGTCGCGCGGGAAGCTCACCGGCTTACCAATCACAACGCGCAGCTCGCCGCGGCGCGCAATTTTGCGGCCTGAGAGTTTCATGTCATATAGCCCGTGAATGCTCATCGGCACGACGGGAACATCGAGCCGCGACGCTAACATTCCGATGCCTAAGCGAAACGGAGACAGCTTGCCATCCGGGGTGCGGCGTCCTTCGGGGAAGACCAGCACGTTGTAACCGTCGTCGGCGCAGGTGCCGGCATAGGCAAAGCTCTCGCGCACACCCGACTCTTGCGGCAACGGAAACACATTGAACAGAGCGACGACGAGGTAATATCCTGCCTGCTGCCACCAGCGCGCGAACAGGTTTATGCTGCGTGGAGGCCGCCACATCCCCCACAGCCGTTCTCCGTGCATGCCGACAGCTAGCCGATGGCGTAACCGTGGCGGCAGCGCAAGCAGCACAAATCCCACATCGATGTATGTCACGTGATTACATGTGACCAGGATTGGGCCGTTCACGGCGTCGAGGTTCTCGCGTCCTTCAATCTTCGGATGCGCCATGATGAGTGTCGCCGGCAGTGACAGCAGGTTGTACACGACGGTGCGAATCCACGTAATCGGCCAGCGTAGCGCCCAGTGGGGGTAGCGATAGGCACTGCGCGCCGGCTTCTCGGGCTGTTGCAGCAGGCGCTCGAGCTCGCCGACCGTGGTGAGGTTTGCGAAGTTGGCCTCGCTCAGATCCACCTGGTAAGAATCCTCCAGGGCACTCATCAATTCGACACGGTCCATCGAACTGAGGTTGAGCTCGTCTTCCAGCTTCGAGTCAGCGTTCAGCGCGCCGACGCTGCGTCCGGTGATTCGGCTGATCAATTCGGCGAGCGAGCCCTGCGAAATCGGCGCGCCATCGCCCGCGAACTTCGCTTCGGCATAGGCCTGAATAAGGTTGGTTCGCGGCTTTTGTGTCGGGGTGCGCGGGAAATCCGGCTCAGGCCAAACCAGCCAGCGGCGCATGCGCTGAAATTCAGCGAGTTGACGATTGGCTGTCTGTACTACCGCCTCGGGATCGGCGGCATCGCGCAGCAGCAGCGCGGCACAGGGCTCGGCATTGCCTCCCTGCGCGAGCGGAACAACCACGCAATCGCGCACCTCGGGCTGATGGCGCAGCGCAGCTTCCAGGTCGTCGGGATAGATGTTCATCCCTTCGCGATTGACGATAACGTTCTTCTTGCGCCCCCGAAAATAGAGGTTGCCTTCGGCGTCGACTTCGCCGAGATCGCCGGTGCGAAACCATCCTTCTTCGTTCAGAACCGGCTTGAGCTCTTTGCCCTGCCAGTAGCCGGCGGCGACGTTGGCCCCGCGCACCAGGATTTCGCCGTTCTCGTCGAGCTTCATTTCGCGGCCTTCCAGCACCTTGCCGATCGAGCGCTTTCCCGTGCGGAAGGGATGGTTGAGCGAAATCAGCGAGGTGGTTTCCGTCAGGCCGTAGCCCTGGATCACGACGAAGCTCAGCCGCCGCCAGAACTCCTCTGTCTCGGCATCGAGCGCCGCCCCGCCAGAAATGAATGCCCAGAACTTCCATCCAAACTGGCTGTGAATATGGCGAAAGCGCCACCAGCGCCGAACAAAATTCTTACCATTGGCAGCCGCAATCTGCTTCTCAAAGCTTTGCCGTTTGCCAGAGGTTTCCATGTCGCGTTCGAGCTTGTCTTTCAGCGACTCCATCAGGCGCGGCACGGCGACAACAACCGAAATGCGCTGCTCATGGATCAGGCGGATGATCTCGGTGGGGTTCAGGCTGTCGTGAAAGACCACTGTTCCAGCCATCAGTTGCGGAAGCAGGATACCGAGAAACTGCCCGAAGACGTGACTCAGCGGCAACAGGTTTAGAAAACGGATGGGATGAAAGATGCGTTCGTACTTCAGGTACTTGCCAATCTCGCGCTCCAGCGGCTCAAGATTCGCAAGGATGTTCCCATGTGTGATGACGACGCCACGCGGCTCCGCCGTTGTACCCGAGGTGAATACAATTTCGACGATGTCGTCGCGCGTCAGATTCGGCGACGGAAGAGGTTCCGCGGAGTAATGCGAAACGCTCTCACGCAGGGTTTCCAACTGGAATCGGGGCACGCCGGCGATACCGCGGCCTTCGCTGGCGACGCACAGTTTCGCATCCACTTGCTGCGCCACTCGCTGTGCGAAATCGGGAGCAGCAATGTTGTCGATGGGAACGACAACCACTCCGCGCAGCACGCAGCCGAAGAAGGCAGCTACCCACTCCGCGCAGTTCTCTCCCCAAAGCAGCACTTTGTCGGCGTGGCCAATCCCGCGGGCGTCCAATTCGCGCGCAAAACGGTGCGCAGTGGACAAAACCTCGCCGTAGCTCCAGTGCTGAACCCGATATCCGCGCCGGTAGACATAAGCCGTTTCTCCGGCTTGGAGGCGGAAGTTGTTCAGATACTCGAGTATGGTGGTGCGCGGCATTCAACAGCAGTCTACCGTGTCATGCTGTGAAGCCAGCAATAGACCCCGCTGGTTACGATCAGGCGCTCTGCCGCCGGGCTGGTTACGCCCAGCGGCGGCTCTCGCGCATTTGCGTCTTCAGTATGCCGCGAAAAAGAGCTGTCGCCTTTCTTATTTCCGGCATGGCCAGTCTACAGAATAGCTGTTTGCCGTCGCGTCGCGTATGCACTACGCCGGCAGCTTTCAAGATCGAAAGATGCTGAGAGAGATTTGCCTTTGAAATGTCCAGCCCCTGTTGTAGTTCCGCCGCCCAGCAATCGGATTCTTCCAGCATTCCGATTAGCTCGAGGCGAGTAGGATTGGCGAAGGCCTTACAAAGGTTAGCTTGGCGTTCATAGCCTTCTTTATCAGCCCGGTTTTTCCGCTTCATCGCCTTTTTCCCCTGATTACCAAATGAGAGTTATTAGCAGGACTACTTTTTAGAAGAGCCTAGTTTCTAGTTATCGGAATTTCAGATTGGCTAGGAACTTCCGGTAAACCTGCTAGTCTACCGAGTCACTTCTTGCGGACTACAGCCTCTTTGACTATTCAGCGCATAACTCCGCGCAGGGAAACGCGAGTTATCCAATCTGCTGTCCAATCTGCAGGTCAGTTGAATTTCGTTATATCACACTTTCGCAAAAGAGAACATCAACTGAAGTTGTAGCTGGGTGTAACCTTGAGAGTTACTAGAGCCCCTAATAAAATTAGGAGGTTACTCTGTTGTTACCTTCCCGGAAGAAGCAAGCCGGCTACCAAGCCTGAAGTATGGCGCAAATTGGCGCAGCTAATATCCTCGGTTCCCATGCAAAAGGGCCTTACGCGTAGACTCCGTCGGCCACGAGGCGATTATCCCGAGGTCGGGCGAAGGTGAAACCGTGTCGCGGAAGAGACGCTGCGCGAGTCGTGAGTAACATGTTTCAGAAACTGTTGTCACGCTTGTCCCGCTTTGGGAAAAACTTGAGCAACTCAAGTTCTGAGCCACAGTACCGATTATCACCCAATAAGCAGAGAAACATCCTCCTGAGTGGAAGCACTCCGGCCTCGCGTTGGGCGGGGCCGGAACTTCGTTGTGAGGAAATCTGCTAGTAGGGGTAGTGCGCTCCACCGTGGCGAACATCGGCGCCGCGCACCCAGAAGATAACGTCTTCCGCGATGTTGGTCGCGTGGTCGGCAATGCGCTCGAGGTTGCGCGCAATCAGCAGCACATTCAACGCCGGGCGTGTCAGCGCCGGATCGCTTTGCATCTTCTGCACCAGGATCACAAAGGCCTCGTCCTTCATCCGATCGACCACGTTATCCATCTGCAGCACCGATTCGGCCACCTCGGCATGGCCATCGAGGAACGCCTGCAGCGCGCGCTGCACCATCGTGCTCACGCTGCTGGCCATCTTCGGCACATCGACCGGGAGCTCGACCGGCGGCTCGCTGATCAGGTCCAACACGCGTTGCGCGATGTTGACCGCCTGATCGCCTACGCGCTCCAGGTCGGCATTGATCTTGATAATGGCCATGATGAAGCGAAGATCGATAGCCATGGGTTGCTGCATGGCAAGCAGGTCGAGCGCCAGCTCATCGATATCGCGTTCGGCCTGGTTGATGGCGGTCTCGCCGGTGAAAACCATCTGGCAGAACTTCGCATCGCGCGTGCGATAGGCTTCGGTTGCGCGGTCGATCGCTTGCTCGGCCAAGCCCCCCATGCGCAAAAGTTTGTCTCGAAGTTCATCCAAGCCCTGCTGAAAGCGGCTGCGCATTATCCAAACCTGCCTGTGATGTAGTCTTCCGTCCGCTTATCGGCGGGAGTCGTGAATATCTTTTCCGTCTTGTCGTATTCAATCAAACTGCCCATCAGAAAGAAGCCAGTAAATTCCGCGACGCGGGCCGCCTGCTGCATATTATGAGTGACAATCACGACAGTATAGTGTTGTTTCAACTGAAAAATGAGCTCTTCAATCTTGCTGGTAGAGATAGGGTCGAGCGCCGAAGCCGGCTCGTCCATCAGCAGCACGTCAGGCTCGACCGCCAGAGCGCGCGCGATACAGAGCCGCTGTTGCTGGCCACCCGAGAGGCTGGCGCCTGATTTCTTGTGCAACGTCTCTTTCACTTCTTCCCAAAGCGCCGAGAGCTTCAGCGAGCGCTCTACCAGCTCGTCCATCTGCTTGCGATTACGCATGCCGTTCAGGCGCAAGCCCGCGGCAACGTTGTCATAGATGGACATGGTGGGAAACGGGTTCGGTTTCTGGAAAACCATGCCGATCTTCCGCCGCACTTCAACCGGATCGGTCCCATCGCCGTAAACTTCGATCTCGCCGATTTTGACATCGCCGTCGGCACTGGCATCAGGAATCGTCTCGTGCATGCGATTGAGGCAGCGGACGAACGTACTCTTGCCGCACCCGGACGGTCCAATCACGGCAGTAACGTGATTGGGCCGTACCGACATGTCGATGTCCTTCAAGGCCAGGTGCTTGCCGTACCAGGCATTCAGACCTTTGACTTCAATTCCTACACCCATACGGTTACGAGGCCCCCTTTAACATGCCCCGACTGGTGACAATGCGTACGGCAGCCACCGCAACCACGATCATGACGATCAGGATCAGAGCTCCTGCCCAGGCCTGCCGGTGCCACTCGTCGAAAGGCGAGATGGCGTAAACGAAGATCTGCAACGGCAAAGCCGCGGTCGGCTGATTAGGATTCAGGTTCCAATACTGGTTTCCAAAGGCGGTAAACAGTAACGGAGCGGTCTCGCCGGCCACACGTGCAAACGCCAGCATGCAGCCCGTAATAACTCCGGCCGAAGCGCTGCGTAAGGTAATGGAGATGGTAGCGCGCCATTTGGGAATTCCCAAACCCAAGGCCGCTTCGCGAATTGAGTTGGGCACCATGAGCAGCATCTCTTCCGTCGCCCGCGCCACGGTGGGTACCATCATGATTGCGAGCGCCAGTCCGCCAGAGTAAGCGGAGAAGTGCTTCTGCTGCACCACGACTATGGAATACGCCACAATACCGATGACGATGGAAGGAACGCCATTGAGGACGTCGGCGGTGAAGCGGACGAAATCACCAAAACGATTGCGGCCAAACTCAGCCAGGTATATGCCACAACCAATGCCCAGCGGAATGCCGATGCCACTGGCAATCAACAGAATTAAACCCGAACCTACGATGGCGTTGGCCATACCGCCGCCGGACTCACCGACCGGCTTCGGGGTCTGGGTAAGGAATGCCCAGTTGACCGATCCAATGCCCTTAATCAGAAGGTAGACAAAAACCGCCAGCAACGGGACAAGCACAAGAATCACGGAGCCGACGGCAAAGGCCGTGGCGCCGACATTTGCAAACTTGCGCCACAGGTTCAGAGTGGCTGACCGGTAGCGGGTGGGCTCAGGCACTCACCCTCGCTGTTCCGCCGGTGATGCTCCACACCAGCAGGCGCGCCAAGGCGTTCACGATCAGAGTGACGATGAATAGCGCCAGTCCGATTTCAACCAGAGCAGAAAGGTACAGGTCACCGGTGGCTTCACTGAATTCATTGGCGATGACGCTGGCCATGGTATAGCCGGGCGCGAATAACGATTTCGCAATCTCCGGGCGATTGCCGATGACCATGGTGACGGCCATGGTTTCTCCCAGCGCGCGTCCCAGCCCAAGAATCACGCCACCCACAATGCCTATGCGAGCGTTGCGCAACACGCCCATGCGGATCATTTCCCACCGCGTTGCGCCCAATGCCAGAACGGCCTCCCGCTGGTTCTGCGGCACTGCGCTCAACACCTCGCGCGTGATGGAGGCAACGATGGGCACAATCATGATCGCCAGGATGATTCCCGCTGCCAGCATGCCCAGGCCGAACTGAGGCCCTTCAAACAGGCCTGTCCAACCGAAGTACTTTGCCAGGAATGGCTGCACATATTGGCGCAACAACGGGGCAAGAACGAAGATTCCCCACAAGCCATAGATCACGCTGGGAATGGCTGCCAGCAGTTCAACCAGGAATGAGATGATGGCGCGGAGTGCGACCGGGCACATCTCGGTGATGTAGACCGCGACCCCCACAGAAAACGGAACCGCCAGGATAAGCGCCAGGACGGACGATACGATCGTCCCGTAGACGAAGGGCAGGGCACCGAACTGGTCGTTGACCGGATCCCAGTCATGCCCGTAGAAGAAGCCGATCCCAAACTGGTGCAGCGACAGCTTCGACTTGTCCACAAGCTCGTAAACGATCAGTACAACGATGATGAAAACCGAGAGCGCGGCCAAGGCAATAATGATGCGAAAGATGGCGTCCGGAATACGGCTGCTGCGTGGGCTGCGGGTCCTGATCCGTTGGAGCACGGTGCGGCTGCCCGTCTGCTTGCGTTCCGTGCTGGTCTGCGCCAGGGAAGGCACTGAAGCAATCGGCTTCTGGCTCGCTAAAGGATCCGGAGAATTCATCAGCTTGACCGTATCAAAGGGCTGTTACAAAACGGTTACAACCGCGTCGCAGACGCGAACTCCGGCCCAATATGGACCGAAGCTCGCAGCGAAATTCGGAGGCAGTCACCCTACTTCAGTTGTTTGGCGATGGCCGCCTTCTCGGCAGCGACCACATCCTGCGGCAGAGGAGCGTACGACAACTGCGAGGTCATTCCCTGCCCCTTGTCCAGCATCCAGCCGAGGAAGTCTTTGATCATCTTGCCTTTGTTGGCATCCTTCGGCTGCACCGGAATCAGCA
>Ga0335083_10007057_pt1 | contig 13903 bp, 13 predicted proteins | sample Lox_Sample_42_FD_206716 | JGI IMG/M metagenome (GOLD analysis project Ga0335083, IMG submission 206716) | Soil microbial communities from Loxahatchee National Wildlife Refuge, Florida, United States - Lox_Sample_4.2 | ecosystem: Environmental > Terrestrial > Soil > Wetlands | place: USA...
GATGCCGGGGTTCGAGGAATTCCGCTATCGCCTGGTCGGTACCCTGGTGAACCAGTACTTCCTCGCCGACGCGACGGGAAAGACCATCCGGGAAGCGTTCTCGGGCTATCCCCCGCATGTCGCGACCGCCGTCACGGGCGTGCACCGGAAATCTGCGCGCGACAAGGTCGTCCTGCGCACGCATGGCGCTCCGGATTGGATGGGCGGCGGATTTGAAGCCTTCGACTCCCTCTATCTTCCGCTTTCCGACGATGGCGAGACCTGCAACGTGTTGCTGACCGCCTTTGTCTTCGACCGCGAGCAGGTTCTGCTGTCGCGCCAGATCGCGCGCGCCAACGGCGGACGCCTGCCGACGAGACCGCCCAGAACCGGGACCTGAGAGTATCGAGATCCGGCGCGGCTTCCGCCTGTAGCGCCGCACCGCCTGCTCCCTTATCGTCCATGGCATGCTGAAGGGGTCATGCGCCTGCGGGCGCATTCGTTACGAGATCGATGGATCGCTGCTGGGGCCGGTGACCTACTGTCATTGCTGGCGCTGCCGCAAGCATTCGGGTTCGAGCTTCGGAACGACAGCAGGCGTCAAGGCGTCGGAATTCCGGATCGTCGCCGGAGTCGAGCTTCTATCGCATTGGGAATCGAGCCCTGGCGTACAGCGATATTTTGCGAGCTGCTGCGGCTCACCGCTCTTCAAGAGAAACGCGGCGTCGCCGGCGATTCTGGGTTTCCGTCTCGGCACGCTCGATGACGATCCCGAGCGGCATGCCGACGTCCATTTCATGGTCGGCTCGAAGGCGCCCTGGGTCGAGATCACGGACGGCCTTCCACAGGAATCGGGCGGCCCGCCCTTCGGCCAGCGCGACTGAGCCATCACATTGCGGTCTCACGCCAGCGAACGCGGAAACAGGAACAGGGAATGAGCGAGAGCACGGTCACTGGGCGACGCATGGGGCTTGTCATTGCCGCATCGAGCATCGGCACCGTCTTCGAGTGGTACGACTTCTTCATCTTCGGCTCGCTCGCGACGATCATCGCGAAGCACTTCTTCGCCAGTGCCGGCGAGACCCTTGGCTATATCTTTGCGCTCCTCACTTTCGCCGCCGGCTTTGCGGTAAGGCCGCTCGGCGCATTGGTGTTCGGCGCCTTCGGCGACCGCTCCGGCCGCAAGCGGGCCTTCCTCGTCACCATCACGTTGATGGGCATAGCGACGTTCGCAATCGGCCTTGTGCCGGACACGGCGCAGATCGGGCCGCTCGCGCCCTACATCCTGATCGGCCTGCGCGTGCTTCAGGGTTTCGCAGTGGGCGGAGAATATGGCGGCGCGGCCATCTATGTCGCCGAGCATGCCGACCCGAAGCGCCGTGGCGGCGCAACGGGATGGATCCAGGTCGCGGCCACGGCGGGGCTGTTTCTCGCACTCGCCGTGATCCTCGGCATCCGCACGCTCGTGGGCGAAGACATATTCGGTGCCTGGGGATGGCGCGTCCCCTTTCTCCTGTCGGTCGTGCTTCTCGTCATCTCGCTCTGGATACGCTTGCGGCTCGACGAGTCGCCGCTGTTCCAGCGCATGAAGGCGGAGGGCCGCGAGTCGCGCGCGCCCTTGCGCGAAGCGTTCTTCGTGGGCGCCAATCTGCGTCTCGTGCTGATCGTTCTCTTCGGACTCATGACAGTGCAGGGCGCGGTCTGGTACACGGCGCAGTTCTACACGCAGACTTTCCTCGAGCGCGTGCTCAAGGTCGATCCGCGGATGATGAACCTGATGGTCATGGCGGTCGCCGTGGTCGCCATGCCTCTACACATCATCTTCGCGCGGCTGTCCGACCAGATCGGGCGCAAGCCGATCATGCTGTTCGGCATCGGGCTCGCGGTGCTGACTTTCATGCCCGGGTTTCAGCTTCTCACCGAGGCCGTCAATCCGGCACTCGCGCATGCGACGGCCACCTCGCCGGTGGTGGTCGCAGCCAACCCCGGCGATTGCACGCTGCAATTCGATCCGATCGGCAAGTCGAAATTCCTTTCGTCCTGCGACATCGCGAAGGCCACGCTCTCCAATCTCGGCGTGCCCTACCGCAATGAGGCAGCACCTGCCGGCACTGCCCGCATTCGGGTCGGCAGGGCCGAAGTCACGAGCTTTGACGGACGCGGCATGACGGCTACCGCCCTCTCGACCGCGCGCACGTCGTTCGAGACCGCGCTCAAATCGGCACTGAAGAGCGCGGGTTACACGCCCTCTGCCGCCACCGACAAGATCGACGTGCCGCGTGCGCTTCTGATCCTGGTCGTGTTCGTCACGGCCGCGGCGGCGCTGTACGGACCGCAGGCAGCAGCGCTCGTCGAACTGTTTCCGACGCGCATCCGCTATTCGGCGATCTCGCTGCCCTATCACATCGGCAATGGCTGGATCGGCGGATTTCTGCCGGCCATCGCCTTCGCAATCGTGGCAGCGACAGGGAATATCTACGCCGGTCTGTGGTACCCGATCATCGTGGCCGCGATCGGCTTCTTCGTGACGCTGTTCTTCCTGCCGGAGACGAAGGGACGCGACATCACGGGCTAGCGTCAGCCCGCGCGCGTATCGATCGGAACGCCGGGCTCGTTCTTGGTGGCGTGGATCACGAGCGCGGTCTTCACGCTCGCCACGTTCTTCTCCGCCGTCAGCGTCTCGGTGATGAAGGTCTGGAAGGCCGAGAGATCGGTCGCGACGCACTTGAGGAGAAAGTCGACCTCGCCCGAGAGCATGTGGCACTCGCGCACCTGCGGCCAGGAGCGCACCCGTTCCTCGAAATGCTTGAGGTCGGCGTCGTTCTGGCTAGCGAGCCCGACGAAGACGAAACCGGTCACCTCAAATCCCAGCGCCTTGGCGTCCAGATCGGCATGGTAGCCCTGGATGTAGCCCGCCTTTTCCAGCGCGCGCATGCGCCGGAGGCAGGGAGGGGCCGTAATCTTGGCGCGGCGGGACAACTCTACGTTGGTAATGCGACCATTGTCCTGAAGTTCGGAAAGAATGCGCAGATCAATGGCATCGAGCTTGTGATGCTCCACGGAAATCACCCGAAATGGTGAGGCGGGCGCTTTATAGACCCGGGTCGCGCCGTACAGCAATAATATTTCGACGATTTTGCACCATCCGTAGACAGCCGATTCGCCCTTTTCCACCGGGAGCGATGCGGGGCAGTGTGGCAACCCCATGCAGCACTTGGCCGTTCGGTCGCGCTTGACCTTTTTGTGCCCGCTTCCGATATCAAGTTTGCATCAGCAGCCGAGGGGCACGAGGCGGGGCCCGCGCTAACGATAGGCGCGGAGCCTTTGGCGTCTGCTCTCACCAGGAGCACGCCATGTCCCATTCCAAGCTTGTGATTCTGGGAAGCGGGCCCGCTGGCTGCACGGCGGCGGTCTATGCCGCGCGTGCGATGCTCGAGCCGACCCTCATCGCCGGGATCCAGCCCGGCGGCCAGCTCACCATCACGACCGAAGTGGAGAATTATCCGGGCTTCGCCGATGCCGTGCAGGGGCCGTGGCTGATGGAGCAGATGCAGGCGCAAGCCGAGCATTTGGGCACCAAATTCATCCACGACACGATCGCGTCGATCGACCTCGGCCGCCGCCCCTTCACCCTCATCGCCGATTCCGGCACGCGTTACACCGCCGACACGCTCGTGATCGCGACGGGCGCGTCCGCAAACTGGCTGGGCCTTCCGTCCGAGAGCAAGTTTCAGGGCTTCGGCGTCTCGGCCTGCGCCACCTGCGACGGCTTCTTCTTCCGCGGCAAGAACGTGGCGGTCGTCGGCGGCGGCAACACGGCGGCCGAGGAAGCTTTGTTCCTCACCAATTTTGCCGACAAGGTGACGCTCATCCATCGCCGGAACGAGCTGCGCGCCGACAAGACGAACCAGGCGCGCCTCGCCGCAAACCCCAAGATCGAGATTCTCTATTCCACCGAGGTGACCGAGGTTGTCGGCACGGAGAACCCGCGCGGGGTGACCGGACTTAACCTCCGCCACGCGCTGACGAAGGCCGAGAGTTCGATTTCTGTGGATGGATTCTTCGTGGCGATCGGCCACTCGCCCGCCACACAGCTGTTCCAGGGTCAGATCGACATGGACAGCGAGGGCTATATCCGCACCGCGCCCGACTCGACGCGGACGAGCGTACCCGGCGTGTTCGCCGCAGGTGACGTCAAGGACAGGGTTTTCCGCCAAGCGGTGACTGCCGCCGGCATGGGGTGCATGGCTGCGCTGGAGGCCGAACGCTTCCTCGCACAGTCGCACTGAGAGGGCTTCGCCAATGGACTGGGACAAACTTCGGATCTTCCATTCGGTCGCTTCGGCCGGAAGTTTCACGCATGCAGGCCAGATGCTGACGTTGAGCCAATCGGCGGTCAGCCGGCAGATCAGCGCGCTCGAGGAAGAGATCGCGACGCCCTTGTTCCAGCGGCACGCGCGCGGGCTCACGCTGACCGACGAGGGCGAGCTCCTCTACAGCGCCGTGAGCGACGTGCTGAACCGCCTCGCCGACGTCGAGGAAGCGCTCAAGAACGTGCACGAGGCGCCCCGCGGCACGCTCAAGATCACCTCGAGCCACGGCATCGGCACCTATTGGCTCCTGCCGCGGCTCGAGGATTTCCTGACTGAATGTCCCGAAGTCGAGGTCCATCTCGTGATGGAGGACAGGGAGCTCGACCTCGCGCAGCGCGAAGCCGATCTTGCGATCCGCATGCGCGCGCCGGTGCAGGCCGACCTGATCCAGAGAAAGCTCTTCGCCGTGCACTATCACATGTGCGCGACGCAGGCTTATCTCGACTCCCATGGCGCGCCGAAATCGATCGAGGATCTCTGCAATCACACGATCATTGCCTATGGCGAGACGGCGGCGCCCGAGATCCGCGACATCAACTGGCTGCTTGATGTGACGAAGCGGGTGATGCGTCCCGGCTGCAAGGGCCGCTTCGTCCGCATCAACAACGTCACCGGGATCCTGCAGGCCTGCGAAGCAGGGATCGGCATCGCCGCCGTGCCGGATTACGTTGCGGCAGACAGGCCCCATCTCATGCGCGTGCTGCCGGACATTCCCGGCCCGACGTTCGAGGTGCATCTCGTTTATGCCGATGCCTTGCGGCAATCGAAACGAGTTGCAGCCTTCCGCGACTTCCTCGTGCGGGCCGCAAAGGACTGGAAATTCTGAAGCTTCGCGTTATCGCGCGAAGCCGCCTTGAAAGGCGTTTCAGAGACACCATTTCTTGAATGTCGGCAGCCACCCCCATGGCTCCGTGGCGAAGGCTCCCCTTCGCATCCGGCATTCCACCGCCCCTTGGTTGGAGTGCCTGCGTGTTCGCCCTCGCGAACGCGCCCCAAGCAACCCTCCGCCGGGGCGACCCCATCGCCCCGGCGATTTTTTTGTTCACTGCGTCACGCCGCGACCTTGTGGGTTGCGACGACGTGGTCGGCCAGCTTGCCCGTCAGCTCAGCGAGATGATCGAACGTCATCTCGTATGTGCCGACACCCTGCGTCAGCGAGCGCAGGTCGATGATGATGTCCATCATCTCGGAAAGCGGCATTTGCGCCTCGACCGTGTCCCAGCCCTTCCAGCCGTCGCGCATGTCGAAACCCATCAGCTGTCCGCGCCGGCCGCTGACGATGCCGTTCACTTTCGCCGTCGCATCGCTCGGCACATGGATCCTCACATGCATGACGGGCTCGAGCAGCACGGGCGAGCATTCCGGCATGCCTTCGCTCATCGCGATGCGGCCTGCGGTCTGGAACGCGGCGTCGGAAGAATCGACGCTGTGATAGGACCCATCGGTCAGCTTGACCGCGACATCCACCACCGGAAAACCCAGAGGGCCCGACTTCAGATATTCGACGACGCCTTTTTCGACCGAGGGAATCCACTGCCGCGGCACGACACCGCCCACGATCGCATCCTCGAACGCAAAGCCCGAGCCGCGCGGCAGCGGTCGGATTTCCAGCACCACATCGCCGAACTGGCCATGGCCGCCCGTCTGGCGCTTGTGGCGTCCGCGCTGCGTCGCGCCCTTGCGGATCGTCTCCTTGTAGGGCACGCGCGGCGGATGCGTGAGGAGCTTGAGCCCGTACTTGCTCTCCAGCTTCTCGACCGCAACCTTCAAGTGGATTTCGCCCTGTCCCGCGAGCGACATCTCGTGCAGCTCCGCATTGTGCTCGACATGGATCGAGGGATCCTCCTCGCGCAATTTCTGGATCGCCGATGTGAGCTTCACCTCGTCCTTGCGGTCGGCGGCGCCGATCGCGAGACGGTAGACAGGGGTCAGCTGCTCGATCGCGATGTGCGGCAGCTTCGCATCCTTGGCCCCGCTCAGCGTGTCGCCCGTCGCGACGTTCTCGAGCCGCCCCAGCGCAACCGTATCGCCGGCCTTCGCTTCCGCGATCTTCGTCTGCGCCTCGCCCTTGAGCAAGAAGATGCCGCTCGCGCGCGCGTCCCCGTTCCGGCCGTGCAGCACGGCGCCGTCCTTCAGCGTGCCGCCCAGGACGCGCGCCAGCGAAAACTTGCCGCCATGCGAGGAGTGATAGGTCTTGAGGATCTGGATTACCGGCTCGCCATTCGTCTCGATGCCGAGGCGTGCGGCCGTCCTGGACACATCCGGCACTTCGTGGCGCAGCGCCTTCAGGAGACGGTTGATGCCGTTGTCATGCTCGGCAGAGCCGATAAGCGCCGGCACGACGAGGCCCTCAGCCATCTCGCGCTCGAGATCGTCGAAGACCTCGTCCTTTGGCGGATCGACGTCGGAGAGCAGTTCTTCCATCAAATGCTCGTCGTAGTCGGCGAGCTTTTCGAGCATCTGGAAGCGCGCTTCCTTCTCGCGATCCTTGTCGGAGATCTCGATCACTTCGCTCGCCGCGTGCTCGCGATAGACAAAGGCGCGCTCGAGGGCGAGATCGACGAAGCCCGTGACGATCCCGTTCTCCCAGATGGGGATCTGGCGCAGCAGGAGCGGCGTGTCGCTCGCGTCCTGGAGCATCTGCAGCAGAGCGCGCAGCGAGCCGCTCGCCTTGTCGATCTTGTTGACGAAAAGGATATGCGGGATGTGCAGGTCGTCGAGCCGCTTCAGATAGGGCTTCAGCATCTGCACCTTGGCGGGCTCCGGCTCGCAGACCACGATGGCCGCGTCCACGCCCGGCAGCACGTTCAGCGTATCCTGCAGGAATTCGATCGAGCCCGGGCAGTCGAGAAAGGTGATGGTCTGGTCGAGATAGCGCGTCGTCGCGCAATTGACTTCGACGCTCATCTGGCGGGCTCGGGCTTCCGCACTCGTATCGCCCACCGAATTCTTCTGCGCGACGCTTCCTTTTCTCGGGATCGCGCCGGTCGTCGTCAGGATGCTTTCGAGCAGCGTCGTCTTGCCGCTGCCATAGGGTCCCACCAAGGCCACTGAGCGTGGCCCGAACCCTCCATTCTTTTTGGACATTGTGCGCCTCCGTCGGGCTCCTGATGCAGGAGTCCGGGGCGCGGCGGGCGCAGATCCCGGTCACTCGGGTCGCGTCACGCGCCCCTTTTCGAAACAAGATGCTCGCGCCGTTCAGACGCGCTGGCAAGGGCTTGGCGCTGCAACCGCAGCGGTATATTTATTGATGCTCGGGTGTGCCTTGATCAGGAGGTAATCATGTCCTTGCTGCATCACTGCGCACATCACCCCTCACGCCGTGACTTTTCCTTGCTTCTCGCCGGTGCGGGAATAATTGCCGCAACGCCATTCAAGGCGCGCGCATCCGGCAACATCGACGCCCTGTGCGTGACCTGCATCGATTATCGCCTCGTTGCCGCCAACGCGCCGTTCTTCGACCACCTGAACCTTCACGGAGAGTACGATCAGGTTTCGCTCGCCGGCGCTTCGCTGGCGGCAGTGTCGCCGAAATTTCCCTCCGCGAATGCCGCGTTCTGGGATCAACTCGCCATTGCGAAGAACCTGCACCATGTGCAGAGACTGATCGTGCTCGATCATCGCGACTGCGGCGCCTTCAAGGTCGCGTTCGGCAAGGACTTTGCGCCAAGCGGCGCGCCGGAGACGGCCCAGCACAAGGGCGTGATGGCGCAGGTGCAGCAGGAACTCGCCAAGCGGCAGCCTGGTCTCGGCTCCGAGTTCTACCTGATGGCGCTCGACGGAACCGCGGAGCGCGTTCTCTAGGCGGACGGTGCGTGCTGGAAGCTGTCCGGCAGGTAGCGGTGGGTCTTCGCGGCGTCCAGCATGCCGAGCAGTGCGGAGATCATGGCGTTCCCGTTACGCTGCGCCACGACCGGCGCGAGGATGTCGTTGGCGAAAGCGCGCGCCGCCACGGTGCCAACAGGTCCCGGTATCGCGAAGAACACCGGCACGCGGCGCGCCACCAGCATGGCCACGAATTCCGAAAATCCAGGACGCATCACGGCGGCTTCCCCGCCCAGGATCATGAACTCGATCCCTTCACGCAGCTCGTAATGCGCCGGAATGTTCTCGCCCTGCGGCGAGACCAGGACGCCGCACATGTCGGGCCGCCAATCGTCACCGAGCTGCGGCAGCAACCGCCAGCCGCAATAGTAGTCGCGGCAGTTTTCGGGCCGGGTCGCATAGATGCGGCAGCTGCGACCGTCGCAATGCTCGCAGACGGCACCCGACTCCTTGCGCATCTCCTTCGTATCGATCGGCAGCGCATAGCAGCAGACCGTGCAAGTGCCGCATTCGCGATTGGGCACGAGATGGAGCCGGGGCGATGCCTCTGCCATCAGGCAATCATGCCCGATCCCTGGGAGTTGTCACAGGGACCGCGCGTCAACTCAGATTCCCGCAGAAGCGCTGGATACGCCGGCAGGCTTCCTCGAGCAGCTGGTTCGACGTCGCATAGGAGATGCGGAAGAATGGCGACAGCCCGAACGCGGCGCCATGCACGACCGCCACGCCCTCGTCCTCGAGCAGCGCGTTCGCGAAATCCTCGTCCGTCGCGATGACCTTGCCCGACGGCGTCTTGCGGCCGATCAGCTTTCGCACCGAGGGATAGACATAGAACGCGCCTTCCGGCTTGGGGCACTCGATGCCGCTCGCCTGGTTGAGCATTGAGACGACGAGGTCGCGCCGCTCTTCAAAGATCTTCTGGAATTTCGGGATGAAGTCCTGCGGCCCGTTCAGCGCCTCGACGCTCGCCCATTGGGAGATGGAGGAAGCATTCGAGGCCGATTGCGACTGCAGCTTCGCCATCGCCTTGATCAGCGGTTCCGGCGCCGCGCAATAGCCGATGCGCCAGCCCGTCATCGAATAGGCCTTTGACACGCCGTTCATCGTCACGGTGCGGTCGTAAAGCCTGGGCTCGACCTCGGCGACGGTCGAGAATTCGAAACCGCCATAGACGAGATGCTCGTACATGTCGTCCGTCAGAACCCAGACCTGCGGATGCTTGAGAAGCACATCCGTCAGCGCCTTCAGCTGCGCGCGCGTGTAGCAGGCGCCGGACGGATTTGAGGGCTGGTTGAAGATCAGCCATTTGGTCTTCGGCGTGATGGCGCGCTCGAGCGCCTCGGGCGTCAGGCGGAAGCCATCCTCGATCCGCGTCTCGACGACAACGGGCTTGCCGCCGCCGAGCAGGACGATGTCCGTATAGCTCACCCAATAAGGTGCGAGCACGACGACCTCGTCGCCCGGATTGAGCGTGGCCATCAGCGCGTTGAAGATGATCGCCTTGCCGCCCGGCGCGACGAAGCATTGCGCTGGCGTGTAATCGAGATGGTTTTCGCGCTTGAATTTCTTCGCGACCGCCGCGCGCAATTCCGGAATGCCCTCGACGTTCGTGTATTTGGTTTCGCCGCGCCGGATTGCGGCAATGGCGGCTTCCTTGATGTTGTCGGGCGTATCGAAGTCAGGCTCTCCGGCGGCGAGACCGATGATGTCCTTGCCGGCGGCCTTGAGCTCGCGTGCCTTTTGCGTGGCGGCGATGGTGGCGGACGGCTTGATCCGGTTGAGCGACTCCGCGAGGAAGCCTTTTGGGAGCTGAGCTTGCGACATGATCGTTCGCCTCGGGTGAGACCATCACGTATCAACCGGAAAGGTCCTGGCGCAAGAAAAAGAATGCCACACGGACCAAAGGCTTAGCCGGTATTACCGAATCTCAAGGCCCCGACGCTAGCGTCGGTGCGGATCAGGGCCCATTCATGTGATGCGCAAGTTTTTCATTGTCATTTTCGCGACACTCGCGCTTGGCGGCTGCTGGCGCCATGCGCAGGCGCCGGCAGGCCGTTGGGAAGGCACCTACGAGGCCGACGACATCATGATTGTCGCTCGTGTCGAGGTCGAACCGGACGGTGCGGTTCGCGTCAGCGCGCCCAACTACACCGATCTCGACGGTGCGACCGAGGAGCAGCGAAACGAGATCCGGGGCAACCTCGCCTCCGGCCTCGCCGACGGCTGGGATCACGTGCCGGCACGCGCCTTCGATTTCGACGGCCATGACTTCCGCAAGCCGGGCGGCATCGCGCCCCAGATGACGTGGGACAAGGCCGCGAAGCAAATGACGCTGATCGTCTATCTCGGCACGCACTCGGCGATCGACATTCCGCTGCACGCGAAGGACGAGTTCAGCGACAATCCCTGGTTCGACTGATCCGGTTCGCTTCACTGCCATTTGTGAAACGAGAAGAAGGCGGCGCCGACCAGGAACAGGAAGGCGACGCCGTGATTCCATTTGAGCGGCTCGCCCAGGAACGTGACCGAGAAGACGGCAAAGACGAGAAGCGTGATCACCTCTTGCATCGTCTTCAGCTGCGGCGCCGAATAGACCGCGTGTCCGATGCGGTTGGCGGGCACCGCGAGACAATATTCGAAGAACGCGATCCCCCAGCTCACCGGTATGACGAGCCACAATGGCGCCGCTGGAAATCTCAGCTGACCGTACCAGGCGAAGGTCATGAATACATTCGACGCAAGCAGGAGAAGGATCGGAGCGACGTAAGCGGCAGACATGAGAAAGGCGCCTCTTCGGGTTGGCCACGCCTCTGGCGCGGGCGGCTTATGGCGTAAATGCGCGGGAACCCCGGATTCCCTAGGCTGTCCGGCATGAAACGCTTGGCCGGATTCATGGACGAATCCGCGCACCGGGTGCAATAATGTGTCGCCAATCTTTGGGGATCAGGCCCATGAACATTCGAACCTTCTCGATCGTTCTTCTGGGTAGCGTTGCCGCCATTGCATCGGGTCCTGCGCAAGCGGCTGTGACCGTCATCGGCTCGGGCCCTGCCGAACTCTGTTACCAGGGTGCGGAAAACGGTGGCGATCCGAAGGAGTACATTGCCTATTGCACGCAGGCGCTCGGTGGCATTCTCACCACGCGCGACCGTGCCGCGACCTTCGTCAATCGTGGCGTGCTCAAGCTTTCGCTTTCCGAGTCGAATGCAGCGCTCGACGACTTCAATGCCGGGCTCGGGATCGACGATTCTCTGGGCGAAGGCTACGTCGATCGCGGAGCCGCCCTGATCGGACTGAAGCGCTATGACGATGCGATAAAGGACATCGACAAAGGCCTCACGCTCGGCGCGAAGCAGCCCGAGATCGCCTGGCTCGATCGCGCGCTGGCCGATGAGGCCAGGGGCGACACCCTCGCCGCATACCACGACACGCAGCAAGCCCTCGCAGTTCAACCCGACTACACGCGTGCGAGCGACAATCTGAAGCGCTTCAAGGTCACCAAATCGGACGGCACGTAAATGTGAATCGGCTTCCTGCCGCGTCGAGAAAAGTGCAGGCAGGAAGCGCGGTTGCCTTCTTTTCGTGACGGCAAATTAATTCCCTCTCTGTCGCGTTCAGGGAGAGCTCGCGACAGTCTGATACAATTGCGCGCTTCATCGCTGGCCCTTCGACTTCTATGTTCGGCGCGCCTGACGGGGCCAGTTGGTCAGCGCGCTTTTCGCGGACTTTCGAACCCTTTCCGGCCATTGGTTTGTCAAGCGTGACGACGAGACCCGTGCCCATTCGGCGCTCCACCTTAGGGCACGGCAAACAGGGCGGTCGGACTGGCTTTGGTCCCCCAATTGAAGCGAAAATCCGGCCGCCCGCGCCGCCTGACACGCCGTTTAACCCTGTCGATCTCGAATCATTGACCGACGGAACCCCGCGGGCTCGGGTTATGGTTCGGTCAGAGATTCTTGTTGTTCGACCAGGGGTCACGCCCTATCAGTCCTTAGCGCGAGCACCGGCCGTTCCGTTACGCGGCCCCTAACGATCCGATTTTTGCGAGTGAGCGATTCGATGAATTCCGTCGTGCGTATGACCTCTGTCTCCATGCTTGCGCTCGCCGCCGCGGCCTGCTCGACACCGACACCGGTCGGGATCAAGCCGACCGACGTCCCGACGGCCTTCACCGCACCCATCCCGAAGGACGTGCAGATCTGGCCGTCGCTCACCTGGTGGAACAACTTTACGAGTTCCGAGCTCGCCGGACTCGAATCGGATGCCGAGCAGAACAACCTCGACCTCGCGGTCGCGGCTGCCCAGGTCCTGCAGGCGCAGGCCCAGACCGGCATCGCTGCCGCCCCGCTCTTCCCTGACATCGGCCTTAGCGCTTCGGCGACGCGAAACGGCGCCGAGAAGGGCGTAGGCGTCGGTCCCGGCGGTGCGGTGAAGAAGGCCGGGAATACGTTCAGCTTTGGCGGCTCTGCAAGCTACGTGCTCGACCTCTGGGGAGAGGCACGCGACAACCTGCACGCGGCGCAGTACACGCTCAGGTCCTCGCAATTCGCGCAGCAGACCGTGGCGCTGACGATCCAGACGAGCGTCGCCGACACTTATCTCAACGTGCTGGGGCTCAGGCAGCGCATCGCGATCATTCAGCAGAACATCGATGCCGCAAAGCGCATCCTGGTGATTACGCAGGCCAAGGTGACGAACGGCGTTTCCTCAAATCTCGATCTCGCGCAGCAGCAGGCGCAGCTGGCGCAGCAAGAGGCACAGCTGCCGGGCCTGCAGGAGCAGGAACGCGAGCAGCGTTATGCGCTCGCCATCCTGCTGGCCCGCGTACCCGAAGGCTTCGACGTCAAGGGCACGACCCTCGACGGCATCACGCCACCGCTGGTGGCACCTGGACTTCCGTCCGAATTGCTGGCGCGGCGTCCGGACGTCGCCGGCGCCGAAGCGGATCTCGCCTCCGCTCATGCGAGCGTCGACGCCGCGCGCGCCGCGTTCTTCCCGCAGATCGGGCTCACCGCTTCCGGCGGTTACTCGAGCCCGGCTATCTCGTCTCTTTTCAACCCGTCCAGCGTCGTCTGGAGCATCGGCGCGTCGCTGCTCGAAACGATCTTCAACGGCGGCGTGCATGCCGCTGAGAGCGATCTGGCCAAGGCGCGCGAGACCCAGCTCGTCGCCACCTACCGCAAGACCGTGCTGACAGCATTCTCCGATACGGAGTCCTCGCTTGGCCAAGTCGCAGCGCTTGCGGACCAGCAGCGGCTGCAGGAAGAAGAAGTGCGCGCCGCGGCGGAAGCCTTCCGCATCTCCGAACTCCAGTACCGCGAAGGCGTCACCGACCTTCTCGCCGTACTGCAGTCGCAGCAGACGCTGTTCACCGCGGAAGACCAACTCGTGCAGACAAAGCAGGCGCGGCTCGAGGCCGTTGTCGGTCTCTACCAGTCGCTCGGCGGCGGCTGGACCGCCGCAGCGACGCCCGAACTGCCCGACGCCAATCCGCTGCGTCCATTCTGATGGACCGCGCCAGACGTGGCGCGCCGTGGCGCATCAGGTCCGGCGGCGATCCTATTTCGGCAGCTGACGGTAGCTGCACCCGTAGCTGAACTGCACACCGCTTGGCAGCGTCACGGCTTTTGGGCCAAGGGTGCCGCCGCTCATTCCCGCCGGCGGCGCCGGGCACGCGAGCGTCGGCGTGGAGCAGGTCCAGCCGTGATCACCAGTTGGCGTCCCGT
>Ga0335083_10007059_pt1 | contig 13902 bp, 11 predicted proteins | sample Lox_Sample_42_FD_206716 | JGI IMG/M metagenome (GOLD analysis project Ga0335083, IMG submission 206716) | Soil microbial communities from Loxahatchee National Wildlife Refuge, Florida, United States - Lox_Sample_4.2 | ecosystem: Environmental > Terrestrial > Soil > Wetlands | place: USA...
GACGCGAGTCTCCATCAATGCTGTCCCTGAGTTGATTTGGCGCCGAATTCTTTTCTATGAGGAAGCGCCAGGCAGGTCACCCCTGCTTCTGCAGGCATTGTTCCTTTGTCCTGTGGGAACGGAAGGCGACAAGTCGGAAGTAGGGGCGAGGATATTGTGCAGATATAAGCACGGAAACTTAGTGAAGAGGATTACTGCTTTTGAGATGCCTTACTTGATCCGGTTCGACGTTATGGAGCAGCATCTGGGCATCGAATGCTGTGCTGGCGCGCAGAGCGGTTCGTACAGGATTCGACGCTGCGGCCTTGGTTCGGAAGTTATCCTAACTACAAATTACCGGACATGTCTGCATCCGCGCTGGCTTTGGCGTCCGATGGAAAAACTGGCCATACATCAGCTTCACACGCATATTCTGAACGGCATGCGCAAGATAGGCGCTCAAGAGGATGCTCGGGCCGGAACAGTGACGACAGGATGCGCTTGTCAGGGAGAAGAGGCATGAACAACATTGCAATCCTATTCCCCTCACTTGCTGTAATACGAGCCTCGATTGCTGCCGTGTGGCTCTATGAGGGACTGTGGTGCAAGGTTCTTGGCAGGATGCCATCCCAGGCAGAGATCGTAGCCGCAGTGCCGCGACTCGGACCGCAATTCGGCCCATTGTTTTTGAAGGCGCTAGGTGTCCTCGAAATAGGGATTGCGATCTGGGCGCTGTTGGGAGTTGCACCGGGCACGTGCGCGATCGCGCAGGCAGGGCTCCTAGTCTTGTTGAATGTGAACGGCCTGCTGTGGGCGCGGCATAAGATTCACGATCCTGCAGGCATGGTCGTCAAAAATATCGCCTTCCTCGTGCTGGTGTGGGTTGGCGGCGCCGCGCGTAGCATACAACCGTGAGCGCTGAGACAGCGTGGCATTCCGGACGCCTCACTTCTTTGAGAGGCCAGCAAAGGCTGCTCTTTGGACAAATGTACGAGGATGCAGAAATTGATCGGGAGGCTTTCCAGGGAAAGGGGAGGATATTTTGTATCGCTTCAGCGGGAGACACGGCGATGCTGCTATCGCGTGAGCACGGAGTCATCGCTTGCGATATCAATCCCGTTCAGCTTGCTTACGCAGAGCACCGCGTCAAGGGTGGCGGTCCAGGAGAAACCGGCGATGCCGAGCGGGCCATGCACTTCATGCGAGTTTTCACGCCTCTGATAGGTTGGCGCCAGGACTTCATCCGGGGATTTCTTGCCCTCTCGAATCCCGACGAACAATTGTTATTCTGGCGCCAACACCTCGACACCCGGCGCTTTCGAGCTGGATTTGACGCACTAATGTCTCGCGTCATGCTCCGCGTGATGTACGCGCCGCAGTTTCTTTCGTGTTTGCCTCCGCGGTTTGGAGCGGTGATACGGAGACGGCTTGAAAGAGGCTTCGCACAGCACCCAAATGCTTCAAATCCTTATATCCATGCGCTGCTGCTGGGTACGTCCGCCAGCAAGGCCAAAGGATTGAGCACGAATATCCAGTTCGTTTTAGGAGATGCGGCATCCGTTCTCGAAGCATGCCCACCCGGATCATTTTCTGGGTTTACCCTCTCGAATATTCTCGACGGCGTCACGCAAGCGTATCGCGAGCGGCTGGCCCAGGCAGTGCGACGCACGGCAGATCACAATGCAGTGGCGGTTTTGCGGAGCTTTACTGAGCCTTCCGCGGAAAGCGCTACCAATCATCCTGAACGCGATCGCTCGATGCTGTGGGGAGTTGTGGATATTTGCAACGCGCGGAAATTTTGCCCACACAGTCAAGAGTGCAAAAGAGCAGATCGTCAGGTTTGACTCGTCAACTCAGAGATTACTCCATGTCCGCTTTGTTTCGCTTGATTCCGTCAATTGCGGCGGCAAACGACGCTTGGAGAAAAGTCAATCCATGTCAATGGGCCTTTGGCCGCCAAACCTTAATGCTGTGCATCTGCCATCTGCGCCTTCACACTCGTGCCGTGCTGAATTTCATCTGTGCCGCGCACGCATCGAGATTGCCGCGGCCTTGCGGGGGTAGAAATTTAGTAAATGTGTGCGCAGTCTCGCGGCCCTGCGACGATTTGGCGAATTGAGCGGTTGTCCAAGAATGTATTGCCCGCTCGCCGCGTTGTTCCCGATATCAAGCCAGTAGGTCGTTCGCTGAATCGGCCGCGTCACTGCCGTGTCGATGTGGAGTGCCCGGCGAATTTTGTGCCAGTTGAGAACGTAAGAAACTGACATGAGAGGAGCCTGGAATGGCGCGAGGCAAGAAGTATCAACCTGAGCAGGTGGTGAACCTGCTGCGACAGATCGAGTAGCTGTGGCGAATGGCAAGACGACAGCGCAGGCGTGCAAAGAAGCGGAGATCGTAGAACAGACGTACTTCCGCTGGCGCAAGGAGTATGGCCGTTACGGCTACCGCCGCATCACGGCGTTGTTGCAGCTTGCTGGCTGGCTGGTGGGCAAGGATCGAGTGGAGAGGATCTGGCGTCGCGAAGGGCTGAAAGTACCGAAAAGGCAGAAGCCACGACGACGGTTGTGGCTCAACGATGGCTCGTGCGTGCGGCTTAGGCCCATGCACGAGATCCACTCAGCGCAGGAGGAGTTCGATAGCCGCCTGGCCACGGCACTGCACGGGATGGCCGATCGAATGAAAGGCGATCGATTGACGCAAAGGAGGATTTAAAACCCGCATATGCCCAACTCGAACAAGCAGCATGGAAGGCCTTGCCAAGTGAACCACACCAGCGCACGCCACAGATACAGTCGTTTCTCCTTCTCTCGCGCAGGATCGCAGGCTTGGCGGACTCGTTGGAGAGAGACATTTGACATTTGAGAATCTTGCTCTTCGCGGTGTTCGGTTGATCACCAGTATCCCAATCACAGGAAGACGCTACATGGATATCCGGATGGGCCAGGAACCGGAGGTATCTTAGCCGGTTCCAACTTTGCATCAGAGCAAAGCCCTTGGCCAACTTGTTGTGCATGACACCGTCCGGCGTTATGGTCGCGTACTGATTCACAAACGTATACGTTGCACCGAACTTCAGGCGCGCAGATTGAGCAAAGTAAGGGTATTGCGGGGTGATGCTTAACCGCGATTATTTGTCAGGAATGTGCGTCTTCACGATTCTCTCCTTACGCTGGAGGCTGCTTTGACGGCCATGGACCCGGAAACCGGCGCGGGCCAGGTCAACGCACTGTGCTCGGCAATGAGGGCGTCGATCTGGGCCGCCACCTCGGATGGGAAGGGGGCGGTGCGACGTATTCCCAGGTCGGCATGAGCATGCACGCACTCGAACAGGGAGGAGAGCACGCCGCCGGTCTCGTTTACCATGAACATCATGTAGTGAAAAAGCTTCGAGCTCCGCGCGAGCATGCGGACCCTGATCACCACAGTGTCCCCGATAAGCACTTCGGCGGGATACCAAAGGTGATGCTCGAGATCGAAGCCGCCCGTCCCCGATGCCGCGAAGTACTCTGAGGTGAGCCCGATCATCGGGTACATCGCGTCCCCTGCCTCATCGTAGAGGGCCAGGTACCAGCGCATGTTCATGTGACCTTGCCGGTCCTCGTATGCCGGCGGAATCACCGCCCGGTAAACCGCAGGTAAGGACGCGAGTTGATCGAGCGATATCGTTGGCGGGCGCATGCTTCCTCTTTTCTTAATGTAGTTCGATAGCGGTTAGAGGAGTTTTCCGCATCCATCACACCGGTTGAGGGGTCTGCCGTTCCTGGTGCTCCAGAATCTTCAGAATTTTGAGTGCTGCGGTCGGGATGGCCGTGCCCGGTCCGAAGATGGCGAGAGCCCCGTCTTTGTAGAGTTCGTCGTAGTCCTGCGGTGGAATGACGCCGCCGATTACGATGGGCATGCTTTCGTGGCCCAGTTTCGTGAGCGCCTGGCGGAGTGCGGGCACCAGGGTCAGGTGACCGGCGGCAAGCGAACTTGGTCCGACGATATCGACGTGATCGTCGACTGCCTGGCGCGCGGCCTCTTCCGGCGTCTGAAACAGCGGGCCAAGGACCACATCGAATCCAAGATCCGAGAGAGCCGCTCCGACCACCTCCTGGCCGCGGTCATGACCGTCTTGACCGAGCTTGCAGATGAAGATACGCGGCTTGTGGCCCTGGCTCTTCACGAACTGCTCGACTTTGTCCTGCACGGCGACGATCTGCGGCTTCTTCGCTCCATAAGTCTCGGCGTAGATCCCGGTGACCAGTTCCTGTTCGGCCTTGTGCCGACCGAAGACCTTTTCCAGGGCGAAGCTGATCTCACCCACCGTTGCCTTGGCGCGCGCCGCCCCAATCGACAGATCGAGGAGGTTTCCTTTCCCGCTACGGGCACACTCGGTAAGGGCGTCCAGCGCCAATGAGACCTTCGCCTCATCTCGCTCGGACTTGAGCTGCGCAAGCCGCCGTGCCTGTGCCTGCCGAACGGCAGAGTTGTCTACCTTGAGGACTTTCATCGCCTCCTGTTTGTCCAGGACATATTTGTTCAATCCGACGATGACCTGGGCTCCCGAGTCGATCCGGGCCTGCGTCCGGGCCGAGGCTTCCTGGATGCGCTTCTTGGGGATGCCCTGTTCGATGGCCTTGGCCATGCCGCCGGCCTGCTCGCACTCGACGACATGAGCCCAGGCCTTGTGCATGAGCTCGTGCGTGAGTCGCTCCACGTAGTAGCTGCCGCCCCAGGCGTCGATGACCGAATCGGTATCGGTCTCTTCCTGAAGAAAATCCTGGGTGTTGATCGCTAGGCGTTCGGAGAAATCGCTCGGCAGCGCCAGGGCCTCGTCGAATGCATTCGTGTGCAGGCTCTGAGTATGGCCCTGGGTGGCGGCCATCGCCTCGATGCAGGTGCGGATGACATTGTCGTACACATCCTGCGCGGTCAGGGTCCACCCGCTTGTCTGGCAATGCGTGCGAAGGTCCATGCTCTTGGGGTTCTTGGGGTCGAACTGTTTGACGATCTTTGCCCACAGCAAGCGAGCGGCGCGCATTTTGGCGATTTCCATGAAGGTGTTTTTGCTGATCGCCCAGAAGAAGGACAGCCGCGGAGCGAAGTGGTCGATGTTGAGGCCAGCGCTCAAGCCTGTCCTCAGATACTCCAGCCCGTCCGCCATCGTATAGCCCAGCTCCAGGTCGGCGGTGGCCCCGGCCTCCTGCATGTGGTAGCCGCTGATGCTGATGCTGTTGAACAACGGCATATGCTGGCTGGTATAGGCGAAGATATCCCCGATCAGCCGCATGCTGGGTTCCGGCGGATAGATATAGGTGTTGCGGACCATGAACTCCTTGAGGATGTCGTTCTGTATGGTTCCGGAGAGCTGCTCCTGCTTTACCCCCTGCTCCTCGGCCGCGACGATGTACAGGGCCAGTACCGGCAGAACAGCCCCGTTCATAGTCATAGACACGCTCATACGTTCCAGCGGGATTCCATCGAAGAGGATCCGCATGTCGAGGATGCTGTTGACGGCCACGCCAGCCATGCCGACGTCGCCGGCGACCCGAGGATTGTCCGAATCGTAGCCGCGGTGAGTGGCCAGGTCGAAGGCGATGCTGAGCCCCTTCTGACCAGCCGCTAGGTTGCGCCTGTAGAAGGCGTTGGATTCCTCCGCAGTCGAGAAGCCGGTATATTGCCGGATGGTCCACGGCCTGCCTACGTACATCGTTGAGTAAGGGCCCCTTAAGAACGGCGGGAGCCCGGGCATCGTGCGCAGGTGGTCCAGGCCCTCGAGGTCAGCACTGCTGTAGAGGGGTTGTATGGGAATCTGCTCGGGCGTATACGAGGCGAGCTGATCCAGTGGACGGCCCGACTGGGCCGCCGCGCCGGCGCGCCAGTCGGCTGATCGGTTATCGACCTCCGGACCGCCGTTCCAGGGGATGTCTTCAAACTTTGGGATCTTGATCATTGGAGTACACCTACTTGGTGAAGCAGCGAACGAAGTACTTCCAGAACGTTGCATTTGATGAAGATGAACTGGTTGACTCCGGCGGCGCGGTACCTGGCCTCGTTCGCGCCCGGGTTCCCGGCCAGCACGACGGTTTTGGCCCCGGCGGCCACCAGCTTGGGCGCGACCTGTTGCACGTCGGTTGCGTAGCGAGCGTCGGTCGAACAGATAACGGCGATCTCTGCCTGGGAGGCTGCGAACGCGGTGGCGGCGGCCTGCGCATCGGTGAGACCGTCATTCTCCACGGGTTCGAAGCCCCCGGCTCCGAAGAAGTCCCGCGCGTAGTTCGAGCGAGCGAGAAACTCCTTTCGCGTCCCCAGGTTGGCAAGGAAGACCTTGGGCCGCATGCCCCCATGTGCCTGGGCGTAGGCATCGACCATGTCGCGCAACTGCTCATACGCGGCTGCGTAAGGATGAGCTGCCAGCGGTGTCGTCGATGCGCCTTCGCGATTCTCCACTGGTCCGGCGAGGGTCGATGCGAGTTCCCCGATCGTCGCCCCCTCTCGTGCCGCCTTGACAGCGGCGGCCATCAGCTCGCCGCTGCCGTGCGCAGATTTGGCTACGACAGCGGCCAGGTCTGCGATGGCCCTGCCTTGACGGCGGTCGTGGCGCCATTTCACGAGCCTCGTGGCTGCTTTCGCGCGTAACTCGGGGTACTTCGGGGTCGGGCGACTGAGATCCTTCTCGAACACGTCGGGATGCGCGCTTACACCGGTGACCGAAGCTTTGCGCGTCGCGAGGTCCTGCTCGCGCCGGCTCTCGACCGCCTGAATCTGTTCCGCGACCCAGCCGCCCGTCGCCGCTTTTATCATTCCTCCCTGGCTCTCGACCTGCTGGAACAGAGACCATGCCTTCCCGGCTGTCTCGTCTGTAAGTTTCTCAAGAAACCATGAGCCGCCTGCCGGGTCCACGGTCTGATTGAGACGACATTCCTCCTGCAGGATGAGCTGGGTGTTTCGCGCCAATCTCCGGCTGGATTCGTCGCTCAATCCCACTGCGGCGTCCATGGGAAGCGTGATGATCGCATCGGCTCCGCCCACAGCGCCCGCGAAGGTCGCGGCAGTATTGCGGAGGAGGTTCACCCAGGGACCTCGATGGCTCACCACGCGCCGGCTGGTCTCGACGATCACCCGCGAACCGGATACTGCTTTCACGTCACCGCCGCAAGCCTGGATCGCCTTGGCCCAGAGTTTTCGCAGGGCCCTGAGCTTGGCAATCGACTGGAAAAACTTGCATCCCACGGTCTCGTGGAAAGCAATTTGCCCGACTGCCGCATTGAACTCGAGCCCGGCTGTCGTCATGGCACGAAGATACTCGACTGCCGTCCCCACGGCGAATGCGAGGTCCTGGATCGAATCGGCGCCTGCATGGTGATATACGGCGGTCGACACTCGAACGGAGCTCACGCTTGGAAGATGGGATGCCGTCCAGGCAGCTAGGTCGGTCATGTGCAGGAGAGCTACATCCAGTGGCTGCGGCAGGGCCCCGTCGCGCATCAGTGTACCCAGCGGGTCTGCATTGAAGGCGCCCAGGGCCTTTGCACCCTCGACTCCCCTTTCTTCCCACAACGCGGCCAGCAGGGCTGCGCCCGGCAGGAAGGCAGCGCCGGCTTCGAGCGAGACCGGCACGACGTCTAACTGGACGCCTTTGAGGGCTTGGTCGAGATCACCCAGGCTGTATACCATGACCCCCTCGCGACCGCACAACTCAGCCGATCGGGGATCGTCGGCATCGAGTCCGGCGGAAGCCGCCGCGTCGAGCTTCAGCTCAACCGAGCTCACTCCGCTGTCCAATTCCTCGAGCACGATCTGGTTGACGTCGGCAGGCTCCGGATGCAGGACCTCTTGCCGCACATCCCAGCCGTCCAGGGAATGCCCCAGCGCCCTTGTTCCCCTAGTGTAGGGCGAACTGCCCGGGAAGCCGGACGGGTCGTTGGCCGAAGGCCAGCTCTCCGGCGTGTAGATGGGCTCGATATCAATGCCCTCGTAGGTGTGGGTGATCATTTTCTTTTCGAAAGGCACACCCTTCAGGTCAGTCACCGCCTGGGCCTTCCAGGTGTCGTAACTGACAGGTGGGAAATCGTCCAGGATTTTCAGATCTTGTTCAATCATGATGAGACTCCTTCGAGGCGCCGAACCGCCCCGTTCGATTCCTCCGGCATAGCCGTGGAAAACTGTTTGAGATCAAGCCCGGGGAGCATGGCTCCGTGCTCGATCAGATTGCGATGCAACTCGAAGCAGCGTGTCAGGTCGTGACGGATGTGGCCAGCACGTGCCCCTTCGACATAACGATGGAGATAGTCGCGATAGGCAGGATGGGCACAGCGGTCAATCAGTCGACGCGCGCGTTCTGCCGGTCCCAGCCCGCGCAGATCGGCCGTTCCGTGTTCTGTGACCACGACATGCACGGAATGCTCGGAGTGGTCCACGTGGCTGCAGAAGGGAACGACCGTGCTGATTCTGCCCCCCTTGGCAATCGAGGGACAGACAAACACGGAAAGGCGTGCATTCCGCTCGAAGTCACCGGCACCGCCGATTCCATTCATCATCTGCGTGCCGCAGACATGAGAGGAGTTCACATGTCCGTAAATATCAACCTCGAGGGCAGTATTGGTGGCAATGACTCCGAGCTGGCGGATCACTGTCGGGTTATTGGAGATTTCCTGAGGACGCAGCACAATCCGCGAGCCAAAGTAATCGAAGTCGTTATAGATTTCCTGGAGCTTGGCTTCGGACACGGTGAGGGCGGTCGAACTGGCGCCGGTCAGTCGCCCGGAGCGCATGAGCTCGACACACGAATCTTGGAAAACCTCGGTGTATACCGTAAACGCAGGCAGGTCAGGGTTCTCGCCAAGACCCGCCATGAGTGCGTTTCCGACGTTTCCCACTCCGCTCTGCAGCGGCAGAAACTCGCGCGGCAGACGGCCTGCCGCCAGTTCCTCCAGAAAGAATTGAACGAGGTGTTCGGCGATCTGCTTGCTCACCGCGTCGGGCTGACGTGGCGGCAAACGTGTGCTCGGTTCATCCGTTTCGACGATGGCGACAACTTTTGCGGGATCAACCATGGCGAAGTTAGCACCGATCCGGTCAAGGGGGTGTCGGATGGGAATGGGCTCGCGATGAGGCGGCAGGGGAAGGATGACGATATCGCTGAATTCACGGACGCGCGCAGCGTGATGCCGGTTGATTTCAATCACGACCTTGTCGGCCAACTGCAGGTAGGTAGGGCCATTGCCGATGGCCGTCGTGAAGTAGACGCGTCCGTCGTCCGAGATGTCACTGGCTTCGATCATGGCAAAATCGATCTTGCCGAAGAACCCCTCGAAAAGCTCCTGCGAGCAGTGAGAGAGATGAACGTCCGCGAAATCGATTTTTTCCAGGTTAATCGCGTCCCGGCAGGGTTTCTCGCCCTGGAAAGGCATACGAAAGCTCACCGCATCGGCTTGCGCAAGTTCCACGTCAACGTCGGGCCCGGCCTCGGCGCCAGTGTGGAGCCGGACCTGAAACGGCTCGCCGCGCGCGTGAAATCCGCGAGCGCGCTTTGCCAGTGCTCGCGGCACCGCATGCGGACAGCCGGGATCGGTGAATCCACCAATGCCCAGGGAAGCGCCGTGCGGAATCAGCTCGGCTGCTTCCTCGGCAGATCGGATGGGAAATCGTCCGTAGCTACTCATGGTTTTCTGCGCTTCCTCCGCGATCACTTGCCCTGGAAGACGGGCGCTCGTTTCTCAAAGAACGCCTTGACTCCCTCTTTGAGGTCGTCGCTAAAGAATGCGGCTCGCCGTTCCCCTTGAATGAACTCGTACTCGTCGGCGCTCATGGGGGCGCCTCTGCTCAGGCTGATCAGCTCTGCCTTGACGACCGCAACTGCCAGAGGCGCGCGGCCGGCGATTGTCTCCGCAATTTCCATCGTGGTCGCCTCCAGCCTCTCAGGGCTCACGAGGCGATTGAGCAGGCCGAAACGATAGGCATCTTCGGCCGAGAGAGGATTGCCCGTGAACACCATCTCCTTAATGATGTGCAGGGGCAACGCTCCCAGGAAATGCGACATCCCGGCCGTGTTGTAGGAGATCCCCAACTTGACAGGAGTGATGGCGAAGGTCGTCCTGGGTGTGCCGATGGCGAGATCGCAAGTCACGGCCAGGTCACAGGCCGCGCCCCAGACGCTGCTGTGAAGCATGGCGATTACCGGAATCTTGCAGTTCCGGATGCGGCGGAGGACTTCCTCAAATCCCGTCGTCCAGGTCACAGCGTCGTGCCCGTCGAGCGGTATCTCGCGGATGTCGTGACCGGCAGACCAGATTTTCGTGCTTGGATCCGCACCAATGATGATGACGCGGACACGGGCTTTCTCAAACTCGTCGAAGGACTCGAGCAGCTTCTCGCAAACGCCGCTACTGAGCGAATTCACTGGCGGATTGCTTATGGTTGCGACCCCGATGTTATTCGCGATCTGCGTCGGCGGTACGGATTGGGTCAGACTTTCTGGCATGATTCTCTATCTCCTTGCTGGGTCAGTTTTCGATGTGCTCTACACCTTTCTCAATGACCATTACTTCCCCCAAAGCAGGGATGCCCAGGGCACGCCGATGCTGAGGAACACGATGAGGAAGACGGCGCCGAAAATCGTTCCGAGTCGCCAGTAATCCTTCGCCGGCAGGTAACCGCTGTTGGCATAAATCGGGCTGGCCGCATTCGCGAATGGCGTGATGACCCCCATGATTCCCAATTCCATGCACAGCAGCAGGGCGAATTCCTTCAAGGGAATTCCTGGAATGGAAGCGCCAGTTACCAGAATGACCGGCAGCAGCGCTGTCGTGTACGCATCCACGCTGGCGAATAGATAGTGGGCCAGGAAGAAAATGGCGAGCAGAATGATCATTGCAAGATGGGGCGAGAATGCACGCATATGCGTTGCGATACCGTCGGCAAACCACTTCACGAAACCGACGCGGTTCAGCCCGTCACAAAGCGCAATCAGCGCGCCCAGCCAGGCGAGCGTCGTCCATGCACGCTTATGCTCCGCGATGTCGTTCCAGGCCAGCACCTGGGTGATCAACATCAGAGAGACCGCAATCAATGCAACTGTGGCGGCGCCGACGTAGGCGCCCCCTGTAACCCAGAGCACAAGCGAGAGGATAACAATCCCAGCCAGGATCATTTCGTGCCGTGTGAGTGGCCCAAGCTTGTCGAGTTGCGCCGCCGCCCAGCTTGAAACCTCACTGTTCCGCTTAACTTCCGGAGGATAGAGCCAGTAAGTCAGAAGGGGGATAAGAATCAGAATCGGGATGACTGAGGGCGCGGCAGTAATAAACCAGTCCGTCCATCGCAATTCAACGTGCGTAAGTTTTTCAACAAATCCAGCAGCCAGCAGATTAAATGAGGCTCCGGTGAGAAACAGCGAACTTGTGACACATGTGGTCATGATAGCGACCCACATGAGATAGGAGCCGACCAGGCGCGAAGTCACGTCATTTGGCTTGGATCCGTAGTCAAGGGCCAGATCGTTCGCGATGGGGTAGATGATCCCTCCGCTGCGGGCAGTGGGAGACGGTATGAATGGCGCCAGAATCGTATCGGCCAGAGCGATGCCGTAACCCAGCAGCAGAGTGTTCTTGCCCATGCGCTTGATGATGACAAGAGCAATGCGGTGACCGAACCCGGTTTTTTGGTAGCCGAGCGCGAGTATGAACGCTCCGAATATGAGCCAAACCGTCGAATTGCTATAGCCTGAGAGCGCCCAGGTAAGTGCTGCACTCGCTGGACGGAATCCCGGCTGCGAAAGCTGTTCTGGACTGAACAGCACAAAGCGCCCGAGGACTGCGGTCAACGTGATGCCCATCAACGCAATGGCCGCGCCGGGCAATGGTTCGAGAACGAGCCCGACGATGACACCCACGAAAATGGAGAAGAAATACCACGCATGGGGAGCAAGACCTGAGGGCACGGGTAGCAAAGCGATGATGCCGGCGATCACCAGAGGCGCTAACGCCTTCCATACCGGAGTGGCCGCCTTAGCCACGGGGGTGCCTGACCGTGGAAGTGTCCTACTCGACGGAGCGGCCTGCTTAGCCTGACTCAGAACTGTCGTTGAAAATTGTGCTCCCACCTTCGTCCCCTTCACAAGCAAAAATCGATCAATTGGGCTTCAATACCTGATGTCGAGCCACCCAGTCCAATAATTGATGTTGCGGCCGGGCGTGGACTGTTTTATGAACTCGCCTGGAAAGAAGTGGCTGTACTCCGTGAACCAGGTCATGTGGCGTGTCATTCGCCACTGCACCTGAGCACCTGCCTGCGTGGCGATGTACCGCTCGTTGCTCTTCAAGCCGGAAACGATCACGGCGTTGCCTACGCTGTACAGGCCGTCGCTCGTGCTCTCCCGCCAGTAGAAGGCTGGGTTGAAGAGCAGCGAGACGGATTTGCTGAGTTTCAGGTCCGCTGATGGTTGCAACGCCACCAGGTTGCGCCTGGCAAACAGTTCGGCATAGCTGAAGTAAGGGCCTTTCTCGTAGATCGAGTTAAATGTGCCCACATTATGGCTTCCTGGATTCTGATCGCCGCTGAACGCAACGGCTCGAAGGCCGAACCTCGGGCTCAGACGAGCTGAGTCGATGCGATAGCCTTGCTCAGTCGAAACGGCCCACGCGCGAATGTCGCCTGAGCCGAACCAGCCAAATTGGAACGTGAACTCGTCGTTGTAATCCCAATGATGGGTGGTTCCCCATAGCCGTGTGCCGAGTGTCTCCCGCTGTTCGCGGCCTGTCCCTTTGCCGTTGAAAGCCACACTCTTGTTATCGAGCCCCATGTAGTAGAGGTCGATGTTTCCCCGCGGCAGAAACCGAAATGGGTGGACTGCATAGGCAGCCCAGAAACTGCTGGCATGGTTGGGTGGATTATCAAAATAGTCTGTATTCTCCAGGGTCGGTCTGGCGGCAAGCAGGTCAACAGTCCAGTCTCCGTTCACCCATGTAAGGCGGAAGCCATCCAGGCTGCGCCGGATATTGCGGCCATCGCGAGTTGAAACGAGATTCTGTGATCCAAGCGCCATCTCTTGTCGCCCAGCGCGTAAGGTCAGGCTGTCGCGGTCCGACTTCCAGAGGCCGAGATCGAAGAAACCCTGATGCACGTACATCTTTTCTTCGTCCAGCCCCGCTCGTGGCCCTCCGTTCCTGCCATTTACGAGACTGCTTGCAAGTTCACCGAAGAAGCGGAAACGTTCACCTAAGTGAAGGTCCGTGTGCAGGAAGTAGCGCTGCATCAAATAGGCATTTCCGGGAGGCGTGTCGGACCAGTTTGGGTTGCTGACCTCTTCGCCACGTTCACGAATCCAAAAGCCTAACGAAAGGTAGTTGTTCTCATTGTTACCGAGAGGAATAAATTGAATAGCATCCAAAGGGTTCGTGCGACATTCAGGATTCGCGAGAGTCAGAACCTGCTCGTCGTAGGTCATCATTGGGGGCTTTGCTGATACCCCGGGGCAATCGGATGCGTCTTCCTGCGCGGTTTGTGCCCAGACGGCGGCGCTCACCAGAAGAAGGGCAAGTCCACCAATGACGCGGGTGGTTCTCGCCCGCCCTGACCGCACATTCGATACTGCGTACATAGTGTTTGCCTTACCCTTGCTCGACATATTTCAAGAACTCATTGACGCCGTCGCAGCGGGCTCCGGGGACTCTGCTTGAACATGCGCCTCAACCTCTTCGTGACGCTGCTGGTGAGCATCCTCCTGGGGTGGTGCGCCAACGCCGTCATGTAATTGCTCGTGCGAGTCCTCCGCATATGGCAGTTGCACAACGCTGGGAATAACCAGTGGCTGCCGGTGCCTGTGCCAGAGCGCTCGAATCAGATCGCGGTTCATCTTCCCAATGAACTCCAGAGGTATCTGTTTGGGACATACCGCTTCACATTCGCCATGATTTGTGCAGCTGCCAAAGTGTTCGTTTCTCA
>Ga0335083_10007061_pt1 | contig 13900 bp, 13 predicted proteins | sample Lox_Sample_42_FD_206716 | JGI IMG/M metagenome (GOLD analysis project Ga0335083, IMG submission 206716) | Soil microbial communities from Loxahatchee National Wildlife Refuge, Florida, United States - Lox_Sample_4.2 | ecosystem: Environmental > Terrestrial > Soil > Wetlands | place: USA...
ACCTCGCTATCTGCGGCAGCCAGAGCGATATCTGCGGCACATAGGTAATCAACAGCAGGAATCCGAGCATCGCGAAAAGCCACGGCGCCACCGCCACGGTTAGCTCTGTAATGCCCATGCGGGTAATGCCGCTCGCGACATAGAGGTTCAATCCCACCGGCGGATGGCACATGCCGACTTCCATGTTCACCACCATGAGTATTCCGAAGTGGATCGGATCGATGCCAAGCTGACGGGCCACCGGAAACAGGATCGGCGCCATGATCAGCACGATCGACGACGGTTCCATCACATTGCCGGCCAGCAGCAGCAGCACGTTGACCACCAGCAGGAAAGTGATGGGGCCTAATCCCTGGTCGAGCATCCAGCTTGCCATCTGCTGCGGAATGTTTTCGGACGTCATCAGGAACGAGAACAGCACCGCATTGGTGATGATGTACAGCAGCATCGCGCTCATGCTTGCTGAGTCGAGCAGCACCCGCGGCACTTTCTTCAGCGGCATGTCGCCGTACACGCATATCGACACGAAGAACGCATAGACCGCGCTGATGGCTGCTGCTTCAGTCGGCGTAAACACGCCGGTATAAATACCGCCCATCACCACCACGACCAGCAGCAGGCCCCACACGCTTTCCCAGTATGTGGTCCAGACGCGCTGCGCTTCGTAGCGCAGCAGCGTCGCGTGTGTAAAACGCCGGCCGATCCGGTATGCGCTGTAGAGCCACACCAGCGAGATGATTACGCCGAATAGGCCGATACCGTGTGCGAGTTCCGGCGCAGCAACGTTGAGCAGTGCGTATAGCAGGCCGACAAGTATCGCGGGCGGCACTACCGTAAACAGGATGCAGGCTAGCAGGCCCCACAGCGCATGCCCTGTGGCGACGAGCGAACTGTGCTGCTCGAACTCGCGAAACCGCGGGTAGTGATTGCGGCGTGCGATGAACCACGTGACGAAGCCAAGCAGCAGCGCGAGCACAATGCCGGGTACCACGCCGGCGAGAAACAGGTCTCCCACTGACGTATTGGTGGACACGGAAAAGAGCACCATGACGATCGACGGCGGAATCAGGATGCCGAGCGACCCCGAGGTGGCGACCACACCGGCGCCGAAGCGGTTCGGAAAGCCCTGCTTGACCATCGCCGGCAGGATGATCGAGCCGATGGCCATCACGGTGGCCGGACTCGACCCCGAGATCGCCGCGAACATCGCGCACGCAAGCACGCCGGCCAGCCCGAGGCCGCCATGCATGTGGCCGACGATACTGGTCGCGAAATCGATCATGCGCCGCGCGACGCCGCCGTGCGTGAGGAAGGCGCCCGCGAGAATGAAAAACGGAATCGCCATGATCTCGAAGTTCTCGATGCCGGTGAACAGCTTCATGGCCACCGATTCGATGGGCACCTGGGTCATCGTGAACAGGTACGTCAGCACCGTCAAACCGAGGGCGATGGAAACCGGCATGCCTGTGAGCAACATCGCGATGAGCAGGCAGAAAATGAAGGCGCTCTTGCCGAACGCGAACAGCAGCGTGCAGAGCACGAGCGCGAGCAAGCCGAAAATGATCCGCGTGGTGCGCGGATTTCCGACGGCTGGGGCGGCAAGCGGACTGGTCTGGCTCATGCTTTGACTCCCGGAACGAGCACGGATTGCGGCGTGTCAGATGGTTCGATTCCTTCGACATGCGAATGATCGTGTTTCGGCAGCTCCCCGCGCCGCAGAAATTGCACGCATACTTGAAGGAAGCGCATGCACATCAGCCACGAGCCCAACGGAATGCATAGAAAGGCGATCCAGCGCGGCAATTCCAGGTCCGGCGAGATCTGGTCAGTTTGCGCAAGCGCCCAGACGAAACGCGCGCCCAGCGTACCGACAATACCGGTAAACAGCGCGCCGGCAAGCAGTCCAAAGACGATGAAAAATTTGCGTGCATGCGGCTCCAGACGGTTGATCATGACGTCGACGCCGACGTGGATGCCGGTGCGCACACCGTAGGCCGCGCCGAATTTGGCCATCCAGACGAACATGTAGATGCACAGTTCCTGCGCCCAACTGGTATTGAGCGATAACAGCCAGTCCTGCAGAAACGGAATGTTGACGCCCGATGCGTAACGGTGGATCACCACCACGAAAATAACCAGCGTTGCGCCTCCCATCAGGAAGCCGATCAGGCACTCCTCGAGACGGTCGAGCCACTTCATCATGATCTGCCTCCCAGACCAGCGATGCGCCGCGCCTTGCGTAGCACATCGACCCGCATTGGTCTCGTGAAAGTCGCGCCGTGCGTATTCAGATGAGGCTCAAACGCACGTCGCACGGTATTCACCAGCTCATCGGTCAAACCGAAATTGCTGTGGGTCACGCGCATGGTCTTGCGTTCGAAATCGGCGAAGTCGTTGAACCGGACCGGCGCCAGATAGTGCAATTCGTCCGCGAATTCCCAGCGATTTCCGGCGCCGGCCCGCTTCAGCGCTTCGAATGCAGCAAGCCGAACAGCTTCCTCGTCGTGGAACAGGCGAATGATATCGTTCAGTTGTCCTGTGAATACTGGCTCCGCGAAGTACGCGATACCACCGGGACGCAGGACCCGAAAAATTTCGTCGAGCGCCTGATCTAGCAAAGCGGTGGGAACATGGTGCAATGATTTGAACATGAGCACCGCGTCGAAGCAATCGTCTGGATAAGGTATCGCTTCCGCTGGCCCGTGTTCGTAGCGGATATTGTTGTGGCGATTGCGCGTCTGGTTGCGTTCGAGCTGGATACGGTCCACTTCCAGCGCACGGATATTCGCGCCGGGCCACGCATCGGCTATGCGCCGCGTCATGTCTGCGGTGCCGCAGCCGATTTCCAGCAAGTCGCGCACCGGTAGTGGCGCAAGCGTGTTGGCGAATACTTCGCGCAGCACGTCCATTTCCTCGCGGACTGTCTCGCAGGCACGATCGATGAGTTTCATGTCGGGAAGATTCAACAGCGCCCTTCAACGCGGACGCGTGGACGATGAGCGCCGGGCACGTCAGTGCCCGGGCGTGGCGATTCAAGCGCTCAAAGGGTTTTGCCAGTGGCCCGATACACATCCTGGATCAGATCCCGGCCGATGCGGCTTTCCTGCTCCCGATGCACTTTTGACAAAGCCTTTACCCAGTCGGCTTTCTGCTCCGGCGTCAGCGTAATGAATTCGGTTTTACCGGTCGCCTTGATCTTCGCCAGCGCATCGTCGTTTTCCTGCCTCGCAATATTGTTTGCGTAGGTGGTGGCGTCACGCATTGCGCCTTCCAGCGTGGTGCGCAGGTCCGCCGGCAGGCCGTCCCAGAATTTCCGGTTGACGATCACCGCATAGCCGATATAACCGTGATCAGAAAGCGTGAGGTATTTCTGGACCTCGTTCATTCGCTGCGTATAGATATTCGACGGCGTATTTTCGGTGCCATCCACCACGCCGGTCTGCAACGCCTGATAAACCTCGGAGAACGCCATCACCTGCGGAATCGCGCCAAGCGCGCGAAACTGCGAGTCGAGCACCTTCGAAGACTGGATGCGCATTTTCTGGCCGCGGAAATCGGCCGGTACGCGCAGCGGCCGGTTGCTGGTCATCACCTTGAAGCCGTTGTCCCAGTATGCGAGGCCCGTGATGCCCCTCGGCTCGAGTCCCGACATCAGCCTTTTTCCGATCGGGCCGTCCGTTACTTTGTGAAGATCCGCATAGTTATCGAAAATATACGGAAGATCGAAAAGCTCGAATTCCTTTGCGCCTAGCGGTCCGAATTTGGCCAGCGACGGCGCGAGCATCTGGACCGAACCCAGTTGCAGCGCTTCGAGTTCCTCTTTGTCCTTATAAAGCTGGCTGTTCGGGTAGACTTCGACTTTCACGCGCCCTTTTGTGCGCGCTTCCGCGAGCTTCTTGAAATAATCGGCCGCTTTTCCTTTAGGTGTATCGGATGCGACGACATGGCTGAATTTGATAATGATCGGTTGCTGCGCAGCAGCATTCAGCGCAATGACGGAAAGACACAGCCCGGCTATGAAATTTCCCAATTTCAATTTTTTGTCTCCTTATGTAAATATGTGTCCGGCCACGCCAACTGGTCTTGAGTGTCGATGATCGATTCGTCATCGACAATACGTACTTCCCACATTCGTTGCCTGCGCATCCATCGCGGGACATCGGCACGCGGAGGATCTGCATGAGTACCGGCTTACGGACAGCCCCGCTGAGCCGTTTCAAACCGCACGGGTGGCGCGTCGGACTGCCGCTCACCGTCATTCTGCTGATTGTCGCGGGCGCGGTCGCCGTACTGTCGATGTCCGCACGATTCGAGGGCGAACGGCGCGGCGAGCAGTTGATTTCCGACACGTTGTGGGCCGAGCAGGCAATCACGTTCGAGATCGAACGGCTGATCGAGTCGATGCAGATTCTCGCGCACGATGTCGATGCCGGCGGCAACTCGCCGAACGCCTATGCGCGGCGCGCAGCGGAATTGCTTCAGCGCAGTTCCGAAGCCCGCATGCTGTGCCGGATCGATGCGAATCTCGCCCTGCAGGAGTGCTTTCCCGCGCTGCTGCATGGCGACAAGGGACAACGCCTGGAAGATCCGTCCGCGTGGCATGAGACGGTCGAGCTCACGGTGCGCCTGGGCCGCCCCGTCGCAACGCTGTGGACTACGGGGTCTCAACCATGGACGGCGATTCTGGCAGTGCCCGCGCCCGGAAACGAGCGTTACCGTGCGCTCGTCGCCGTGGTGTCGATCCAGCGGCTGCTGGACAACACGCTGCCCTGGTGGTTCGCGCACGATAACGAGGTGACGCTGACCGATCTGGACGGCAATGTACTGGCCGTGCGCGACCCGAACGTAAAGGGTCGTGGCGTGTATACGCATCGGATCGCGACATCGCTCGCTGGGCTGACGCTCTATCTGAACGCGAACAGTACCCGCGGCCACCCTCATCTGGTGCCTGACATTCTGGCTGGCGCAGTGATCGCGCTGTCCGGGCTGCTTGCGTGGTCGATCTGGCAGCTATGGCGCGACCTCGTGCGGCGCAGTCGTGCGGAACACGCGTTGCGTGAGCAGCAGGCATTACGCCATGCGATGGAAAATTCGCTGATGTCGGGCTTGCGCGCACGCGACCTCGACGGCCGCATCACGTATGTGAATCATGCGTTTTGCGAAATGGTTGGCTATCGTGCCGATGAATTGATCGGCTGCGCGCCGCCGATGCCTTACTGGGCGCCGGAGTTCACCGGACGATCGCTGTCCCGTCACGCACAACTGCTCGCACGCACGTTATCGCACGAAGCGCATGAATCGGTCTATCTGCGCCGCGACGGCACGCGCCTGACCGTGCTGGTCAGCGAAGCGCCGCTGCTGGACGGCAATGGCAAGCAGACCGGCTGGATGGCGTCGATCATGGACATCACCGAGCAGAAGCGTATTCAGGAATTCCAGCGCAGCCAGAACGAGCGGATGAATCACATGTCGCGTCTGATGACGATGGGCGAAATGGCTTCCGCGCTTGCGCACGAACTGAACCAGCCGCTCGCGGCAGTCAATAGCTACTGCACCGCTGCGCTGAACCTGATGACGTCTGGCAATGCGCCGACCGCCGACACCAGTGGGCCGCACGATCTGGTGGTCAAGGCGAGGACGCAGGTCGAGCGGGCCGGGCAGATCATTCGCCGCGTCCATCATTTCGTGCGCAAGACAGATGTTTCGTCCGGTCTGCTCGAACTGCCCAAAGTCATCGCCGAACTGTTGCCGCTCGTGCAGTTGCAGACCAGCCGGTCCGGCGAGCAGATCCAGACGGAGATGGCTCCGTCGCTTCCGCCGGTGCTGGCCGACCGTGTGCTGCTAGAACAGGTGCTGCTGAACCTCACGCGCAATGCGTTCGACGCAATGGCGCATTTGCCGGTCACATCGCGCCGCGTGCTGATTTCGGCGGAATCGATTTGCGCCCGCGAATGCGCTGCTGCCACCGTGCGCGTCAGCGTGCGCGACTGGGGGCAAGGGCTGGACGACAGCGTGCGCGAAGCCCTTGGCGCACCGTTTTTCACGACGAGGCGGGACGGCATGGGAATGGGTCTCGCGGTATGCCGCTCCGCACTGGAAATGATGAATTCACACTTGAAATTCGAAGCTGCCGAAGGTGCAGGCGCCCGTTTCTATTTCGATCTCTTGACCGGGGAAGCATCATGCGAAACATCTATCTGATCGACGACGACGAAATTATCCGCGATGCATTGGGGGCACTGTTTCGCTCGCGCGGGATGGTATTGCAGCCGTTCGCCGATGGTGAGGCGTTTCTGGCCGCGTGGCGAGCGCGCGATCTCGGACGCGTACCGGGTTGCCTGCTGATCGATGTGCGGATGCCCGGCATCAGTGGGCTCGAACTCTTCGCACAACTGAAAAACGATGGCCTGACCGCGCATCATGCGGTGCTGTTTCTGACGGGCCACGGCGATATACCGATGGCGGTCGAAGCACTCAGAAGCGGTGCGTACGATTTTCTCGAGAAGCCGTTTTCCGACAACAAGCTCGTCGACCGTGTCGTGGAGAGTCTCGACCATGTGTGCAGCAAGGCGGTTCCACCGGCGCCCGACCCGAATGAACTGCGCGGGCTTCTGACGCCGCGCGAGCAGGCAATTGCCGGACAGATCGTTGCCGGGCATACGAACCGCAAAATAGCCGATTCGTTGCAGATCAGCGTTCGCACGGTGGAGGTTCACAGGGCGCGTATTTTCAGCAAGCTGGAAGTGCGGAGTGCGGTGGGGCTGGCGCAGCTCTGGGTTGCTTCTCAGGATTGAGGGTTTTCCGGTTTCCGTTGCTCAGGATGACGAATCAGCTCCGTGAGCATTCGCCTTGACGAAATCGACGAAAGCCCGCAGTGGCGCCGGCAAGTGCCGCCGCCCCGGATAGTAGAGAAACGGCCCCGGAAACGACACCGCCCACGATTCGAGCAACGGCATGAGCGCACCGCTCCCGATATACGGCAGCAGCATGTCCTCGTACATGTGCACGATGCCGATGCCGTCGAGCGCCATGCCGATCAGTAGATCGAGCGCAGCGCCTGGGCGCACCACGAGCGGCGTGGGTGGATCGAGATGCAGCAGTTCGCCGTCGCGCTCGAAATGCCAGAGCGGCATCGCGCCGCCCGCGAACTGCACGCGCAGGCAAGCGTGCCCGAGCAGGTCGCGCGGATGCTCGGGCCGCCCACGCGCCGCGAGGTACGCGGGCGAGGCGGCCGTTGCGAAGCGCTCTACGCGCGGCCCGATCGGGATCGCGATCATGTCCTGCTCGAGCCGTTCGTCGTAGCGAATCCCGGCGTCGCAGCCGATCTCTAACACGTCGACGAAGCCGTCCTCCACCACCACCTCCACGCGGATCTCGGGATACGCGCGCTGGAACGGCGCGAGCACGCCCGGCAGGATGGTGCGCGCCGCGCTCGCGGGCACGTTGAGCCTGAGCGTGCCCACCGGCTTCTCGCGATAGCCGTTGAGCACGTCGAGTGCTGCTTCCATCTCGCTGAAGAGCGGCGTGATCGATTCGAGCAGGCGTTGCCCCGCCTCGGTCGGCGCGACGCTGCGCGTGGTGCGATTCAGGAGGCGCAGGCCGAGCTTCGCTTCGAGCCGCCGCACCGCCGTGCTCAGGCTCGAGGCGGACACGCCGCCCGCGCGCGCCGCATCGCGAAAACCGCCTGCGCGCGCGACCGAAACGAAAGCGGCCAGATCGTTCATCTCCATCGGCATAGCTCACCCACACTGTTCACATTTACGCACAGCCCGTTCGGATCAGATGGGATTATCGGACAATTCGAACGCGCCCATACTGCGGGCATTCGTCAACCGAGGAGAACGCAATGCCGAACCGCAATTGCGCGGGCACGTATGAGCTGGCCGGCCGCGAGGTGAGCCGCATGGGCTATGGCGCCATGCAACTGGCGGGTCCTGGCGTGTTCGGGCCGCCCAGGAACCGCGAAGAAGCCGTCGCGGTGCTGCGCGAGGCCGTGGCGCTGGGCGTCGATCACATCGACACAAGCGACTTCTACGGCCCGCACGTGACTAACCAGATCATTCGCGAGGCGCTGCATCCCTACGCGCCCAACCTCATCATCGTCACGAAGGTCGGCGCCGTGCGCAACGACCAGGGCGCATGGCTGCCCGCCCTGGCGCCCGCCGAGATCGAACGCGCCGTACACGACAATCTGCGCAACCTGGGGCTCGATGCGCTCGACGTCGTCAACCTGCGCATGATGGGCGCCATCCACGAGCCCGCCGACGGGCCGGTGGAAAAGCAGGTCGAGGCGCTGGCCAGGCTGCGCGAGCGTGGCCTAGTGCGCCATATCGGCCTGTCCAACGTCACTGCCACGCAGATCGCGGCGGCGCAGCGCATGGTGCCCGTCGTGTGCGTGCAGAACCACTACAACCTCGTGCACCGCGACGACGACGCGCTGATCGAGCAACTGGCCGCCCAAGGTATCGCCTACGTGCCGTTCTTTCCGCTCGGCGGCTTCACGCCGATCCAGTCGTCGGCGCTTTCGGCGCTCGCCGCGCGTCTTGGGCTCACGCCGATGTCGCTCGCGCTCGCATGGCTCTTGCGGCGCTCGCCCAATATCCTGCTGATTCCGGGCACCTCGACGCTCGCGCACCTGCGCGAGAACGTGGCGGCGGCGCAGCTCGATCTCGCCGATGACGTGTTCGCCGCACTCAACGCGATTTGCAACGGAAAGAGCGCAAGCAAGCACGCCTGAGCATTACGCGCTCGGGCCCTCGCTACGCGCGCTCATCGTGGCTTCGGGTGTTGCGAGCTTGCTCGCGAGCGCGTCGCGAATGAGCGCGACCGGCCGCACCAGGCGCCCAGGCAACGCCCCGTGCACGAGCCACACGTTGAGGCCGGACCGAAAGTCGGTCGCGTCGATGATCTGCAGCTGGTCGCGCAACGGGCTGCGCTCCAGCGCCTGCGGCGCGGCGAGCCCGATGCCCATGCCGCGAGCGATCAACGAAAGCTGCAGCTCGGAGCCGAACGCCTCGACCGCGACGTTGAACGGCACGCCGGCCATGCCCATGGCGCGGCTGAGCGCCGAGCGCATTCCGCAGCCGTCCTGGTTCAGTACCCACGGATGATGGGCGAGCGCGGCGAGCGTCGTCGGTGCGTCGGGCAAGCCGAACGAGCGCGCCGCGACCACGAGCGTCGGCGTATAGCCCAGTTGTGTCGCCACGACGCCTTCGGGGGGCGCAACGGCCGCGGGCAGCAGCACGACGGCCGCGTCGAGCCGCGCGCGCTCGACCTCGTCGAGCAACCCCGGCGACCAACCCGCCCTCACGCGCAAGGTCAGCTTCGGAAACTCGCTGCGCAGTTGATCGACGGGCTGCTCGAGCGCGAGTTCGGAGAGGAAAGGCGGCACGCCGAGCTTGAGTTCGCCGGCCGGCTCGGTCTGCGGCGATGCAACGGCCATCAGGTCCTCGACCGCGCGCAGGACCGAGCGCGCGAGGCCGTACACCTCGTTGCCGGCGGCCGTGGGCTTGAGCGGCTTGCTCTGCCGGTCGAGAAGCTCGATGCCGAGCGTTGTCTCCAGGTTCTGTACGCGGCGCGTGAGGCCCGGCTGCGTGAGGAACAACTTTTCCGATGCCCGCACGAGCGAACCGCTCTCGACCACCGCCACGAAGGCTTCCAGATCTCGGGTGTTCACAACAATTCCGCATAAAGATTATCGCAATAATTCAATTGTCGCATAACAATGCACTCTCTACGATACCCGGACTGCCACGTTCCGGAGCCATTGATGGAGCATCTTGCCGAAGCCTGTCCGCGCGTTCTGGCGCGCGCAACCGCCCCCACGACCCACGCGAACCCCGGCGCCCTCGCCGCGCCCGCCGACTCCGGCAGCCGGGCGGCGCTCACGCTGCCGATGACGCTGTTCTTCGCGGCCTCCGTCGGCGTGATCGTCGTGAATCTGACGGCGGCGCAACCACTCGCGGGACTCGTGAGCCGTTCGCTGCAATTGCGCCCCAGCCTGCTAGGCTCCGTCGCCATGCTGCCGCAGCTCGGCTACGCCGCGGGCCTGCTGCTGCTCGTGCCGCTGTGCGATCTGCTCGAGAACCGGCGCCTGATCTTCCGCACGCTCATGACCTGCGCAGCCTTTCTCGCGCTCGCGGCGCTGGCGCGCTCGGGTGCGCTGTTTCTCGGCGCGGTGTTTCTCGCGGGCGCGACGTCGAGCGTGATTCAGATGCTCGTGCCGATGGCGGCTTCGATGGCGCCCGAAAGCCGGCGCGGGCGGGCCGTAGGGAATGTCATGAGCGGCCTGATGCTGGGGATTCTGCTGTCGCGGCCGCTTGCGAGCCTGATTGCCGGGCCGCTGGGCTGGCGCGCGTTCTACGGCATTGAGGCCGGCGCGGATGCCTTGCTTGCCGTCGTCCTGTTCATGCGCACGCCGCGCCGCGTGCCGCTCGCGAGCGCGCGCTACGCCGAGCTGCTTTACTCGCTCTGGACGTTGCTGCGCACCGAGCGCGTACTGCGGCGCAGTGCTTTCCTCGCGGCGCTGGCGCTCGGCGCGTTCTCGGCGTTCTGGACGGTGATCGCCCTGCTGCTCGCGCAGCCGCCGTTTTCGCTGGGCATGAACGGCATTGCCGCGTTCGCGCTGGCCGGTGCGACCGGAGCTGTCGTCACGCCCGTGGCGGGCTGGCTCGGCGACCGCGGCGCGGGGCGCGCGACCCAGTGCGCCGCGCACGCAACGATGCTCGGAGCCGTTGTGCTGCTGGGCGTGGCGGGCGCGGGCTGGGGCGGCTTTTCGCCTGCTGCGCATCCCGCGCTGGCGCTCGGGATGCTCGTTGCCGGGGCGGCCGCGCTCGACGCGGGCGTCATCGCGGACCAGACGCTCGGGCGGCGCGCGATCAACCTGCTCAACCCCGCCGCGCGTGGCCGACTCAACGCGATTTTCGTGGGGATGTTCTTCGTGGGCGGCGCGGGCGGCGCGCTCATGGCCGGCGCGGCATGGGCCTGGGCGCGCTGGAGCGGCGTGTGCGCGGTCGCGCTTGGGTTCACGGTCGCGGTGATCGCGCTCGGGTTCGTGTATCGCGCAACGCCTGCTAGCGGGCGCTAGCAGCCACCGCTGGTTCGAGGAACGCGCGCCGGCCTGCACGCTGCTGGTGTACGTCGATGACGCGACCAGCCGTGGCTTCGGTTTGCGGTTTGCCGCGCCCGAACGAAAGAGCCGCGGCTGGATTAGCCGCGGCTCGAATGTGAGTTGCTGCTCGTGCGCGAAGCGACGCGCGCCCGGCTTCCCGGTCGGCGCGTCAAACGCGCGATGAGGCGTTCATGCCTGTTGATCCGACCCATCCGCGCTTTGAGCGGTGTTGTCGTCGGCCGGCTTCTCTTCTTCCTTCTTCTCGACCAGTTGCTCGAGTTCTTTCGCTCCCTCGAAGCCCGCGACCGCCGCGGCCGCCTTCGTCAGGAAACCCGCATCCGGATCGAGCTTTTCAGCCCCTTCCACGGCTGCCACTGCACCGGCAATTTCACCCACCTTGTCCAGAATGCCCATTTGAACCCTCCAATTGAAGTCAGCGACCAGGCTGACGAGGCGATGTCTCGTCAGCCGTGCACCATACATCGAACCAAGCGAGCACGGGGCTTTATTGTGTGCCTGCCCCGAAGTCGCAGCAATCATAATCTCGATAATCTGACAATGGTTGACGAATGCGGCGTCGATCGCCATCCAGGGCATTCCGATATGCGAGTCCTAAGCGGGTTGGATGGCATTTTCAGCCTGCCGACGAATACGGGCGAGCATGCGTCGACGAATGACACCGCTTACTGGGCGGATGGCATACCAGTACGGCGTGAACTTGCGGCGCACGTTCGGGGTCGGGCAGAACACGCGCGTTTCGGTGCTCAATACCGTTTCGCCACCCGAAGTCGATTCGGCCGTGAATCCCATGACCAGGCGGCACACGTCCATGCTGTCGCAGTTTCTGAAAGCCTCTACGGTGTGAATGTCGAGCAGGCCGTAGTCCGCGCGCCAAAAAGCCCCGATCAGGCCAAACGCCAAACCGTAGTCCCTGTCGCGCCCAAGGAAAGCAAAGTCGTCGAGATCCAGTGGTCGCGTGCGGGAGAGCCCAAGCATTCGCGCAGGCAGTTCCCTTAACCCGATGGCAAGGCTGACCAGTGGATCATCCTTCGCTCGCTGGCGGGCTGCGCAATCCAGAATGACCCTCGATGGAGCACGTACACAAACTGAATGAATTTCCCGGAAATCAAAACGAGGAAGAAGGTCGTCTATCAGCATCGTTGGGGGCGGCAGAGGGGAAGTTTCGGCAAGCGCTGAAAGCGTGGGTCAACTATGCCATAGACGTTTGAGGCTCGCGGCAACGGCGGGCTACCGCCCAGCCGAGTTGCCCGTTGATGTGTCATCTGCATCCGTCTCGCCAGTGTCCGTGAATGGACGGTCGATAAGTGGAACTGAACACATCAAACTGGCCGATCTGCGACTGCTTTCGCCGTCCCCCTTTTCCGCCACCGTGCCGCCCGCACCCCGGCGCACACCGTCCACTGGCATAATCGATGCTTCGCCCTCCCCAGCCCTCTTTCATTTCGCCGCTGCAATGAATCTGCATACCTGGTGGCTCTTCCTCGCCACTGTCTTCGTCGTTTGCGCCATCCCCGGTCCCAACATGTTGCTCATCATGTCGCATGGCGCGCAGTATGGCCTGCGCCGCACGAGCGCGACCATGGCCGGCTGTCTTTCCGCGCTCGTCCTCATGCTGGCCGTCTCGGCGGCCGGGCTCGGCGTGTTCCTGCAAGCGTGGCCCACGATGTTCAACGCGCTGCGCTGCATCGGCGCCGCGTATCTCGTATACCTGGGCGTCAAGGCGTGGAGAACGCGCGTACCAGAGGCCACCGCGGATGTCGCCGGAAAAGTCGACGCGCGCCCGGTGCGCTCGCCGTTCGCGCTCTACCGCAACGGCTTTTTCGTCGGCGGCAGCAACCCGAAGGCGATCCTCTTCGCGGCCGCGCTCCTGCCGCAGTTCATCGACGCGACCCACCCCGTGCTGCCGCAGTTCGGCGTGCTCGTGGTGACCTTCGCCGTGTGCGAGGTGAGCTGGTATCTCGTCTACGCAGGCTTCGGCACGCGCATCGGCGCCACGCTCAAGAGCCGGCGCGTGGCGAAAGCGTTCAACCGTGTCACGGGCGGGGTGTTCGTCGGTTTCGGCGCGATGATGGTGTTGCTGCGCCAGTAAGATCTTTCGCGCGGCCCGAGACCCGTGGCGCGGGAACCATAAAGGTTTAACTCCGAAGTTAACTGCTTCCCTTTTGCAACCCCCGCAAGCAAGCGCACCACATTGGTATATAAGGCATTACAGGAAATTTCATTTACCTTCCCTTGACGCGCTCTTCACATCTCAGCATGTTTTGGCGCTCAAGGGAGTTCCCTGACGCTCATTCTCGCACCCGGCGAAGCCCCATGCATCGGTTGCCGCAGACTTACCGTCCGGCTCAGTTGCCACCTCGAGTAACCAACGAGAGCCGGTTCGAGACCGAGGTCACGCCGGGTACCTTCGCGGCGACGTCGCTAGCCAGTTTGCCCTGATCCTCGTCGATTATCATGCCTGCGAGTATGACCTGACCTGTCCGCGCCGTGGCGAAGACGGCGATTTCGGCGTCTTCGAGGCCCTTTGTCTTGTAAATGGCCTGCTGCACCCTCTTGGACAGCGCTTTGTTTTCGACCCTTTCCGCCTTTCGCTCGGCGTGGATCTGCGCCGTGGTCATGGGCGCGCCATCGGCACTTTGTGCCGAGTCGGTTGGTGCTGGCGTCTGGGCAAGCGCCAGCGTCGACAGCGATGCTGCGAGCACGCAACATGCGACCTTGTATCGAATCTTCATCGACTCACCTTCTGCGTTGAATGAGTGAAAGTTGCTC
>Ga0335083_10007062_pt1 | contig 13898 bp, 14 predicted proteins | sample Lox_Sample_42_FD_206716 | JGI IMG/M metagenome (GOLD analysis project Ga0335083, IMG submission 206716) | Soil microbial communities from Loxahatchee National Wildlife Refuge, Florida, United States - Lox_Sample_4.2 | ecosystem: Environmental > Terrestrial > Soil > Wetlands | place: USA...
CCGCTGGCCGGATGTACGCTGCTGCTGGCATTTGCCTGGCACCAGCGGCGAGCCTACGCGCCGCTGGTGCCGATGGGGCTGTTCCGCAGCCAGGCGTTCGCTGCCGGGACCGCGACGACGTTCCTCATGTCCGGCGCCACATTCGCCGCGGCCTTCCTGATCACCCAGGAATTCCAGTTCGCCCGCGGATACTCGCCGATCTCGGCCGGGCTGCGGCTGCTGCCGTTCTTCGCCACCCCGATGATCATCTCGCCGTTCGCCGGCGCGATCTCCGACAGGATCGGCCGCAGGCCGATCATGGTCAGCGGCCTCGCCCTGCAGGCGCTCGGCTTCGCGTGGGTGGCCGCGCGCGGCTCGCTGCGCACCAGCTGGGTGGAGCTGGCCATCGCGTTGCTGGTCGCCGGCGTCGGCATCTCGATGGCGCTGCCGACCGTGCCCACCGCCGTCCTGAACGCGGTCCCCGCGACGCAACTGGGCAAGGCCTCAGGGATCAACTACATGGCCCAGCGCCTCGGCGCCGTCTTCGCGATCGCGATCGGCAGCGCCGTGTTCTCCGCCCACGGCCACCTCGGCGGCCCTGCCGCCGTCACCGCCGGATTCCGCCCGGCCCTGTGGTCCACCGTCGCGTTCGCCGTACTGGCCGCGGCGGCGGCGCTGGCCATCCCCGCACCGGCCCGCCGGACGACCGCCCCTCAGGCACCCGCCCGCACCGACCCGGCCGACGTCCGCGCCGCCGCCTGACCGGCGCGCTCGCGCCCTGCCCTGCCGGCGAAATCAGCCGCCGGGACTGAACACCGCCAACCGAGGAGGAATCGATGACCGCCGAACCCACGCCCAGCCCGGACGCCGCGCGGCTCGAGCGCGCCTACGACGCTCCGGCGGAGCTTATCTGGGAGCTGTGGACCACCGCCGCCGGCCTCGAGGAGTGGTTTGCCCCCGACGGCTTCGAAATCCGGGTGAGCGAGCTCGAGCTCAGGCCCGGCGGTCAGCTGCGGTACACCATGACCGCGACCGCGCCGGAACAGGTCGCATTCATGCGGGACACCGGCAATCCGCTGTCGGCAGAGGTGCGCAAGACGTTCACCGAGGTCGCACCGCTGACCCGTCTCGCCTACCTGTCACTGATCGACTTCGTGCCCGGCCACGAGGCGTATGAGCACCTGACGACTATCGACATCGTGCCCGCCGGTGACCGTACGAACGTGGTCATGACGGTCGATCCCCTCCACGACGAAACGTGGACGCAGCAGCACCGTGCCCATCGCGGCATCGAACTGGACAACCTTGAGGCGTCGGTCAGGCGGCGCGCAAGGTGATCGCACATGTTGCGGGGCCCGCGGTGTGTAGCCCGGCCGGATCGGGGCAGGTGCGGCAAGTCCGCACACGCGATTCCTGCTGAGGAGAGTTCTTTCGTGACTTCCATCCCGGACATCACGCTGAACAACGGTCAGACCATCCCGCAGTTCGGCCTCGGCGTCTTCCAGATCGAGCCGAAGGACACCATGGCGGCGGTGAGCACGGCGCTCGAGGCCGGGTACCGGCACATCGACACCGCCGAGATGTACGGCAACGAGGCCGAGGTGGGCGAGGCCATCGCCAGGTCGGGCCTGGACCGCGGCGAGGTCTTCGTCACCAGCAAGCTGGGCAACGATGCGCACGAGCCCGATGAGGCCCGCCAGGCCTTCGAAGGGACGCTCAAGGCGCTCGGCACCGAATACGTCGACCTGTTCCTTATCCACTGGCCGCTGCCGGCCCGGTACGGCGGCGACTTCGTGCAGACCTGGCGGGCGCTGGAAGAGTTCTACCGCGAGGGCCGGGCCCGGTCCATCGGCGTCTCCAACTTCCAGCCCGCCCACCTGCGGCGGCTGCGCAGTGAGACCCAGGTCATCCCGGCCGTCAACCAGATCGAGGTGCACCCGTACCTGACTCAGGACGACGTGCGCGCCTTCTGCGCCGAGCACCAGATCGCGGTAGAGGCCTGGTCGCCGCTGGGGAAAGGGGGCGTCCTCGGCGACCCGGTCATCCGGTCCGTCGCCGAGCGGGCCGGCAAGACCCCGGCCCAGGTCGTGCTGCGCTGGCACCTCCAGCGGGGCGACATCGTGTTCCCCAAGTCGATCACCCCTGACCGGATCCGGGAGAACATCGACATCTTCGACTTCGAGCTGCCCGCCGCCGACGTCGAGGACATCACGGTGCTGAACAGGAACGAGCGCACTGGCCCTGACCCCGACAAGTTCGACGGCAGGTAACCCGGCGCGGCTTCCCCTGCCGCCGTCCGTTTCTCGCTCATCTTGCCGTTTCCGGGGACCGAGTCCCGCCCGGGCTTGACGAGAAGGCGAGGCGGAGTCGAGGGGCGTGGGGACCCGACGCCGGGAGGCGGAGACCATCAAAGCCGCGGGGGAGGCGGAAGGACGGGACACGCGCCCTCGCCGCCACCCCGATCACCAGGCAGGAGAGAAATACCGGGCCCGGGCCAAGGCGGGACCGGGCGGCTCCGGGGACGGTAGCACGGCGCAGCAGGGTCCGCGCAAGGGCCTAGGCTGTCACTGCTGCGGAAGGGCGGTGCCATGGATGCTGACTCCCGGACCAGGGCTGCGATCGAGGAGCACTGGCGGGCCTCGGAACGCGGGGATACCGAAGCTGAGCACGCCATTTACGCCACGGACGCGATCCTCGACTACCCGCAGTCAGGTGAGCGGTACCGGGGACGTGCGAAGATTTCGGCGCAACGCGGCGGGCACCCGGCCGACCGGCACTTCACCATCCAGCGGATCACCGGCCGCGGGGATCTGTGGGTAAGCGAATGCATCATCACCTACGATGGCGTGCCTTCGTACTCGGTGAGCATCATGGAGTTCGCTGACCAGCACGTGGCGCACGAGACGCAGTATTTCGCCGATCCCTTCGCCGCGTCGGCCTGGCGGGCCGCGCTCGCGGAGCCGATGCCGGGCCGGACCATCACCGGAGCCTGACCCCTGGCCTGGCTCGGTTCAGAGGCGGCCGTCCCACGATGCCGTCGTCCACGCCCACAGTATGGCCGCCGGCGCGCACAGCCGTCTCAGCCGACCAGCAGCACGAGCTTCCCGCGCACGCGGCCTTGCTCGCTCACCCGGTGCGCCTCGGCAACCTCGGCGAGCGGGAAGGTCTGCGCGACCGGGAGCGAGAAGCGCCCGGACTCGATCAGCCCGCCGATTTCGCCGAGCGCGTGGACCGCGCGGCCGGCGTCCCCGCTGCTGAACCTCACCCCGTGCTCCCGGGCGCCGGCGAAGTCGGCGATCGTGATGACGTGCCCGGCGCCGCCGGCGAGCTCGATGAGCTCGGGAAGCACCCCGCTCCCGGCGACGTCGAGCGCGATGTCGACGCCGTCAGGAGCGAGCGCGCGGACCTGCCCGGCCAGGCCCTCGCCGTAGGCGACAGGCTCGGCCCCCAGCGAGCGGAGGTACTCATGGTTGGCCGGACTGGCAGTGCCGATCACGCGCGCGCCGCGCGCCACGGCGAGCTGAACCGCGGCGCTGCCGACGCTTCCGGAGGCGCCGTTGATCAGCAGCGTGCTGCCGCTCCCGGCGCCGAGCTGGTCAAGCGCGCGCGTGGCCGTCTCGATGGCGGCCGGCAGCGCGGCAGCGCCGGGGAAGTCAAGCGACGGCGGGATCGGCGCATACCAGGACAGCACCGCCAGCTCGGCCTGGGCCGCCCCCTCGGCGGAGAAGCCGAACACGCGATCACCGGCGGCCACGTCCGCAACGCCCTCGCCGAGCTCGTCGACGACGCCTGCCGCCTCATAGCCCATGGTCTGCGGGAGCCCCCCGTCCATCAGGCCCTCGCGCTTCTTCCAGTCGCTCGGGTTGACGCCGGCCGCGCGCACCGCAATCCGGACCTGGCCGGGACCCGGATGCGGATCGGGGAGATCCACGATCTCGAGGACCTCCGGGCCCCCGAACTGGCTGAAACGGACTGCCTTCATCATTCGCTCCGATTTCGGCTCAGGCGCCGCGCTTGCTGCACGTGCGACAGTCTGCCAGCGCGCCGCCCGCTCGGTTCGCCCGGTGCTGGCTTGCCAGCGGACGCCAGCGACCGGAGGCTCATCCATGGACGAGTTCAGGTTCGGGCAGGACCTGGTACGAGCGCCGCTGCGGGAACAGCATCCGGATCTCGCAGACCTCTCGCTGCGGCCTCACGCGTCCGGGCCGGTCAGGATGGCCAGGACCTCGCCGGCGGGCGTGGCTGGTCAGGTAACCCCAGCCCGCCACCTTTGAAGCATGCAGTTTCCGGAAAATCATTGCTAGTCACCTGCTGCAGGTATAGGTTTGGGGCCGAGTACCGGACGCAGGCCGCAGACGGCGGCCGGCTTCCCGGGCTACCGGAGGAGCGCATGCACGCTGGCGCGGTCATCCTGACCGTCTGGGCCCGCGGCGCTCGCCACGCCGCGCCTGTGCTCGCTGCGCCGGTGCCTGATGGACGCTGCCCGGGCCGGGAACCTGGCCTGATGGCAGCGGCGGCACGATGAGTGCCAGCCAGATCGAGACCTCAGCGGGGTCAGCCCTGGCCCGCGGGCGCCGGCAGCCGGCGCCCGCGGCGCTGGGAACCGGCTAGCGCCCGTCGGCACCAGGCCATCTGCGGCGGACCGTGCCCTGACGCGCCCCGCGGGGCCCGGCCCCAGTTACCTTGATCGGAAATGCCATGGACAACCCGGCGGGCCATGACCGTGGCCTCAGCCTGACCTCCCGGGCGGAGCACGGCGGCTGCACCGTCGCCGTGCTCAGCGGGGAACTCGACATCGCGTCCGCTCCCGCCCTGCGCGAGCAACTCCTCGGCTTGCTGAGTCCCGCCGCCAGCCGGCTCATCATCGACCTGTCGGCGGCCGGGTACGCGGACGCCAGCGGGGTTGCCGTCCTGGTCGGCAGCGCACGCCGCGCCGGGCTGCTCGGCGGGTGGCTGCGCCTGGCCTCGCCGGCACCGGAGGTAACCCGGGTCTTGCTGGTCACCGGGACAGGCCGGCACCTCGCTACCTTCCCCACAGTCCAGGCCGCGATCACCGGCCAGCACCCCGATGCCCGCCCAGCCGCCGCCCGGGCCGGCACCGGCAGGCGCGCGGCACCCGCCCGGCCCGTGCCCGCGCCGGCCATGCGCGCCGCCGGCAGCGGCGAGCTCCGCACGGCCATCACTGCCCTGCTGGCGCACGCCGACGCCTGGCGCGACGCCGATCCCCGCCGCCGGTTCACCCCCGCCCTGCAGGCACTGGCCCGCGCCTGCGCCGGCACCAGCGACGCCGCCCTGATCCGGGCAGCAGAGTCTTTGCTATCCGTTCTCGCCCGGGAGCCCCTGACCTACTCCCCGCAAGTCGCCGCAACCGGCAGCCGTCTTCGCCGCCTGTTCGATCCCGATCCCGGGCCGGCCGCCGGCCTGCCCGCAGGGTCACGTCCGGGTCTTCGCGCGATGCCCTAAGGCAGGAGGCTGGCATGGACGCGCCCGATGTCTGGGTAGCCAAGGACGACGAAACCGAGATCATCCGTGCCCGCGAAATCGCCGCGGTCAATCTCGACTACGACGGCAATGTCACGGCACGGCTGGCGGGCGGCGATGCCATGCTGGTGACGCTCGTTCGCGGCAGAACACGTCATGATGAGCACAGGGCCGGCGATTTTCATCGTGAACTGCTCCGGGTTGCTGCCAGCCGTCCGATTCCCCGGGTGCTCACCTGGTGCGGCCCGTGCATGATGAGTCACGCGGATGGATGTGGGTCAGCGAGTCGCGGTGATCGCGCGGGTCCAGGTGCTGCAGTACGGCGACGACCCAGAGGTCGAACCAGGACAGGCCGCGATGCGGGTCTTCTTCGACTGGCCGGACCGGTCCGAAGGCGGCCAGGCCAACCCTAAGACCGTTCACCGGTTCGTGCCGGCCAACGCCGCGGCGCTCGGCATGCTGCGCGACGGGCTGCCGGGCGTCATCGATCACGCAACCGGAGCATGAGAAGAGCAGTGGCGATCTTCGTTACCGAGCCGGCGCGGAATCTCGTATCCGCTGTGACCGGCACGCTGCGGCCCGGGTCGGCCCAGCCGTATGTCGCGGTCCGGACTGGCTGGCCCGGCCCGGCGGCCGCCCAGGACATGCCGACGACCGGCTCCTCGGCGGCTGGCGTCTCGCGCGTGACCAGAATTTACGCTCCGGAACGGCGCTTCAGGTTCGATTACAGCTTCGAACACGCGATAATAATCTCGTGGAGAGTGCGGATTCCCGGTCTAGGCTGCCGTCCCGCTGGGCGGGAGTTGAGGCCAAGCTGCCGCCTGCCTTGGACCAACTCGCCGGGCCTGCTGACGGTGTGGTCGAACTGCCTCTCGATCTGGCCTGGTCAGGGGACCGCCGCTTCGACCTCGCGGACCCGGTACAGCGCTACCTGTACCACATGACTGTGCTGACCTCTGCAGTTACGCGGGAGCACTACACCAGATGGCTCAACGCGAGCCTGCTCAGCGGTGACTGGAGCAGGCTGCGCCTGCCGCGGCCACTCCGCGAGACGTGGCAGGCGCACTTCCCGGAACTGAGACCGGGTTAGTCGGCTGGCCATGCTTGACGGCGACCACAAGGCCCTGGTGGACGCGGCACTGCCTGTCTGCGCCCGGTACGGGCTGGCGGTGGCCGGGGGATATGCGGTCAAGGCGCACGGTCTCGTGCAGCGTCCGTCTGAGGACATCGACTTCGCGACCGGGACCGCAGCGCCAATGGAGGAGATTGCGGCCGCGCTTGCGGCCGCCTACCGCACGGTCGGCTTCGAGGTTCGGGTACTCGACGTCGAAGGACGGAAGGGTCACTTGCTTGTCACGCTTCCCCCTGGCGGGACTTATCGCGTTGACGTGCTTAAGGAGCCGCTGAACCACCCGGTCGTCTGGATGGAGTTCGGTCCGGTCATCGCCTTGGCGGACACGGTGGCGCTGAAGATGGGCGCGCTTCACGACCGGGTAATGCCCCGGGATGTGCTCGACGCGCACGGTGCGGCCGCCTACTTCACCCGTGCGGAGTCGGAGCCCTGGTCTGACGACGAGAATTCCTAGGACTGACCACCTGCCGTGCCCATGGCAGTCGACACGGTGTCAGCGGGCACGTGCACTGTCATGGGACAGCCGTGGCCCGTCTCAGCCATCCTGGCGGCAGTGACCTACAGGCGTTGCTTCCAGTCGGCACCGCATGGCGACCGATGGGACGGATTGCTAAACGACGGCCCGGCTGCTACCTGCAACTCGTCCCCCTCTGTGCCGATAATGCACATTATGTAAAGTGATCTCTGATCCGGGTGGTTCTGGCCGCCTTCCGCCCCGGCTCCGCCATCGCGCTGCCGTCCCCTGCGGAACCGGTGAGCGCGGCGGCCCTGCGGAACCGGTGAGCGCGGCGGCCGGAAGGCGGTCCCGCTTCCGGCCTGCCGGGTGGCTTCGTCATGCCGGGCCGGACGGGTGCTCTATATCACATCTAGTAATTCTACGATCACTTATGGTAATATAACCGGGAAGCCGCGGCTGGATCAGTTCAGCCCTCGCTTTGTTCGACACATGAGCGCCGCCTGACCGAACGACCGCATGAATGGCAGGTAGACATGCAGCTCGAACGTACGCAGACCGGCTGGCCTGGCATCAGGGCCCGCTTTCTGGCGCTGGCGGTGATCGTCCTGGCCGCTGCGGGTATCACGATCCCCCTCATGGTCCAGTCCGGAGCCACATCCCAGCCCGCCCGGCCCTCAAGCAGCGCGAAGGCGTCGCCGCCTGCCCTGGACGTGACGTCGTTCGCCGGATATGCCAGCCGGCCGGCCCTGCCAGGGGCACCCAGACTGGCGGTCAAGGCCATCGCCTCAGCGGGAGGTGAGCGGCTGGCGGTCGGCGGCGCCGACGGCTATCCGGCGATATGGAGGCAGGTCCCCGGCGGGTCCTGGGCCCTGGTCACCGCGCCGGGTGACCTCCGGGCGCAGTCGACCCCGGAGATGCTGACCAGCGTGACCCACGGCCCCGCGGGATGGCTCGCCGTCGGTGTACCAGGCCCCGTGATCCTCACCTCAGCGAACGGCACGACATGGCGGCCCGCAGCGGGGAACATCGCGGCTGACCTGGGGAAGATCACCGCCGTCTCGGCCGCCGCCGGGCCGCGCGGGTACGTCATCCTCGGCAGGCTGGCGGTCCAGGGGGGCGCCTGCGTGGCGGACGTCTGGTGGTCCGCGGACCTGACGAGCTGGAAACGCGCTCATGACGTCAACGGCACGAACGGTTCCAGCCAGACCCTCGCGGTCGCCGCGCTGCCAGGCGGCTTCGTCTCAGTGGGCTCGCACAACGGCCGCCCGGCGGCATGGGTCACCTCAAACGGCACCACATGGCGGACCATTTTCCTGTCCGGCCCGGCGAACGCCCAGCTCAACCAGATAGCGGTCACCGGAACTCGGGTGGTTGCCACCGGCGGCTCCGACGGGCAGGGCAGCGGCTCCGCGGCTTTCGCGGTCTCCTCGCCTAACGGCGGCGCCAGCTGGCGGCAGGCAGATCTTCGGCTGCCGGCTCCCGGCACGGTCGTCACCGCGCTGGCCGGCGGCAAGCAGGGATGGATCGCCGCCGGGCAGTACGGTACGCCTGACCGGCCGCGAGTCGTCGTGTGGAAGCTGGGATCCGGGGAGAACACATGGGTCCAGGCACAGGTCAGCGGCATCACCGGGCCCGGGACGGGAAAGACACCCGAGATCACCGCTCTCGGAATGTCGCAGGATGCCGTGACCGGCATAGGGCCGGTCGCCCCGAAGCTCAGCCATCAGGCAGCTGTCTTCACATTGCCGGCGTGGTAACTGCCATGTCCCGCGAAATACCCCGCCTTGCCGCCAGTCCAGGCGCGAGAACGGAGCCCTGATGGAGGCCGAGGTCGTCCGTCCCCGCGACGGTGCCGCCGTCGAGCTGCGCCCCTGCCCGCCCTGGTGCACCGAGGTCCGGCATTTTGCCGACGGCATTGTCCACGCCGACGACGGATACCACCACTACGGGCGCGAGATCGAAGTACCGACCTCATGCAGGTTCCTCGGCACGACAGACGGGCCCCGCGCAGTCGTCCGGGCAGTCCTGAAGTCTTGGACCTGCCCGCTGGACGCCGACCCCGGGCCGACCCTCATCGAACTCAACCTCGGGACCGGTGCCGAGTGGACCGACCTATGCGCTGACATCACCCCTGCCGAGGCCCGCCTCCTCGCCAAGGCGCTGCTCGACCTCGCCGCCATCGCCGAGCGAGACGGGCCACGGCAAGCGCGCCGCGACTGACCCGAGCACGGCGGCGAGGGCCTGTCTCCGGCGCGGTTCTTGCCGGTCCCCCACCTAGACGTTTTCTTTCTACCTATGTAGAGTCATGGCCGTGAGTGCGCGTTCCGGGTTCTCGACGCGGACGCTGTCGGTGCTGGCAGCGCTGTGCGGTGAGCCGTCGCCGGACCGGCCGAGAGGGCGGCGGTACCGGCTGACGGCCGTCTGCGGCGCAGTGGCGGGGGTGATCCCATGAACAGGCTGAAGCGAATGGCCGCCGCGGCCAGGCGTGGCGCGGCGTGGCTGCTGCCTGCCGGGCGGCGGGACTGGGCCGCGGCGGTCTGGGCCGAGGCACACCAGGTGCCGACGGGACTGGCCCGGCTGGCCTGGCGGGCTGGCGGGGTCTGGATGCTCGCGCGGGAAGCGCTGCTGCCGCGCCGGATCGGCAGCGCGATGCTGTTCGCCGCGGCCGCCGCGGCGGCGGCCTGGGAGGCCTGGCCGGGCTCGTCGGCCAGGTTCGCTACCCCGGGCGTCCGGGGCTATGTGATCGCCATGGTGCTGCTGCTGGCCGGGCTGCCGCTGCTGGCCCGCCCGTTCCTCGGGCCGGCCAGCGGCAGCCGGGCCGCCAGGTTCCTCCGCGTCGCCTGCTGCGCCGCGCTGCTGGCCCTGATACCGGCCGAGGCCGCGACCTACCAGTTCGCGGAAATGCCGCCACGCAGGGGTACTGATCTGCGCCTGTACCTGCTTATCGCCTGGAAGGTCGGCGGTAAGGAACCGCTGAAGATCCTCTTCCTTGTCCTCATGGCCCTGTACGTGGCGGCCATCTTCTGGATGACCTCGCGGCGGTCACGGGTGGCCCCGGCCACGCTCGCCGCCGGCACCGGCGCGGGCATCGCCCTGGGCCTGGTCATGTACGCGGTTGCGCCGCTCGGGCTCAGCACGGCGGCCACCAACCCGTGGCTGCCGGGATCCGATGCCGACCCGCTCGTGCTGCTCGCGTGGCTGCTGCTGTTCGGCTGCCCGGTCGCGGCCGCGGTCATCGCCGACCGGCGCTGCACCGCACCGGGTAGCGCACCCCTGCCGACCGGTGCCAGAGTCCGCCAGATGATGGCGGCGGGACTCCTGACCAGCCTGGTCGGCGCACTGTCCGTCGCCGTCCTGGGCATGGGCACGATCGCGATGACGCTCAGGGCAGCCTGGCTGCGGGACTGGCTCTACCACGGCCCGCGCCTGCTATACGGCGTCCAGAACCTGTCCGCCGACCTGCGGACGCTGCCCGCCATCGCCTACAGCCATGAGCTCACCGGCGCCGTGGACGCAGGCATGCTCAACGTCATCATCATCTTCTTCCCGCTGATCGCGCTGGTACCGACCGCATGCGTAGCGCTGAGCCGGACGGGCGACGCCGCGGCGGGACAGGGCGACCCGCGGCGAGATGGCGGCGGACCGCCAGGCCCCGGGCCCGCACCGGTTCCGCCGGAAGGCGGCCAGCGGATCGTGACCGATGATGACGCCGTCCAGCCTGCCGGCATACGCTAACGGCCAGCCGCCGGGCCCCGGACCTCCCCCGGGGCCGGTACGTCCCAACGGCCGATGACGCTAACCCCGCGGCACCTAGCCCAATGCCGGCCAGCTTGAGCTGATCGTGACGGCCGGCCCGGTGCCGGAGCGACCTGAGCGCGGTGTGCGAGCACCCCCATCCCGGTCGACCTGATGAAGCTGGTCTCCTGAAAGAATTTCCTGGCGCCTGTCGATCCGAGCGCCGCTCGCGCGTCTATCAGTCGGTCACCGACACCGAACGAGAGGACAGCCGATGAAGTACATGGTGCTGATCAACCTGGGCCCGGGGGCGCGCGCCTGGCAGACGCTTCCGGAGGCGCAGCAAGCGGAGGTTCAGGCCGCCTGGGGCGAGCTGAACCGGACACCGGGGCTGACCCCCGGCCTCGGCCTGCAGCCCCCCGAGACCGCCACGACCGTGCGGATCGAGCACGGTGAGACGCTGATCACCGACGGGCCGTACGTCGAGACCAAGGAGGCGCTGGACGGCTACTTCACGCTCGAGGCCCCCGACCTCGACGCCGCGCTCGAGGTCGCGAAGCGGGTCCCGGCGCTGCAGGCAGGTGGCGTGGTGGAGATCCGCCCGGTGATGGAGTGGGGCGGCAGCTGAACCCTGTCGAGCAGGCCTTCCGCGACGAATGGGCCCGCGTGCTGGCGACGCTGATCGGCCTCCTCGGCGACTTTGAGCTCGCCGAGGAGGCGGCCCAGCAGGCATTCGCCGTCGCCACCGAGCGCTGGCCCGCAGACGGCGTTCCCGCCAACCCGCGGGCATGGCTGATCACCACCGCCCGGCGGCGGGCGCTTGACCGCCTGCGCCGCGAGCGGATGTTCCAGGCGAAGGCCGCCGAGCTGCAGCGCGAGCTGAGCGCCGCGGGCGGCGGGCGCGACCCGTACGAGGCGCCGGCGATGTTCGAGAACGATCCTGACTTCCGCGACGAGCGGCTGGAGCTGATCTTCACCTGCTGCCACCCGGCCCTCGCGCCTGAGGCGCAGGTGGCGCTGACCCTGCGGACCCTCGGCGGCCTGACCACCCCGGAGATCGCGGCCGCGTTCCTGGTCGCCGAGCCGGCGATGGCGCAGCGGCTGGTCCGCGCCAAGCGCAAGATCCGGGACGCGGCGATCCCGTTCCGGGTGCCGGGCGGGGCGCAGCTGCCGGAGCGGCTGGCGGCCGTGCTGGCCGTGGTCTACCTGATCTTCAACGCGGGCTACTCGGCGCCGCCGGAACGCGGCTCGCTGACCGCCGAGGCGATCCGCCGCGGCGCGGCGCTGGCTGAGCTGCTGCCCGCCGAGGCGGAGGTGCACGGGCTGCTGGCGCTGATGCTGCTGCACGACTCGCGCCGCGCCGCCCGCTTCCGTGACGGCGAGCTGGTGCCGCTGGCCGAGCAGGACCGGTCGCTCTGGGACCACACGGCGGTCGCTCGCGGCCGCACCGCCCTCGACCGGGCGCTCGCGCTCCATGGTCACGGCCGCTACATACTGCAGGCGGCGATCGCGTCTCTGCACCTGGAGCGCGACCGGGACTGGCCGCAGATCGCAGCCCTGTACGGGCAGCTGGCGGCGGTCGACCGCTCGCCAGTGGTCGCCCTGAACCAGGCGGTGGCGGTCGGCGAGGCGGACGGGCCGGCGGCTGGGCTGGTGCTGCTGGATCGCGTCGACCTGCCCGGCTACCGGTACCTGCACTCTGCCCGGGCCGAGCTGCTGCGCCGGCTCGGCCGCGCAGCCGAGGCCCGCGCGGAATACCGCCGCGCCGCCGCGCTGAGCGACGACGCCGAGCGGCGGCTGTTCGAGCGGCGGCTGGAGAAGATCTGAGCTAGCGGCTGCCTTAGCCGGGGCCAGGCACCGGTCCCTGGCCGGGCCGAGATCGCGCCGGGCCTGCCGCGCGGAGGGCGCCCGGGCGGAGCGGGGTGCCGAGCAGCTGGGTGACGAGGGTGCGGTGGGCGTGGTGCAGGGTGCGGACGGCCGCGCGCGTGAGGCCGGGCTTGACGGGCGGGCGGCCGCCTCGGGGCCGCCCGGGCTTGGTCGGGATCCACAGGTGGCCGGGGTCGCTGCCCTCGAGTTCGGCGATGACCGCCGCGCGGGCGGCGAGCCACCGGGTCAGGATCTGCACGGTCGCGCCGCTGAGCGGGCATGAGTCGTCGCCGAGATCGACGTGTGCCTCGCCGTCCAGATGCAGGGCACCGATCTTAAGCCGGGCGAGCTCGGGGACGCCCCGGCCGGTGTCGGCGACGAGCGCGGCCACGGCGGCGGTGCGCAGCGACGTCGCGGCGTTGGCGTGGACCGGCCGGCGGACGGTCAGGTCATGGAGGAGGCGCTCGGTATCGGCAGGGGTCAGGAAGAAGCCGCTGGCGGGTGCCTGGCTGTCCAGGCGGCCGGGCAGGCAGAGGAACTCGGCGAAGGCGTTGTAGGAGTCGATGCGCACGCGCATCGAGTTGGTGTAGGCGGCGGCATCGGGACCGCGGAGGGTGTTGCGGGTCCGGGTCCGGCCGTCGGCCGCGTCGCAGAGCCAAGCCGCGGCCCGCGCGGGATCCATGAGCTCGCCGGCCGTGACATCGACGGTGCCGGCGGCCTGCTCCGCATGCTGCAGGTACTCGTCGAGGAAGTGCCTGCGGATCCGCTGCGTGGTGACCGCCATCTGGCCGCCGGCCAGATGGCGGATGAAATCGTCTATGGCGTCGCGCGCTGGCGTACGCTCCCCCGGCTCCGGCATACCTCGAGCCTATCTGATAACAGCAAGAAGCGTTGGCCTCCAACATGCTCCCGTCCCATCATCCTGGCTGGCATGTGGTCCGGGCCGGACCGGACAGGACCGGATTGGTACGTAGTGGTCCGGCCCGGACCATTACTCTCCCGCAGGGCTTGGCGGCGCTTGGTTTATGTGTAGGCTTCTTGCTGTTATCAGCTTATGGCTAGGCCGGGAGGCGCTCCGCCCTGCGGCGGCTACCCGGCTTCCCGCGCGGCCGCGCGGGCCCGCTCCAGCTGGTCGATGCCGACCGGGCCGGTCCCCGGCAGGCCCGCGACCGTCCACGCCCGCTGCGCGCGGGCCACGTCGCCGCCCGCCTCTTCCAGCACCATCTTCTTCGCCGCGGTGTTGGGCAC
>Ga0335083_10007063_pt1 | contig 13895 bp, 14 predicted proteins | sample Lox_Sample_42_FD_206716 | JGI IMG/M metagenome (GOLD analysis project Ga0335083, IMG submission 206716) | Soil microbial communities from Loxahatchee National Wildlife Refuge, Florida, United States - Lox_Sample_4.2 | ecosystem: Environmental > Terrestrial > Soil > Wetlands | place: USA...
GCGGCTGGGCTACGACGGCAAGGGACAGAGGACGGTCGCGAGCGCGGACGAAGCCGCGCGCGCGTTCGAATCGTTTCGCGGCGTGCCGGCGATCCTGGAAGGCTTCGTGGACTTCGCCTTCGAGGCTTCGGTGGTGGCGGCGCGCGGATGCGATGGCGCGTTCGCCGCCTACGATCCGCCAAAGAACGATCACGAGAATCACATCCTGCGGCGCTCGACCGTTCCCGCGCCGCTTTCATCCGCGCAGGCCGACGAGGCGAAAGCGATCGCGCGGCGCATCGCCGAAGCGTTGGATTATGTCGGCGTGATTGGCGTGGAGTTGTTCGTCACGAAATCAGGCGAACTTCTGGTCAACGAGATCGCGCCGCGCGTGCACAATTCCGGTCATTGGACCATCGAGGCATGCGCGACGAGCCAGTTCGAGCAGCACATCCGCGCCGTGGCGGGCTGGCCGCTCGGCGATCCGACGCGGCATTCCGATGCGCTCATGCAGAACATCGTCGGCGAAGAGGCGGCCGATTGGCGCGCCTTGTCTTCCAACGGCGGCGCGCTGCATCTCTACGGCAAGAGCGAAATCCGTGAAGGCCGCAAGATGGGCCACGTCACGTGGATTTCGCCTAAGACCGGCGCGGGCTGACGCGGGAAAGAATGTCGCCGAGCGACGGCAGTTTGGCCGCGCGTTCCTTGACCTGCGCCTTGAACTTCTCGAAGCGCATCACCTCCTCGATGCGGCGGTCGAGAAAGGCGCGCGTGTCGGCTTCGCCTTCGCTTCGATCGGTGAACCAGCGCAGAAGCGTCGCCGACCAGACGCCCGCCAGGATCGCGCGCTTGGTGTAGAAATTGAAATCGGTCGAGGTGTCGCCCACGGCCCGCCACATGGCATCGACCGTGCGGTAGAGCAGCTTCAGCGCCAGCGGCGCATGCGGCGGAAGCGTCAGGAACGCGGCGGCGCGGCGCGCAGCCTCCTTGTGCGGACGGAGCGCGTCGAGCCGCGCCAGCACCGCGGTCTTGATGCGCTCGCGGATCTTCATGACGGAAAGCTTCTGCTTCGCGAGGGCCGTTTCCATCTTGCGGTCGGCGTCTTCGGAGAACGCCTCGACCAGACTTTGCGGACCGTCCGGAAACAGGCGCGCAACGGCCGCCTTGTCGGCGCCCGCCTCTGCGCCCGCGCGCGCGAGAGCGGCATCGGTGAAGCCGTCAAACGGGGCATGCGCGAGCGCAGCTTGGAGGATCGCATCCTTCAGCGCCGCGCCGTCCGCCGATTTGCCGGTCTTTCTTGCCGTCATCGATCGCCCTCTTGCTGCGTGAAGTGCCGGGTTTCGGATTCGAAGATGAGATGCCGCAGGTTCGTCATCCGCTGCGGATAGAGAATGCCGTCGAGATGGTCGAGCTCGTGCTGCACCACCCGCGCGTGGAAGCCGCGCGCGGCGCGGGCGATTTCGCGGCCTTCGAGGTCCGTGCCGCGATAGCGGATGTGGCGCGGCCGCTCGACGAAGCCGCGCAAGCCCGGCACGGACAGGCAGCCTTCCCAGCCGCCGTCGGGCGCGGGATCGACGATCTCGATCTCGGGGTTGACGAGCACGGTGAGGGGCGCGGCGGTGTCGAAACGCTCGTCCTCGGAGAGGCCGGGATCGTTGCGGTCCTCTGGCGCCTGGAACACCACCACGCGCAAGGGCACATGCACCTGCGGCGCGGCCAGGCCGGCGCCGTTGGCATCGATCATGGTCTCGACCATGTCGGCCACCAGCCGGCGGATTTCGGGCGCGGTGGGATCGGCGACCGGCTCGGCCACGCGGGCGAGGACGGGGTGGCCCATCCGGGCGATCTTCAGGATGGCCATGCCGGAACCCGGGAATTTGTGTGGCGGCTGAGCATGGAATTCCTCTAACCCGTTGTTTTTGCTATGAAAGCGCCTGAAGGTTGTTCTTCGATTTTTCGCCTTTCTCCGGCGAGGAACTCGGATCCGATGGCGCGCCCTATTCGAACCTCCGAAGTTTTGGGGGTACCCCCCGGGATCATTTTTTCGAATTCAATTCCTGAAATATGCCTCCAACTCACTGACCGGCCGGCGGAATTGCCTTCGAGCCGGAGATTCGAGAGCCGCCCGGGGCGTTCCGCGGACACCCGCGTCCGCTCCTCGCCTCTGCCGTCCGCGGCCCTGGGCGGCGCCGGCGCATGCGGCCGGATCGGAGCGCCCGGCAGCCAATATAGGAATTGCTTCTAAAACCTGCAAGGGCCGATGGACAGGGCCGATGGACAGGGCCGATGGACAGGGACTGTGGCTTCTGTTATCACCCGCGCCCTCACGAAACGGGCCCAAGGAGCAGGCTTTGCAGATCATCGTTCGCGACAACAATATCGACCAGGCGCTCAAGGCGCTGAAGAAGAAGATGCAGCGCGAAGGCATTTTCCGCGAGATGAAGCTCAGGGGTCATTACGAGAAGCCGAGCGAGAAGCGCGCGCGCGAACGCGCCGAGGCCATCCGCCGTTACCGCAAGCTCCAGAGAAAGCGCCTGCAGCGCGAGGGTCTGCTGCCGAAATAGGCCCGCCGCCATTCACGGAATCCGAAAGGCCGCTCCCGCGAGCGGCCTTTTCATTTGCCCAAACATCGCGACCATGATATGACTACAATAGTCACGGAGAGTTGTCGTGAAGAAGATTCAGTTGCGCGATGCCAAGGCCAATCTTTCCGCCGTGGTCGATGCTGCCGTGGGCGGCAAACCGTCGATCATCACCCGGCGCGGCAAGAGGGAAGCCGTGGTATTGGGATTCGAGGATTGGCAAAGGCTTTCGACGGTGCCGTCCTTTGGTCGGCTGCTGGCGACCGCACCGCTCGAGCCGGCGGACATTCCGGCGCGTAGCCGCAAACAGCTCCGGAATGCCGGCCTTTGAATGGACTATCTCGTGGACACCGACGTCCTCTCGGCTGGGTCGCCGCTACGCGACTCGTCCGCGCTTGCCGATTGGCTGGACGATAATTCCGGCAGACTCTACGTCTCGACCGTCACCGTCGCCGAAATCGAAGATGGCATCGCCAAGGCCAGGCGCGAAGGGGCGACACGCAAGGCGGCGCTGCTCGGGCAATGGCTGGAAACGGTGCTTCATCTTTACGCGAGCCGGTTCCTCACCTTTGATCTCGCCGCCGCGCGCATTGCGGGCCCGCTGTCGGACGTCGCACGTGCGAAAGGTGCAGAGCCCGGTTTTGCCGATCTCGCTATCGCCGCAATCGCGATAGCGAATGGTTTGACGATCCTGACCCGAAACTCCAAGCACTTCGCGCCGCTCGATGTCTCGTTCCACGATCCGTTCAATTCACTGCCGCGATAGCGTGGCTTCCAAGCTTAACCCGGCCCAAATGGCGACGCCGTGCAAATCCGCGCATAGAGCGCGAATCTGCAAGAAGGTGAGATAACGATTGCAAAATCAACCGATTAGTTCGCAACATGTTTGGAAAATCCGACCAGCGAGCGCAGGAAGACGCCGAATTTCGGCGGGCGGTCGGTGGAGAGCACGTGGGCAGCAAAGATGCGCGCCATCTGCACCACCAGGAACGCGGTGAAGGCGATCATCAGCACGGTCGCGAGCACGACCTGAAGCGCCGGCGGATGCCAAGGCAGGCGGAACATCATGAAGAACGGCGTGTAGATCGGGATCCAGGTGAGCGCCACCGCGAACGCGCCATTGGGATCGGACAGAAGCGCCGGCATCACGATCATCGGCGCGATCACGACGATCATGGTCGGGCCGACATAGGCCTGCGCATCCTGGATGGAGCTGGCGAGGCTGCCGATGGCCAGGAATATGGATGCATAAGTCAGAAGCCCGCACACGAAGCACAGCAGCAGCATCGGCAGCGTGCCGCCCGAGACGATGGCGCCCGCGACGCTTGCCACGACGAACGGGCCGCCCGGCATCAGCGTCCACACCGCCGCGACCGCGAAGCCGACCCAGATGGCGAGCGTGAGCAGCGAGGCGCCGGCGGCGCCCAGCAATTTGCCGGTCATGAATTCGCGCGGCGAGACGCAGGAAAGCATCACCTCCACCACGCGGTTGGATTTCTCCTCGATCACCGCCGACATCAGCGCGGCGGCATTCATGATGACCACCAAGATGAGCAGGAAGGCGAGCGCGGACGGCGCATAGCGCCGCGCCTGATCGGCGAACGAGAGCTCGTGCGCCGCGCCGTTTCCGGCGGGATCGAATTCATCGAGACCGGCGGAGACGTCGAGCAGCGCGGCGGATGCGCCGGGCGCGGCGCGGGCGAGCGCGTTGCGGCGCAACGCATCGGTCAAGGTGCGCTGGACGAAATCCTTCAGATCCTGACGGTTGGGACCGGAGGTCCAATAGGCGGCTTGCGCGTCCGCGGTGCCGAAATCCTTCGGCACCACCACGATGGCGTCGAGCGGCTTGCCTTCGCCGAGTTCCTTGCGCGCTTCGGCGAGGAATTGCGTTGGGTTCGCGGCGGCCAGCGCCGGCGGCGGCGGACGATAGACGATGTGCGCCTTCGGCAATTGCGGCGGCGGCGCGCCCGCCTTGATGTAGGGCGCGAGCTTGCCCAGCACGGCCTGGATTCCGCCTTGCGCGTTCAGCGCAGCCACGGCCGGCCGGCCGGATTCGCCGCCCGTCACGAGCCCGGCAAGCGCGGGATCGCGCGCGCCCAGAAGCGCCGGATTGCCGTGCGCGCGCAGATAGGCGCGAAGGGCCGCGAGCTTGTCTTCGTCGTCGGCGAGCGACGCGGCCTGTTGCAGGGCCTGCGCGTAACCGCCGGCACGGTCGATCACGGTGAAGGCGCGGGGCGGCGCGCTGCTGGCGATCCAGCGCGGCAGCGTGCTGGCAATGACGATCCACGCCGGCAACAGCACCAGCCCGATGAGGAAGCCGCGACGGGTGACGAAGTTGGCGAATTCGTGCCAGGCGACGAGAAGCGTGCGTCTCATGCTCCGCCTCCGCCAAGGCGGACCAAGGTCGCGTCCCGATCCGCCGAAGACTCGGCGTAGGCGGGAGCCGCCTCCGCTTTCGCCTCGTGGCCGGCGAGCGAGACGAACACGTCCTGCAGGCTGGCGTCGGCGACGTCGAAATGGGTGAGCGCGATGCGGCGCTCGAAACAGGCGGCGAGCAACAGGCTCGAATCCGCGCCTTCCTGCAACTCCATCTCCCAATAGGGCTGCGCGGGTCCCGGCGCCGCGAGCGAGACGACGCCCGGCACGCCGCGCAGAAACGTGAGATCGGCATCGGCGCCGATGCGCGCACGGCGCGGCAACAGGCGGCGGGCCTGTTCCAACGTGCCGTCGAACACCTTGCGGCCGCGCGCGAGGATCACCAGGCGATCGCACAGCCGTTCGGCCTGGGCCATGGTGTGGGTGGAAAACAGGATGGTCTTGCCCTGGCGCGCCAGCGCGCGCACCGAATTTTCCATGGTCTGCTGATTGATGGGATCGAGGCCGGAGAACGGCTCGTCGAGGATGAGCAATTCCGGATCGTGCGCGAGCGCGGCGAGGAACGCGACTTTCTGCGCCATGCCCTTGGACAGGCCTTCGATGCGCGTTTCGAGATTGGCGCCCAAGCCGTATTCCTGGAGCAGCGCGCGGGCGCGCAGCCGCGCGGTCTTCATCTCGAGGCCCTTGAGCGCCGCGACATAGGCGATGGCCGCGGTCGCGCGCATGCGTTTGTAGAGGCCGCGCTCCTCCGGCAGATAGCCGATGCGGTTGCGCACCGTCCTGGCGGACGCTTCGCCCAAAATGCGCATCGTGCCCGCGTCCGGCGCCAGCAGGCCCAGCATCATGCGAAGCGTGGTCGTCTTGCCCGCGCCGTTGGGACCGAGAAAGCCCAGGATGCGGCCTTGCTCATGCGTGAAGGACAGGTCGCGCACCGCCTCGAAGGTGCCGAAACGCTTGACGATGCCGTTGAGATCGAGAGCGGGCGCGGGCATGAAGTCACAATGCAAATGCCGTGCGCGGCGTCAAGCAGCGGGCGCAACGCGATAGGCGCAGCGGCCCGCGCCCGCCAGGATGTGATCGGTGCGCGCGACGCTGACGCCGTCGCCCAGCACGCGCTGGAAAAGACGCAGTTCCTCGCGGCAAAGACCCTGGCATACGCGCGCGGCGGCGCAGACGGGGCAATGATTTTCGAGAAAGAGATACGCGCCGGTTCCGGGCTCGCGTTTCACCTCGGCCATGTAGCCTTCGGCGGAGCGAAGCCTGGCGAGCGCGGCGAGTTTCGCCTTGAGCGTGGGCGCGGCATCGGTCTTGGCGCGATAGGCCCGTTCCTGCTCGGCCGTGCGCAGGCGCAGGATGCGGTCGAGACCCTGCTCGCCGAACGCCTTCTTCATCTGGCCCAGAAGATCGACGGCGAGCGCGGCATGGGAATCGGCGAAGCGGGCCGCCGCGGCATTGGTCGTGCGCCAAAGCTTGGCCGGGCGGCCGACGCCGCCGGATTCGAGCCCATGGACGACGAGACCGCCGGCCGCAAGGGCTTGAAGATGCTGGCGAACCGCCATGGCGGTGACGCCCAGCCGCGCCGCCAGCGCCTCGGCCGCGATGGGGCCGTGACGCTTGACGAGATCGAGCACGGCCATGCGGCCTTGCGGTTTGGGATCGGCAGCCATGCCCGGATTTCTAAAGGCAGGGCTTGCGAAACACAAGCCGGCCCCGTAAGTTTCGAAAGTGAGGACTTTTGAAATGGCGACCCCGAGCGGCGTGACGTTGGGCGAATTGCGGAGCGCGGGAAAAAAGCTCGTGCGCGCCGCGGGCAAACAGGTGCTGTTGATCGCGCAAGGCGGCCGCGTGTTCGCCATCGCCAACCGCTGCCCGCACGAGGGTTATCCCTTGAGCGAAGGCACGATCGACGGCGAATGCCGGCTGACCTGCAACTGGCACAATTGGAAATTCGATCTGAAGTCTGGGGCCGCCCTGGTGGGGCGCGATCCGGTGCGGACGTACAAGGTGGAGATGCGGGGCGACGCGATATTCCTCGATCTGTCCGATCCGCCGCGGGAGGAATTGCGGACGCGCGCGTTGTCCGGACTGGACGCGGCCATCGCCGACAACGACGCCGCGCGGATCGCGCGCGAGACGGCCAGGCTGGAACGCGCGGGCTACGATGCTTCGCTTGCCTTCGCGCATGCCATTGCCGCGCGCAACGAGCGTCTCGAAGACGGCATGACCCACGCGCATGCGGCTGGTGCGGATTGGCTGGCGCTCGCAAGCCGCGCGCCGGACGACGCGGCGCGGCTGACGGCGATGCTGGAGCCGGTGGGGCATCTGGCGGAAGACACGCTGGGCGCGGGCCGCTTTCCGTACACGGACGACGTGGCGGAATGGGACGCGGAGGCGTTCGTCGCCGCCATCGAGCGCGAGGACGAAGCGGCGGCGGTCGCGCGGCTGCGCGGGGCGATGGCGGCGGATATGCCGTATGAGATTTTGCGCCCCGCTTTCGCGCGCGCGGCGCTGGCGCATTACGCCGATTTCGGTCATTGCGCGATCTATGCCTTCAAGGCCGGGCAATTGATCGCGCGGCTGGGCGACGCGGTGCGCGAGCCGGTGCTGCTGGCGCTGACGCGCATGATCGTGCGGTCGACGCGCGAGGAGCGGATCCCCGAATTCCGCTTCTACGACAAGGCGCTGACGGCGTGGGACGGCGGAGGCACGGCGCGCGTGAACGCGGACGACTTCATCGGCCAGTCCGTCGATGGCGCGCTGAAGCGGGCATTGGGATCGTCGGCGCGAAGCGCGCGAGAGATGTTCGACGCGCTGTTGGGGGCCGTGGCGTTCAATCTTCTGCACTTCGATTTGGCGGTGCAGGAGGCGACGGACAATGCCGTTGCCGACAATGTCGGCTGGCTCGATTTCACCCATGCGCTGACCTTCGCCAATGCTTGCCGGCATCTGTGCGCGGAGGCCCCGGAATTGTGGCCGCGCGCGCTGTTGCAGATGGCGCTGTTCGTGGGCCGGAACCGGAAATACGTCAGGGATGTCGGCGACGGCGCGCGCTGGGCGTTGCGCGACCGCGATGCATTTCTGAATGCGGAGATTGCCGGACTTTACGATCATGGAATCCCCGAGCCGATCGTCGCGTGTCATCGCGTGAAGGTCCTTCTGGCGCTGGAGGACGAGTTGGCGGCGGCGCCCGAGGCGCCGTGGGCCGAGGCGATGTGCGCGGGCGTCAACCGCTATCTGCACATCCCGATGAAGCGGCATCACGGGCTTCGCACGGCGGCGCAGGCGCTCGACTTCATCGCCAAGGAGGGTTGAGGTCATGGCCACGATGCGCGCCAAACGTCCGCGCTGTTATCTGGTCTACGCGCTGGCGCCGGACGGCACGAGGATGCGCGCGGCGAACGACGGCATCAACGCGCTGACCGACGACAAGACGCTGCCTCTGGCGGTGTTCCACGACCATTTCCTGGATAAGCCCGGCGGCATCGTCGTGTTCCATGCGGAGACGCCCCAGGACGTCGATGCGATCGAGACCGGCGTTGCGCGGCACCTCGACGGGTGGCGCGTGGAGACAAGGCCGCTGATCTTTTCGTTCAGTCCCGCTGCGTTCGACGCGCAGATCGCGTACACCTTGAAAACCTATCGCGATGCGGATTGGGAGACGCTGCAGCGCGCGCATCGACCCGCATACGGAAATCCGTCGCGGGAGGCGCAAACGGGCGTGGAGACGTAGAAGACATTGACTTGAGTTTGCAGTACGCCACTTTGTGCCTGTCGTAATCGCATCTCTCCATAACCGTCATGGCCGGCCCCCGTGCCGGCCATCCATGAACACTGGCCTTGAAGAACTTTCGCGAGCGAGATTATGGATGGCCGGACAAGCCCGGCCATGACGTGTGAGCGATTAACTCAAGCCTATTCCCCCCTAATCCGCGTCAGTTCCTCCAGCACCGCCATGCCGGCGGGGGCGTCGATGTCGACGCGGGCGGTTTCGGTGAGGCGCGCCATCGTCATGTAGAAGCCGCAGGTGAAAACGATTTCCACGATCTCCTGGGTGGAGAAATGCGCTTTCGCCGCGTCGAGCGCGGCTTCGCTCGCCTTCACGTCGCGGATCACTTCGCGGGCGAACGTCAGCAGCGCCTTTTCCTTGGCATCGAAGGCCGGCGCGTCCCACTGCGCGGCCTCGAGCGCGGCGATCTGATCCTTGCGGCAGCCTACGTTCTCCGCGATGGGCACGTGCTGCACCCATTCGTAGGTTCCGCCTTCGAGCCGCGCGACCAGAAGGATCGTCAATTCGCGCAAGGCGGGATCGAGCTTCTGCCGGCCCAATATGGCGCCGCCGAGCTTCAATCCGTGCACGAACATGGTGGGCGCGTTTGCCCACATGCGGAAGATGTTGAGCTTGCGTGGGAGACGGTCGTAGGCGGTGCGCGCCTCTTCCGGCAGCGCGTCGATATCGGCATAAGGTAGCAGGGCCATCGGTTCCTCCGGTTTGGGGCGAGCATGGACGGCGGGGGCGGGATCGCGCAATGGCGGCCAACGAAGCGGGGACGGCGTATGCGGGCCGCGGGCAGCGCGCGGTCCTGATCGTCATCCTGGCGGCGCTGTCGTCGCTCGCGCCGTTTTCGACCGACATGTATCTGCCGGCGCTGCCGACGCTGGCGCGGCAATTCGCGGTGCCGGCGTCGGCCGCCGAGCACACCATCGCCGCGTTTTTCCTGGGCTTCACCTTCGGGCAGATGTTCGTTGGAACCTTGGCGGACCGGCTGGGACGGAAGCTTCCGGTCTATCTGGGCGTGGGGCTTTACCTCGCGGCGTCGCTGGGCTGCGCGCTCGCGGGGAGCATCGATGCGCTGATTGAGCTGCGCGTGTTCCAGGCGCTGGGCGCGTGCGCCGGCATGGTGGTGGCGCGCGCGGTGGTGCGCGACCTGTTCGCCGAACGCGACGCCGCGCACGTGATGTCGCACATGGTGCTGGCGATGGGGCTTGCGCCGCTGATCGCGCCGCTGATGGGCGGGTACATCCTCTTGTATTTCGGATGGCGCGCGGATTTCCTGACCATGACCGTCATCGCCGTCGCCATCCTGACTGCGGCGGCGCTGTGGCTGCCGGAGACGCATCCGCCACAGAAGCGGCGCAGGCTGCGCCTTGGCGCGATGCTGCACGAATACCGTCATCTGGCGCGGCAGCGCAATTTCATGGGCTTCGCGCTCGGCGGCAGCGTCTCGCATTCGTGCCTGTTCGTGTACATCACCGCTTCGCCGCACGTGTTCATCGACTATTTCCACGTGGCGGCGCAGAATTACGGCTGGCTGTTCGGCGCCAACGCCCTCGCGCTGATTTCGGCCTCGCAGGTCAATGCCGCCTTTCTGAAGCGATTGCCGGCGCGACTGGTCTTGCGCGGCGCGCATCTGGTGCAAGTGACCGGCGCCGTGGCACTGTTGTTCAACGCCTGGACCGGTTTCGGCGGACTGGCGGGGATCGTCGTATCGCTGTTCTTCTGCGCGCCAATGAACGGCGCGGTCGTGCCGACGGCGACGGCGCTGGCGTTGAGCCCGCATGGCGAGCGCGCCGGCGCGGCATCGGCGCTGTTCGGCACGCTGCAATTCGGGTTGGCGGCGGTGTTTTCCTACGTCGTGGCGGCGATCGCGCGGCCCGGACCGTTGCCGATGGCGGGCGTGATCTTCGGCTGCGCGGTCTTGGCGCTGCTGTTCAATCTCTCGACGCGGACGGCTGATCCACCGTCACCGATTTGACGATGGCGAAGACCTCGGCGCCGGGCGCGAGCGCAAGACGCTTGAGCGAGGCCTGGGTGATGCGGGCCAAGAGCTTCGTGCCGCCGCAATCCAGTTGAATGTCGGCGTGCGATTCCCGGTCCAGCCGAATCGCGGCGATGCGCGTTACGAGCACGTTGTTGGCGCTGATCGCCGTGGGCTCCTCGCGCGCCAGCATCACGTCCTCGGCTTGGATGCGCACGCGCAAGCGCGCGCCGAGCGCCTGGGGCAGGCGTGTGACCGCGAGCGCGCCGCCGTCGAAGCCCAGCATGGTGAGGCCGTCTTCGTCGTTGTGCGCGGCGACGGTGGTGCCGATCACCGAGCCGTAGGGCGCAGAGCCCGTGATCTCCGAAAATTCGAGCGCGCTCATCAGGTCGAACACCGCGCCTTGCGCCGCGACGCGGCCGTTCTTCAACACGATCAGTCGGTCGGCAAGGCGCGCCACTTCCTCGACCGCGTGGCTGACATAGAGCATGGGAATGCGCGCTTCGTCGCGCAACCGTTCGAGATAGGGCAGGATCTCGCGCTTGCGCGCGGAATCGAGGGCCGCCAGCGGCTCATCGAGAATGAGGATTTCCGGCGACGACAGCAGCGCGCGGGCAAGCGCCACGCGGTTCTTCTCGCCGCCGGAAAGCTTGGCGGGCTTGCGCGCCATGAGCGCGCCAAGGCCCAGAAGCTCGACGATATGCGCGATCTCGGCTTCGCCGGCGCGGGGCTCGTGCCGGCGCCAGCCGAAGCGCAGATTCGTCTCCACGCTCATGTGCGGGAAGAGGCGCGCGTCCTGGAAGACATAACCGGTGCGGCGCCGGCGCCCGGGGACGAAGACGTTCGCGGCCGTGTCGAAAACGGTGCGGCCGTTGACTTCGATGCGGCCCCGATCGGGCTTGAACAGGCCCGCCACCGCGTTGGCGATGGTGGATTTGCCGGCGCCGGAGGGGCCGAACAGCGCGGTGATGCCGGCGCCGACCTCGAAATCCACGTCGAGCGAAAAGCCCGGAAACGCGTGACGGATCCGGATGGCGACGCTCATCGGCCGAGCGCCGCCCGCAGGCGCCGGTCGGCCAGCTCGGCCAGCGTCACCCCGGCCAGCGCGAGCACGATGGCGATGGCGCAGAGCCGCGCCGCAGCCGCCTCGCCGCCCGGCGCCTGAAGCGCGCTGTAGATGGCGAGGGGCAGGGTGCGCGTCTCGCCCGGGATGTTCGAGACGAAGGTGATGATGGCGCCGAACTCGCCGAGGCTCGCGGCGAAGGCGGTGATGGCGCCCGCGACCACGCCAGGCAGCGCCAGCGGCAGCGTGAGATTGAAGAAGCGATCGAGGGGACCCGCACCCAAGGTTTCGGCCGCCTGGCTCAAGCCCGCATCGACGGAGTCGAGCGCGAGCCGGATGGCGCGCACTTGAAACGGAAAGGTGATGATGCCGGAGGCGAGTGCCGCGCCCGTCCAACTGAAGGCGAAGCGGATGCCGAGATGGGCGAGCAGCCAGCCGCCGACAGGCGCGCGCGTGCCGAGCACGACCAGCAGCAGATAGCCCATCACCACCGGCGGCAGCACCAGCGGCAGGTGGATCAGGCCGTCCACCAGCGGGCGGCCGGGGAATGTGCGCCGCGACATCGCCACCGCCGTGGCCACGGCCAGTGGCAGCGCGCAACTCACCGCCGTCGCGGAGACCTTGAGGCTCAAGAGCAACGCTTCGGTTTCGGCAGGCTCGAGCAGGGACATGCGTTTGCCTCCACCGCCGTCAAACTGCTCTATTGACGTCATGGCTGGCCCATGTGCCGGCCATCCATAAACACCTGCGGCAAAGAATCTTCCGCGACAAGATCATGGATGGCCGGGACAAGCATGTCCTCGGGCCGCGCTTCACGCGGACCCGGGGGCCCGGCCATGACGTATCGGGGATGTGGATCATGTTGGTCACAGCATGGGTTAGAGCTTCGTGATGGCGGTGATGCCGGTGCCGTCGCCCGGCGTCACGGCGTAACGGTCGACAATTTGCGCCGTGTAGGGCCGCGCCAGATGGTCCACGGCGACCAATTCGCCGGTGGCGCTGTCGGGGGTCAAAGTGAGCAGGACGTAGCCCTTGTGGTTCTGGTCGTTCAGCAGAACCTCCGGGTTGCGGTCCATGAACATCTTACCGACGTCGACGCCGGGCACGTAATCGCCCAGCGACGGGCTTGTGACCGAACTCACGCCGAACTCGGCGGCGACGCGCGCGCCCGACGCATCCTTCAATTCATTGACCCAGAAGGCGTGGCTGTCGCCGGAGACGACGACGGCGTTCGCCTTCGCCTGCTTGATGGCGTCGTAGACGCGCTCGCGCGCGGCGGGATAGCCGTCCCACGCATCGAGATCCCAGGGAATGTCGTAGGTGAAGAGGTTGAGGAAGGCGGCAAAGGTTTTGCGCTGGCTTTCCGGCGCCGCGGCCAGAAGCTTGGCGGTTCCTTCCGGTCCCAGCACCGCTTTCACGTTGGGTGCCATGGCGCGCGCCATCACCACCTGATTGCCCAAGACCTGCCAGCGCTGTCCCGCCGCGACGGAGGCCGCAAGCGTGCCCGCAAGCCATTCCTCCTGCCGCGCGCCCATCATCTGGCGTTCGGAATTGGAGACGATGGCGTTGAGCTTGGCGACGTCGGGCCCGATTTCGTACGGCGCGGGCGCGTCGCCGCCGGCCTTCACCGCGGCCATCACCGTGGCGATGGCCTCGGGGTCGGTGACCTGGGTGCGCGTGCCATCCACGGTTCGATAGACGGTCATGGGGATGTCGCCCGGCCGGTCGTATTCGAGCTGGATCGAACGGTCGATCAGCCGCGATTCGACCATGATGAGCGAAGCCAAATCGCCGAAGGCAAAAGCGCGATAGATCGCAAGCTCGGAGCGGCCGGGAGCGGGTTCGCGGATCGGCATCCATTCGTAATAGGCCTGCAGCGCCGCGGCCTCGCGCGCGAGCCATGGGCCTTCGTTCTTGGGATGATGGTTCTCCGCCCCGCCTGCCCAGCAATCGTTCGCCGTCTCGTGATCGTCCCACACGCAGATCCACGGCGCGCGCGCATGCGCGGCCTGAAGGTCGGGGTCGCGCTTATAGAGCGCATGGCGCGTGCGGTAGTCGGCGAGCGTGACGATGTCGTGCGGCGGATCGGGAATGCGGCCGAGCTTCCGGCCGATGGCCATGCCGTAATCGTCGCCGGCC
>Ga0335083_10007064_pt1 | contig 13893 bp, 14 predicted proteins | sample Lox_Sample_42_FD_206716 | JGI IMG/M metagenome (GOLD analysis project Ga0335083, IMG submission 206716) | Soil microbial communities from Loxahatchee National Wildlife Refuge, Florida, United States - Lox_Sample_4.2 | ecosystem: Environmental > Terrestrial > Soil > Wetlands | place: USA...
GACCGGCGGCTCCTCGGCAACGGGCTCCTCGACCGGCGGTTCCTCGGCAACGGGCTCCTCGACCGGCGGTTCCTCGGCAACGGGCTCCTCGACCGGCGGTTCCTCGGCAACGGGCTCCTCGGCCGGCGGTTCCTCGGCAACGGGCTCTTGCACAGCGGGCTCTTCGACCGACGGCTCCTCGGCGACGGGCTCCTCGTCCCGCGCCGGCTCGTCGGCCGGGGTCGCTTCCGCCTCCGGCTCCTCCGGAACTCCCGGATCCTGATCGTCGGCTCGCTGCTCGTCCTCGGGGCGCTCGGTCACTGCTCGATCTCCATCGGTTGCGGCTTCTGTGCGGCGTGCGGATGCTCAGGACCCGCGTAGACCTTCAGCTTCGTCAGTTGCTTACGCGCGAGGCGGTTACGGGGCAGCATCCCCTTGACCGCGAGGCGGATGACCTCCTCGGGCCGGCGCTCAAGCATGTCGTTCAGCGTGCGGGACTTCAGCCCGCCGGGATACCCCGAGTGGCGGTAGTACCGCTTGTCGGAAAGCTTGTTGCCCGTCACCGAGATCTTCTCGGCGTTAACGACGATCACGAAGTCGCCCGTGTCGACATGCGGCGTGTAAGTCGGCTTGCGCTTCCCCCGCAACGTATCGGCGATCTGCGTCGCGAGCCGGCCGAGCGTCCGCCCGGAGGCGTCGACGATCAGCCAGTTGCGCTCTCTGTCGGCGGGGGTGGCTACGTAGGTCTTCATGGCATGCACAAGCCGCGCGACGATCGCGCGGCTTTGCCCATGATAGGCGATCGGAAGCCACACGGCCGTTCGTGTCTGAGCGTACGCTGAACCGATGACCGTCCCGCTCCAGGTCAGGCGCGCCGCGATCCGGTGCGCCTACGTCGGACTCCGGGTGTACTGGTTCGTGGCGCGGCCGAAGGTGGTGGGCGTCAAGTGCGTGGTCATGCACGACGACCAGGTGCTACTCGTGCGCCACACCTACGGGCACCGCGGCTGGGACATCCCGGGAGGCACGGTCCGGCGCCGCGAGGTCCCTATCGATGCCGCCCGCCGCGAGATGCAGGAAGAGCTCGGCCGCCGGATCGAGGATTGGCAGGACCTCGGCGTGCTGTACATCACGACCAACCACCATCGCGACAACCTGCACATGTTCAAGACCCGCATCGCCGACCGGCACGTCGACATCGATCTCACCGAGCTCGCCGAGGCGAGCTGGTTCCGCCGCGACGAGCTGCCGCCCGACACCGGCCGCTTCGTCGGCAAGATCCTGGCGCGGGCGGCGATGGCTAGCGAATCCTGAGCGCCGCGACTCGCGTGGTCGTAGACGTCCGCGTGGCGTGCGAGCTCGCGGTCAGGGTCAGCAGGAGCGCCGTTCGCTGGCCCCGGCGCGTGGCGGTGTGGAGCGCCGGGAGGACGCCCTTCGAGGGCTTGACCACGAGCACGGTCGGACGGCCCGCGGTGACCGTCGTGCGCAGGCTGCCGAACTGGAGGCTGAACGCCTTGAGCCCGCCCTTGCGCGCCGCGGAGGCTCTGACCCCGATCGTCACGTTCGCGCGGGCATCGCATGTCACGAGCACGCCGAGCACCGCCGGGTGCCGCTTGAGCCTGGCCGGCAGCGCCTTCATGGTGCATCGCTGCGCGCGGACCCGGACGATCGCGCTGGCGCTGCTGCCGACGTGGGTGCCATCGCCTCCGTACACCGCATCGACTCGAGCCTGCGCCGGAGGCAGCTCGGTCGGCGTGAACGCGACCTCGCAGATCGCCACGCCGGGAGTCGCGGTCGCGCCGAGCACACAGCCCGAGTCGTCCCCGAATGACGCGCCGGCGGTGGGCGAGCTGACCGCGACGGTGCCCGTTGGAGTGATGTGGAACGCGCCCAGGTCCGAGACGGTTGCCGTGCAGATCGTCGAGGCCGTCACCGCGACCGGCGAGGGAGAGCAGGTCAGGCTCGTCGCGGTGGCGCGCGGGGCAACCTGGATCACCGTGTTCGACGTCTGCTCGGAGCCGTCCGAATCGTCCACCGTGACCAGCGCGTTGTAGGTGCCGGCCTCGGGGTAGGCATGGGTTCCGCTGACATCCAGCGCCCCGCCGGCCGCGGGGCTGATCGCGCCCGTAGTCCGGGTGCCGTCACCCCAGTCGATCGTGGCGCTCACGTACGCGCTCGGGTTGCTCTCGGAGACCGAGTCGAGGACCGGCGAGATCGGCACACCGGCGGTAGCGCTGAGCTTCGGCCCGGGCTCGGCCAGGACGACATCGTCGCCGGCGACCGAGCCCGACCCGCCCTGTGTGACCGCGGTGCCGTTCCACCCGAAGATGCCGGTGGCGGACCCGCCGAGGGTCACGACGACGCGTGTCACGACCGCGTCGGGGAAGAGCAGGCCGGCGAACGACGTCGCGCCGGCCAGCGCGGTGACAGTGCCCTGGGCGAGCTGGCTGCCGCCATTGAAGTACTGGATCGTGGCCGATCCGGTGGAGTTCAGGAACACGATCCCGAGTCCCCGGGCCTGAGCGGGCACTGGCGTGCCTCCTTGACCGGAGGGGGCGACGACATCGAATTCAGCCGTGTCGGAGTTGAACGGCCCCCATATGTTCGAGGCGGTGAACGGCGTGAACTGGGTGCTCGAGACCGATTGAAAGCCGTTGCTCGAGACCGATATGTTCGGCCCGAGTTCCAGCCCCCAAGGCTGCAACCGGTTGCGGGCGGGGGCGATCACGCCCGATCTGATCGACGTCGAGCCGGGATCGCTGCCGTCGGGTGCGATCTGGTCCCAGGTGACGTGCCGGAACCCGTCACCGTGCTCGCCGGCGGCTGTGCCGTTGTCGGCGCCGCCGACCGCCTGCTCGAAGTTGGCCATCGCGGCCGCCGTCGACGCCCCGGAGCCGGTGAACATCTGCGGCGTACCACCGGTGGGGACGCCCAGCGAGGCGTTCGCCCCCGGCGCGAGCGCACCGAACGCGCACGCCACGGCGACAACGCAAAACCCCCAACGAACTGCCCCAACCTTCAACAACGCCCGGTCAGATTACTCCCATTCGATGGTGCCGGGCGGCTTGCTGGTGATATCGAGCACCACGCGCCCGACCGGACGGATCTCGCCGATCATCCGAGCGGCGATCTGCTCGAGCAGGTCGTAGGGCAGGCGAGCCCAGTCGGCGGTCATCGCGTCGTCGCTCGTCACCGCACGAATCACGATCACGTTTCCGTACGTGCGCGAGTCGCCCTGGACCCCGACGGTGCGGATGTCGGGAAGCACGCAGAACGACTGCCACAGGTCGCGGTAGAGCCCCGCCTTGCGGATCTCGTCCTGGAGGATCGCGTCGGCCTCGCGCAGGATCTCGAGCCTCTCGCGCGTGGCCTCGCCGCCGACGATCCTGATCGCGAGGCCGGGGCCTGGGAACGGCTGGCGCCACACGAGCCGCTCGGGTAGCCCGAGCCCCTCGCCGACGGCGCGCACCTCGTCCTTGAACAGCCCCCGCAGGGGCTCGACAAGCTCGAAATCAAGATCGTCGGGAAGCCCGCCGACGTTGTGGTGCGATTTGATCGTCGCCGCGCCGGTGCTCCCCCCGGACTCGATCACGTCCGAGTACAGCGTCCCTTGCACGAGGAACTGAACGTCGTCGAGCTTGCGTGCCTCCTCCTCGAACACGCGGATGAACTCGGCGCCGATGATCTTTCGCTTCTGCTCGGGGTCGGTCACGCCGGCGAGACGGCCCAGGAACCGGTCGGACGCGTCCACGGCGATCAGGGGGATCTCGAAGTTGTCACGGAAGGTCGAGACCACCTGATCGCTTTCGTTCTTGCGCATCAGCCCGTGGTCGACGAACACGCACGTGAGGCGGTCGCCGATCGCGCGGTGGACGAGCAGCGCCGCCACGCTCGAGTCGACCCCGCCCGAGAGACCGCAGATCGCGCGGCCGTCTCCCACCTGAGCGCGGATGGCCGCGATCTGTTCCTCGATCACCGAGGCCGGGCTCCACGACCGCTCGCACCCGCACGCGTCCTCCAGGAAGTTCGTCAGCACCTGCTGGCCGTACGGCGTGTGGACGACCTCGGGATGGAACTGGATCGCGTAGATGCCGCGCTCGGTCGACTCGAAGGCGGCCACCGGCGACGCGGTCGAGGAGGCGAGCGCGGTGAATCCCGGGGGCGGCGCGAACACGGTGTCGCGATGCGACATCCAGCAGCTCTGCTGCGGCGGCGTCCCCGCCAGCAACCGGCCGGCTTCCGCGACGTTCAGCTCCGAACGCCCGAACTCGCCGACCTCCGCGGCCTCGACCTGACCGCCGAGCTCGCGCGCGATCAGCTGCATGCCGTAGCAGATGCCGAGCACCGGCACCCCGAGCTCGAGCAGCGCGGGATCAAGCGGCGGCGCGCCCTCCTCGTAGACGGACGCCGGCCCGCCCGAGAGGATCACGCCCTTCGGTTGCCGGCGCCGGACCTCCTCCAGCCCCACGTGGTGCGGCAGGAGCTCGGAGAACACACCGCACTCGCGGACCCGGCGGGCGATCAGCTGGGAGTACTGGCCCCCATAGTCGAGGACGACGATCTCTTCCTGGACCGGGGGCCGCGTGGCCTTGTCGGTGGTCGACGACCGCCGGGCATGGACGCCCGGCGCAAGGGCCCCACCGATGCCGAGCGTGGGGAATTCCGCTCGATACACCCCTGCCGGACTGGAGCCACCTGGCGGAATTCCCTTGAGGGGATCCGGCCGAGCCGAGGACTTTTCACGCACCGGGGAGGAGCCGGATTCCCCAGCGAGGCCCGTATTAGTCGACACTGACCGCGGCCGCCGCCGGCTTGGCACCCATGCCGACGCCCTGCTCGCGCTGGAGGTGCTTGCCCTCTGTCTGCAAGGCCGGCGCCACCGCGAGCTCGGCGCGGTTGAACTCCGCGATGTCCCGGTAGCCGCACGTGGCCATCGACGTACGCAGCGCGCCCATCAGGTTGAAGGTCCCGTCGTTCTCGCGCGCCGGTCCTTTGATGATGTCCTCGAGCGTGCCGTTTGGTGTCGTCGCCACGCGCGCACCGCGAGGCAGGGTGGGATGGAACGTCGCCATCCCCCAGTTGTAGCCACGGCCCGGCGCCTCGTACGCGCGGGCGAGCGCCGACCCGAGCATCACTGCGTCGGCGCCGCAGGCGATCGCCTTGGCGATATCACCTCCGTTGCGCATCCCGCCGTCGGCGATGACCTTGACCATGTCGCCGGTCTCGAGCATGTGCTGGGAGCGGGCGGCGGCGACGTCCGCGATGGCGGTCGCCTGCGGAACGCCGATCCCGAGGACGCCCCGGGTCGTGCAGATCGCTCCCGGACCGACGCCCACGAGCACGCCGGCCGCGCCGGTCCGCATCAGGTGAAGCCCGGTGTGGTACGACGCGCAGCCGCCCACGATCACCGGCGTGGGCGCGAGCTCGCGGATGAACTCCTTGAGGTTGAGCGGCGGCCGGGTCTCGTCGCGCGAGACGTGCTCGGCCGAGACCACCGTCCCCTGGATCACGAGGATGTCGAGCCCCGCCTCGAGCGCCACCTCGTAGTACTTGCGGACCTTCTGGGGCGTAAGCGACGCGGCCGCGACCACGCCGTGGTCCTTGATCTCCTTGATCCGCTGCGCGATCAGCTCCGGCTTGACCGGCTCCCGATAGATGTCCTGCATCTCGCGTGTGGCGATGTCCTTGGAGAAGGTCGAGATCCGCTCGAGCTGGGCGTCGGCGTCCTCGTAGCGGCAGAAGATCCCCTCGAGATTGAGCACCGCCAGCCCACCGAGCTTGCCGATCACGCCCGCGGTCTCCGGGGAGACGACGCCGTCGAGCGCGGCGCCGAGCAGCGGCAGCTCGAACAGGTACGGCCCGAGATTCCAGGAGATGTCGACGTCGTCCGGGTCGCGCGTCCGCCGGGACGGAACGATCGCGATCTCGTCGAATCCGTACGCCCGCCGGGCCTTCTTGCCGCGTCCGATCTCTACTTCCATTGCGGCATCGTATTAGTCGCGGCGGACGGGAACTCGACCGTGTGGGGCGGGCAGGGCGGCACGAGAAATCCGATGCTAGCAGCGCGTTATGGAGCGCTCGGAGGGCCGTTCGCACCAAACTGCGGGGTGTTCGTCAGCGGATTTCCGCGCCCGTCTCGAGATGCTCGAGCTCCACCTCGGGGAGGAGCCGATCGACGGCCGACGGGTCAAGCAGGCCGGCGCCGAAATGCTGCACGGATTCGGCCCCGCAGGCCACGGCGTAGCGCAGGCATTCGGTCGCCGGGCGGCCCAGGTAGCGCGCGGCGATGTAGCCGGCGAGGAAGGCGTCGCCCGATCCGATCGCCGACCGTGCCTCCTGCTCCTCGATCCGAACTCGATAGAGCGCGTGCGCGCCACCGTCGAGGACGTGCGCGTAGCACCCGTCGGCGACGGTCATGATCGACTCCGCCGGCCCGAGGCGGGTCATCTCGATGACGGCGCTCGCGCGGTCGTCGGGATCGTTGAACTCGTGGCCGACGAGCTCCTCGGACTCGAGCTCGTTCGGGGAGACCACGTCGGGCTCGGCGCGCACGGCCAACCGGAGCGGCTCGCCTTCGGTGTCGACGATCGTGGTCACACCGAGCTTCCTGAGCTCCCGAATCAGCCCCGCGTAGACGTCCGGTGCGACGCCGCGGGGCAGGCTGCCGGCGAACACGCACATGCTCGCGCCCTTGGCGAGGTACAGCAGCTTGTCGCGGAACAACTCGAGGTCGTGGGCCGACACGGCCGGCCCACGCTCGTTGATCTCGGTTTGGACTCCGGTCGTGGGGTCGAGCACCGCCGTGTTCGTGCGCGATTCCTCGCGGATCTGGACGAACCCGTTGAGGATCGCCTCGTCGTTGAGCGCGTCGACGATCATGTTTCCGGTCGCGCCGCCCGCGAGACCAGTGGCGATCACGGGCTGCCCGAGGCGCTTGAGCGCGCGGGCGATGTTGACGCCCTTGCCGCCCGGCATCGTCGTCTGCTCGACCGCCCGATGGCGGCGGCCAACCCGGAAGTTCGGCACCTCCAGCGTCTTGTCGAGCGCGGCGTTGAGGGTGACGGTGATGATCATCGCGGCTTCGTGGACCGAGGCCTGCCGCCGCTCGTTCCCCTCGCCCATTCGCGCCAAAACATTGTCAGCCCGATTGCCGCACCCACTGCCACCAGAAGTCCGAACAGCGTAACGGATACCACCATCACGCTCGCAATCGATTTCGCCTTCTTGATCTGGGGCAGCTCCGCGGCGAGGAGGAGCGGTATGCGCGCCACGACCCGGTGTCCCCCGACCACCGCCACCCACCCCACTCGGGCGTCTTTCGGCATCGGACCGGTGACCTGGGCCGGCGCGGTGACGCGAAGCCTGACCTGCTCCGCCTTGGGGAACACGTGCGTGTACGACGAGGCGGCGAGGAGCCTTGCATGCGCGCCTGGCTTCCCGCCTGTGATCGCGGGCCTCGCGAGCACCGCGCCGGCGTGAACCGGCGTGCGCATGCCGAAGTTCGCGAACCCCCAGTTGAGCAGCGCCAGCGCGTTGGAGTTGCGGGCGGCCTCGCTCGAGGTGCCGAGCACCGCGTCGATCAGCGTCATGCCGTTTTGCGTCCCCGAGGCAACCAGCACGTAGCCGGCGTCGAGCGTGTGCCCGGTTTTCACGCCGTTGATCCATGAGTAGTGCGCGACCAGGTCATTCAGGTTGACTACGGCGCGGACGTGGTTTCCGGTCCTGAGCACGGCGCGCGTCCGGGCCACCGTGTTCCTGAAGAACGGCTCGTGTTGCAGTAGATAGCTCGCGAGGTTCACCAGATCGCTTGCGCTCGAGTGGTTCCCGGGCGTGTCGAGCCCGCTCGGGGTCGTGTAGTGCGTGTGGGTCAGGTTCAGGAGGCGCGCCTGCGCGTTCATCATCCCGAGGAACCGGCTGACCGATCCGTGGCCGACGTTGTAGGCGAGATCCACCGCGGCGTCATCGGCGCTCGGGAGGAGCATCGCGGTCAGGAGATCGCGGACGCTCATCCGCTCACCCGGATCGAGGTCGATCTGCGAGTCCTCGGACGCCGGGATGTAATCCGGATCGGCGAACACCCGGCCGAGCGGGGCGTGCTGGAGCGTGACCAGCGCGGTCATCAGCTTGGTGGTGCTCGCGATCGCGAGCTCCGCGCTCTCGTTCCGGCCGTACAGCTGGTCTCCGCTGCTCTCTTCGATGAGCGCGGCTGCGCGGACGGCGAGATGTGGCGGCGCCGGCGTCGGGCTTACGGCAGCGGACGCCGGCGAGATCGCGGCGCCCCAGGCCGCGAGCACCGCCGCGAAGACCGCCGCCGCGGCGGCAACCCGACGGGTCATGACGACCTCATCGCCGCAGCCGTAGCCGCTGCGAGGGCTGGAGATTGTTCGGATGGATGTGCGGGTTCAGGGCCTCGATCGTGGTGATCGGAACGCCGGTCTTGTCCGCGATCCCCGACAGCGAATCCCCCGGCTTGACGATGTAGAACGTCGCCTTGGAGGCCGTCGAGCCCGAGTGACCGTGACCATGGGCGATGGTGCTCGTCGTCTGCACCGTGGTCGTAGTCGATGATGAGTGCTTGTCGATCAATGCGTGGTGGACGACCAGATACGTGGCGGTGACTGCCGCGGCCAGCGCGAGCGGCGCGATGTAGCGCGCCGGGTTCCTCCACCCCACCATCGCACCGGCGATCATACCTGCGCTCGGGGCACGAACCTCCCGCCGGTGTGAAGGCGCTCATGCGGCGGCGGATCAGGCTGACGCGCCGGCGAGTGGGGCTCACGCCACCAGGCGCCACGCGAGCTCGCGCAGCCGGGCGGCCTCGCCCGCGGCGGCCGTGGCCGGATCACCGCCGGCGCGCTCGTGCGCGGCCACGATCCCGCGCGAGGCCGCGATCAGCCCCCCCGCCGGCCCGGGAGCGAACGCCGGCGCCAGATCCTCGACGTTTCCGCCCTGGGCTCCGACCCCGGGCAGCAGGAAAACCGCGTGCGGCATGCGCTCGCGGAGCGCGGCGAGCCGCTCGGGTGCGGTGGCGCCTGCGACCGCGCCGACGTCAGACAGGGCCTTGTGGCCGACGCCCGGCGCGCCGATCTCCGCCACGAGGTCCGCAATGTGCGCGCTCACCGTGGATCCGTCGGCGAGCGCTCGCTCCTGCACGTCCGCGGCGCCGGGATTCGACGTGCGCACGAGCACGAACAGCCCCCGGCCATGGGCGCGCGCGGTGGTCACGAACGGCTCGAGCGAGTCTCTTCCAAGCAGCGGGTTGACCGTCAGCGCGTCCGCCCCGAGCCCGGGGATCGGGCCGTACGGGCTCGGGGTCTCGCCGAGGAACGCCTGTGCGTACGCCGTCGCCGTGACGTCCACGTCGCCCCGCTTGGCGTCGGCGATCACGAGCAGACCGTGATCCCGCGCGAGCGCCACCGTCGCGGCGAGGACGCTCCATCCGGCGGCCCCGAGGCGCTCGAAGCAGGCGACCTGGGGCTTGACCGCGACGCACTCCTGCGCCGTCGCCTCGATCACGAGTGCGCAATGCGCCGCGACGGCCAGGGCGGCGCGGGTGGCCGGGTCACCGGCTCGCGCACGCGAGTCGGCGCGGCGGATCGCGTCCGGCCACAGCCGCGCCGGATCGGGGTCGAGACCCAACACGATTTGCGACCGGCGCGAGGCGACACGATCCGCCAGCCGATCGCCGAAGCTTGTGAGACCCTCGCGCCCTTGATCGGCCGGTGTGCCTTCGCGTTCGGTGGACACCAAGGTCACGGCGTCCCGCATACGTCTCGGATCAGCGCGAGAGTCACGAGGTCCCGCGTGCGACGTCGATGGACGCCACGGTCACGGCATCCAGCTCGCGACCGCAGCATCCAGCGTCCAGCACGGTGCTTACTTGACGGCCTTCTTCAGGCCCGCCCCAGCCGTGAACCTCGGAACGCGCGAAGCCGCGATCTGGATCTTCTCGCCGGTCGCCGGATTGCGTCCCTCGCGAGCGCTTCGCTGCGAGACGCTGAACTTGCCAAACCCCGAGAACGACACGTCGCTTCCGCGTTTGAGGGCGTCTTCGACCGTGTCCAGGAACGCGTCGACCGCGTCGGCGGCATCCTTCTTGCTGAGTCCGGCACGATCCGCTACCTGGTCCACAAATTCTTGTTTGGTCACTTGCTCCCTCCTTCGAGGTGGTAGGAATTCCCGACGTTAACACGGGCCGCGGACAGCGGGCGCGATGCCGTTGCCGGGGAACGGGGCCATTCTCCCCGGCCGGCAGGATGCCCAACACGGTCACACCGGCCAGATTTCCGGAATTTGCGTAATTCGACGACCACCACCGACCGCCCCGAGCGACCGCCCGACACGGCCGACGCATACGTCGGCGACGACGGCGACAATGACGCCGTGGACCTCGGTCAGAATACGGCCGTGGATCTCGGTCGACTGGCCTGGCTGGGAACGGTCGGAGTTTGTCTGGTCGTGGTCCTGATCCTCGTGCTCCAGGGCTATTACGGCTACGCGGCGGTGACGTTCGCGGTGGCGCTGGCGGCCGGAATCAACCTGCTCTAGCGCTATTTCCCGGATTCCGGTCGATAACCGGGCGTGCGGGGCCGGGCGGTCGGCGCGCGGGCGTGTGCCGCCGGGCGGGAGCGGCCGTGGCACCGGCGGCGGGTGCTCGCCGCTCGCTCGCCGGGTGCAACAGTCTGATCCGGCTCGAGAAAGCGACGATATGCGTCGTTTTTTCGAGCCGGTCGCTTTGGGCGGCCGTCGCCAACGTGGGTGAAGCCCCGGCCGATTTCGCGAAATGCGCGTCGCCCTGCCGCCTGAGGGCAAATTCCCCACGATTGGGGGGTTTTGGCGCGTTATGAACCCTTGGAGAAGGGGCGAAGCCATCTCGTGAGCGCACGTACCGCGTGGCCGCGATGGCTGATCGCATCTTTGTCGGCGTCGTCGAGCTCGGCCATTGTCCGGTTGTCCCCGGTGGCATCGGGGACGAACACGGGGTCGTAGCCGAATCCGTTCGCCCCGGCAGGCACGCGGGCGAGGCGCCCGCGGCAGTCGCCAAAGAACACCCGCTCTTCGCCGGTCTCCGGATTGACGTACGCGAGCGCGCACACGTACCGCAGCCGGCTGTCCGCGGGCGCCTCGAGCACGAGCTTCTCAAGGTTCTGCTCGTCGGTCGCATTCGGTCCGGCGAACCGCGCCGAACGAACGCCAGGTGCGCCACCGAGCGCCGCTGCCTCGACACCCGAGTCGTCGGCGATCGACGGCCGGCCCGTGGCGGTCGCCGCGGCGGTCGCCTTCACCATCGCGTTGTCCGCGAACGTCAACCCGTCCTCGGGGGGGAGCTCGACCTCCTCGGGCAGCGTCTCGACCTCGATCCCGGCGGGCTCGAGCAGCCGCTTCATCTCGATGACCTTGTGCGCGTTTCTGGTGGCAAGCACGACCGACCGGCCAGAGGACGGAGTATCCGCGGTCATCTCAGCTCGCGGCCGCTGCGACCGCGGCGTCCTGCAACGCGCGAAGCTCGGCGATCCCGCCGGCCGCGAGCGCCAGCAGCTCGTCCAAGTGGGCGCGGGACAGCGGCGTGCGCTCGGCGGTCGCCTGCACCTCGACCAGGCCCCCGTCCCCGGTCATCACGACGTTGGCGTCTACCTCGGCCGAAGAGTCCTCGCGATAGTCGAGGTCGAGCAGTGGCACGCCGTCGACGATTCCGCACGACACGGCTGCGACCGTGCCCGTCAGTGGGGCTCGATCGAGCGCACCCTCGGCGATCAGCCGCTGGCACGCGAGCTGCAGCGCGACCAGCCCGCCGGTGATCGACGCACACCGAGTGCCGCCGTCGGCCTGCAGCACGTCGCAGTCGATGTACACGGTCCGCTCTCCCAGCATCTCGAAATCGACGACGCCGCGGAGAGAGCGCCCGATCAGGCGCTGAATCTCGATCGAGCGGCCGTCCGCCTTGCCTCGGGTGATGTCGCGCTGCTTGCGCTCCCCGGTGGAGGCGGGCAGCATCCCGTATTCGGCCGTCACCCATCCGCGGCCCGATCCGGCGAGCCAGCGCGGAATGCTTGCCTGGACCGATGCGGTGCAGATCACGCGCGTCTCCCCCATCGAGATCAGCGCGGAGCCAGTCGCAGTGCGGACGAAACCGGGCTCGATCGACACCGGCCGGAGCGCATTGGCGGCCCGACCGTAGCTCCGTTCCAGCGTCACGCTGCCTCCCGAGCCCGCAGGTCGACGTGGACGACCTCGCCGAGCGGCATCTGCAGGAACCGCGTCCCGACCGTCCGGAACGATTCGGCGTCGCCCGTGCACTCAAACCGATAGCTCCCCTCGCCTTCCCGAGGATTCAGCAACCCGCGCGAGGCGAGCGCGCGCTCGACGCTGCGGGCGACCCCGATGCCGGCGGACACCAGCGTGACCCCGCGACCGAGCGTGCGTTGCAGGATCGCCGCGCACAGCGGGTAATGCGTGGAGCCGAGGATCACAGTGTCGACCTGGGCATCGCGAAGCGGCACACAGTATCCGCGCACGGTCGCCACCACCGCTTCGTCGAACGGAAACCCGCCCTGGATGATCGGCGCGAGATCCGGGCAGGCGACGCTCTCGAGGTGCACGTGCGGATCCGCGTCGGCGACGGCCCGCTCGTACGCGCCGCTCAGAACGGTGGCGGGGGTGGCGAGCAGGCCAATCCGCCCCGTGTGACTAGCGACCACCGCCACCTGAGCGGCGGGCTTGAGCACGCCGATCACGTCGACGTCCCGACCGCTTGTCCGCACGTGCCGCTCGACGGCTTCCAGCGCCGCCGCGCTCGCCGAGTTGCACGCGATCACGAGCAGCTTCGATCCGGCGGCGAGCAGATGCTCGGCGATCTCGACCGAAAACGCCTCGAGCTCCCCCTGCGTGCGGTCGCCGTAAGGGAACCGGGCGGTGTCGCCCAGGTACAGATAGTCCTCCGCGGGCAGCGAGACCAGCAGCTCGTGCAGGACCGTCAGCCCGCCGACGCCGGAATCGAATACGCCGACCGGTTGCTCGCGAACAGGGGCCATCGCGGCGCATGGTGTCAGAGCCGCCAGCCGGCGGTCCTCGCCGCAGGTCCCGGTCGCTCGAATGCGACCCGGATCTGCGGACGCAGGCCGCTACGCTCGCCGCGTCCATGCGAGCGCTGATCGTCACGAACATGTACCCGACCCCCGACTGGCCGGCGCTCGGAGGCTTCGTCCGCGATCAGGTCGACGCGCTCCGCCGAATCGAGGGCGTCGACATCGAGGTGTTCTCATTCTCGCCGGGCCGTCTGGACTCATACGGCCGCGCTGCTGCGGAGCTTCGTCGCCGCCACGGCCACGACAGGTTCGACGTCGTGCACGCCCACTACGGACTCACCGCGTGGCCGGCGTTCGCCGCGCGCGGCTCCGTCCGGGCCGTGACGCTCCACGGCACGGACCTCGCCCATCCCCGCTCCCGAGCGATCACGCTGGCGGCGCTGCCGTTCCTCGACCTGGTCGCCAGCGTGTCCGAGCCGCTCCGAAGCGAGATCCCCCGATGGGCCCTGCGCGGGCGGAGCGCGGTGCTCCCGATCGGCGTCGACGTCGATCGCTTCCGCCCGATCCGGCGGCCGGACGCGCGTGCCGCGCTCGGGCTCGACCGCGACGCCCCCATCCTGCTGTTCCCGGCCGACCCTGGCCGGCCCGAGAAACGCTACGACCGCGCCCTCGCGGTCGCCGGCGACGTCCGGCTGCTCACGCTCGGACATGTCGACCGGGCCCGCGTCCCTCTGTTCGTCAATGCCGCAAACGCGGTGCTCGTCCCGTCCGAGCGAGAAGGGTTCGGGCTGGCCGCGCTGGAGGCGCTCGCGTGCGACGTCCCAGTGCTGGCCACACCGGTCGGGATCCACCCGGCCGCGCTGAGCGGGATCGAAGGGACCTACTGCGC
>Ga0335083_10007065_pt1 | contig 13893 bp, 13 predicted proteins | sample Lox_Sample_42_FD_206716 | JGI IMG/M metagenome (GOLD analysis project Ga0335083, IMG submission 206716) | Soil microbial communities from Loxahatchee National Wildlife Refuge, Florida, United States - Lox_Sample_4.2 | ecosystem: Environmental > Terrestrial > Soil > Wetlands | place: USA...
GAGATTTTTCGGTGAATCGGTTGAAGTCAATCGCCAAAGTTTAGTGCCTCACTATCAACTAACCTTAGTATAGCGACACTATGTAGGACGTGCAAGGTCTGCGCTCAGTTTCCGCCGCTCTAACCTAAAGAAACCGTTGCCATCGACGATCCATTGCGATAACCTTATTCGCAATCTGACTGGAGGACTTTCCACGCAGTAACCCATGACCCCTGAGCAATACGAACGGTTGCGCGCCGTTTACTATAACGCTCTCGGCCTGCCGGAGGAACAGCGGGCGGCCTATGTTGAGGCCAACACGCCGGACGATGAGCAAGCTCGTGCCCAGTTGATGGGGCTGTTGCAGTCTCGGCAGTCAGAGCCGGTCGCCGCTGCAACTGTAGTGACTGCCACATCGACTCCGACGCCGGTCGCGAGCGCGCCCCCGCCGCTGCCTGCGAATCTGGAGGCACCGACAAAGACGCATCAGGGGCCCGCCGCAACGATCGAGTCGCGGGTGGGCATCTACAAGCTACTGAGGGAGTTAGGCCGCGGGGGCATGGGGACGGTATACCTGGCCGTGCGCAGCGACGACGTCTTCAGCAAGGTGGTGGCTCTGAAGGTCATTTCGATGAGCGCGGCACAGGGCGATTTCATCGAGCGCTTCAAGCAGGAGCGGCAGATTCTCGCCGGGCTCGACCACGTGCACATCGCGCGCATCCTGGACGGCGGCAACACAGAAGACGGCCGGCCGTTCTACGTCATGGAGTATGTCGACGGGCTGCCGATCGACGCCTGGTGCGAACGCGCTGCGGCCGGCGTGACCCAGCGGGTGCAGTTAATGATCCAGGTCTGCGACGCGGTGGACTACCTGCACAACCAGGCGATCGTGCATCGCGACCTGAAGCCAAGCAACATCATGGTGACCAACGAAGGCCACGTGAAGCTGCTGGACTTCGGCATTGCCAAGGTCCAGACGGTAAGCGGGATGGTGGCGGGCCACGGAGACGCCCAGCCGACCATGATGATGACGCCGGGATACGCCAGTCCGGAGCAGATCGAGGGCCGGACGGTGACCAAAAGCGCGGACATTTATGCGCTCGGCGTGATCTTCTACAAGCTGCTGGCTGGAAGGGCCCCGTTCACCACCGATGACGGGAATCCCGATCTGGCGGCCCAGCTTTCCGGGCAGGCTCCTCCGGCCCCGAGCCGTACCGCGGCGGTGACGACGCAGAGAACCACGGAGAATCCGGCGGAGTTTCGCAGGCGCGTGAGCGGAGATCTGGACCGGGTGGTGCTGATGGCGCTGGAGCGCGATCCCGCGCAACGCTATCAGACCGTGGCGCAATTTGGAGACGACCTGAGGCGTTTCCTGGACGGCCGGCCGGTAATGGCGCGGAAGGCGGGCGGGTTCTATCGTTTCCGGAAGTTTGTCGGGCGCAACAAGCTGGTGGTTTCGCTGGCGGCGATGCTGGCGGTGGTGACATGCGTGGGGGCATGGATCGCGGTCCGGTCGCAACTGGAGAAAACCCGTGTGGAGGCGCGCGAGGAAGCGCTGGAGCGCATGGTGGCTTTGCTGAACACGCGTGTCGATCAGTGGAATCAGAACGCCGACCCGGCGGCTCAGAAGCAGGAGATGGCCGATGTCCAGAGCGCCAGCCAGGTGCTGGCGGCGGAGATACCCAGCGTGCTGGCGTCGTCGAAAGCCGATCCGGCGCGGGTGCAGCACGTGATTGAAGGTGTGCAGAAATTCCTGGATCGCGCCGATCAGCGGTCACAGGGACAGACGACCGTGCGTAAGGAGATCGCGCGGGTGTACCGGCAGGTCGGCGATATGCAGTCGAGCGCGAAGACGCCGCAGATTGCGAACAAACACGCGGCCGTAGGGACGTACCAGCACGCGGCTGCGGTGGCGGCGAGCGTGCTGCCGGCCGATCAGGCCTGGGCGGCCCAGCAACTGGCGCAACTGGATACCCGGCTGGCCTCGCTGGGCAGCAGCGTTGATCCCGGGGCCGTCCTCCCGCATCAGGACGCGCCGGTGGTGCTGTCCGATGCGGCGCCGATTGTGTTGAAACCGCGCGGACAGGCGCCGGTGGAGAAGCCGCCTCCTCCGATTACCCCTCCGCCGGCGCCGCCGCAGACGGCTCCGCAGCAGCCGGCGGTGGACACGGCAAGGCTGGACGAGATCACGCAGCAATTGAGCCTCAGCGAGGCGCATGCGGCGAAGGCGCATCAGAACTACGAAGCACTGCGGCAGCGTCTGGCTTCGTCCGGGCAGACGGTGAATGCGCAAACAACGGCCTCTCTGGCGCGCGTCGATATGTTCCTGCGGGGCGCACACGCCGCGCTGGCGAAGCAGGATCTGGACGGCGCCGACGACCAGCGTCGCAAGGCCGACTACGAGCTGCAAAAAGTCGTCCAGGCGGTGGGTGATTAGCCGGAAAAAACCTATATTATGGATGATGTTTTCGGAGGTGCAGAGGGAATGATGAGATCGACGGCAGCGAGATCGCTGGGAGTGTTTCTCCTGGCAGGGTGCCTTGTCCTGGCGCCTGCGGCGCGCGGTGGGCAGGCCACCACAACTCATAAGACGACGACGGCCGCAAGACCGAAACCGAAGCCAGAAACGCCGGTGGACAAGGTCTACAAGATGTTGAAGGCGGGGCTGGGCGAAGACCTGGTGATCAAGCAGAGTGTGAAAGAGAACCTGAAGGCGGACCTGAGCGCCGACGACATGATCAAGCTGAAGGAGGCGGGCGCCTCGGACCGGGTGATTTCCGCGATCATGGACCCGTTGTCGGCGGGCAGCGCTCCGACGGCGACGACTCCGATCGCGCCGCCACCGCCGCCACAGGAGGCAGCGCCGGTTCAGCAGCAGGCAGCGCCGGCGGTGGTTCCGGCGTCCACTTCGGGCGGCGGCTCGGGTCCGCTGCCGGCCGTGCAGGTGGACGCGAAATCGCAGTTGCGCCGTGCGGCGATTGATGAGTTCGAATGGGGCGCGGTGAAGACCGCGGTGCAATCGGTGTTTCAGACCAACGTCGACATCGGCAAGGGCGTTCGCGCGATGCTGACCACGCGGCTGCAGCAGGCCGGCAAGATGCGCATTGTCGAGCGCGCCAAGGTCAACCAGGTGATGGGCGAACAGGATTTCGGCGCGAGCAACCGCGTGAAGAAGGGCACGAACGCGCGCATCGGCCGGATTCTAGGCGCCGACGTCATGTTGATGGGCGACATTGTGGCGTTCGGCCGCGACGACCGCAAGCAGAGCGTGAACGCAGGCGCTTTCGGCGTGCCCGGTCCGTTCGGGCATATCCGCATCGGTAAGAGCAGCTCGAAAGCGGTGGTGGTCATCGACTACCGTCTGGTAGACGCCGAGACGAGCGAGATCATCGACAGCGGCGAAGCGCGCGGCGAGAGCAAGCGGGAGAGCAAGGGATTTGGAGGCATGTTCGGCATCGCGGGCGCCGGAGCGGGTGGCGGCGGAATCGACATGACCAGCAGCAATTTCGGCGAGACGATCATTGGTGAAGCGACCATTCAGTGCGTGGATAAGCTGGCGGAAATGATGAACCAGAAGGTGCCGACGCTGCCCAAGCGCCAGGTGGACGTGGAGGCGCGCGTGGCCGACGTGAGCGGCAGCACGGTGACGCTGGCCGGTGGATCGAACGACGGAATCCAGGTGGGAGACCGTTTCGAGGTGTTGCGCATCGTTTCGGAGATAAAGGACCCGGTGAGCGGCGAAGTGCTGGACCAGAAGGTGGAGAAGGCCGGCGAGATGGTGATCACTTCAGTGCGGGATCGGATCGCCATGGGAACGTATTCCGGCGGGCCGGTTTCGGCGAAGAATTTCACCGCGCGGAAAATTCTGCAGCAACAATAGGACAAAAGTTCGGAGGAGACTCATGAAGAAGCTGAGTGCAATCGCAGTTCTGGGGATGGTTACGTGCGTCACGATGACCGCGCAGAGCAAGCGCAGTCTGGCCGTGGATGAGTTCGATTTCTCGACGGTGCAGACGGCGGTGGCATCGATTTTCGGGACCAATGTCGATATCGGCAAGGGCATCCAGTCGATGATGGTGAAGCGCATCGCGCAGGATGGAAAGTTTACCGTCGTCGAGCGGAAGAAGATCGCCGCGGTTATGAAGGAGCAGGATTTCGACGCCAGCAATCGCGTGAAGAAGGGAACCGGGGCGCGCATCGGCCAGATTCGCGGCGCCGATTTCGCGCTGATGGGCGACATCGTGGTGTTCGGCCGTGACGACCGGCGCACGGGCGGCGGTGGGGGCATCGGCGTGGGCGGCGTTGGCGTCGGCGGCGGCGGCTATCACGCGACCGGCAAGGCCGTGGTGGTGCTCGACTATCGCCTGGTGGACAACGAAACCTCGGAGATTCTGGCCTCGGGTGAGGCGCGCGGCGAATCGAAGCGGACCAGCAAGGGCGGTTTCGGCGGGATGTTCGCGGGCGGCGTGCTGATCGGCGGCGGGTTCGGCTCGAACGCGTCGAACTTCGGGGAAACGATCATTGGCGAGGCGGTGATGGACGCCTGCGACCACCTGGCGCAGGATGTTGCTGCACGCACGGCGGACGTTGCGTCGGCTCCCAAGGAAGTAGAGATCGAGGCCCTGGTGGCCGATGTCAACGGCTCGACGATGATCATCAACGCGGGTTCACAGGCGGGCGTGCAGGTGGGAGATCATCTCACCGTATTCCACAAGGGCAAGGAGATCAAGGACCCGTCGACCGGAGAGGTGCTGGACGTGCAGGTGGACCAGATCGGCACGGTGACGATCACCAGCGTGCGCGACCGCATCTCGACCGGTACCTATAGCGGCAGCCCCGCGCGTCAAGGGGATATCGTTCGCAAGTAGGAGGCGAACATGATGCGTGCGGTTTTGTTGAGCGGATTTTTGTGCGCGGCCACCTTTGGGCAGTACGGAGGGGCGGGTGACCGACAGCAGGCGTTGCAGAGCGTTATCGGCGGCATGGACGCGCGGTTGAACGGGCCGTTGAGCAGTCAGCAGGTGATTTCCGACTCGGATCATCTGGCGGCAGGTTTCAACGGCCTGGCGCCATACGTCGGCGGGTTCGGCGAAAACGACTACCGTCTGAATCGTGAGCTGGCACGGGCTGCGTTTGCGTGGCTGGCGCGGGTCAGTTTGTTGTACGCAAGCGATCCGGCGGTGTCACAGTCGCTAATACGGACCTACGGGTCGATAGGCGATTTCTATCATCGCTACGGGACGTTCTATCCGTCGGGCGCGGCGCTGGCGTATTCGGGCGGAAACCGTCTGGCGCGCGGGCTGGTTCTGGGCGGGCACGGGCGGTCGTATGAACGCGATATGGAACGCTTCGCGATGAACTGGGCGTCGGTGGCGTACCTCAACGGCGCGTTATTCGATGGGCCTCCGCGAGAAGGCGAGCCGCCCCGCGACGAGCCGATCGCGGGTCCGAACATGCCGACTCCGGACATTCCCACGACGGCATTGCCCGACGTGGATGAGAGCAAGCTTACCGATGCGCAGAAAGCCGCCTGGAGCGACGTGCGCGACCGCTTCAACAGCGTGTCCCCGAAGGTGCACGAAGCGCGCGTGCTGCTGGCGCAGTTGTCTGCCCGGCTGCAATCGCAGGGGCCGAACATCTCCCTGAACCAGAAAGACGCGGCGTCGGCTCTGATGATGCAGGGATTTCTCGACGATGCGGCGGACCTGATTCGGAGCGGTCAGTTCGAGAAGGCCAGCGAAGCGCTGACGCGCGCCGACTACATGCGAAATCGGCTGAAAAGCGTCACGGGGCAGTAGCTCAGGCTCTAATCGTGCAGCTTGCGGCGAGCGCGATCGCGCAGCTCAAGACGGGCCTGGCGGCGGAGCTCGGCCTGCGCGTAACGGCGCCTCTCCTGCTCGGTCTCCGGAATCACGGGCGGCACGGCGGCCGGCTTGCCGCTGTCGTCGATGGCGACGAAGGTGAGGTAGGCGGAGGAGGAGTGTCTGCGGTGACCCGTGTGCAGGTCCTCAACCTCCATGCGAACGCCAACCTCCATCGAAGTGCGAAAAACGCGATTGACACTGGAGCGGAGAACGATCAACGAGCCAATGGGGACGGGGTGCAGGAAGCTCATGTAGTCGATGGAGGCGGTGACCACCTGGCGGTGCGCGTGGCGGATTGCGGCCATGGCGCCAGCCAGATCGACCAGGTGCATGACCTTGCCGCCGAGCACGTTGCCCAGCGGGTTGGCGTCGGTGGGCAGCGCGAACTCGGTGTACTCGGAGATCGATTCACGGACAAATTTCCCGGGCAGCTCGGGCATCAACGTTCCTCGGAGGTTTTTCGAATCCAGCTTGCGGCGAAGGCCGCGGCCTGCTGATGAAGCAGATCGCCGCCATCGAGTACGGCGATGCGGCGTTGAACGCGCGAATACTCGAGCGTTCCGTGCTCGGCCGGCCACCACTGCTTTTCGTAGACGTACTCGAGGCGGATGAGGTCACCGTTTTCGGAGGCGACGTTGAAACGGACGGCATCGTCGGGCGAATCGGCGGGGAAGTGCGGGCAGCGCGCGCGCGCATAGCCGTGGTTGCAGGCGTCGTTGTCGGCCGGCTCGTGGCGACCCGGGGCGCAGCAAAGGCCGGTCCAGAGTTCGCCGAGGGGTGCGCGGGCTGCGGGTCCGGCGCCGGCTTCGGGAAGCGGCTGCTGCGGCGAAAACCAGGGGCACGCCATCAGCGGGTATAGTAGCACGAGGATGTCTTCGAACCGTTTGGAAGTGCTGAAGTCCATGGTGGCACAGGATCCTTGCAACGCGTTTGCACGATATGGGCTGGCGATGGAGCTGCTGAAATCGGGCGAGGCCGAGGCGGCGGTGGAGGAATTCCGTGCCCTGCTGGCGGCAAATCCTGATTATGCGGCCGGGTATTTTCACGGAGGCCAGACGCTGGAGAAGCTGGGGCGCGTAGAAGAGGCGCGGGCGATGTACGAACAGGGTATCGCTATAACTGCTCGGACCGGCGATGCGCATACGCGGAGCGAGCTGCAGGCGGCTCTGGACATGCTGCCGATCTAACGTCGACGGCTGTACAATCGAGCCGGGAGATCGCATGCTCGAGAACATCAACCTCAAGAAGAAGATCTCGCGGGAAGAGTACAAGAAGGCGCTGCCGGTGCTGCAGCGGCGGCTCTACGATCTGGAGAAGGCGTGCTGGGATCACGGCGTGCCTTCCATCATCCTCTTTGAAGGCTGGGACGCGGCGGGGAAGGGCACGGCGATCACCACGCTGACGCAGCGGTTGGATCCGCGCGGGTTCAAGCTGTATCCCATCACACCCCCACGCACTTACGAACAGCAGCGGCCGTGGCTGTGGCGCTTCTGGCTGAAGGTGCCGAATCGCGGCGAGATGGTGATCTTCGACGGGAGCTGGTACACGCGCGTGCTGGAGGAGCGTGTGGAGAAGACCGTGCCGCAGAAGGCGGTGCGGGCGGCGTATCGCGATATCGTCGAGTTCGAGCGGATGCTGGCCGATGACGGCACGGTGATTTTGAAGTTCCTGATGCATATCAGCCGCAAAGAACAGGCGAAGCGGTTCAAAGCGCTGGAGGCCGATCCGCTGGAGGCCTGGCGAGTGACCGATGCCGACTGGGAGCGGCATCGCAAGTACGGCGAATACGCCGCGGCCGTGGAGGAGATGCTGGAGCTGACCGAATCTGAGTACGGGCCCTGGACCATCGTTGAGGCGACCTCGAAGTGGTATGCACGGAAGAAGGTGTTCGAGGCCATTATCGCGGCCATGGAGGAGCGACTCGGCGCCGATATGCCACCACGTCCCGTCAGCGTGTTGAGCGCGGAGAAGGACAAGGATCTCCGGAAGGCGATGGAGTCGATGGCGGGAGGGAAGGCCTGATGCTGGAGACACTGGATCTGACGCGGAAGATGGACCGGGAAGATTATGTGCGCGAGGTCACGCGGCGGCAGATTGAGCTGCGCGAGCTCGGCTATCAGGTGTACCTGCAGAAGCGGCCGGTGGTGATTGCTTTCGAAGGCTGGGACGCCGCCGGAAAGGGCGGTGCGATCAAGCGCGTGACGGAGAAGCTGGACCCGCGCGGGTACGTCGTCTATCCGATCAGCGCGCCGCAGGGCGAGGACAAGACGCGGCACTATCTGTATCGCTTCTGGCGGCGGCTGCCGGAGCGCGGGCAGATCGCGATTTTCGACCGCACCTGGTATGGGCGCGTGCTGGTGGAGCGCGTGGAAGGCTTCGCCAAAGAGGAGGAGTGGAAGCGTGCGTTCAAGGAGATCAACTCGTTCGAGCGGCAACTGGTGGACTTCGGGGTGATCGTCGCGAAGTTCTGGGTTCATATTTCGCGCGAGGAGCAATTGCGGCGGTTCGAGGAGCGCAAGGCGATTGGGTACAAATCGTGGAAGCTTACCGATGAGGATTGGCGAAACCGCGAGAAATGGGGTGTGTACGAGGAGGCCGTCGAGGAGATGCTGGTGAAGACCAGCACGCGGACCGCTCCGTGGTGTCTGGTAGAGGGCAACGACAAGTACTGGGCGCGGGCGCGGGTGCTCGCGCGGCTGGTGAAGACGCTGTCGGACGGACTGCGATACCAACCGTCGGACCCGCTGAGGAAAGGGAAGAAGGAAGCCTGAGGGCCCGACCTACTTGTGATCGGGGCCTTCCAGAATTTCCAGCAACTCAGCCACGCAATCACTCTTCCAGATGGCGGCAGGATTCATCGGAATAGCCTTCACGACAAATGGCTTCTGCTTGTCTGGCTCAGGTGCTAGCGGTTCCTCGTGTTCGTTCAAGGCCGGTACACCGCGATGCTGGTGTCGGTTTCCCACAGACGCACTTCGGAAACCCGCACGGGGACTTCATTACCGATCAGGTTGCGGCTAATCTCGTCGTGGAAGTACTTCGCCATGTTCTCTGCCGACGGGTTGATCACGTCGAAGGGCGGCAGGTCATTGATGAAATGATGGTCGAGATACTCGATCACGTCATGCATCAGGCGCTTGAGCTCGATGAAGTCGATCAGCAGGCCGTTGGTGCACAACTGCTCGCCGGCTACGGTCACCTGCAAACGGTAGTTGTGGCCGTGCACATTTTCGCACTTCCCCTTGTAGTTGCGGAGCGCATGGCCCGCGGCAAACGTCTGCTCTGCGATAACCTCAAACATCAGGCGAAGAACCTTTCGACATCGTCAATCGACGTAGTGAACGCATAATCGGGAAGGCTGTCAAAAAAGACCTGCCCATAACGCTGTTTGGTGATGCGGTTGTCAAGCAGCGCCAGAACCCCACGGTCCGTGCTGCTGCGGATCAGCCTCCCGAACCCCTGCTTCAAGGCTAGCGCAGCCTGGGGGATCTGGTAGTCATAAAACGGATTGCCGCCGTTGTCGCGCAGGTCGGCGATGCGCGCCGCCACCACAGGATCGCTCGGCACGGCGAACGGCAGCTTGTCGATGATGACGCAGCTCAGTTGCTCGCCCTGCACGTCCACTCCCTGCCAGAACGATGACGTCGCAAACAGCACGCAGTGGGGCGTCCGGCGGAACTCGTCGAGCAGAGCGCTGCGCGGGCCGGTGCCCTGCAAGAGAACAGGGTAGTCGATTTCGAGCGAGACCCGATCGAACAGCGCGCGCATCTGCTGGTAGCTGGTGCAGAGCACGAAGGCACGGCCGCGGCTGTGGCGCAGAAGACGAACGATGGTGTCGCCCGCGGCGCGGGTGAAAACGGCACTGCGCGGATCGGGCAGTTCCTGCGGGACGTAGAGGAGCGCCTGCTTCCGATAGTCGAAGTGGCCGGGCACGATGAGCGGGCGAGCATTGCGGACGCCGAGACGGGCGGACGTGAAATCGAAGTTGCCGCCGACGGCCAGTGTCGCCGATGTGAGCACGATGCTATCCACCTTGTCGAAGAGTCGCTCTTCAAGCAGGGAAGCAACGTCGATGGGTGTCGCCTGGAGGGCGATGCTGCGCGAGCGGCGCTCGATCCAGTAGACGTACGTTCGCTTGCCGCTCTCCATCCAGAAGCGGAGCGCGGCGGAGAGCTCGTCCGTGCGGCGAACCAACGGGATCACGTCTTCGGGCGAGTCCTTCACCAGCTTCAGGTGCGCTCCGAGCAGCTCCAGCGCCATCAGGAGGTCGGTGTATTTCTCGTGGTTCTTTTCCAGCCAGGCGTTCTGTCCGCTGAAGCCCTCGCGCCCCTCCGCGCCCTCGAAAGTCGCGAAGAACATGCCTGCTCGCTCTGTCAGTGTGTTGAGCGCGTTGTCGAGATCGAGTGAGCCGAAGTCCTTGCGGCGCGAAACTGCCGCCACGTCGCGCACCAGATCCTGAATCTGAAAGCTGCTTATGGTGACGCCGAAGTACTGGCCGGCGACGTCCTCGATTTCATGCGCTTCGTCAAACACGACGGCGCCGTATTCAGGGATGATGCCGCCGTAGTCCTCGTCTTTGACGGCGAGGTCGGCGAAGAAGAGGTGGTGGTTGACGATAATGACATCGCTCTCGTGGGCGCGTTGGTGCATTGAGGTGACGAAGCAGCGCTCGAACTGTTTGCACTTCTGGCCGGAACAGAGCTCGCGGCGCGCGTCAATTTTCGCCCAGGCGGAGCTGTTTTCCGGTAGTGTGCGAATCTCGGCGCGGTCGCCGGATTCCGTGCTCTTCTCCCACTCGCGAATGATCTGAAAGTCCGCCACTTCCTCGAGGCCGCTGAGAATGGGCGAACGCTCGGCGTCGTAGATTTTCTGCCGGCAGGCGTAGTTGGCGCGGCCCTTCATGTAGCAGACACGGAGCGGCGTGGAGAAATGCTGCTGCAGGAAGGGCACGTCCTTAAAAAAGAGCTGCTCCTGAAGGTTCTTGGTGCCGGTGGAGATGACCACTCGGCGGCCGGAGAGAATCGCCGGGATCAGATAGGCCAGCGTTTTGCCCGTGCCGGTACCGGCCTCGACCAGCAAATGGCGTTTATCTTTGATCGCAGCCTCCACCGCTTCTGCCATCTCGAGCTGGCCGGGCCGGTATTCGTATTGCGGATGCCACGTCGAGAGAATTCCCGAGCGCGAGAAGAACTTCCGGGCGGAGAGACTCTGGACGGGCGTCGACATCGAGGGCGGTAATCTCAGGGTAGCAACACGACGGCGATCCGCAAGCACCACGTGACGCTGGTGCATAATAAGTGGGTCATGAGAATTGTTCTGCCGGTATTTGTGCTCGCGGTGTCCGTGTGCGCACAGGACGCCGTCGATCTGAGCGTGGTCCATCAGATCCGCACTGAAGCATTCGATCACTCGAAGGTGATGGACACGTTGTGGAACCTGACCGATTTGTACGGGCCGCGGCTCACGGGCTCGCCGGAGGCACAGGAGGCCGCTGGCTGGGCGGAGAAGACGCTGGAGGGTTACGGCGTCAGCAACGTGCATCTGGAGAAGTGGCGGTTTGGGCGGCCCTGGGACGCGCGCGAGTACTGGGTGGAGATGAATGCGCCGCGCTATGCGCAGCTTGCTACGGTACCGCTGGCATGGTCGAAGAGCACAAACGGGCCGGTTTCTGGCGACGTGATGTACGCGCCGATGGGCTCCGGGCGGCGGTCTTATGATCCGAAGAAGTTCCAGGCAGAGGTGGACGCGTGGGAAGCAAAGTACAAGGGGCAACTGCGCGGCAAGATCGTGCTGATGACCAAAGAGCAGAAGGTGGAGCCGCTGACGACGGTGCAGTTCCAGCGCTACAACGATGACGAGCTCACGGCTCTGGCTCGCGCGCCGGAGCCGCACGTCATTGCGAACGTCGACCTGGAACACCTCAATATCCCGGACGATCCAAAAGAGGCCCGTGAATACATGGCGACGGTGCCGCCGAACGTGCGCGAACAGTTGTTCGACGCGCGCGATGCGGTGCGAGCGAAGCTCAATCGATTCCTGCTTGACGAGGGCGTGCTTGCAGTAATTACAGCCGATCAGCGATCGCATACTGGGATTCTGAATGCGGAAGCGTCTGGTGGCTACGATCCGAAGTACCCCATGGCGCCGCCGACCTTCGTGTTGACGGCCGAACAGTACAACCGGGTGGAGCGTCTCATCGAAAAGAAAGTTCCGGTGAAGCTCACGGTGGATCTGAAAGCAGAGACCAGCGACACCGTCGGCGACTCGTTCAACATCATCGGCGAGATCCCCGGTGGTGCGAAGAAAGACCAGGTCGTCATGATTGGAGGTCACTTCGATTCGTGGCACGCTGCGACAGGTGCTACCGACAACGGCGCCGGCAGCGCGGTGATGATCGAGGTGATGCGTGTGCTGAAAGCCCTGAACCTGAAGATGGACCGAACGGTGCGCATTGGTTTGTGGACCGGGGAAGAGCAGGGGCTGCTGGGATCGAAGGAATACGTGAAGCAGCATTTCGGCGATCCGGATACGATGAAGGTGACCGACGAGCAGGCGAAGATCTCCGGCTACTTCAACCTCGACAACGGCAGCGGCAAGATCCGTGGCGTATATTTACAGGGCAACGATGCGATGCGGCCTTTGTTTGAGAAGTGGTTCGTGCCATTCCACGACTTAGGCGTAAGCACCATCACGATTCGCGACACCGGCGGAACGGACCACCTGTCGTTCGATGCCGTGGGGATTCCGGGCTTTCAGTTCATTCAGGACACACTCGACTACGAGAGCATCACGCACCACTCGAATCTCGACACCTACGATCACGCGCAGGCAGCCGATTTGATGCAGGCAGTGGCCGTCATCGCATCGGTGGTGTATGACGCTGCCAACCGGCCTGATATGCTGCCCCGCAAACCGCTGCCGAAGCCGGCGCAGTAGGCTATTCGGGCTCCGCTATGGCAACGGCTTTGTGCGCGAGCGCCCACTGGACGAATCCGGCGGGTGCGTTGCGAACCCCGTCGATGTTGGCGCCGTCGATGGCTGCGATTTTCTGCCAGTGGATGCCGCGCAGGTCCACCTTGCGCAGATCCACGTTAGTCAGTCGCGCGCTGTCGAGATTGGCTGCGCTCAGATCCGCGCCGGCGAGGTCTGCATCGTCGAGGTCAGCATTGCTGAGGTCCGCATCTTGCAAGTTGGCCCCGCGGAAATTGGCGGCGCGCAAGACGGACCACGAGAGGTCGCTCCGCGCGAGGTCACTGTTGCGCAGATCGCAGGCCGACAGGTTGGCGCGCAGAAGATCTGCGTGACGGAGCCGGATGCCCTGAAGAAATGCGCCGGATGCATCGACACCGACAAGCGCCACGCCATCCTCGTTGAGCTCCTGCATCGCTTCGATGCGACCGCCGCTGCCACCCTTGCCCTGCGCGGTGTTGATAACCTGCCAGGCCTGGTAGTGCTTCTGCTTGATGCGATCGCCGGCCTCGGAAAAGTAGAACACGACGGCGATCACGACGGAGAAGATGCCGAGATACTCGAGAACTTCCAGGAATGCCCAGCGGCTGAGATAGTAGGCAGTCCACTGGAGCAGCCACTCGGGGCCGTGAAAGCAGATGAGCAGGGGATTGCGCATTTCCCCTGCGGCGTATTCACGCCACGGCTTCGGCCGCGGGCGCAGTTCTCGCACCAGCATCTCAACAGTATGCTTCAGCCGGTGGGGCCCCGTCTCGCAATGACAGCGATGGAGCCGTCCTTGTGATACTCGACGAAGTACTTCGGACCGCGATCGCGGTCATACCGCTCGAGCAATTCGAGTCGGGGCTTGTTGATCTCGCAGGAGATGGAACGCTGTTTGTTGACCAGGAGAAGGTAATCGCAGGGGCCGGGGACGAACAGCCAGGGTGTCTCGGCGCCGTGATCGACATAGATGTGCGTGCCCGCGCTGAGAACGGGAAACTGCGCGCGCGCGTCCATCGCCGTGCGCCAGCAGATCTGGCGGACAGACTGGTGCCAGAGCACGGGGCTCCTCCGGAAGCGCGTGGCGGCCACAAGGCAG
>Ga0335083_10007067_pt1 | contig 13891 bp, 3 predicted proteins | sample Lox_Sample_42_FD_206716 | JGI IMG/M metagenome (GOLD analysis project Ga0335083, IMG submission 206716) | Soil microbial communities from Loxahatchee National Wildlife Refuge, Florida, United States - Lox_Sample_4.2 | ecosystem: Environmental > Terrestrial > Soil > Wetlands | place: USA: Florida...
CGTCAGATCGCCGTTGCGCTCCGCCTCGGTCGGCACCAGGAACTGCTCTGCCGTGGCCGTCGACCTGCGGTTGCCCTCATAATCCACAAAGAAGAACGTTTTGCCGCGACGGTCGATCACATGTGGAATCACCACCGGGCCGCCCAGCGAGCCGCCAAACGTATTGAAGTGCTTCGGAGCCTTCCCCGAGAACCCATACGGAGCCGCATCGAGCGCATCGTTCTGGAAATACTCAAACAGGCTGCCGTGAAACGTGTCCGTACCGCCCTTGGTTGTAAACGTCACGTCGCCCACCTGCGAAAATTCCGCGCTGTTGTTGAACGACGTCACCTTTACCGCCGCAATGCTTTCGAGCGACGGATAGGCATCCTGCAGCGCGCCGTTCTGCCGCACGTTGCTCGTCGAGATGCCGTCAACAGAGAAGTTCACCATCGACGCCGTTGCTCCCCCCAGCGCGATGTTTCCCGAACTGTCCTGCTGCACGTTCGACGAAACAGTCAGTGCCCCCAACGGGCTCGTCGTCGTCGCACGATCGTTCAGCGGAAGCTCCGTCATCGCAACGTTGTCCTTCGAGTCGCTGAGCGTCGCGTCTTCCGTGTTGATCTGGTAGCCCGTCGCCTGCACCACCACTTCCTGCGACTGCTGGGCGATTGCCATCGTCACCGGAACCCGTAGCGTCTGCCGCGCATCAAGCTGCGCGTCCGTGACCACAGCCTTCGCGAATCCCGTGTGTTCCACCGTGATCGAATAGTGCCCGGCTTTCAGGTTCTCGACCAGAAACTCGCCGGCGTCGTTCGTCGTTGCGGTGCGCGTCAGGTCCTGGTCGAGTGACTTCACCGTGACCGTCGCCTCCGGAATCACCGCGCCCGAGGCGTCCTGCACCGTGCCGAGAACGCTCCCCATCGTCGATTGTGCCCGTGCACAGCAGACACTCGCTGCGATCAACAAGGCAGCCAGCAGCACCGTCCAACGCAACCGCCGCATGCCAAAGCTGTGTGACGCTCTTTCATTTGCGTCGGAACTCTTTTGTGACTGGCCAACTCTGCGGCTCTCTTCGCCGAGCAGCCACATGCTTTCGAGATGAAGCAGGAATACAGTATGAGCAGTAATTGGAGAGCTGATATTGCGCGCTTTCTGAGTAGTAATCATGTGAGATCTCCGTTACTATTCAGCAAACCGCGACAGACATATAGCTCGCCCAAAGGTTTCGTAAGGGAGTCGTAGCCTTACTGTTTCCTTATGCGCTTATTCCCCTCTGGTCTCTGCGCTCCGGTATTCTTGCAGGCATGATTCGGGCCTTGTTTGCCTCAGCTTTTCTTGCCACAGCGACCCTTCTCGCACAGACCATCCAGCCACCGCTGCACACCGACGGATACAGCATCGTCGACGCTGCTGGACACCCCGTCCGCCTTACTTCGGTCAACTGGTACGGCTTCGATCAGAAGGAATATGTCGTGGGAGGACTCGACCACGCGCCCCTCGCAACGATCATCAGCAGGATTCAGGAACTCGGCGTCAACTCGGTCCGCCTGCCCTGGGCCAATGAGACTCTAGAACACAACCCTGTCGTTCCTGACTATGCCGTCAAGGCGAATCCGCAGTTCCGCGGCAAGCACGCCATGGACGTCATGGACGCAGTCATCGACGCGCTCGCCCAGGCTCACATCATGGTCATACTGGACAACCATGTCAGCCGCGCCGACTGGTGCTGCAGCGAAACCGACGGCAACGGCCTCTGGTATAACGCCGAGTATCCCGAATCAAAATGGCTCGCTGACTGGCAGACCATCGTGCGCCGCTACAAGCGCCAGCCCTGGGTCGTTGGCGCCGACCTCCGCAACGAGTTGCGCAGCGGAGCAGCCTGGGGAGGTCCCGATCCCAAACTCGACTGGCACGCCGCTGCCGAGCGCGGAGGCAACGCCGTCCTCGCCGCCAACCCCAAGCTCCTCATCATGGTCGAAAGCCCCAAGTACTCCACCGATTTCACCGGATTCGACAAGCTGCCCGTCGTGCTCAAAGTCAAGCAGCGCGTCGTCTACTCCCCGCACGCCTACAACATCGACGAACACCCCTTCGCAAATTACGACGAGCTCAAGCAGGCCTACGACGCGCGCGCCGGTTTCCTGATGCACTCCGAGCCGGCCATCCCTCTCTGGGTCGGTGAGTTCGGAACCTGCCAGACCCTCGACTGCGGAGTCAACTCCGCCTGGTTCGTCATGTACATCCGCTATCTCAAAGAGAACCATCTCGCCTGGAGCTACTGGCCCCTTAACGGCACGCAATCGAGCGGCGCCGGACGCAAGTACGACACCGTCGAAACCTACGGCCTGCTCTCCACTGATTACCAGCACTTCGCCGCACCTAAAATCATCGACCTGTTGCGCACCATCGAGGAACAGCCCTCGACTCGCTGACAACGTAGTTCCCGCATGGCATCTTTCCAGGCCAGTGTGTGCGGCGTCACAGACTCGATAGAGCCCATCGCGTTACTGTGCCGGATGGAGCTGCGTCATGACCAACTATTATTTGGCTTTCCTTCTGTTGCGCCGTTGGCTTGCGCGCGCCGATTATCGCTATCTTCTTCTCCTTGCTGTTCTAACGTTGTTAACGGCACTACCTGAACCAGCGCGGGCCGTGGTTCCCAGTTATGCAGTAACCGTCAATACTGACACCACGAACGGCTCCCCCGGTAACTGCACAGATCAGAACCTGTCCGGCGCCACGCTTGACGCAAATTGCAGCCTCCGTGACGCTCTTGCTGCCTCGGAGACAGGCGGCGGCTACATCACTTTCTCGGCCACAACGTTTGGCGCCACGCAGCCAGCCGCATCGCGAACAATCACCCTTGTCAATGGCACGTTGAACATACCGTCGAACACCACCATTACGGGGTTGACCACCGGTACGGGGTGGACCCTGACAAACCTGGTCACGGTGAACTCGACCAGCGCAACTGGCTACAACCAGAAAGTGTCGCTGTTCACCGTTGCATCGGGCGTCACAAACGCCGCCATCAGTTCATTGACCATCACGGCAGGTGTCTCCCGCTCGAGCGGCGGCGGCGACATTCTTAATCACGGATCTTTGAGCATAACGAACAGCACTATTTCAAACGGCAACACAGCCACCTTTAACGGGGGAGGAATCTACAGCGATGGCACGCTCGTCGTAGCCAACAGCAATATCTCGGGGAGCATTACATATTCAGACGGCGGCGGCATCTATAACACCGGCACGCTGACGTTAACCAGCAGCACGACCGCAGGAAACCGCGGAGGAGGTATCTCCAACTTCGGAACGCTGACAGTAGCCAATTCCACAATTGCAGATGGCGTGGGGGGACAGGTGACCGTCACGAACAGCCTCATGTCTGGTACCGGTCTCGCCCCTCTAGGCAATTACGGTGGACCAACAGCAACCATGCCTCCGCTGCCAGGCAGTGCGGCCATCTGCACCGGCGTCTCGACCGGCGTCGCCACGGACCAGCGCGGATTGCCCCGCACGACCACCTATGGCACAGCCACCTGCATTGACCTGGGCGCTGTTCAGACCAACTATTCGTTGGCCTTCGCTCCGGAACCACCCGCCACCGTGCCGGCGGGCGCGAACTTCACCGCCGGAATCGAACTCAATGAGAGCGGCAATCCTTTCAGAGCGAGCGGAGTCGGCATTCCCCTTGCACTCGCCGAAGGAGATCCCGGCTCGCTAAATGTTTCCAGTCTCCCGACTAACTCGACCGGATTGGCAAAGTCCACAACCCTACAGGTCGGAGAACCTGGTACCGACGACACACTGGTATCTGCGCTTTCTCTTACGGCATCGGGAGTAACGCCGCTCATAACTCTCACCGCAACCAGCTCTCCCTTTACTGTGGCGTCGGCCAATGTTCAGATAACCATCGCCTCGGCGCCCGCAGGGCTGATGGTGACTGCGGATGGCGTCACCTACACCGCCCCCGTGACGTTGACCTGGGCCGTTGGGTCGCAGCACACACTCGATGTCACATCTCCGCAAACTGCGGCCGGCGCCCAATACGCCTTCGCTTCCTGGAGCGATGGCGGAACAACCAGCCATTCAGTCATCGCGACTACGAGCACCACCAGCTACACCGCAACCTTCACCACGTCGATGTATCAGCTGAATATCACGGCGAACCCCTCCTCAGAAGGTACGATCAGCTCTCCATCAGGCAATTACTACCCCGTAGGTACGGTCGTGATCCTTGTCGCGCTACCCAATTCCGGCTACCAATTCAGTGGGTGGACAGGCGCGACGACGGGGGCCATCGCCAATCCGATGCTGCTCGCCACCACCATCACCATGAATGCGCCCGAAACGGTGACGGCAAATTTCGCTGCGCTGCCACCTCCAATTGTCGTCACTACCATATCGGATGACGCGACAGGCACGGCGTCCAACTGTCCGAGTGCTTCAAATTGCAGCCTGCGCGACGCAATTGCGGCGGCGGCGGCGGCCGGCGTGGGCAATATCACCTTTGATCCGCACGTCTTCGCCACTGCTCAGACCATCACGCTGGGCAGCGCCGGCGGCCTGACCATTTCGTCACCGACGACAATCGCCGGTCCCACAGCTGGTAGCGGTGCAAGCCTCAAAAACCTGGTAACCGTAAACGGCGGCGGACCTGTCTTGACCGTCGGTACCAATGCAGCCATTTCCAACCTGACCATCACGGGCGGGTCCGCGGGGGAAAACGGGGGCGGGGGCATCTTCAATAACGGTGCTCTGATCGTGTCGAACAGCACGATATCGGGAAACAGCGCTAACGGCAATTTCGTTAACGGCGGGGGTATCGAGAACTTCGGCTATATTGCGCTGATTAACAGCACCGTTACGGGGAATAGCGTGTTCGGCGGTGGGGGGACGCAAAGTGCGGCGCAGGGTGGCGGTATCGACAACCAGGGTACGCTGACGGTAATCAACAGCACCATCGTGGGAAACAGTGCTTCAAGCGATCACGATGAGGGGCAATGCTCTTTCGTCGTCGCATTCGGAGGCGGGATTTCCAACGAGGGCACGCTGACGATGACCAATAGCATCGTTGCGGGAAACGGCGTGAGCTCGAGTTCGCCAGCCGGCGACTGCAACTCTGCTGGCGGCGGCGGCATCGCCGGGGCCGCGACGGGGGCAAACAATATCGTCTCGGGAAATACCGCCAGCACCACCGGCACATTTTTACATATAACCTACGAATCGGAGGACGACGGCGGGTTCACAAATGGACAGAATGGAAATTTTGTCGGACCGGGTGCACTGCTCGCCCCGTTAGGCTCCTATGGCGGCCCGACTCAGACCATGCCGCCATTACCCGGTAGCCCCGCCATCTGCGCGGGAATCGTCGCCGATATTCCCGCGGGCTTAACCACAGATCAGCGCGGCTTTCCGCGCACCACCGCGTACGCCACCAACCCGCCCTGCGTCGACTCCGGCTCCGTTCAGACAAATTACTCTCTGACCTTCAGTACCCAGCCTCCGTCAACGATTCCGGCGCACGCCGATTTCGCCGCTGCAGTGCAGTTGCTCGAGAGCGGCAGTCCCCTCACGATGAGCGGCTTTGCAATTGGGCTTGCCCTGGCCCCGGGAAATAACGGCGCACTCATCGGAAGTACCAGCATCAGCACTAACTCTTCCGGAATCGCCGTGGCCAGCCGGCTTCAGGTCACCGCCCCAGGTGCAAGCGACAAGTTGGTGGCAACCCTCCCGCTGTCAACTTCAGGAGTCGTACCGCCAGCAATTGCCAGCACAACGAGTACTGCAATGAATGTCACTCCATCGAATAGCGTTCAGGTGATAGTCGGGGCTACACCCGTAGGCCCTGCCCTTGTAGTCGATGGAGTTTCTTACAGCGCGCCGGTAGAGTTGACCTGGACGCTCGGCTCGCAGCACACTCTGGCAGCCGCTTCTCCGCAGGATATCTCCGGCACGCAGTACTCGTTCGCGGGCTGGAGCGATGGCGGGGCGATGAGTCATACAGTGACCGCCTCCGCTACCGCCATTGGTTACACGGCAACATTCAATATCGCCTATCTATTCACTTTCTCGGCAAACCCATCCCAGGGGGGAACGGTTTCTCCCGCATCGGGCGTATATTATCCCGCCGGCACCGTCCTCACCCTGATTGCGACGCCCAATCCTGGCTATGGGTTCGCAGGCTGGACCGGGAATGTGGCTTCAGCCTCCAGCGCGACCACGACGATCACGATGAGTTCGCCGCAGACGGTAACGGCGAACTTCAATGTGGTACCCAATTATGTCGTTACGACCAACATCGACGACGCTACTGGGAATGCAGCGAATTGCACTACTCCGAGTCAAAAGTGCAGCTTGCGCGATGCGCTTGCCGCGGCGGCAGCAAACGCAGCCGGCGCAGACATCTCGTTCGATCCGGCCGTCTTCGGTGCGACCCAGACTGCCTCGGCGAGGACCATCACGCTGCGCAACATCTTGAATCTTCCGGCAAACACAAGGATCTTTGGTCCCACGACCAGCAGCGGCGCGGCCCTGACGCCGCTGGTGACGATGAACGGAAGGAATCAGTTGCCGGTCTTCGTATCTGGTGGTTCGAACTCAGTCCTCTCCGGGCTGAACATCACAGCCGGTGTCCCAGCCATCCATAATACCGGCGGACTGACCTTGGCCAACTGCACAGTTTCGGGTAGTTTCAGCAATGCTGGCGGTGGCATTTACAACGGGAATGCCCTTACAGTGATCAACAGTGTCATCTCAGGCAATAAAAGCAACTCTACCGGCGGAGGTATCTACAACGACGGCGCATTGGTGATCGTCGACAGCACAATCTTTGGCAATACCGCAAGTGCGGCAAGCCCTAACTTTGGCGCCCTGGGCGGCGGGATCGCCAACCATGGCAGCATCGCCATGACAGGCAGCACAATCTCCGGCAACAACGGTGGCGCGCTCGCCGACTACGAAGGCTATGTCAGGGTGAGCGACAGCACAATCGCAGGCAACAGCGGCGGCGGACTCGAGGCTAACGGTAAGGACTATAGTCCTACCGGCCCTCTCGTTGGCACACTGATCGTTGTCAACAGCACAATCTCCGGCAATAGCGGCTATGACATCCAGATAGATTCCGGCGGCTCGCTCACGATAACCGACTCCATCTGCTCCGGCTCCGGGTGCCCCGCCAATGGCACCGCCGGCAATGTCACCGGCACAGCTTTGCTGCTCGCCCCTCTCGGTAACTATGGCGGCCCCACCCAGACCGCGCCGCCACTACCCGGCAGCCCAGCCATCTGCTCAGGGCTGGTGGCCGTTATACCCCCTGACGTAATCACGGACCAGCGTGGCTTCCCGCGAACCACCACCTACGGCGGCAATCCTCCGTGTGTCGACTCAGGAGCAGTCCAGACAAACTACTCGCTCGCCTTCAGCACCCAGCCGCCGAATGTCGTTGCTCCCAACACTAACTTCACCGCGGCAGTTCAACTCAAAGAAAGCGGCAGTCCGTTACCGCTGAGCGGCGTCGCAATACCGCTCATTCTCGGCCCAGGCAGCACTGGCACTCTAAGCGGAGGCAGTGCGTCCACCTCAGCCACTGGCATCGCGAACTACGCGGCTCTTCAGGTCAACACCCAGGGCTACGGTGATTCGCTGGTCGCCACCCTGCCTCTGACGGCTTCAGGAGTAGAGCCGGCGGGGAGCGCCAACGCAGTAAGCACTCTCTTCGATGTTTTACCCCCGGCGGCTGCACCGGTTATCAGTCCTCCGAGCGGAACCTACACCAGCCCACAATCAGTGACGATTACGACTGCTACACCCGGAGCAACCATCTACTACACCACAGAAGACTTGGTGCCCAGGCGGGAGTTCATGCCCAAGCCGTTTTGGAGGGTGTTTAACGCGGCGAATCCGATTGTTGTAGGCGCGACAGAGACTATCAAGGCATATGTAGTGTCCTCCGGTTACGCTCCCAGCGCGCAGAGCGTAGCAGACTACACGATCATCAACCTTGGGCGACGACACCGATGATGAGTGAGGCGAGCGGGTTCTATTTCTCCTCCCAGATGGTCTCCATCTCCGATGCGACGCCGCGAGCCGTCATCTAACTACACGGCCGACGGCGCGACTCCAAGCCGGTCGTCGCCAGTGTTCCGAGGGGGCAGCCCGATCTCTGTAAGCACGTCGAAACTGATCAAGGCGATTGCCGTCTGCCCGCTGACTTCGCTGCCGTGGCCGACAATTTCGCCAAACCAGCTACAATAGAAATAGAGGGATCAACAAAGCCCGGCCGCACCCGCTGCCGGGCTTCTCCTGTTTGACGAGCGCCTAAATCCAGAAGAATCAAGGCCGCAAGTACGACACCGTCGAAACTTACGGCCTGCTCTCCACTGATTACCAGCACTTCGCCGCACCTAAGATCATCGACCTGCTGCGAACAATTGAAGATCAGCCCACGATGAAGTAACAAGAAACTGGATTGCGTTACATGGCGCCCGCTCTATCGGCACACTGATTCTTATTGACGAACCGAGAACACACCGCTAGCGTATATGTCGCACGCTCGACTATACGTTGGTATTACTTACAGGCACGACGCTCGACCGGGGTTGCTTTTCGGATTCCATTGTTCGCTTGGCTCCGCTCTCCGACCAGCAAATTGCGTTGCTCGTTCATTTTTAGAACTCCGAGGACCCCGGCCATGCACGCCTCTGTTCGCGCCTTCCGCTACCTCTGTCTTCATGCTTCGTTCCGTCGCTTCGTTCTGGGAGCCCTGCTCCTTTCTACCTTCGCCGCGATAGTCCATCCGGAAGCTCACGCCGCCGTGGCGAGTTATGTCGTAACGGTAAATACCGATACCACCAATGGCTCGCCCGGTAACTGCACAAATCAGAACCTGCCCGGTGCCACGCCCGATGCCAGTTGCAGCCTCCGCGATGCTCTTGCGGCTGCAGAGACAGGCGGTGGCCAGATCACCTTCTCGGCCACGGCATTTGCGGCATCGCAATCAGCGGCCAACCGCACTATCACCGTCGTGAATGGCACGTTAAACATCCCGTCGAACACCACGATTACTGGATTAACCACCGGCATAGGTTGGACCCTCACGAACCTGGTTATCGTGAACTCGACCAGCGCAACCGGATACAACCAGAAAGTGTCGCTGTTCACCATTGCATCGGGCGTGACCAACGCCGCAATCAGTTCATTGACCATCACGGCAGGCGTCTCGCGATCAAGCGGCGGCGGCGACATTCTCAATCACGGCTCACTGACCATCACGAGCTCCACAGTTTCCAACGGCAACACAGCAGGGTTTAACGGTGGAGGAATCTACAACGATGGCACACTCTCCATTGCCGGCAGCACCATCTCAGGAAACCTTACGTATTCAGACGGCGGCGGGATCTATAACTCCGGCACGCTGACCATTGCCGGCAGCACCTTCTCCGGAAACACCGCAAACTCGAGTGGCGGGGGCATCTACAACGCAGGAACGCTGACCCTCACCAATGTCACCATTACTGACGGCGCAGTAGGAAACGTCACCGCCACCAACAGCCTTCTTTCCGGCACAGGCCTCGCCCCTCTAGGCGTCTACGGTGGACCAACAGCAACCATGCCTCCGCTGCCAGGCAGTGCGGCCATCTGCGCCGGCGTCTCGACCAGTGCAACCACTGATCAGCGCGGGCTGCCCCGGACGACCACCTATGGCTCGGCAACCTGCATTGATCAGGGTGCTGTTCAGACCAACTATTCGTTGACCTTCGCTCCGGAACCACCCGCTACCGTGCCTGCGGGCGCGAACTTCACTGCCGGAATCCAGCTCAATGAGAGCAGCAATCCATTCAAAGCGAGCGGAGTTATCATTTCCCTTGCGCTCGCCGAAGGAGATCCCGGCTCGTTAAATGTTTCGAGTCTGCCGACTAACTCTACCGGATTAGCAAAGTCCACGACCCTGCAGGTCGGCGAGCCTGGTACTGACGACACCCTGTTGTCGACGCTTTCTCTTACTGCACCGGGAGTAACGCCGCCCATAACTCTGACCGCAACCAGCACTTCCTTTAATGTGACGCCCTCCAACTTCCAGGTGACCATCGCTGCGGCACCGGCTGGGCTCATGGTCACCGCCGATGGCGTCTCCTACACCTCTCCCGTGGTTCTGACCTGGGCCGTTGGATCGCAGCACACGCTGGCGGTTACGTCCCCCCAAACTGCGGCTGGCACCCAATACACCTTTGCCTCCTGGAGCGATGGCGGAGCAGCCAGCCATACCGTCGTCGCAAACACGGGCACCCCCATCTACACGGCAAGCTTCACCGCGACCATGTATCAGCTGAATGTCGCGGCGAATCCTGCCTCCGGCGGTACGATCGGTACGGCCTCCGGCAATTACTACGCTCCCGGCACAGTCGTAAACCTGATGGCGACGCCCAATTCCGGCTACCAATTCACTCAGTGGACAGGCCAAACCACTGGTGCAATCGCCAGTCCAAACCGCTTCGGCACCACGATCACCATGAATGCGCCCGAAACGGTGACGGCAAATTTCGCTGCTCTGCCAGGCCCGATCGTTGTGACTACAGCGTCTGACGACGCGACCGGCACGGCGTCCAACTGTCCGAGTGCCTCCAACTGCAGTCTGCGCGACGCCATTGCCGCTGCGGCGGCGGCTGGAGCGGGCATTATCACCTTCGATTCGCACGTCTTCGCCACCCCGCAGACCATCACCCTCGGCAGCGGTTGGGGCCTGAGCATTCCATCCAACACCAGCATCAACATCACCGGGCCAACCACTGGCAGCGGCGCAACCCAGAGAAATCTGGTGACGATCACCGGCGGCGGACCAGTCATCACCGTCAACGACGCCAATGCAGTGCTTTCCAATCTGACACTCACAGGGGGTGTGGCCGGACAAAACGGCGGAGGAGGCATCTTCAATGGCGGTGCCCTTGTGCTGTTGAATAGCACCGTATCGGGCAACACCGCTGGTGGGGCGGTATCCGCTCAGGGCGGGGGAATCTCCAACACCGGCAACATGACAGTGTCGAACAGCACCATTTCCGGAAACAGCCTGAACGGTCCTCAGTCCAACGGCGGTGGCATCGAGAACCAGGGCACTCTCACGCTCCTGAACAGCAGCGTCACTGGAAATAGCGTGAATTTTTCTACTGGCGGCTGCAACGTATGCTACGTTCAGGGCGGCGGTATCGACAACCAGGGCACGCTGATCATCACTGACAGCACCATCGCTGGAAACAGCGCAAACCTGCTCCTAGCTTACGACGGCAGCTTTACCAATATTGCTGTCTATGGGGGAGGCATCTCCAACGGCCACACGCTGACCATCAACAACACCACGGTGGCAGGAAACAGTGTGAATGCCTCGGGGTTAGTCAATAATCCTGACCTCCTCGTCCAGCTTGCGGGCGGCGGAATTCTTGGAGGCCTGACGGGCAGCAACAGCATTCTCTCCGGAAATTCGAACAACGGATCTGCCGACGATTGCGATACCTTTTCAGGTTCCCAGTCCTGCCCAACCAATGGACAAAATGGAAATCTCGTCGGATCGGGAGTCGCGTTGGCCCCACTGGCCAACTACGGCGGCCTGACACAAACCCAGCCGCCGCTGCCCGGAAGCACGGCAATCTGCACCGGTATCATTGCGAATATTCCAGCGGGCGTCACTACCGACCAGCGCGGCTACCCGCGGACCACCACCTACGGGTCCAATCCACCGTGCGTCGACTCCGGAGCAGTCCAGACCAACTATTCGCTCGCCTTCAGCACACAGCCGCCGAATATCGTCGCTCCGAATACCAACTTCACCGCCGCAGTTCAACTCAACGAGAGCGGCAATCCATTCCCCGCCGGCGGAGTTACCATTCCTCTGGCACTCGGCCCGGGTAGCACCGGAAGCCTTTCCGGTGGCAGCGCCGCCACAGGATCCACCGGCATCGCAACCTACTCGACTCTTCAGATCAATGCGCAGGGCAACGGAGATTCGCTCGTCGCCACCCTACCTCTGACGGCATCCGGAGTCACACCCGCCGCCAACGCAAGTGCCACAAGCAATGTTTTCGCTGTCCTGCAGTCCGGTGGCCCATTGGAAAAGCCAATGATGAGCCCGCCAGGCGGAACCTACACATCGCTACAGACGATCACCATCACCAGCACACCCGGCGTGACCATCTACTACACAACCGATGGCTCAGTTCCCAGCAAATCCTCGCCCGTCTTCAATCCGGCGCATCCGATCGTTGTAAGTTCGTCCCAAATCATCAAAGCTTACGCCTTGGAATCCGGTTATGCTCTTAGCCCACTGGGCGTGGCAACCTACAACATCATTCCGGATTACGCCGCCACTCCCACATTCAGCATTCCGACCGGCTTCTACACGGGCACACAGATGCTAAGCATCTCCGACACAACCCCCAGCGCAAAGATCTACTACACCACTGACCGCACCAATCCCACGACCAGTTCGGCCCTCTACACCGGCCCTATCACGATCACGCAGTCCACCCAGGTGCAGGCAATCGCTGTAGCCTCGAACTACTCGCCATCCCCGGTAGCCCTGGCAAATATCTACATCGCAACGGCCAGACCGGTCATCAGCCTTCCGACCGGAACCTACAACGGAACCCAGATGGTCTCAATCACTGACTCAACGCCCGGAGCCGTCATCTACTACACCACCGACGGAACCACTCCCAGCCGCTCCTCGCCGATATTCAGCGGCACTCCAATCTCGGTCACGTCATCGCAGGCGCTCAAGTCCATCGCCGTTGCTCCTGACTATCAGCCGAGTTCCCAGGCCATTGCCGTATACACAATCACACCCTGAGCGCTCGCTAGGCCGCCAATTTCCTGAAACCAGCTGGAATAGAAATAGGAACCACGAAGAAGCCCGGCATCATCAGCAGCCGGGCTTCCCATTTTGAGATCACTTCCAACACATCAGTCCCGCTAAGTTATTGAATCTTTGAGGAACCTCTGCAAATCATTGATGCACTAAATGCAGGAGCCAACCTGTGCTTTAAGGCGAATCAAATGAATGGGTAACAGATTCTCTGGGGAGGGTACCCTCCCATATCTATCTATCAAGGCCGGGTGCCCGGGGCCGGGTGCCCCACATCTCGATTCTGAGATGTGGGAATAGGATGCCGTCATGACCACCGGGTTGGTGAGTACCAGCAGACCGGAGACCTCCATTTCGTGGCCGACAATTTCGCCAAACCAGCTACAATAGAAATAGAGGGACCAAAAAAGCCCGGCCGCACCCGCAGCCGGGCTTTTCCTGTTTGACGAGCGGCTAAATCCAGAAGAATCAATGACCACGACGCAAGTCCATTGTCCTCAATGAAGCGCCGTAAGCCCTTTGTTCCGTATGATGTACTCGCAACTCCATTATTTTCTATGACTTATCGAATCGAGATGACCATGAAAGTCTTTTGGAATCTATGATTTGTGCAATAACGCAGAAATAACCAGGGAGAGGGGGTATCCCCCGTCAAACTCTCTTGTCAAGGCAACCAGAATTCCGGCGCATTCCTCCGAATATCTAGACTTCCAGCGCGAGCCCCTAAACTCCGCTGAAGAAAGATAAGAGCCAGTCGCTCCTTACCGCCTTGCCACCCGCTCGCAGGCAGAAAGTCCGACGGCCAAAGGTGGATATATGCAGACTCTTCGCCGGATTCTCGATCTCCGGACCCCCGATCTCCTGAAGCGCAAGCTTCTGCTGGTTGCGCTGCTATTTGCGTTGCCATGCGCCATGTTCGGGCAGGTGGCAATCTCGATCACCGTCGCCCCGCCGCCGCTTCCCGTCTACGATCAGCCGCCCTGTCCCGCCGCAAACTATATCTGGACACCCGGCTACTGGGCCTGGGATGCGAGCTACGGCGACTACTACTGG
>Ga0335083_10007068_pt1 | contig 13891 bp, 13 predicted proteins | sample Lox_Sample_42_FD_206716 | JGI IMG/M metagenome (GOLD analysis project Ga0335083, IMG submission 206716) | Soil microbial communities from Loxahatchee National Wildlife Refuge, Florida, United States - Lox_Sample_4.2 | ecosystem: Environmental > Terrestrial > Soil > Wetlands | place: USA...
GCAATAGCATCACGCCATATGTCGCCAGCCGAATCGAGACTATCCTCGCGCGCATGCCCGCCGCGCAGATTCCATGACCGATCAATCGTCGCGCCTCGAAGTCGAGGACCTGCAGCAGAACCTGCGGAGAGTTCGGGAGAACTTCGCCCAGGCTCGCGATCCGGCGGCACTGCGAAGCGAACTCGACCCGCTGCATCCCGCTGACGTGGCCTACATCCTGGAAGCGCTACCGCTCGAAGAGCGGTCGGTGATCTGGGAGCTGGTGAAGGTCGAGCGCGAGGGCGAGATCCTGCTGGAGCTCTCCGAGGCGGTGCGCGAGTCGCTGATCGCGACAATGGATTCGGAGGAGCTGGTCGCAGCCGCCGAGACCCTGGAAGCCGACGAGATCGCCGACCTCGCGCCGGACCTGCCTGCGGAAGTGGTGCAGGACGTCATCCGCGCGCTGCCGCAGGCAGAACGCGCCCTGCTGCGCGCCGCGCTGTCCTACGAAGAAGGCACGGTGGGCGCGCTGATGGATTTCGACCAGGTTGCGGTGCGCGACGATGTGACGCTGGAAGCGGCGACGCGCTACCTGCGCGCGCTGGACGAACTGCCGCCGCACACCGACCAGCTGTTCGTGGTCGATCGCGGCGGCAAGCTGCGCGGCACGCTGCCCCTGGCGCGCCTGATCGTCACCGACCTGCACCGCCAGGTGGGCGAGGTAATGGTGCCCGAGAGCGTCAAGCTGCGGCCCGAAGACCGCGCGGAAGACGCCGCGCAGGCCTTCGAACGCTACGATCTCGTGTCCGCGCCAGTAGTCGACCTCATCTCAGGCAGCCTGGTGGGAAGGGTCACGGTCAACGACGTGGTGGACCACATCCGCGAAAAGAGTGCCGAGACGCAGCTGGCGGAAGCCGGGCTGTCGAAGGAAGAGGATGTATTCGCGCCGGTTTGGAACAGCTTCAAGAACCGCTGGGCCTGGCTGGCGATCAATCTGGTGACGGCGTTCATCGCTTCACGCGTGATCGGCGCTTTTGAGGGCTCGATCGCCAGACTGGTGGCGCTTGCCGCGCTGATGCCGATCGTCGCGGGCATCGGCGGCAATTCGGGTAACCAGACCATCACCATGATCGTGCGCGCGCTGGCGCTCGGGCAGATCCAGCAGGCCTACTGGCGCCAGCTGATCGTCAAGGAACTCAGCGTGGCGACGCTGAACGGCGTGCTCTGGGGGGGGCTGCTCGGCGTGGTGACCTATCTGCTGTACGGCAACGTCGCGCTTGCCGGCGTGATGGCGCTGGCGATGCTGCTCAACCTGCTGCTCGCCGCCGCCATGGGCGTCGCAATTCCCTACCTGCGCTCGCGGCTCGGCCAGGATCCGGCCGTGGGTTCTTCCGTGCTGATCACCGCCTGCACCGACTCGGGAGGATTCTTCATTTTCCTGGGACTCGCAACGCTGTTCCTGGTTTGAACGGAAGCTACGGCGTGATGGCCCGGGGCAGGTTGCCCGCCAGATGGTTTTCCCACATCTGCAGGTAGGCTGTTTCGAGATGGCTGGTGAAGGCGGGCGTGTCGAAAAGCGGCGTGCTGTCCCGGTTGCGAGACAGCTTGCCGCGCAGGGCCGACAGTTCCGCGGGGTTGCGTGCGAGGCGCAGGGCCAGGGCCTCGTAGGCTTCCATCGAGTGCGTCGCAAGTTCCGGCAGGCCGATGGCGGTCAGCAGGCTGCCGGCGACGCGCGAAGCAAAGGTATCACCCGAACAGGTCACCACTGGCAGCCCGGCCCAGAGTGCGTCGCTCGCGGTGGTATGGGCGTTGTACGGTTGGGTATCGAGGAACAGGTCAGCCGCGCGCAGGCGGCCAAGGTGCTGCGCCTGCGGCAGGAGCGGCGCGAATATCAGCCGACCGGCCGCCACGCCGTAGCGCTGCGCCTCGCGCAGCAGATTCTGTTCCGCCCAGGGATTGCTCTTGAGCAACCACAGCACGCTGTCAGGCGCAGCCTGCAGCAGGCGCACCCAGGCGGCAAACATGCCTGGCAGGATCTTGTAGGTATGGTTGAAGCAGCAGAAGACGAAGGATCGCTCCGGCAATCCCAGTTCGCCGCGCGATGGCGTTGCGCCTACGGTCCGCTTGCGGTCGTTCGCCATGTAGGTGCCCGGCATGTAGACAGGTTTTTCACTCAAATACGCTTCGCCGCCGGGCGGAGTGACGTAGCGGTCGGTCAGGATGTAATCGTAGAAACCGGTGCCCAGCGTTCCGGGAAACATGTAGCTGACCTGCACCGGCGCTGGACGCAGGGAAGCGATTTCCGGTCGCCCGAACGTGGTGTAACCCGTGAGGTCGACGAGGATGTTGACGCCGTCGGCATGGATGCGCGTGGCGGCATCGGCGTGAGATAGCGGGGCGATGTTCGCGAAGCGGTCGAATGCCTGCTCCAGCCGCCGCCGCATGGGGCTGTTGTCGTTCGGTCCGTAGGAATAGGCGAGGACCTCGAAGCGGCTGCGGTCGTGCAGCTCGAACATTTCCGCGACCAGGCTCGCCACCGGATGTTCGCGCAGGTCCGCGGACAGGTAGCCGATCCTGAGCCGCCCGCCGGGCAGCCGGCGCTCATGGCGGAAAGCCAGCCGCTCGCGGTCGCGGGCAACGGCCCGCGCCTGCCGCGTTCCATATTGTTTGGCGCATTGCAGCTGTTCCGCCGCAGTGGATGGAATGGAAAGCAGGTTGAAGGGCAGTACTTCCTGTTCGGTTTCTCGCTGCGAATCGAGGCGCTGGCGGGCGCACAACTCCTCGAATCGCGACCAGTCGCAAATGCGCTGCTTCTCGTAGAGCAGGTTGCCCCGGGCAGCCGCGTTGTCCGGCTGGATGCGCAGGGCTGCTTCGTAGCAGGCGATCGCGCGGTCATGCGCGCGCAGCAACCCGTGCACGGACCCGAGGTTGAGATGCGCGAGAGCGAGTCCCGGGTCGAGCTGCAGGGTCTTTTCATACCAACTGACCGCGTCGGCCGGCCGGCCGCTGCTCATCATGGCGTTGCCGAGCTGGCAATGAAGCATCGCGTTACCAGGCTCCGAACGGATACCGGCCCGGTAGTGCGCGATCGCCTCCTCAAGCCGGCCTTCCGCCAGCAGCAGGCCGCCGAGTGCGCCGTGCGCCTCTGCCGATTCGGGGTCGAGTTGCAAGCACTGGCGCAGGCAGCGTACTGCTTCTTCCTGCTGTCCCGGCAGGCCACTGCAAACGAATGCCAGACCGAGCCAGATTCCCGGATTGTCCGGAGCCAGCTTCAGCGCGTCGCGGTACAGCTGCGCTGCTTCGGCAGGTTGCGAGCGGTCGGCGGCGAGCAGCGCGAGCTGGAAAATCGCCTCCGCGTCGCGCGGTTCGATTTCGCGCAGCCGGCGGAAGTGCCGCTCCGCTTCCTGCGGACGCTTCAGGTCGAGGAGGACCAGCCCGAGGTTGTAGAGGGCGTTGGTGTAATCGGGTTGCACTTCGAGCGCCCGCCGGTAGCTCGCCGCCGCATCCTCGAAGTTGCCCGCTTTCCTGCGCTCGTTGCCGAGGAGGTTTAGGGAGGCGGCGTCTTCGGCGGGTCGCGTCACCGCTTGAATGCCTCGCGTGCGGCTGCGAGCGTGGCGTCGATCTCGGTGGCGCCGTGCGCCGCTGAAACGAATCCGGCCTCGTAGGCGGAGGGCGCGAGGTAGATGCCGCGCGCCAGCATGGCGTGGAAGAATTTATTGAAGCGTTCCTTGTCGCATTGCATGACTTCCGCAAAACTCGTTGGCGGAACCGCGCGGAAATAAAGGCCGAACATGCTGCCGACGGATTGCGCCGAGAAAACGACATCGGCTTTCCCGGCTTCGGCGACCAAGCCGTCGACCAGCGATTTCGTCGTTGCTTCGACTTTTCGCTGGAAATCTTTTTCCTCCACCAGCTTCAACGTCGCCAGGCCGGCGGCGACGGCGACCGGATTGCCCGACAGCGTGCCAGCCTGGTAAACGGGTCCGAGCGGCGCGATTTTCTGCATGATGTCGCGCTTGCCGCCGACGGCGCCCACCGGCAGGCCGCCGCCGATGACCTTGCCGAGCGTCGTGAGGTCCGGCGCGATGCCGTAGCGCGCCTGCGCGCCGCCGAGCGCGACGCGGAATCCGGTCATCACCTCGTCTAGGATCAGCACGGCGCCGTGCTGAGTGCAGTTTTTTCGCAGCGTTTCCAGGAAGCCCGGCTTGGGCAGTACGAGATTCATGTTGCCGGCGACCGGCTCGACGATCACGCAGGCTATGTCCGACCCACGGGCACTGAAGGTTTTTTCTATGTGTTCCGAATTATTGAAGTCCAATACCAATGTGTGCGCGGCGGTTTCTGGCGGCACGCCTGCCGAGCTGGGATTGCCGAAAGTGAGGGCGCCGGAACCCGCCTTGACCAGCAGGCTGTCGGCGTGGCCGTGATAGCAGCCCTCGAACTTGACGACCAGGTTTCGTCCGGTGTGGCCGCGCGCGAGGCGGATCGCGGTCATCGTCGCCTCGGTGCCGGAAGACACGAGGCGCAGCATTTCCATGGAAGGGACCAGCTGGCAGATCTTCTCGGCGAGTTCGATTTCGGCCTCGGTGGGCGCGCCGAAGGACAGCGCCCGCGACGCGGCCGCCTGTACCGCCTCCACTACTGCGGGGTGCGTGTGCCCGGCCACCATCGGTCCCCAGGAGCCGAGGTAGTCGATGTAGCGCTTGCCGTCGGCATCCCACAGGTACGGGCCGGAGGCGCGCTCGAAGAACGGCGGGGTGCCGCCGACCGCGCCGAAGGCGCGCACCGGCGAGTTCACGCCCGCGGGAATGCGCAGCCGCGCTCGCTCGAACAGCGATTGATTGCGTGTCGTCATGATTGAAACAGCTTACCGTAAGCGCGCGCGCGGCCGGCGATGTCCGCGGCGTCGAACAGGTCCGAGATCACGGCCAGGGCATCCGCTCCAGCCGCGAGCACTTGCGGCGCGTTTTCCAGGGTTATGCCGCCGATCGCCACCAGCGGCACCCCGAGCGCGCGCGCTTCCGAAAACAGCGAAAGCGGGGCGCGGACTGCGCCCGGCTTGGTCGGCGAGGCAAACATGCTCCCGAACGCAATGTAGTCGGCTCCCGCCTCCACCGCCCTGCGCGCCGCGGCAAGCGAGTCGTAGCAGGAAACTCCGAGCAACTTTTCTTTCAGCTTCAATCGTGCGGTCGCGACATCGCCATCATCGCGCCCGAGATGAACGCCGTCGGCGCCGGCTGTAAGCGCGATGTCGACATCGTCGTTGACGATGAAAGGCACGCCGCTCGCACGGCAGAGGGCCGCGAGGGCGAGGGCTTCGCGTGCGTTCTGGCGGGCCTTGCGCCGGTACTGGAAGCAAGCGATGCCGCCCTCGAGGGCCTGCGCCACTTGCCTGAGCAGCACTTCGCTATCGCCCGATTCGGGCGCAATCGCGTAGAGCCCCCGCAGCTTCATCGCGTTTTGAAGAAACGGTCGGGAAGCCGCTGGCCGTGGCCCGGCGCGAAACCGCTTTCGAGCGTTTTCCACGTGTATTCCTGCGCCAGCCGGGCTGCTTCGGGTACAGCCATTCCCTTTGCGAGGAATGCCGCGAGCGCCGAGGCGAGCGTGCAGCCCGAGCCGTGAAAGCTGCCGGGCAGGCGCGGCCATCGGTCCTGGCGCACTACGCCGCTCGCGTCGTAGAGCGTATTGACGACTTTGGCGCCGGGCTCGTGCGTGCCGGTAATGAGCACATGCCTGCATCCCTTCCTGACAAGTTCCCCGGCGCAATCGGCGAGGGCCGCATCCGGCGCGGCGAGCGCGAGGCGCCGCACCTCGATACTGTTCGGTGTCAGGATCGTAGTGAGGGGAAAAAGCACGGCGCGCAGCGCCTCGACTGTTTCGCTATCCGATAGCGGATCCCCGCGGCCGGATGCGAGCACCGGGTCGAGCACCATCGGAGTGCGCGAATGCCCGGCGAGGATCGCAGCAACCGCAGCAACGTTGCGCGCCGAACCGAGTACGCCGAGCTTGAAGGCGGCGACCGGAATATCTGCCAGCACGCAGCGAGCCTGGCGTGCGATCCAGTCCGGTTCGAGGGCCAGCAGGCTGTCGACGCCGCTCGTATCCTGCGCGGTCAGCGCGGTCAGCACCGACAACGGATGACAGCCGAGGCTCGCGATGGTAAGCAGGTCCGCTTGCAGGCCCGCGCCGCCGGTCGGATCGGAGGCAGCGAAGGAGAGAACGGCGGGAGGCGTCAACGACATGCGTTAATATCCGTGCCAATTTTACTGTCCCGCCACCAATGACCACCGAACAACAAGTGCAATTCAAGACATGGATGTGCCTCATCTGCGGATGGGTTTACGACGAAGCAGCGGGACTTCCCGGCGAGGGCATTGCGCCGGGCACGCGCTGGGAGGACGTGCCGATGAACTGGACTTGCCCCGAATGCGGCGCGCGCAAGGACGACTTCGAGATGATCGAGGTCTGAGCTAGCTCTTGAAGGCGGCGGCGAAGCGGCCGCCGAGCGTTTTCAACCGTCCCAGGATCGACGACTCCGCATCACCCTGCTTTCCGCGACGCGCGGATTCCGAGCGCAGCAGCGCCGGCGAATTCGCCATGCGCGCGTAGCGGCCGAGCGCCGCGTTCAGCGCAGTCTGCAGCAGCGAGAAATTCACCGGCTTCTTCAGGAAGCGGTAGATGCGCGCCTCGTTGATCAGGCTGATGATCAGTTCGGAGTCCGAGGCCGCCGACACCGCGATCAACTGGGTCTGCGGCGACTGCTTCTTGAGGATCCGCAGCAGCGCCGCCGGGCCGCTCGAGCCGATGTCCAGGTCGCAGACCAGCGTGGCGATCTCCTCGGCCGCGAGCACTTCCAGCGCCGCGTCGATATTGGCCGCCTCGTGCACCTTGTAGGCATTCTTCGCCAGCTCGCGAGCGGCGCGCGCGATCGACGATTCGCCCAGCACCAGCACCGCGGCACCCGGCGGCAGCGCGGGCGCAGGCGACGCAGCGGCGGCTTCGAGCGCGATCGAAACATCCACCGCCTCGGCGAGCGTGGCGCGCAGGTCTTCCTCTTGCCAGGGCTTGGACACGAAGCGGAAGACTTCGCCGTCGTTCACCGAGCCGACGATGGCGGCAAGGTCAGAATAGCCGGTGAGCAGCAGGCGCACGGTTCCGGGCGCAAGGTCCTTCGCCTGTCGGAGCAATTCGACCCCGGGCATCTCAGGCATGCGCTGATCGCTGACCAGCACGTGGAAACGCCGGGCGCGCAAGCGCTCCAGCGCCGCCGTGCCGCCGCCCGCAGTTTCGATCTCGTAGCTGTCGCGGAACAGGTGCTCCAGCGAGTTCACGATTCTTTCCTCGTCGTCGACGAACAGGACCGCGGGGCGGCGAATCGCGGGCTTTGGAGGCAGCGGCGCGGCCGCGGCCGAAGACGCCAGAGCCTTGCGTAGCGCCCCGACATTTCCGGCCAAGCTTGCCTGGGGTCGGATCGATCCCGGGAACGCATTTCTCAGGGCATCAAGAAATTCGCGCGCGTTCCTGTAGCGGTTCTCCGGTTTCTTCGCGAGCGCTTTTCCCAGCACCATGTCGATGGTGACCGGCAGGCGCGGCTCGTAGGTGGAAACCGGCGGTGGCGGATCCTGCAGGATCTGCCGCATCAGGTTGCCGCCTTGGCCGTCGTAGGGCCGGCGGCCGCAAAGGACTTCGTAGACGATCACGCCCGCGGAGTAGATGTCGGTGCGCTCGTCGATGTCGCGCCCCTCGTACTGCTCGGGCGCCATGTAGAAGGGCGTGCCCAGCATTTCGCCGGCCTGCGTCAAGTGCGAGAGTTCGATGCGCGCAATGCCGAAATCGCTGATCTTGGCGACGCCCATGTCGCTGATCAGCACGTTGCCGGGCTTCACGTCGCGGTGTACGACGCCGCGGCCGTGAGAATAGTCGAGCGCCTCGAGCAGTTGCTCCAGCACCGAGGGCAGCCGGGCGAGGTCGGGCCGCCAGCCGGCGAGCAGGTGGTCGCGCAGCGTACGTCCCTGCACCAGCTCCATGGCGATCCACGCGCGTTCGTCGTCTTCGCCGTACTCGTAGATCGCGACCACGTTCGGATGGTGCAGGCTGCCGGCGGCCTGCGCTTCGCGCTTGAAGCGGTCTAGGATCTGCGTCGCTTCGGCAGGGTCCAGGTCGGCCTTGCGGATCACCTTGAGCGCCGCTTCGCGCTTGATGACAGGGTCGAGGCCGCGGTAGACGGTCGCCATGCCACCGCGGCCCAACTCTCCGGATACTGCGTACCTGCCGACTTGCCCGCTGATCACGCGTCAGGCCGCGAGCGCCGCGGGAGGATTCACCGGCAGCACCAGGATGAAGCGCGTGCCAAGGCCGGGCTTGGACTGGACTTCGAGCTTGCCGCCGTGGTTCTCCACGATCTTGTAGCAGATCGCCAGCCCCAGGCCCGTGCCCTTGCCGACGGCCTTGGTGGTGAAAAACGGATCGAAGATCTTCGGCAGCACGTCGGCCGGGATGCCATGGCCGTTGTCGGCCACTTCCACCGCGACGTGCGCAGCGTCTCGCATCCCGGTGCGCACGGTGATCGTGCCTTCGCCGTCCTTGGTCGCCTGCGCGGCGTTGGACAGCAGGTTGAGGATCACCTGGTTGATCTGCGAAGGCGAGCAGGATACGTGCGGGATCTTGCCGAATTCGCGCCGCACGGTGCGCTTCTGCAACTGCGCGTAGCCGATGCGGATCACGCTTTCGATGCCTTCGTGCAGGTCATAGTCGGCGATCTTGCTGCGGTCGAGCCGGCTGAAATTCTTCAGGTTGGAGATGACTTCCGAAATCTGGCCGATGCCGAACAGGCCGTCCTTCACCATGCGCTCGAGTTCCTGCAAGGCGTTTCGGCCGCGCAGTTCTTCCACCAGCGCGCGCACCAGCGCGAACTGGGCGGCGAGCGCGGTTTCGTCGGCATTCTCGGCAGCGAGCAGCGCGAGCAGCCGCTCGGTCTCGGCGGCGATGCTGCCCACCTGCGGCACGCTCTTGCGCACCGCCTCCAGGCTGGACTTCACGTAGGCGAGCGGCGTGTTCACTTCGTGCGCGATGCCGGCGACCATCTGGCCGAGCGAGGACATTTTCTCGCTCTGGATCAGCATCGCCTCCGATTCCTTCAGCCTGGCGAGCGCGTCGCTGAGCTCGCGTGTGCGGGCCCGCACGCGCGCTTCCAGGGTTTCATTCGCGACGCGCAGTTGGGCGTTGATGCGATCGATCAGGCGCCGGCGCTGGTCCAGGTTCCAGGCGAGGAAGGCGAGCACAGTCAGCAGGAACCCGGAGTAGTAGAGCAGGCCGACGCGGTAAAGCTCCGACTCGGTGAGCGCGTCGTCGAAACTGCGGCTGATGGTACGCGCCAGCGTATCGAGGTGCGGCTCGGTCGGCGCCAGCCAGGCCTGCTCGAAAATCGCGTCCGCTGCTTCGGCGCCTTGCGTATCCGCGCGCGCGGCGGCGTAGCGATCGACCAGGGCGGCCTTGTCGTCGAAGGCGCGCTTCAGCTGAACGAGCTCGCCGCCAACCCGCGGGTCGCCGAGTTGCAGGGCTTTGCCTTCGAGCGCACTGAAGGTGATGCGGTAGCGCGAGCGCTGCGGCGGCGGCGGTTGCGCATGCAGCCGCGCGTCGACCAGGCGCTGGTTCCAGCCGGAGTCGATCGCGCGCAGCTCGGCCAGCGCACCGCGTGCCGCCTCGACCGCGGGCAGGTCCACCGAGCTCGACTGCCAGTAAAGGAAAGCCCAGCCGGCGCCGAGAACCAGCGCCACGAAGGCGTAACCGATGATGCCTAGGATTCGCATGCCGCGCCGAGTGAAAAGGAAGTGGGGGAGGTAATCCGGAGGGCGCTCGAGTATAAGGGCGGTAGAGTGGACGTTGCGGTAAAATAACGTCAAGCGTGTCTTCGATCAATTTGACGAATCACTTCCTGATCGCCATGCCCAACATGGCCGATCCGTACTTTTCGAAGTCACTGACTTACGTCTGCGAGCACAATGACCAGGGCGCCCTCGGCATCGTGGTCAACCGCCCGATCGACATGACCCTGCTGGCGTTGTTCGAGCGCCTTTCGCTCAGCATGGAGGATCCCGCCCGCGCCGACGCGCCGGTTTACTTCGGCGGCCCGGTGCAGACCGACCGGGGGTTCGTGCTGCACCTGCCCGCCGGCGAGTGGCAGGCGACCCTGAAAGTAACCGTGGGACAAGGCGGCGCCATCGGCCTCACCACTTCCAAGGACATCCTCGAGGCGGTTGGGCGTGGCGAGGGCCCGTCGAAGATGCTGGTCTCGCTCGGTTACGCCGGCTGGTCGGCCGGCCAGATCGAGCACGAACTCAAGCAGAACGCATGGCTGACCGTCGAAGCGAGGGATGCGATCCTCTTCGATCTGCCGCCCGACGAGCGCCTGCCCGCGGCGATGAAGCTGCTGGGCCTCGACTATGCGCGGCTCGCCGACCAGGCGGGACATGCCTGAGCAGGCCCGCCGCCCGACGGCAGGCACGGTGCTCGCGTTCGATTTCGGTTTGCAGCGAATCGGCGTCGCCGTCGGCGAGCCCGAAGTCGGCGCTGCGCACCCGCTGCCCGTTCTCTCCGCGCTGACCCAGCCCGGGCGCATGACCGCGATCGAACGACTTGTGAAAGAGTGGCAGCCCTCGCTGATGGTGGTCGGCCGCCCGCTCGGCGAAGATGGCGCGCCGCGCGAGATGACGCGCCGGGCCGAGCGCTTCGCGCGCCAGCTGGCCGGCCGTTTCGGCCTGCCGGTGAAACTGGTGGACGAGCGCTACAGCTCCGTCGAAGTCGAGAGTCGCGTGCGCGCGGCCTACGGCGCGCGCAAGGCGGCGGCGCTGGCACGCGGCAAGGCGCTCGATTCGCAGGCCGCGCAGCTGATCCTGGAACAGCATTTCAATGACCAGCAAGCTTCCTGACGCCGAGGCGCTATTGCCGAAGCTCGCTGCCGAGCTGAAGGCGCGCGTCACGCCGACTAGCGCGATGATCGGCCTGCACACCGGCGGCGCCTGGGTGGCCGAACGCCTGCACCCGCTGCTCGGGCTGAAAGATCCGCTCGGCCTCATGGACATCGCGTTCTACCGCGACGATTACGCGAAGGAAGGCCTGAAGCACGACCCGAAGAAAACCAGGATCCCGTTCGAGGTCGAGGGCAGGGACCTGCTGCTGGTCGACGACGTGCTCTATACCGGGCGCACCGTGCGTGCGGCGATGAACGAGCTGTTCGACTACGGCAGGCCGCGCAGCATCGCGCTGGTGGTGCTCGCCGACCGCGGCGGCCGGCAGCTGCCGATCGCCGCGCAGTATGCCGGTGCGCAGGTCGAGGTGCCCGCCGGCAAGCGCCTGCGCCTCAAGCGTGCCGCCAACGGCAAGCTGACGCTGGAGCTGGAAGAGGTCGAACGTGCCTAAAGCGTCGAACGTGTCGAACAATCCGCAGCTCAACGCCAACGGCGAATTGCAGCACCTGCTTTCGACTGAAGGCTTGCCGCGCGAGATATTGCTGCAGATCCTGGATGCTGCGGAATCCTTCGCCGGCGTCACCGAGCGCGAGGTGAAGAAGGTGCCGCTGATGCGCGGCAAGAGCGTGTTCAACCTGTTCTTCGAGGCCTCCACGCGCACGCGCACCACCTTCGAAATCGCCGCCAAGCGGCTCTCGGCGGACGTCATCAATCTGAACGTCTCGGTGAGCTCGCAGACCAAGGGCGAATCGCTGCTCGACACGGTGGCCAATCTCTCGGCGATGCAGGCCGACGTATTCGTCGTGCGCCACGCCTCCTCTGGCGCGCCGTACCTGATTGCGCGCCACGTCAAACCGCACGAGCACGTGATCAATGCGGGCGACGGCCGCCACGCGCACCCGACACAGGGGTTGCTCGACCTGTATACCATCCGCCACTACAAGAAGGACTTCACCCGGCTGACAGTGGCAATCGTCGGCGACGTGCTGCACTCGCGCGTCGCACGCTCGCTGATCCACGGCCTCACCACGCTGGGCGTGCCCGAAGTGCGCGTGATCGGCCCGCAGACGCTGATTCCCGCCGGGGTCGAAGCGCTGGGCGTACGCGTGTTCCACGACATGCGCGCGGGCCTCAAGGGATGCGACGTGGTGGTGATGCTGCGGCTGCAGAACGAGCGCATGAACGGTCCGTTGCTGCCCTCGGCGCAGGAGTTCTTCCGCAACTACGGCCTTACCGCCGAGAAGCTTTCGCTCGCAAGGCGGGATGCGATCGTGATGCACCCCGGGCCGATGAACCGCGGTGTCGAGATCGACTCGCCCGTCGCCGACGGCCCGCATTCGGTGATCCTGCCGCAGGTCACCTTCGGCATCGCGGTGCGCATGGCGGTGATGTCCATCGTGGCGGGCAACTCGTGAAACTGCTGATCAAGGGCGGTCGCGTCGTCGACCCTGGCAGCGGGCGCGACGAGGTCGCCGATGTGTTCGTCGCGGACGGCAAGATCGCCTCGGGCAAGGGCAAGGCCGACCAGACACTCGACGCGAAAGGTCTTGTCGTCGCGCCAGGCCTGATCGACCTGGCGGCGCGCTTGCGCGAGCCGGGCCATGGCTACAAGGCGACGCTCGACACGGAAATGGATGCTGCCGTCGCCGGCGGCGTGACCAGCGTCGCCTGTCCGCCGGATACGGCGCCGCCGCTCGACGAGCCCGGGCTGGTCGACATGCTGCGGCGGCGGGCGAAGGCGCTGTCGCGGGCGCGCGTCTACCCGGTGGGCGCGCTGACCGTGAAGCTGGCCGGCGAACGCCTGACCGAGATGTCGGTGCTGGCACACGCCGGCTGCGTCGCCTTTTCGCAGGCCAACGTGCCGATCACCGACACCCAGGTGTTGTGGCGCGCGCTGCAGTACGCGGCCACCTTCGGTTTCCCGATCTGGCTGCGCGCCGAGGACAAATGGCTTTCACGCGAGGGCGTCGCGCACGACGGCGAAGTGTCGACCCGGCTCGGCCTGGCCGGCATCCCGGCCTTCACCGAAACCATTGCACTCGCCACGATGCTGCAGCTGGCCCGCTCCACGGGCGCGCGCGTGCACTTCTGCCGGCTCTCCACCGCCGCGGCTGTCGACATGATCCGCGCGGCGAAGAAGGAGAAGCTGCCAGTGACCTGCGACGTCGGCATCCAGTACGTCCATCTCTCGGAGATGGACCTCGGCTACTACGATTCGCATTGCCGTCTCGACCCGCCGCTGCGCTCGCAGCGCGACCGCGAGGCGCTCGCCGCCGGCCTCGCCGACGGCACCATCGACTGCGCCGTGTCCGATCACACGCCGGTGGACGAAGACCAGAAGCAGCTGCCGTTCGCGGAGGCCGAACCCGGCGCTACCGGCCTGGAGCTGCTGCTGCCGCTTGTACTGAAATGGGGCGCGGCGAGGAAACTGCCGCTCGCGAAAACGCTCGCGCGCGTCACTAGCGACCCGGCGCGGATTCTTGGCGTGCAATCCGGCCGCATCGAGCCCGGCGCGCCCGCCGATCTGGTCCTTTTCGACCCGGCGCAGGCTTGGCGCGTCGAGGCCGCCGCGCTGAAGAGCGAGGGCAAGAACACGCCGTTCCTCGGTTACGAACTCGCCGGGTGCGTGCGCGCGACGATCGTTGCCGGCAGAGTGGTGTACGAACGGGCGTGAGGCTTGCGGTACTGGTTCTGGTGTTAACGTTGTCCGGCTGCGGAATGTTTTCCAGGCGCGAAGAACCGGCGCCTGCAGTGCCGCAATCCGGTCCGCTGCAACCGAATTCGGCGCATCCGGCTAAAGGCGCCTACTACAAGGACGACGGCCCGGGCGCCAACGCTCCGGCGAATCTCGCCGCGATTCCGGACGCAGTGCCGAAAGCGGAACCGCTCAGCCGCGCCGCCAACCGTCCTTACCAAGCGCTCGGCAAAGAGTACGTGCCGATGAC
>Ga0335083_10007069_pt1 | contig 13888 bp, 14 predicted proteins | sample Lox_Sample_42_FD_206716 | JGI IMG/M metagenome (GOLD analysis project Ga0335083, IMG submission 206716) | Soil microbial communities from Loxahatchee National Wildlife Refuge, Florida, United States - Lox_Sample_4.2 | ecosystem: Environmental > Terrestrial > Soil > Wetlands | place: USA...
GTTTGTACTGACCACCGTATTGCGAACCGAAACCGTCGATGACGATGCGCGAGTCGGTCCAAGAAGTGTATTGCAGGTACACCGGGCTGCCGTTGCCGCCCGCCGACCAGCTCCCCTGCGTCACGTCCGTGATGGAGAACTGAGTGAGGTCGTAGACGACCGGCAACGTGCGCGGAGCGTTGCCGAAGCCGGAGCCGTCGAGCTCGACGTGCAGGTCTTGCCCGATGCGACTCACGTACACGTTGTCGATCGTCGGTGCCGCGGCTCCGGACTTCACGCTCGTTCCGCTTTGCGGAACCTCGGGCGTCGCGGCGCCGCACCACGTCCCACCGTCGGTGCCTCCCGTGGCTCCGGTTCCGCCCGTGCCCGACACGCCCGCCGTGCCGCCCGTGCCCGACACGCCCGCCGCTCCGCCCTCGTCCGAAGCGCCCGCGGTGCCGCCGGTCGCAGGCTCCCCTGCTTCACCACTCGTTTCGCCGCCTCCGGTCGCGCCCGAGCCTGAATGCGTTCCGCCTTTGCCGGCGCTCCCTCCGCGCGCCGTGCTTCCGCCGCTGCTCACGCCACCTTCTCCGGCTTCTCCCGGCTCGCCCGCACCCGGCGAGGTATCGCCGCTCGTGCCACCGCTCCCTCCGCTCGAGCGCCCCGCCGAACCGCCCGAGCTCGGCGTCGTTCCGCCCGCGGCCGGAGCACCCGCCGAGTTCGTTTGTCCGCCGCTCCCGCCCGCGGCGTCGTTACCGCCGGACGTTACCGTGCATGCGGCGCCCGCGAGCGCGCCCAGCGTCCAGATCGTTGCCTGCCCCGAAAACCATTTCATGACTCACCACTCCTTCGCGCTCGGCGCGAACCTCGGCCACTCGCATCCGACATACGCGCACCCCACGCGGAGAAATTCCCCCGCTACGTCGAATCGTCACGCCCTGCTATCGGGCCTGGTCCAAGGCTCGTCCGAAGGCGCACCGAGCCGGCGCGTCCGGCGCCTACTCTTTGCGCACGGCGAGCACCGAGCAGGGCGCCGTTCGCACGAGCTTTTCCGCGACGCTGCCGAGAGCGAGCCGAGCAAGTCCCGTCCGGCCGCGCGTGGCGACGACGAGGAGCTCGGCGCTCAGGCTTTCCGCCTCCCGCACGATCTCGGCGACCACCGGACCGCTCAGGAGTTCCGAGGTCGCTCCAGGGCTGATCTTCGCGACGGCCTCGACGAGGGCCGCGCGAATCGGCCTGAGCTCGCTGATCTCGTTCGGCATCGACGGCGTGCTGAGCTGCAGCAGGTAAGCCGCCTCTTCGATCCCGAAGCTCACCGCGTGCACGACCTTGAGTTTTGCGCCGCGCCGGCGCGCCTCCACCGCGGCGGCCGAAATCGCGGGGAGCGACGGCTCGGAAAGATCCGTGGCGGCGAGGACCCAGCCGCTCTCCGGTGAAGGTCGCGCGACGAGCACCGAGCAATGCGCATGCCGCACGACCTTCGTGGCGACGTGTCCGACCGAGCGGTCGAGGCCGGAGCGGCCAGAACTCCCGACGACGATCACGTCCGCGTTCCACGCTTCGGCGCGTCGGATGACGGCCGCGTAATCGGTCCCTTCGTCGACGAAGATCGCGTCGGGTCGCGCGGTGAGCGTCGCCGTTCGTTCGTGCACGACGCTCGTCGCGTCCTTGACGCGCTCGGCGGTGCGATCGCTCAGCACCTGCGGGTCCGTATAAATGAAGTCGACGTATTCGACGGGCAGCACGTGGACCACCGCGAACGCGTCCGACGGCGAATGGATGAGAGCGCTCCCCTGGCGGAGGGCGATGTCCGCTGCGGCGCTCAAATCCGTGGCGACGAGGACTCGCATGGTTCGTTCACCGATTTTACCATCGCGGCACGAAGCGCCAGTCGTTTTTGCCGGCGCGGCGAGCTTGAGTCGTGCTGCGCGCCTCAGCGGACGGCAGCGGGTGGCAAGAGCCACTGCAGCGCGCGCCGGAGCACGCCGGCGCCGTCGACGAGCGCGGGCGCGCCGTGCGCGATCACGAGCGTGCGCGGCTCCCACGCGGCGACGGCGGCCACCGAGCGGCGAGCACGCTCGCGCTGGAGGAAGCTGAGTCTCCAATCGAGCGGCGTGCCGCCGGTCGGCGCGAGCACGCCGCCGAACCGGGCGACGAAGCGCGGCCACGGCGCGAGCTTCGCCGGGTCGTGACGCTGGATGAGATCGCCGACGAAGCAGGTGCTCGAGGGACGATGAAAGAAGACGACCTCGGTCACGGCCTTGCTGCCTTCGACCACCACGCACTCGAACTCCCCGCCCCACTCGGGCGGCGCCACGTTCGTGAGCTCGGCCGCGAACTTCAGATCACGTCGCTTCTCCGCGAGGCCCGGGGGTGCGTACAAGCGGAGCTCGGGCCACGCGGCGACCCATTCGGCGAGCGCGAGGTGATGCAGCTTGTTCGGCTCGACGGCGAAGCACGGCTCGCCGAGCCTTGCGACCGCGTCGCGCAACGCAGCGTCGAGCGCGATGGGCGACCAGAGCCAGAGCTTGCGGCCGGAAAGTCGCACGATCGCCATGCGCGTCGTGAACGGCATTCCGTAAAACTTCACGATCGGGCCGTCGACGAACCAGACATCCTCGGCGACGGCTTGCGGAAGTCGCGTTTCGGTCGAGGCCGTAGGGACTCGCGTTTCGGTCGAGGCCGTAGGAACTCGCGTTTCGGTCTGAGCCATGGCGTCACCTCAGTTCGACGTGCGCGAGTCAGCTTGCCACGTGCGCTCCGGCGGAACGAAGCTTTCGGCTTCGGACTCGACGGTGCTCGAGGCGCACCGAACCCGAGCATTTTTGTCTCGACGCTCAGCCCGAATTCCGGCCGGACGTGCTCGCGACGTGACGCTCGCAAAGCGGAGAACGTCGGGAAGATCTCCGCGGGTCTGCAAGTTCATTTTTCTGACGTGCCCTCGAGCGCGTGACGGCGGTCGCGCGCAACAGGTCCGCTTGACGCGAAAGCAAACCGTGCCCACGGATCGAGCGACGCGACGGCGGACGCGACGCGAGGGCGGCTCGAGTGACTGGTCTGCGAAACGCGTTTTCACGAAGGAGAGCCTCGATGGACACGATGAGTGACACCAATTGCGTGGCCGTATTCGATCGACATCAGGACGCCGAAGCGGCGATTCGAGCCCTGCAAAAGGCCGGCTTCGACATGAAAAAGCTCTCGATCGTCGGGCGCGACTACCACACCGAAGAGCACGCGGTCGGCTTCTACAACTCGGGCGATCGCGTGAAATATTGGGGCAAGCTCGGCGCGTTTTGGGGCAGCGTGTTCGGGATTCTGTTCGCACCCGCTTTTTTCTGGATCCCGGGCGTAGGACCGATCCTCACCGGAGGCCTGATTGGGTCGATCCTGATGGGCACGGTCGAGGGCGCGGCGGTCGGAGCGGCGGTCGGCGGCGGGGCAAGCGCGCTCGCGGCGGGACTCGCCGGCATCGGGATCCCGAAGGACAGCGTCATTCGCTACGAAGCCGACGTTAAGGCCAATAGGTTTTTGCTCATCGCGAGCGGCACCGCGACCGAAACGGAACGAGCCCGCGGCGTGCTCGCCGAGCGCAGCGCGAACGTGAGCGTGCACGCCCGCCACTAGGAGGCAAGCATGAACAGCACGACCGACGCGACGAAACCGTTCATCGTCCTCGTGGGCGTTGACTATTCCGATCTCGGAAGACTCGCGGTGCTCGAGGCGCTCAACGTGGCGCGGGCGCGAAAGCTGAGTCAGGTCCACGCGGTGCACGTGGGGCTCGCCGGCGCGTCGCCTCCCGAGAAAAACGCGCCGAAAACGACGCCCTCGGCCGAGACTTTAGCGAGCGAGGCGTCGACGACGCTGAAGAGCTACGTCGAGAGAGTGCTCGCGGAATGGCAGGCGCAGGCCGGCGAAGGTCCGCTTCCGTTCGAGCGCCTCACGACCCACGTGCGCTTCAGCCCCGCGGCACACGCCATCGCCCAGCTCGCCTCCGACATCGAGGCGGATCTGGTCGTGGTCGGAACGCACGGACGGCGCGGGTTCGAGCGCATGGTGCTCGGGTCCGTGGCGGAAGGCGTCGTTCGGCTCGCGCCGTGTCCGGTGCTGGTCGTGCGACCGCTGCACGCGGAGTCGGCTGGCATTCCGCAGATCGAACCCCCCTGCCCGCGCTGCTTGGAAGCGCGCCGAGCGAGCGGCGGCCGGGAGTTTTGGTGCGAGCAACATCGGGAACATCACGAACGCCGCCACACCTACTCCTTCAGTGCCATGCGCTCGGGACACCAATCGGGTCTCCTTTATCCGATGTTCCGTGAGGGCGGGTGAACGCCTCGCGCGCGCGGCGACGTCAGCGTCCGCGCGCAGGTTCGACCTGGGCGGGTGCGCTGCTCGCCCAGGCGACGGCCGCCTCGAGCTCGTCGTAGCCGAAACGCTTCACTTCGGCGCTGACGAAATGCTTGGCGACGTGAGGCGCGAGCTCGGCGAGCTTGCTCTCCACCGCGAGAGCCACCCGCTCGACCTTGCGCTGATGATCACGCACGAACCGAACGTGCTCGACGAGGCTCCCGAGGTTTTCCCAACCCGGAAATGCGCGCGCGTGGATCACGAGCCCGTGCAGCTTGCCGTGGGCTTCGATCCACGCGTCCGCCGTGAAGGAGAGCGCGTCGAAGTCGCCCGCGCGGAGCGGCCGCGTCACTTCGACGACCATCACGCCGGAGTCGGGGTGAAGCCGTTGCGTGACGGCCGCGCCCGCCGGTTGCGACCGAAGCCACTCGATTGCCTTGACCGTGTTCTGATTCTCGAAGACGCGCACGGGACAAGGCAGCATGAAACGCGCGAGGCTCGTCGCGTCGCGAATCCACGCCAAATCCGTGACGACGGCGCACGCTTCGAAGACCCTCAGGAACTGAAGGCCGACCTTCGCATCTTCCCACGCCGCGCCCGCGGTGAAACCCTCGAAGCTCGGACCGAGCTGATAGAGAAAGCGGATCCGACGGCCCTCGCGGCGTGCCTCCTCGAAGAGCGGTTCCACGACTTGTCGATAGTCTTCCCTCGAGACCTTCCCCGTCGCGTTCACCCACACGATCCCGGCCGCGGCCGCGTCGTTCAGTTTCTCGAGCATGGTGGACCTCCTTCGGTTGGCGTTACGCCCGACCGTGTCGTCGGGCCACCGAAGCGTCGCTTGCATTCGCCGCGCCAACGCGCGCGATGTCACTTGGCGACACGCTGGAGCTGCACGCGGCGTGCGTGCGCCGCCCACGAGGCCCACGACGCCGGAGCGAGCCACGCACACTTTGCGCTGCGCGCCCGTCGCGGCGCAATCGTGGCGCGATCTCCCGTGCTACGACTCGGAACGCGATGACCGAGCGGCCGACGACCCCGCGTGACAAGGCGCTCCAGATCAACTTGGCGGGCGGCCGTCACGGGATCTTCGCCGAGATCGGCGCGGGACAGGAGGTCGGGCGCTGGTTTTTTCGGGTCGGCGGCGCGGCGGCCACGGTCGCGAAGACCGTCTCGGCCTACGACATGACGTTCAGCGACGCGAGCTACGGACCCACGCATCGCTACGTCAGCCGCGAGCGGCTGCTCGCGATGTTGGACCGCGAGTACGCGCTCTTGCTCGAGCGGCTCGACGCGACGCGGGGCGCGACGACGGCGTTTTTCGCTTTCGCCAACACGGTCGCGGCGCGCAGCCACTCGCGTCCCGACCACGCGCACGGGTGGATGGGCGTGCGGTTTCAAGGCGAGCCTCGGAGCGCCCCGAGCCAGATCGTCCTCCACGTGAAGCTCTGGGACGCCGACAACGGCGAGCAGCAGGAGGCGTTGGGCGCCGCCGGGGTCAACCTGGTGCACGCCGCCTTCTATCTTCACGCGTCGCCCGCGGAGCTCCTGACGGCGCTGCTCGACGAGCTTTCCGCCGACCGCGTCGAGATCGACATGATCGAGTTCAGCGGCCCCCTCTTCGCCAACCTCGACAATCGGCTGATGGCGCTGCTCCTCGTCGAGCAGGGCCTCACCGAAGCCGCCATGTTCCGCGTGAACGGTGAAGTCATCGACCCGGCGGACGCGCTCTACAAGCGCCCCGTGCTCGTCGAACGCGGCAGGTTCCGCCCCGTGAATCGACTGCACCTCGCGATTCTCGAGCAGGCCGGGGCGCGTTTTCGGAGCGAGCTGCCCGCGGGCGCCGCGGAGCCGCTCACGCTGTTCGAGCTCACGTTGCGCGACCTCGAGCGCAAGGAGCACGACGACCACGCCGACTTTCTCGCCCGCGTCGACGCGCTCGCGACGTTGAGCGGCGCGGTGTTGGTCTCGAGGTTCAGCGAGTATTTCGCCCTCGCGGCGTACCTCGCCGAGCTCACCGACCAAAACATCGCGCTCGCCGCGGGCGTGCCGGCCGTGCGCCGCATCTTCGACGAGCAGTACTACACCGATCTTCGCGGCGGCATTCTCGAAGCGTGCGGCCGCCTCTTCTCGAAGCGCGTTCGCTTGTACGCGTACCCCACGCGAACGGGTCCGCACGCGAAGATCCTCTCCTGCGACGACCTCGAGCTCCCCGCGGAGCTCGGCGGGCTCTTCACGTATCTCCGCGCGAACGGCTTCATTCAACCGATCCCCGCGGCCGAGCACAGCTATTTCGAGATCCGTTCGAGCGACGTCCTCGCGCTGATCCGCGCCGGCGATCCGTCGTGGGAATCCCTAGTGCCCGCGCCGGTCGCGAGCGTCATCAAGCAGCACGGTTATTTCGGGTGTCCGAAGGTCTAGCGTCACTTCAGAACGAATATCCGACGATGGTCTTGAGCACGAGGTGATCGCTCGCTCGCGTCAGACCCTCGCCGACTCCGAAATTCAACTCCAGACGCGGGACGCAGAGGAGGTTCACGGCCTCGTACAGAGCGTGCTGTTCGTCGCGGACGGGCTCGAACGACGAGAAGGGCCCGAGCCCGGCGTAGTACTCGAAGCCGAGGCTCACCACGTTCGCGACCTTGCGCAGCGCCATGGCCGCGGGCTCGAATTCAGGGCCGTGTTTCGCGCCCGCACCCGCGAACGGAACATCCACGATCGGATTGATCGCGAAGAGCCAAGCGTCGTCCTCCCACGCGGCGATCGGGCGTACCTCGGCGCCCACGCGATCCGGGTCGTACGTCCGCGGCAGCACCGAGAGCTCGAGATTCACGCCGAGTCGCAGGTGCGAGTGCCAGCCGGGCGGCGTCACGAACTTCGAGCGCAACTTCACGCCGCCGTAGTCGAGGCGACCGTCCGGTCGAATGGCGGCTTGCAGATAGCCCCCGAGCTCCCACCACGGCCGTAGCCCGTACGACGGCTCGAGCGTGAGGTGAGTGACGTGATCGGTCGCTAAGAGCGGCGGCCGGGCTGGCAGCCCGCTCGCGACGAAGTTCGCGTGGAGTTCCGCGCCGAACTCCCCCGCCCGATTGGCCGTACCGTCGTAGACCTGAATTTCGAAGGGATCGACCGCCCGCGCGCGCGCGCTCACGAGCACGACGGCGACGATCACCGCGGCCGAGGGCCATGCTGGGCGGGTGGATCGGCGCGGACCGGAGAGCTTCATCGACACGGCGGCTCCGGCGCAAGCCTTGACCGAGTGCCGCGTCATGGCAACCACCGAGTCGCCGGGCTCAGCTTCGCGCGACGCGTGTCCGGAGCGCGCTCGCCGCCCGAACGAGCAGCAGGCCGACGAGCAGCGCTCCGTACACGAGCGGCTCGGTCGCGTCCTTCTTCACGCGCCAATAGAAGTGAAGGACGGCGAGCCCGCCGATCACGTACACGGCGCGGTGCAAGAGCTTCCAGCGTTTGAAGCCGAGGCGCTGGACCATGCCCTTCGTCGAGGTGACGGCGAGCGGGATCAAGAGGAGCCACGCCGAGAAACCGACCCAGATGAAGGGCCGTTTGGCGATGTCGTCGCCGATCGCGTGGAAGTCGAGGCGCTGATCGAGCCCGGCGTAGGTGAGCACGTGGAGCGTGCCGTAAAAGAAGGCGAAGAGCCCGAGCATGCGGCGAATGCGCGCCGGCCACGTCCAACCGAACAGGGTTTTCGCGGGTGTGCACGCGAGCGTCAGCACCAGAAAGACCAGCGTCACGAGGCCCAAACGGTTGAGCCCTTCCGCGATCGGATTTGCACCGAGCCCGTGGCCCGAGGCGCGGTAGAGGATGGCCGCGAGCGGCGCGAGCGCTCCCGTGAACACGGCGGGCTTGAGCCACGCGAGCGACGACGCCGCCATCAGTAGTACCTCGCGAGGTCCATGCCTTTGTAGAGCGACGCGACCTCGTCCGCGTAGCCGTTGAAGAGCAACGTCGCGCGCCGCTCGAGGTCGCCGATGCGGCGCTCCGACCCCTGACTCCAGCGCGGGTGGCTCACGTGAGGGTTCACGTTCGCGTAAAAGCCGTAGGATTTGGGGGCGATGCGACTCCACGTCGTCACGGGCTCGGTGTCGGTGAAGCGGATCTTGACGATCGATTTGATGCCCTTGAAGCCGTACTTCCACGGCACGACGAGCCGAATGGGTGCGCCGTTCTGATTCGGCAACGTCTTGCCGTAGAGGCCGACGGCCAGCAGCGTGAGCGGGTGCATCGCCTCGTCGAGGCGGAGCCCCTCGACGTACGGCCACTCGAGCACGCGCTCCTTGGTGAGCGGCATCTGCTCCTCGTCGAGCAACGTCTGGAACGCGACGTACTTGGCGGCGGAGGTCGGCTTGAGCTTCGCGATCAGCGCGCCGAGCGGAAACCCGAGCCACGGGATCACCATCGACCACGCTTCCACGCAGCGCATCCGGTAGACGCGCTCCTCGAGCGGGAACCATTTGAGAATGGTCTCGATGTCGAGCACGAGCGGCTTTTCGACGAGCCCGCTCACCTCGATCGTCCACGGGCGCGGCTTCAACGTATGCGCGTTCTCGGCCGGGTCGAGCTTGCTCAGGCCGAACTCGTAGAAATTGTTGTAGTGCGTGATGTCCTGATACGAGGTCGGCGGTTCGTTCACCCGAAACGGGCTCGCCTTGGCCGACCCCGCGGCGCTCGCGAGCGGCGGCGCCTCCGGATCGGGCGGCGGCCCACCTTTGCCGGCACCGGTGACCCACAGCAACCCGCCGCCGAACGCCGCCGACGCGCCGAGAAAGAGCGCGCCCTGCCGCATCAGCTCGCGACGCTTGAGGTAAACCGCCTCAGGGGTGATCTCGGACGACGGAGGCTCGCGACGCGTCATGGGCTCTCGGGATCCCTAGTGTACGCCGCGGCGGCCGGCTGGTTACGGCTGGTCCTCGAGCTGCTCGTTCACGGAGTGTTCCTGGCACAGCGAGCGCCAACGTCGCCGAGCACGGGCGCCATGCCCCAGGAGCCACGGGTCGTTAGATCGACCGGCACCCCCTCGCCCGCGGAGATGGAGCAGGAATCACCAACCGTAACTTTACGGCGACGCTACTGCCAGGACATGGCCGACCAGTAAGCACTTGTGTCTGACCGGCGCATACCGCGACTCCTTCGATCAGGATCACGGACTGTCTACCCATTCACCCTGAACTGCGGAACACGATGATATTGGGGCATTCGCGTTTGGATAGCGATAAAAGCATTGCTCCGCGTCGCCTGTGGTGGCCGTCGCCACGAACTTGCAACAGCCATTGAGGTCCGAATCCACTGGGCACTCCGTCACGACCACGCCATCCATCGAGACACAATAGGCGGCATCCGCAAGCGCTACGGTGCAGAAGCCCTGGCGCGTTTGTGCGTAAGATGCGATGTAGCAAGTCACCAGACCGCCCATGGATGATGCCGGCGCCTCGCCACCGGCTTCAGTCGCCGTACCGGCCGGATCTCCGCTAGTTCCAGCGCTTTGCGGTGCCGTCTTGCTGGTGTCGTGATCCCGGCACCCGCTAAGACCAATGGCAGGCTGAGCGCTATCGACCTGAATAACCCGCCGTGACGATGAAGCCTAAGTCCCATGGGCGAAACCCAGGACGTCGACGGGGACAGCCGAGTACGGTTCATTCGCTCCATCACCGAGCTGCCCATGACCATTGTCTCCCCAACAGCGGATACCGCCCGCCGCCAGCCGTGCGCAAGAAGTTTGTCCCCCGACTGAGATCTCGGTCACGCCGCTGTCGAGTCCACTCACGGAGACGGGAGCGTTGCTGTCCTGAGTCTCTCCGTTGCCGAGTTGCCCGAGGCCACCTTGTCCCCAGCACATGACTCCGCCAGCCTGCGTGAGCGCGCAGGAGAAGCCGTTGCCATCAGCCACTGCCACCACGTTGGGTAAGCCGCTGACGCTCGAGGTTTCGTCACCATACCAGCATTTTACCTGACCGCGGATCACGGCGCAGACCGGCGCGAGATACGACACGTCCGCGAGTCCATCCCGCGGGGTTGGAACGGTTCCCATGTTCTGACCGCTACCTCCCGTGCCCCAACATTGGACGGTTCCATCACCCATGAGTGAGCAAGCAGAGAAGGTTCCGCTCACCACGTCGACGACGCCGGCGTCTAAGGGGGTCAGCACAGGCACCCCCTCACTCATCGTCGTGCCGTTTCCGAGTTCGCCCGCGCTATTATCGCCCCAACAGCGAACACCTCCTCCGACGACGGCGCAACCGAAGTCATTCGACATGGATACAGCGCTGACCCCGCTAATGAGTGCCCAATCCGGTGTCGACTCGGTGACCGCGCTCGAGCCCGTGCCCAGCTGTCCGTAAAGGTTTACTCCCCAGCATTCGAGTCCACCATAAACGATCGCGCAAGCCGCCCCGGCCCCCACGGACACCGCCGTAGCCCCTCCACTGATGTTCGAGACTGTTTCCGGGTATGACCCGAAGCCATCGTTGGCTGCAATGTCGCCGTTTCCGAGTTGGCCGTCGTTGTTGTTGCCCCAACACAGCACGGTGCCCGAGTCCGAGACTGCACAGACCGAATCCTGCCCCACACTCAACGTCCGCGCGGCCGCGGCTGCGGTTTCGAGCATGCCTCCGGCCCCCGCGGCGGAGATCCCTCCCGCTGCCCCTTCCCCCCCCTCCCCACCGACGCCTCCGGCGCCGGCTTCGTCGCTGCTTCCTGCTGAGCCTGTTTCAACGCCGCCGGTACCCGCCGTTTCGGCAGCGCCCGCGTCGTCGCTCGCTTGCCCGATTTCTCCCCTGCCGCCATCCCCGGGCGCGCCGGACTCTCCACTCGCGCGGCCACCCGTCGCATTCGTCGGTGAGCCGGCCGACGCCGATTGACTCAGATCGTCGTCATCGGATCGGCAGGCGACAACACTGATCGACGAAACTGCAATGAAACCGAGCGACGCGACGCCGACGAGACGCACGACGGAAGGGATTCCGTGCATGGCGCGGCACCCTCGCACGCACATTCCAGAAGCGCAAGCAGAGATTCGACAGCGGGAGCGTGACAGCTTCGTTCGACCGACTCGGGTGCTGTCATTTAGATACTAAAGAATATACTATGTTTGAGTCGGGGGCAAAAACGCCTCCTGGCGAGCCGTAAACACAGCCGCATCGAATCGCGTCGACAGCTCCAGCAGCTCCGCACCTACCAGCCCAGGGTACTTGACCCAAGCGGGCTGCGAGAGTTGCCTTGTCCGTTCGTGAGGTGTGCGGCACCCGTTCAACATTGGATCTTCTCTCTCCCCTAGGGACCCGGTGCGCTCGCTAGCTACAACCGGCGACCGTAGCCGCCGATGGCGATCGGTGAACGCAGCCGTCCAAGCAAATCGGCCGGCGAAAGCGGACCGATTCTGGGCGCCCGCCCTCCGACGTGTGGACCGGCAAACCGTTCCCGCTATCCTAAAGTGCATGGGTCGTGGCTCGGGCATGGTGGTCGCGGGAGTCGTCTCGCTTCTGTTCGCGTGCGCGGCGTGCAACCCGGACGAGGCGCCGAAGTGCCACACGGTGACGACCTTCGTGAACGACCCGGCCAACGCGCAGCAGCCGATGAAGCTCACGTACACGCAATGCGACGACGATTCGCCGGCGCCGGGTGACTCGAAGCCCCCCGCCGGCTCGTACTGCGACGGACTCGCGCCGAGTTTCGGCGGCCTCGAGCTGGCGAGCGACTCGAGCACCCTCGTGGACATGTTCGTGGCGGACACGGGCGTCATCGTCGTCGACACCGAGCGCGTCGACCTCGTGGATCGAAACGGCAAGGTGCTCGACACGGTCGCCTTCGACGACGGCTTCGGTGCGCATACGGCCGACTTCGACGGTGCGCTGCTGGTGGTCACGGGGGCGACGAGCTTCATCACCTTCGACCCGACGCTCCGTGAGCTCGAGAGCGGCACGCTGCCCGCACAGTGCACGGGGTCCGTCCTGCTCGACAGCCACACGTTCCTCTGCGGCGGCGGTGAAACGTCGAATCGCACGTACTACGCGCAGAACGCCCTGACCGGCGACCTCTACGCGACCACGAAAGACAAGGGGTTTCTCGCGGGGCGCATGCGCCGAGCCCCGGGCCGCGCCGACTTCGTGGCCTACGAAGCCGGCGCGAACCCGCCGAACTTCGCCGTCTTCGACGTCGACGGGCACGGCGTCGTGAGCTTGAACGCGAGCTCCGCTTCCGGCCTGCGAGCGAGCGCCGTGTATGCGTTCGCCGACAATCCGGCCACGCACCTCGTGAACGATCAGGGCCGGCTCGTCTGCTTGACGGCGAGCGACTGCGGCGATCCGCCGAAAGGTCTCGAGCCCGACGGCGACATCGGCCTTTTGCCCGCCGACACATACTTCGCCGCGATGGACGTCGACGCCGCGGGCAAACTCCACGCCATCGAAGGTGTCCAGACGTTCACCGGCGCGTCCGGTCCGACTTGTGAAACGGGCTGCACCATCGAGCGCATCGATGTCGCCACGGGGACGGTCGAAGCGTCGGCACCGATGAAGCTCGCCGAGCCCTCGGGCTCCATCGCGCTGCGCGCCGACCCCCAGGGCGGCTTCGTCCTCGCCTGTGGCCAATACGGCTCCAGCGGTTACCGCATCCTCCTCCTGCCGAACGCGCCGTAGCGTTTACGTCCGAGTCCATTCGGGCGTGACTTTTTTTCGAATCGCCTGTCGTGGCTGCGCGGCGTCGCGCGTCTCTTCTTCGAAGGCCCGCTCCGGGACTTCGAGAGCCGAAGGAGAAATTGCGCATGTCTTCCCCGTTCGTCTGGTTTCATCACAACGGTCAAAAAGCGAAAGAAACGAAGAAGTTCTTGGAGTCGCTCTTCGAGTGGAAAGGCTCGCAGGGTCCGGGCGGCATGACGATGCTCGCGCACGAGGCGGGTCCCTTCGCCGCGCTCGGCTCGAAGGACGACCGGTACGGCGACCACGACGAATGGATCCCTTTCGTCGCGGTCGATGACGTCGACGCCGCCACGCAGCGAGCCGTGTCGCTCGGCGCGAAGCTCTTGCGCGAGAAGAGTCGCGGGCCGGCCGGGGAATTCACGGTCCTGCGCGATCCGGGCGGCGCGGCGCTCGCGCTCTGGAAAAAGGCCTGACCGCGACTGCTAGGCTGAGCCCGACGACGGTGACGACGTACGCCCTCCTCATCTACCGGACAGCGCCGGCGACGGAGCCGCTGCCCGCGCTCGACGAAAAGCAAGCTCTTGCCGGGCACCGAGCGCTCCAGAAGGAAGCCGCCGTGGCGAAGGATTTGCACGCGGTCGCGCGACTCGACGAGCCACACCACGGACGCACGGTGAGGAAGCGCGCGGCGGGTCACGAGGTGACCGACGGCCCTTTCATCGAGTCGAAGGAGTGGCTCGTCGGGTTTTATCTCGTCGATTGCGAGGACGAACGACGAGCGGTCGAGCGCGCGCGTCTGATTTGCACCGACGAGCACCACGTCATCGAAGTGCGACCGGTCGATTGGCGGTGGCGGGGGTGACGCTGCCGGAGCACGCGGAGGCAATCCGGCGCGTCTATCCGCGCGTCCTCGCGAA
>Ga0335083_10007070_pt1 | contig 13888 bp, 12 predicted proteins | sample Lox_Sample_42_FD_206716 | JGI IMG/M metagenome (GOLD analysis project Ga0335083, IMG submission 206716) | Soil microbial communities from Loxahatchee National Wildlife Refuge, Florida, United States - Lox_Sample_4.2 | ecosystem: Environmental > Terrestrial > Soil > Wetlands | place: USA...
AGGCGGCCGATCGACACCAGGCTCTCGCGCACCTTGGAGGTCAAGTCGCCCTTGCGGCCAAGCGCCTTGAGCACGTCCTTGTAGGATGGCGGATTCTCCTCGGTTTCCGGCTCGAAGATCGAACGGGAAATCTGATCGACCTCCATGCCGGCGCGCTCGAGGATGTCGGCGGCGCGATCGATCACCGCGTCGAGCAGATCGGTGAGAACGGTTTCGCCGGAGAGCTTCGACGCGGTGCCGCGCGCGAGCCTGTTCTCGACCAAAGCGAAGGGCCGCGGGTCATCGTAACGCACCGTGACCAGCCGGTGCGCGGAGAGAATGAAGGTCACCGGCGTGATGATCGGCACCGCGGTGTCGGCCTTGCACATCAGCGTCGCCGTCATGTAGCGCGCGCCGTTTTCCATGTAGAGGCGGCTGGAGACCTCGATCTCCTGCATCTCCTCGCGCGTCGGCACGGCGATGCCGAGCAGGCTTTCGACCAGCTTGTCTTCCTGCACCGTCGGCTTGACGAGATCGATCCACACCGCCGCTTCCGGCGGTGCGGTGCCCGGCTCAAGCACGATACGCTCGAGCGATGCGCCGCGCGAAACGAAGACCGAGAGCATTAGATTCTCTGTTTACGCATGATCTTTTCCTAAAACCGGCTCCGGCTTTTCGCGATCATGCGTCCCTTCTCGACTCTCAACTGATCGCGCCGCCGCGCGCAAGACAATAAAAAACTAAGCGCGGCCACCCTTCGGCGGCCGCGCCGGTCATCACACTGCTTTCGAGACTCTGACAGGAGCCCGCGGCGCGCCGGTTCCGCCCGGCAGTCGCGCTCAGTCGCTCTCGTGCGGAATGTAACGCGGCTTTGCCGCATTTGGCTGTTCGCCCTTCGGCTGCACAGCGGCAGCAACCGCAGAAATTCCAATCTTGCCGTAACGGCGATCGAGGCTCATTTTTTTCCGCTCGGAGTCTTGGCTTTGCTCCATTTGTTTATTCGCGCTCATTTCCACTTCTCTCCTTGGGGGTTGTTCGGTCATCAGGGGCGCGGCTTGTGGGCGCCGACTAGGGCGAAATTGTGCGTCCTTTGGTTTCCTCTCAGGGCATTTTGCCCTGTCTCACGATGCCTCGCCTTTGATTTCGATCATATACCGTCTGTTATGGTAAACTCTCCGTTAACACGTTGGCGGCAATATCGTTTTTGAACTTGCCGCGGCTGAATCGCAAGCCGCGGCCATGTTCTAAAGTTGAGTGCGGCATTCATGCAACAGCGACGTAGAAGCTGCATGTGGAAATGGCGGAATTCGTAGCTATTACGCGGGTTCTTCTGTTTATTGCTCGTGAAAGAGTCAATGAAAGACCGGCGCCCACAAAGGCGGCCGTGGAATTGCAGAAACGAGGAAGCAATGGCGGCGAGAGGGCTTTTTCTGGTGCTATTGGGAGCTGGTCTGGTGCTGGGCGGCTGCATGCAGGCGACCCTCGAACCGGCCTCCGAAGCCAACCTCACACCGCGCGACAAGAAGCTCTTGGCTGCGGCGCCTTATGAGAACGCGGCGATCCCTGAGCCGTATAAGCGGCACCTCGTGGAGTATCACCGCAAGGAACAGCCCGGCACGATCCTTATCGATAGCGATGCGCGCTATCTCTACTACGTGCTGCCCGACAACAAAGCGATCCGCTACGGCGTGACCGTCGGCGAGGAGGCCATGGCCTGGTCGGGCGTCGCCAAAGTCGGGCGCATGACCGAATGGCCGTCATGGACGCCGACCGAAGGCGAAAAGGCGCGGCTCGACGTTCCCAATTTTGTGGCGCCCGGCCCGCAGAACCCGATGGGCGCACGCGCGCTCTATCTGTTCGAGGGCAATAAGGACACGCTTTACCGCATCCACGGCACCAACCAGCCCGAATATATCGGCCAGGCGATTTCCTCCGGCTGCATCCGCATGACCAACGAGGACGTCATCGACCTCTACAAGCGGGTCAAGGAAGGCACGGTGGTGGTGGTGCTGGCGCCCAAGCAGGGCGACTCGCCGTATAATCCGCGCCTCGCTTCGGTCGGCAATTCCGTCCACTGACGCGAAGCGGTCTCAATCCAACGGCGCCCGGCGAAATGCTGCGGCGCCGTTTTTTATTGACGCTCGCTCAGGTGCGGGCGCCCAAACGCACGCGCACAATTTCCGGCGGCACGCCGAGACGCAACGGAACGCCGCTGGTGCCGAGCCCGCCGGAGACGATCAAATGGCGGTCGTCTTCGACGACGTGGCCATAGGCAAAACGGGCGCCGTATTCCGACGGCACCCAGAACGGCGGCACCATAGGAAATTTGATTTGCCCGCCATGGGTATGGCCGGCGAGCGTGAGTGCGACGCGGGCCGGCACTCGCGTGAAGACGTCGGGCTCATGCACCAGCAGGATCACCGGATCGTCGGTGCGCACATGCGCCAGCGTGCCGGGCAAATCATCGACGCCGCGGAAATGACCGTGACCGAGGCGGATGGCCACCTGATCGCCGAGGCCGGCGAGCCAGAAGCGTTGCCCGGCTTCGCCCAGCAGCACCGAGTCGTTTTCCAGAACCGGAATGTGCACAGCGCGCAGCGCGGCGCGCGTGCCGGCGATGTCGTACCACCAATCGTGATTGCCGAAGATGGCGTAGACGCCGAGGCGCGCTTTCAGCCGCGCCAGCTCGCCTGCCCAGGCGGCGTGGGGCACGCGTTCCGTGACGAATTTATGTGTGGCGAAATAGTCGCCGAGAACGACGATCAGATCGGAGTTCAGCGCGTTGGCGGCATCGACCACCTGCTGCACACGTGCGAGCCCCATGTTGGGGCCGCCGGCATGCAGGTCGGCGACGACTGTGATGCTGAGCCGAATCCTGTCCGGCCAGGCCGGCGGCACCGGCCAATAATCGGTGACGACGAGGCCGGTGGCGGCTTCGACCCCGGCATAGGCGGCGGTCGAGCCGGGCAAAATGAGACCGGCGGCAGCGCCAAGACCGAGGCCAGTCTTGATGAAGCCGCGGCGGCTCAATTGCGGGCGCGCGGGCCGCACGAAATTGCTGGTCGTCTCGATGGTCATGGGGATTAGCTATGCGGCAACTGTGAACGGAAAATGGACGTCACTCAGAGTTTCTGCACACCGTTAACGGCCAATTCGGGGATCGGTGGCCGCGGCACCGGCAATGGAACTTGGGCGATATTGGATGCCGGCTCGCGCACATCCCATTCGCAAATCCGGTAACCATGGGGACGCTCGGCAAGATCGAGGTGGATATGCGCCTCGTGATGGCCATCGGCGCCGGGGCCGAGCACGGTGGTAAAGCGCTGACAGGCGCTTTCGCGCAAGGTCTCGCGCACATCCTTGGCCACTGTGATGTCGGTCGGCTCGATCACGCGTCCGTCGGCGAGCACAAAGGCACGCACGTCAACGGCGTTGGCTTTGCCGTGCTCGCTCAATCTGGCGCCGAGCAGGCGGTTGCGGCTGCGGCACTCGAAATCGTCGAAATTTTCGACGGCGCGCAGGTTTGAGCCGAGCGCGGCGAGGCGCTGGCTTGCGTCCTCGCGCAGCCAAGTCGCGAATTGCTCGGCCATGACGCAGCGCAGGACCGGCGCCGGCTTGATGTCGACGCGGGCGTTATCGGCAAGCAGCACCGCATCGAGTTCGACCACGTCGCCGCCGCCGCATTGGTCTGGGCCGATCAGCCGCGGCATCGGCGCAAAGGCAGCGATGGCCGCCAGGCGCCGATCGCAGTCGGTCGGTTCGGCGGTCACGGCGGCGGAATCAAAGCCGGGCCCGGCGGCCTCGGCGAAGCTCCGCGGCTCGAACCAGGCCGGCGGCCGCGGGTGCGGCAGAGGCACCTCGTCGGCTACGGCGACGCCGCAGCCGACGCCGATCAGGGCCAAAATCGCCAAGCGCAACGCCATAGCCCGATGTCCGCTCACGATTGCGGCATTAATACGAGCCCATTGCGCCCGGCGGCGCGGCCGCTAACCTTGTCGGCGACCGGCGAGGGGCGCCGGCCCAAAAGACGGCAAAAACCGTGCGCGAGGGAGAAACGCCATGCTCGGATTGATGCAGGACTGGCCGCTGCTGATGCATCGGATCATCGACCATGCCGCCACGTTTCACAGCGGGCGCAAGGTCATTACCCGTTCGGTCGAGGGACCGATCGTCGAAACCGACTACGCCCAGATCCGCCAGCGCGCGCTGAAAGTGGCCAAGCGCCTGGAAAAGGACGGCATCAAGGTCGGCGATCGCGTCGCCACCATGGCCTGGAACACCGCCCGCCACCTTGAGTGCTGGTACGGCATCACCGGACTTGGCGCGATCTACCACACCGTCAACCCGCGCCTGTTCGCCGAGCAGATCTGCTGGATCGTCAATCATGCCGAAGACCGCATGATGTTCGTCGATCTGACATTCGTACCGGTACTGGAACAGCGCGCCGCCGGGCTTCCGACCATCGAGCGCTTCGTCATCCTCACCGACGGCGCCCACATGCCGAAGACGACGCTGAAGAACGCCGTCGCCTACGAGGACTGGATCAACGAGGTCGACGACGATTTCGAGTGGAAGTCGTTCGACGAGAACACCGCGGCCGGCATGTGCTACACCTCCGGCACCACCGGCAATCCCAAGGGCGTGCTCTACTCGCATCGCTCCAACGTGCTCCACTCGATGATCTCCGCCAACCCCGACGCGATGGGGTGCTCGTCGCGCGACGTGATCCTTCCGGTGGTGCCGATGTTCCATGCCAACTGTTGGGGGCTGGCGCTCACCTCGCCGATGGTCGGCGCCACGCTGGTGCTGCCCGGCGCCAAGCTCGACGGCGCCTCGATCTACGAATTGCTCAATACGTACAAAGTCAGCTTCACCGCCGCGGTGCCGACGGTCTGGCTGATGCTGCTGCAAGACATGGAAAAAACCGGCGGCACGCTGCCGCACTTGAAGCGCGTGGTGATCGGCGGCTCCGCCTGCCCGCGCGCCATCACGCAGACCTTCCAGGACAAATATGGCGTCGACGTCATACACGCCTGGGGCATGACCGAGATGAGCCCACTCGGTTCGCTCTGCACCATGAAGCCGGAATATGCGGCGCTGACCGGCGAAGCCAAGCTCGACCTGGCCATGAAACAGGGGCACCCGCCGTTCGGCGTCGAGATGAAGATTACCGATGACAAGGGCGAGCGACTGCCCTGGGACGGCAAGACCTTCGGTCGGCTGAAGGTGAAGGGCCCCGCGGTCGCCAAGCGCTACTTCAAGGACGATAACGACATTCTCGACGAAGATGGCTTTTTCGATACCGGCGATGTCGCAACCATCGACCAATACGGTTACATGCAGATCACCGACCGCTCCAAGGACGTGATCAAGTCCGGTGGTGAGTGGATTTCCTCCATCGACCTGGAGAATCTCGCCGTCGGCCATCCCAAGGTGGCAGAGGCCGCGGTCATCGGCATTGCACATCCGAAATGGGACGAGCGGCCGCTGCTGGTCGTAGTGCTGAAGAAGGGTGAGAGCGCGACCAAGGAAGACATCCTCGGCTTCATGCAGGGCAAGATCGCCAAATGGTGGCTGCCCGACGACGTCGCTTTCGTCGAGGAAATCCCGCACACGGCGACCGGCAAGATCCAGAAGGTGACCTTACGCGAGCGCTTCAAGGGCTACCGGCTGCCGACGGCGCAGGCGGCGGAGTAACGGGCGGGAGGCTGTCGCGATTGCGCGTCGGCGCGCCGCGCTTTATCTCTGCGGCCATGATGACCCCCGAGAGCGGCGCCTGCCCGCCGGCACGGCCGAACGCCTGAATGCTGCGCCGCCCCTTCACCGAAGAGCCGGTGTCGAAGCTTGCCGTCTGGTCCGGGCGGCTGGGCTGGTTCGCGCTTGCGGTTGCCGTGCTTTCGGTGGTGGTGGTGCGTTCCGGCGTTCTGGAGATCGGGCCAGCGCTGGCGACGTTCGCCGCGGCGCTGGTATTTGCCGCGCTCGCCATCCTGCTCGCCTTCGCCGCTTTCGTCTCCATCTGGCGGCAGGGCCGTCCCGGGCTTGGCCGAGCGATACTCGGCCTGTTCCTCGGCCTCGCATTGCTGGCCTATCCTGCTTTCCTTGGCTACCGCGCCTGGAAGCTGCCGGCGATCTACGACGTCACCACCGACACCAGCAACCCGCCGCGCTTTGACGCCCTCGCCGGCGCCCGCCCGCCGGGACTCAACACTTATCATGCCGCATTCGCCGCGCTGCAGCGGGCGGCCTATCCGAATATCGGGCCGCTGCAATATGACGCGCCGCCCACGCTCGTTTTCGACCTCACGCTGGGGCTGATCAACAAGCGCAAATGGCGAATCGCCGAGGCCCGCCCGCCTGGGGCTGGACGGCGCGACGCGGTCATCGAGGCGGCGACGCGGTCGCTGATCATGGGCTTTCCCGACGACGTCGTCATCCGCATCACCCCGCTCGGCGCAGGATCGCGCGTCGACGTCCGCTCGGCATCGCGCCATCCCTGGCCCGACCTCGGCGCCAATGCCTCACGCGTGCAGGGTCTGCTCGACGATATCGACGACGCGGTCGGCTCCACGCCGGAGCCGCGGCGGCAACCCGAACCGCCGCCGCCGAAAGCAGCGCCGGCGCCCAAGCGGCCTGCTCCCAAGCGGTAGCAGGACTGTGCACCCTCCCCTGGAGGGGGAGGGTCGCCTGACGAGCGCAGCAAGTCAGGCGGGGTGGGGTAAGTCTTGATTAAGTAGAAGCACATTCACCCCACCCCGTCTTGCATCTCGCTACGCTCGATGCTTCGCCGACCCTCCCCTTCAGGGGAGGGTAAAGCGTGGCGAACCCACCTGGCACACAAGGTATCGGCTACTACCCTACCAAACGGTAGGTGCCGTCGATGGCCGGCTGGCCGTCGGTCTCGACGAGGCCGCGCGTCACGAGGTCTTCCATGTGCGCCAGCACCGACAGGCCGGCGGCGCCGGTCAGCCGCGGGTCGATGCCGATATAGATCGCGCGCACGATGGTCGGAATGTCGGTTTCGCCCTTGGCCAGACGATGGAGGATCGAAGCCTCGCGCGCCTTGCGGTGCAGGATGTAGTAATTGACGAAGCGTGAGGCGTCGTCGATCGCCGGGCCGTGGCCGGGGAAGTAAATGCTCTCTCCGCGGTTAGCCAACTTCTGCAGCGAGGTCATGTAATCGCTCATGGCGCCGTCGGGCGGCGCCACGATCGATGTCGCCCAGGCCATGACGTGGTCGCCGGCGAACAGCATGTTCTTTTCCTTGAACGCATAGGCCATGTGGTTGGCGGTGTGGCCCGGCGTCGTTACCGCCTCGATGGTCCAGCCGTCGCCGGCAACGACCTCGCCGTCTTTGAGGGCGACGTCAGGGCGAAAGTCGCGATCGGCGCTGGCATCGAGCGGATTGTGCTCGCCGATATGCAGCGGCCGCGCGGCGCGATGCGGGCCCTCGGCGTAGACGGTGGCGCCGGTTGCCGCCTTGATCGCCGGCATCGCCGGCGAATGGTCGCGGTGCGTGTGGGTGACGAAGATCGCCGTCACCGTCTCGTTGCGCACGGCATCGAGCAGCGCATGGATATGCGCTTCATCGTCGGGACCGGGATCGACGATCGCCACCTTGCCGCGGCCGATGATGTAGGACAGCGTACCCTTGAAGGTGAACGGCCCCGGATTGTTGGCCATTACCCTCCGCACCCCTGGCATCACTTCGTCGACGGTGTCGGGGGCAATCTCGAGGTTCTTGTCGAAGGGAATGTCGTCGGCCATGGGCGCGCGTTTATGCCCGCACCGTGCCGCAATTGCCAACAGATTTCTTCAATGAATCTCCGGCTCGGAGATTTTCGCCGTGCCCTGCAGAAAATCGAAATCGCAGCCGGCGTCGGCCTGGCCGATGTGGTCGGAGAAGATCGCACCGTAGCCGCGTGGATATTTTGGCGCCGGCTTCTTCCAGGCGGCCTTGCGGCGGGCCAGTTCCTCGTCGCTGACGTGCAGATGGATGCGGCGGGCGGGGACGTCGACCTCGATCTCGTCGCCAGTCTGCACCAGCGCCAGCGGGCCGCCGACGAAGCTCTCCGGCGCGACATGGAGAATGCAGGCGCCGTAGCTGGTGCCGCTCATGCGCCCGTCGGAAATGCGGATCATGTCGCGCACGCCCTGCCCCAACAAGCGTTTGGGGATCGGCAGCATGCCCCACTCCGGCATCCCGGGGCCGCCTTTCGGCCCGGCGTTCTTCAAAACGAGGATGTGGTCGGGCGTGACGTCGAGATCGTCGCGTTCGATCTCGCGCATCATGTGGTTGTAGTCCTCGAAGGCGATGGCCGGCCCACGGTGCTTGAGGAAGCGCTTGTCGGCGGCGGCCGGCTTGATGACGCAGCCATTGGGGGCGAGGTTGCCCTTGAGCACGGCGGTCGCGCCCTCGGCATAGACCGGATCGTTGAGCGAGTGGATAACGTCGGAATTGTAGACCTTGCCGCCTTCGATGTTCTCCGCCACCGTCTTGCCGGTGACGGTCATGCAGGAAAGGTCGAGCTTCTCGCGCAGGTTCTGCATCAGCGCGCGCAGGCCCCCGGCATAGTAGAAATCCTCCATCAGGTATTTGCCGGAGGGGCGCACATTGGCGAGCACCGGCACCTGGCGCGACAGTTCGTCGAAACGCTCCATATCCATCGGGATACCGGCGCGCCGCGCCATGGCCACGACATGGATAATGGCATTGGTCGAGCCGCCCATCGCCATGTGCACCTTGATGGCGTTGTCGAAAGCGGCGGCGGTGAGGATCTTCGCCGGCGTCAGGTCTTCCCACACCATGTCGACGATGCGGCGGCCGGCGACGGTGCACATGCGCGGATGATTGGAATCGGCCGCGGGGATCGACGAAGCCCCGGGGATCGACAGGCCGAGCGCCTCGGCAATCGCCATCATCGTCGCCGCCGTGCCCATCACCATGCAGGTGCCGAACGAGCGGGCGATGCCGCCCTCGATCTCGTTCCAGTCCTCGTCGGTGATGTTGCCGGCGCGTTTCTCGGTCCAGTATTTCCACACGTCGGAGCCGGAGCCGAGGAATTCGCCGCGCCAGTTGCCGCGCAACATGGGCCCGGCGGGCACGTAGATCGCCGGGATGCCCATGCTGATCGCGCCCATGATCAGCGCCGGCGTCGTCTTGTCGCAGCCCCCCATCAGCACCGCGCCGTCGATCGGCTGGCTGCGCAAGAGCTCTTCCGTCTCCATCGCCAACAGGTTGCGATAGAGCATCGTGGTCGGCTTCATGTAGGTCTCGGCGAGCGAAATCGCCGGCAGTTCGAGCGGGAAGCCACCGGCCTCCAGCACGCCGCGCTTCACACTCTCGGCCCGCGCGCGCAGATGCGTGTGGCAGGGATTGATGTCGCTCCAGGTGTTGATGATGCCGATGACCGGCTTGCCGGTCCAGTCGTCGGCGTCATAGCCCGACCCGCGCAGCCGCGAGCGGTGGCCGAACGAGCGCATGTCGTCGACGCCCAGCCAGCGATGGCTGCGAAGCTCTTCCGGACGCTTGCGTTTGCTCATGCGCGCAATGTGCGGAGAGGCGCTGCGTCAGTCAATCGACAGATTGGCGGCGTGGACCACCTTTTCCCACTTGGCGGTTTCGTCGGCGAGCAGCTTGCCGAAATCAGCCGCCGAGCCGGGGATGGGAATGCCGCCGAGATCGGCGAGCTTCTTCAACATGGCCGGATCGCTTAATGCCGCGTTGATCTGCTTGTTGAGCGTGTCGACGACCTCCGGCGGCGTACCCTTTGGCGCCACCAGGCCGAAGAAGGCGCTCGCCTCATAGCCCGGCACGGTCTCCGCCACGGTCGGCACGTCGGGCAGTTCCGGCGAGCGCGTCGCGGTGGTGACCGCAAGCGCGCGCAGCTTGCCGGCTTTGATGTGGCCGATCGACGACGGCAGGTTATCGAAGGTCACCTGCACCTGGCCGCCGAGCAGATCGGTCAGCATCGGTGCCGAACCCTTGTAGGGAACGTGCGTCATCTTCAATCCGGTCATCATCTTGAACAATTCCCCGGAAAGATGAATCGACGTGCCGTTGCCCGAGGACGCGACGTTGACCTTGTCGGGGTTGGCTTTGACGTAGGCGATGAACTCAGCGACCGTCTTGGCCGGCACCGACGGGTTCACCTCCATCACGTTGGGCACACGGACGAAGCCGGCAACCGGCGTGAAGTCGCGCAGGAACACGAAATTGAGGTGCTTATAAAGCGAGGCGTTGATGGTGTTGGCCGGATTGGCAAGAAACAGCGTATAGCCGTCGGGCGCGGCCTTGGCGGCCAGTTCGGTGCCGATATTGTTGCCGGCGCCGGCCTTGTTCTCGACGATGAACTGCTGGCCGAGCTTGTCGCCCAGCCACTGCCCGAACAGGCGGGCGGCAATATCGGTCGAGCCGCCGGGCGGATAGCCGACGATGATGCGCACGGGGTGGTCGGGGTAACCGGCGGCAACGGCCGAAGCAGGCAACAGTGCGGCGCAAGCGACGACAAACAGCGCGCGCGAAATGAGCGCAAAAATCCGCATGGTTAACATTCCTCCCCAACCGGCTTGAGTACCGGCGTGTTTTGATGTGCCGACGTTACGGGGCGGGAAAGGCCCGCACAAGGCCGCGCCGCCCGCGCGGGAACAGCCGTGTTCCCTGCAATTGCGCATACGAGATTTGCGCCGCGGGACGGAGCGTAAGGCCCGGCGCGCGCTTAACTACCCGCCAGAACTCAGAAAATTCCGCAGGACAGGTTGACGATGGAATTCATTGTTTCGATTGCTGCGATTGCAGCGATGGCATGGGGCGCATGGAAAGTGCGCGCCGACTTTATTGCCGAAGAAGAAGACGAGTTGCGCAGCGCATGGCAGACCGTGCTCCACGACCCGGACTACCCGCGCCGCCGGCAGATGGAAGAGACCCGCTATTTGCGGCATTCGCGCGCACGTTGAGGCGCCGCCAGCGCGGCTCAAGCAGCCAGCCAAAAACAAAGCCCCGGGCTACGTCCCCGGAGCTTTCGTTTCGCTATTTGCCCCCGGCGGCCTGAGCCGCCAGGTAATGGTCGGAGTGGCAGGATTTGAACCTGCGACCCCCACGTCCCGAACGTGGTGCGCTACCAGACTGCGCTACACTCCGACTGGCGGCGGCCTTATAACCCTCCCACCGCGAAGGCTGCAAGCGAGCACGGTCCCGAAAGGCGGGAGCCCGTTTTCCGATAGAATCGCGCCCCAAGGTGATGTGAACCAATGACCGCCGAGCCGGGAACACGGGTCATGCAGGCCGATGCCGAAGGCATCGCCGCGGCGGCGCGTTGCCTTGGCCAGGGCGGCCTCGTCGCCTTTCCGACAGAGACCGTCTACGGGCTCGGCGCCGATGCGACCAATGGCGAGGCCGTGGCGCGGCTCTACGCCGCCAAGGGGCGGCCGGCGTTCAATCCGCTGATCGTGCACGTCGCCGATGTCGCAGTAGCCCGGCACTTCGCCAATCTCGATGCGACGGCGGAGCGGCTCACCGCATCATTCTGGCCGGGGCCGCTGACGCTGGTGCTGCCGAAGCGCGGGGGCGGCCGGATCGCCGATCTGGCGCTCGCCGGGCTCGACACGATCGCGGTGCGGGTGCCGGCGCATCCGGTCGCGCGCGCCCTGCTCGCGGCCTTCGGCGGCCCGGTGGTCGCGCCATCGGCCAACCGCTCCGGCCACGTTTCGCCGACGGCGCCGGCGCATGTGCTTGCCGACCTGCGCGGCCGCATCGACCTGGTGATCGATGGCGGTTCGTGTCCGGTTGGCGTTGAATCGACTATCGTCGCCTGCCTCGGCGAGCCGGTGCTGCTGCGTCCCGGCGGGCTACCGCGCGCCGACATCGAGCGCGTGCTCGGCCGCAGCCTTGTCGCCACGGCACCGGCGAGCCAAACGCCGCAGGCGCCAGGCATGCTCGCCTCGCACTACGCCCCCAAGGCGCGGCTGCGGCTCAATGCCGAAGGAGCGCGAGATGCCGAAGCGCTGCTGGCCTTCGGGCCGGCGCCGTCCGCGCCGGGGCGAACACTCAATCTGTCGCCGCGCGGCGATCTCATCGAGGCGGCGGCAAATCTATTTTCGCATCTGCGCGCGCTGGATGCCTCCGGCGTCGAGACGATCGCAGTGATGAAGGTGCCACACCAAGGCCTCGGCGAAGCGATCAACGACCGCCTCCAGCGCGCCGCCGCGCCACGAATGGAAAACGTGACATGAATCTGCAAGCCAAGCCGCAGGCAGAACGCAAGCTCGCGCCCGACCTGCTCGCGCGTTTCACGGCCATCGTCGGCGAGAAATACGCCATCATCGATCCCCAGGTGCAGGAGGCCTATCTGGTCGAGATGCGCGATCTCTACCACGGCCACACGCCGGTGGTGCTGCGACCCGGCTCGGTGGCGGAAGTGGCGGCCATCGTCAAGCTCGCCAACGAAACGAAAACGGCGATCGTGCCGCAGGGCGGCAATACCGGACTGGTCGGCGGGCAAATCCCCCACCACGGCGAGGTGATCCTGTCGCTGACGCGGCTCGACAAGATCCGCGAAGTCGATCCGGTGTCCAACACGTTGACGGTGGAAGCCGGCGTCACCCTGCAACGCGCGCGCGAGGCGGCGGCCGCCGTCGACCGGCTCTACCCGCAGCTTTTGCCGTCGGAAGGCACCTGCACCATCGGCGGCAATCTCTCCACCAATGCCGGCGGCATCGCCGCGGTCGCCCACGGCATCGCCCGCTCGCATGCGCTCGGCCTCGAAGTCGTGCTCGCCGACGGCCGCGTGCTCAACGACCTCAACAAGCTGAAGAAGAACAATACCGGCTACGACCTCCGCGATCTGTTCATCGGCGCCGAAGGCACGCTCGGCATCATCACCGCGGCGGTTTTGCGGCTGGTGCCGAAGCCGCGCTCGGTGGAGACGGCTTATGCCGGCGTGCCCTCGCCACAGGCCGGCGTCGATCTGCTCAACCTCGCCATCAAGCGCACCGGGGGCGGGGTCACCTCGTGCGAGTTGATGGCGAGGAGCGGCATCGAGGCGGTGGTGAAGCATGATGCCGTTTCGCGCGATCCGCTGGCCGCCCCGCATCCCTGGTACATTCTGCTCGAACTGTCGTCGCAAGCGCGCGGCGGCCTGCGCGAGACCATGGAAGACATCCTCGCCACCGGCGCGGCGCGCGGCCTGGTCGAGGACGCGACCATCGCCGGCAGCCTCGAACAGGCCAAAGCCTTCTGGCGCATCCGCGAGATGTTCGGCGAGGTGCAGCGCCACATCGGCGCTTCGATCAAGCACGACGTCTCGGTGCCGGTCGCCGCTGTGCCGGCCTTCATCGAGGAGGCCAATGCCGCGGTGGTGAAGCTCATTCCCGGCAGCCGCCCCCTGCCCTTCGGCCATATCGGCGACGGCAACATCCACTACAACGTCACGCAGCCCGAGGGCGCCGACAAGGCCAAGTTCCTGGCGCGCTGGGACGAGGTCAATGCCGTGGTATTCGCCGTGGTGAAGAAGTTCGGCGGCTCGATTTCGGCCGAGCATGGCGTCGGCGTGATGAAGCGCGACATCCTGCCGCAATACAAGGACCCGGTGGCGCTCGATCTCATGCGCACGCTCAAGCACACGCTCGATCCCAATAATATCCTCAATCCGGGCAAGGTCATCTAGCGCCGGCACACCGATGCTCGCGATTGGCCCCGCAAGCGACAGCGATATCGACGCCGTGGTGGCGCTGTGGGAGCGCTGCGGGCTGACGCGGCCGTGGAACGATCCGCGCGTCGATATCGCGCTCGCCCGCCGCGGCGGCAACGCGGCGATCCTCGTCGGCCGCGACTCGGGCGAGATCGTCGCGGCGATGATGGTCGGGCACGACGGGCATCGCGGCTGGTTCTATTATCTCGCCGTCGACCCGGCGC
>Ga0335083_10007071_pt1 | contig 13887 bp, 12 predicted proteins | sample Lox_Sample_42_FD_206716 | JGI IMG/M metagenome (GOLD analysis project Ga0335083, IMG submission 206716) | Soil microbial communities from Loxahatchee National Wildlife Refuge, Florida, United States - Lox_Sample_4.2 | ecosystem: Environmental > Terrestrial > Soil > Wetlands | place: USA...
TGGCTCATGGTGTCAAGCCCGCTGGCCACGACCACCAATTCCTTGTGGCCGGGAATACGATCGAGACGGTCGAGCGTGTCGAACATCGCGTCCCAAAGGTTCCTCTCGCTAAGGCCGGGAATTGTCAGTCGATTGAGCGCGCCAAAGATGGCCTGCTTGTCCTGCGTGAAGTCCACCAGAATGTGTTCCTTCATGTCGAACTCGACAACCGCGACCCAGTCCTCGGGCTTGAGGCTGGAGGCAAAAGCATAGGACGCATTGAGCGCGTCATACATGAAGTTGTAGTTGGTCTCGGCGAACTCGACCAGCAGCACCGCCGTAATCGGAGCCTCGCTCGCGGTCACGCTCTGGATCTTCTGCGGCACGCCGTCTTCCAACACCCGAAAGTGCTCTTTGGCGACATCCGGTGGAAGAGCCAGCGGAAGTCCATCCTTCTTCACCACCCGCGCATCGAGCGTCACCACCGGCACATCGACGCTCAGCGAGTACTCGGGCATATTGTCGACTTTTTTCGGGCGCGGTGGCGGTGGTGCCTCATCCTCGGAAGAGTCTTTCTTCTTCGGTATCGCCATGGGACCGACATCGCCACCCGGGCCGCCGGCTTCGGCAGGCGCGTTGTCCTGCTGTTTCTGGCCGTTCTGCGTCTGTGCCGACGAGGAACTGCTGGAGTCCTGCGACTGGCCTAGCGCCCAGGGTGCGAGGAACAGGAGGACGAACGCGAAAAGACCCATCGCCCCGCAGTTACGGACTACGGATGAAAATTGTTGGGAGCTAAGGTGTTTCTCAGAAGACATCGGTGAGCCTCATAGGCCAGACTGTTTGCTAGTATAAATGCACTTTCAGCTACTTTGATTCGGTGCGAAGCGGCGTCTGGTGCCACTTCTTTTGACGTAATCGCTTTGCATCCGTCAAACCCGTGTACCTGGGCCGAGTTGCTGCCCGTTGAGTTGTTCCCCAGGTTCGCCCCTCGGTTGGGCTGACTTGGGTCGCCAAGACACGGGGCGCCCACACTGAAAGAAGCCGGGTGAAGTCTGAAGGATGTCACGTTGATCATGTTGCGCCGCATCGTCTTGTCCTCTCTGGTATTGACCGCACTGGCCGCCTCTGCTGTCGAACATAAAGTCCAAATCATGCCTGAAAACCAGGTGAAACCTGGAATGCACGGTGTCGCTTACACCGTCTTCGAAGGCACTCAGCCCGAGCCCATGGATGTCGAAATCCTGGGCACGCTGGGCAGTATGGCCGGACCGAAGTCCGACGTCATCCTCGCACGCCTGCACGGTGCGAAAGTCGAGTACACCGGCGTGGTCGCGGGAATGAGCGGCAGCCCGGTCTATATCGACGGCAAGCTTGTGGGAGCCATTGCCTATCGCATCGGCGAATTCTCCAAGGAACCGATTGCCGGAATCACTCCCGCCGCAAACATGCTAGAGATCAACGCGCTGGATAAAAGTCCGGGCGATCTGGCCAAAGGCCCGGCTGGTGTTGCGCAGAACGTCTCGCAAACCAGCGTGGGCGTGCCCGATGGTGCCGCCTCAGGTAATGCTTCTGGCTACGCCAATCTGCTTAAGCCCATCGATACGCCGCTGGTCTTCTCCGGCTTCCGCGAAGACACCATGCGGATGTTTGCCAAAGATTTCGCTTCTGTCGGAATCATGCCGGTGATGGGCGCCGGTTCGGTGACGAACGAGAAGCAGCCCGAACCGATTGAGCCCGGTTCAGCCGTCAGTGCGCTGATGGTGCGCGGCGACATGAGCATCGCGGCTACCTGCACCGTCACGTATATCGACGACTCGCATCTGCTGGCCTGCGGACATCCCATCCTGCAGTCGGGCAACATCGATATGCCCATGACCAAGGCGCGGGTGCTGGCCACGCTGCCCTCGCCGCAGAATTCGTTCAAGATCGTCAACACCACCGAGACCATCGGCGCATTTGTCCAGGACCGCCATACGGGAATCATGGGCCGCTTCGATCGCCAGCCGGAGATGATTCCGGTGACGCTGACCATTCACGGTGTCAGCCATCCCAAGACGTTCCATTACGAAGTGCTGAACAACGCGAAGATCACGCCCGCGGCCATGATGGCTACGGTCTTCAATGCGCTGCAGGGCATGAACGAGTACGGCGAGGACACGACTTACCGGTTGGCGGGAGACATCGCTGTACTGGGCTATCCCAAACTCGCGGTGAACAACATGTTCGCGCCGCTCGACGGCAATACCCCCACGGCGTACAACATTGCGATGTCGATCGGCGAGCACTTCAGCCGTATCTTCGAGAACCCGTATGACACGCCGAAGATTGAAGGCGTCGAGCTGAATTTCGAACTGGTTCCCGACCGCCGCACCGCGCGTCTGGAAACCGCGCGCACCGATGTCACTGAAGCGCGTCCTGGCGACGAGATTACGATTGAAACCCTGCTCAAGCCCTATCGCGGCGAGAGCGTGGTGCGTGACATTCCGATCAAGATTCCTACCTCAACCCCGAAGGGCACGTTGCGCATTCTCATCAGCGACGGCGAAACGCTCGACAAGATGCATCGCGTCTCGAAAGAGATGAGCCGCCGCCTGGATCTGGGCTCTACCATCGCGTTGCTGAACCAGGAGCACTCCAACTCGCAGGTCTACATCTCGCTGCTCGAAGCCAACCCGCAGGCCATGGTCGATGACAAGGTGATGCCCACGCTGCCGCTCTCAGTCATGAACGTGATGGACGGCATGCGCGGCACGCAAGACATGGTCGTCGTCGGCGAGTCAGCGGTGAACGAAGCTGCCGCGCCGGTAGACTACGTCTTGACGGGCTCGCAGGTGATTACGCTGAATATTAAGTAGGTGGGGCGCGACGAAGGGGAGCGCGGGTAGCCACAATGGTGGTGCGCCGCAGGTAAGCCGTTCTTGAGCTAGAACGATATTAAGCCGAAAAAGAATCAGGCGTTGCGTCGTGCATCACGACGCTTCCGAAAATAAGCTCCACCCGCGTACATAATCGACGCTGTAAACGGAGTCGTGAAGAACAGCTCGTACATGCATTCACTACCACTGCACCTCGTTGTGGGGCCGAACATATTTGCCAATACGAATTCCGCGCGAGTTTTTTCGGGAGACCAAGTTGCGCTCCAACCTCTCGTCACGTCGTATATTCCGAACAGCATCCAAGCAAGACCGATGATCCAAACGAATGTTGCTGCACGTCCATCGGAGACTAGACGAGCGACGAAATAACCCAGGATGAACACTGTCGCGGCGATCATCGGCGAGTATGGTTCGAGGCCGGTGTTGTAGTACAGCCGCGCCGCGAACACCTCAGGGAAGAAGCCGATAATCATCGCACCCACCACTGCGATGAGGTAGTGCGCTGCCCAAGAGAGCGGCCAAACAAAGCTCTGATTAGAGACGGGCGCCGTTATCGGATCGGAAGCTGTCATCCTCGACTATCTTGGGCCTACTCTTCAGATTCTAAATTTGCGATCTGTCTTGGCAGTAGCGAACCGGCAATTACATCACCGACAACTTCCGCGCACAAGGACGCAGGTCACGAACTTCGTGGTTGTAGCGACAGGATCCCGTCCCCACAGGGGACAGCATATCTAAGCCCAGCAGTTCACTGCTGGGAAGAGGTGTCATTGATCCCCCGAGTCCCGCCAGGGACGGCATATGTCTCACCCGAAAACATATTTGGGATCGTACGTCGCAACCCGACTTTCGCAACAGGGTTAAAGCGAATTTCCACCAGCCCGCGGGGCGGAACGGGGTGAGCCCGCCGTGTCAACGGCGGGAAACGGTTCCGTAAAACAGAGCGAGCCGCGTCAGCGGCGACACGCTTCCCCTACCGCCGCTGACGCGGCTCCCAATATCCATTCGCACGATCTCCCGGCGCTCCCGCGCCGGTCTCACATCATTTCGGCCTTCGGCCTGTTCAATACAGGTGTCTGCATCCTGGCAACGCTCTCACCATAGACATTCCGCAATCCCATCCGCGAAATCCGCGTCAATCCGTGGCTCGATTTGCTGTCCAACCCACGGGTCCCGCGAAGAGCGAATGGTGAACCGCGAATAGCGGCTCTTACGTTTGACACGCGCCGCAGCCCCCTCCTACTCTTTGGTTTCATCTAACGCACAGGTCCTCTATGAAAGTTCTCGTCCTCGGCAGCGGTGGTCGCGAGCACGCGATCCTGTGGAAGCTGCGGCAATCGCCGCGCATCAGCAAACTTTATTGCGCGCCCGGTAACGGTGGAATCGCCGAAGACGCGGAATGTGTCTCCGCCGACCTGAAGAGCCTCGACTCGCTGGTGCAGCTTGCGACCAATCTCGGTCCTGATCTGACTATAGTCGGGCCCGAACTGCCGCTGACGCTGGGGGTTGTCGACGAATTCCAGCGCCGTGGCTGGGCGATTTTCGGGCCGACCAAAGCCGCCGCACAACTGGAATCGAGCAAGAGCTTCGCCAAGGAGTTCATGCAGCGGTACCGCATCCCCACCGCGCACTACGCGATTTGCACCAGCCCAGACGAGGTGCGCGAGGCGCTGGCGCTGTTCCATACGCCGGTCGTCGTGAAGGCCGACGGCCTCGCTGCGGGCAAGGGCGTGGTCATCGCGCAAACCAAAGAGGAAGCAGAGAGCGTTGCCAGCGACATGCTCAGCGGCAAGATGCTGGGCGATGCCGGTTCGCGCGTAGTGCTTGAGGAGTGTCTCGAAGGCGAGGAACTGTCGTTCCTGGTGATGAGCGATGGCGAACGCCTGGCGCCGCTGGTCGCCTGCCAGGACCACAAGCGCGTCTTCGATAACGACCAGGGGCCGAACACCGGCGGCATGGGCGCCTACTCCACCGACCAGATTATCGACGAAGAGATGCGCAAGTGGCTGGTGACGCACATTGCGCAGCCGGTGATCGCAGGCATGAAGGCCGAGGGTGCGGAGTACAAAGGCTTGCTGTATTGCGGCATCATGATGACCGCGCGCGGGCCCATGGTGCTGGAGTTCAATTGCCGCTTCGGCGATCCGGAGACACAGCCCATCATGATGCGCCTCGACAGCGATCTGCTCGACGCGCTGCAGGCGTCAGTCGAAGGGCGGGTCAGCGATGGCGATTTCAAGTGGTCGCCCGATCCGGCCGTATGCGTGGTGATGGCCTCAGGCGGATATCCCGGTTCGTTCGAAGCCGGCAAGCAGATCACCGGTATTGACGAAGCCGACCGCATCTACGGCGTGAAGGTGTTTCACGCCGGCACCACTCGGCGCGAAGGCGCATATTACACCTCAGGGGGACGCGTGTTAGGCGTGACCGCGCGCGGTGTCGATCTCCCCGAAGCTGTCGATCGTGCCTACGACGCGGTGATGAAGATTCGCTTCGACGGCATGCATTACCGCAAGGACATTGCGGCGCGGGGGTTGAAGCATTTGCGGGAGAAGAGCTGACGCCTTTCGCCTTTCGCCTTTCGCGCAAAACGGTAGCCAATATTTTTCATACGCGAAACTATGTCATTGCTTCGCGCCAGTGAGGCACCCTGATCGCGTTCTAGAATCACCGTATGCGGATTCTTCTTTTCAGCGGCAAAGGTGGCGTAGGCAAAACCAGCCTGGCGGCAGCGACGGGCGTCAAACTAGCCCAACTCAAATATCGAACTCTGGTAATGAGCATCGACCCGGCGCACAGCCTGGCCGACTCATTCGACTTGGGCGAGGCGCTGTTTCACGCCGCTACTTCCGATCCGCTCGCCATCAACGATCACCTGTCGATCTTCGAGCTGAACATCCAGAAAGAGGTCAAGCGGCATTGGCAGGAGATTTCCTCCTACGTCACCTCTGTGCTGCGGACCACCGGCATCAGCGGCGTCGAAGCCGAGGAATTAGCCATCCTTCCAGGGATGGAAGAGCTCAGCGCCATGATGTACATCAATCAGTATCGACGCGAGGAGCGGTATGACGTCGTGGTGCTCGACGCCGCACCTACGGCTGAATCCATGCGCTTCATCAGTATGCCCACCACCCTGGATTGGTACATGAAGCACATCTTCCCTTTCCAGCGAAATCTGCTGAAGGCGGTGCGGCCGATTGCAAACCGCGTCGGTCCAGTGGAACTCCCTTCCGACAGGTACTTCGTGAATATTCACGACCTCTTTCAGAAACTCGAGGGCGTGGACGCTGTATTGGAAGACCCTGCCATCACCAGCGTGCGGCTGGTAACAAATCCGGAGAAGATGGTGCTACGCGAGACGCAGCGCGCGTTCGTCTATTTCTCCCTGCATGGACTGACGGTCGATACCGTGATCGTCAACCGCGTCCTGCCCGTGGAGGTCTCGGACACCTGGTTCAACGAATGGCACGAGTCACAGGCGAAGATTCTGCACGAAGTGGAAGAATACTTTGCGCCGGTCCCGGTGAAGCACGTGCCACTGTTCGCGCACGAGGTCCTGGGAGAGCAACCCCTGCAGGATCTGGCGCGCGTGCTCTATCCTGGCACCGAAAACCCGGCCGCTGTGACCCGCACGGAACGGGCGTACACTTTCGGTAAGCAGAACGGCGTATACGAAGTTCGCATTCTGCTGCCCTTCGCCGGCAAGGGTGAAGTTGGATTGTTCAAGAAGGGCGACGAGTTGGTGGTCGAGATCGGCACCTTCCGGCGCCACATCGGCTTGCCGCGATCGATGGCAGCGTTGCAACCGGCCCGAGCCCGACTGGAGAGCCAGGTCCTGACGGTTGAGATGAAGGAGGCACTATGAGCGAATCACAGGTCAATCAACCGACGGAGGGCGAGCGCGTTTACCATGAGCGCTGCCTCTGTCGCGAAGCGCTCGACCAGTTGCGCGAATTCCTGGGAGTCTCTCCCGCCGTAAAAGAACACTTGAAGAGCTCTCGGATTGAATTCCTCAAGGCGATCCGGACCGTGATCGACGAGCGCATCGAACATCTGTCGAAAGCGGAAGAGCGCGGCACAAAAGTCGCCGTTGAGTAAGGTCAATCTGACTTTGAGCGACGGCGGAGAATTTTGAGACTACAAATCATTCGATGGATTACGACTGTCGCGTGTACCATGCTCTTCTCCTGCCGGCTTGCCGCCGTCTGCCTGCAACCCTTACCGCGGCTGGTATGTGCCGAGTACTTCCGAAGTCAGGCCGTCGTCATCGCGAACCTTGCCGGACTGACCAGGGTCACAGATAGCTATGGTGACGTGACCGGTACCTACTATTCAATGACGGTCGAGCGCACGCTGCATGGCGAGGCGCCGCGGCTGTTTCGGATTTACGAGGCCAACGACAGCGGCCGTGCCGATTTCATTTGGGACATTGGCGAATCGTACCTGCTCTTCCTGCGCGAACAGATGCCAACGGAAGCTTGGGTCATCGATGGCTGCGGCAATTCTGGGCCGTTGGAGCTTAGGAGCAAAGCTATCGGGGCAATCGACGCCATTGACACCAAGTCGGATCAGTCAACGATTCAGGGTGCCGTGGGTGGGCGCTCACATTCGTTTCCTTTGGCGGGAGTACAGGTAGAGGCGCGCGGCGCGAATGGTTCGAACACGGCAGTGACCGGTCGAGATGGAACCTTCGAGATAAAGGTGACGCCCGGCAAGTATGAAGTGCGAGCGCTGAGTTCCGGGAAAAGCTTCGTGGCCGAGGATCTAAGCTACGAGAATCCTGCGAATTTAGTGCTGCGGGCCGGCGGCTGCGCGCAAGTTCAATTTGTCGAATCCGGCCAGAGCCGTCGATAAACCGAGGGGCTTCGAAAGTTCGCTTTTAGGTTTCCAACTTTGGCCGGGAACACAGGGTTCCCGGCTTTTCGCTGCTAGCTTGAGCGCACTGCCGAGTGGCGCATTCTGACGCTTACCGACATATTGCAGACTGAGAAATTTCTTTTTTGATAACTCTTGCCGTTCTTCCAAAGTAGGCCTAAAATTGCTGCCACCTTGGGTAGCGGCAAATCGCGACCGCGAAATTGCCTTCCGAGGAGCCAGGCGGACACTGTCCGACGCTGAGTTTCCTCAGGCAGCAATGAAAACGTGTCGCTCCTAAGCCGTTGCTTTCGTTCACGTGCGAACCCGGCTGTTGCGGGGGACGGAGCATCGGCCTTCAGAACGGCTCTAACGGATCGGCAGCACACGGCCGAGCAGGAGGAACAATGATACGTGGGAAATTCGTAGTCTGGTTAACCGTGCTGATGTTTCTGGGATTTGTGGTTTCGGCACACGCAAACTCAATCCTGGATCAGAATAATCCGCCGAACAGCGTTGGCCTCAACGACCAGCTCGAATGGCAGCAGCAGATCACAGTGGGTCTTGCGGGTGCGCTGTCCGGCATTACGCTTTACACGAATTCCGGCACCGATACCGACCTCGTCAGGATCGGTGTAGGCCCGGCGCCCTTCAGCGGTAATTGGGCTTTTCAGACGACCGTCGGGATCGGTTCAGGTGGAACGTTCATCGACACTTCGTCGGCCAACATCATGCTGAATCAGGGCGATTACTTTACCATCGATGTGTCGGGTGGTCCGGGATGCTGCAACCTTGCCGGATCGATCATCCCGTACTCCGGCGGCGACCTCTATCTCGACCTCAACGGCCAGTTCACCGACTACACCGCGCTGTTCGGCTACAGCATGGCTTTCCAGACCTACATGAACACCGACGTACCTGAGCCAGGCACCCTGGTATTTATGGGAACCGGTGTGCTGGGTCTCGCCGGCCTGCTGCGCCGCAAGATCAATCTATAGTCGTTTGGAAGTTTTCTCGCGAGCCGGGGGCAAAGGCCTCCGGCTTTTTGCTGGACCGCAACGTCTTCTTACCAGATTCGTTGCACATCGTAGGCGTCGAACGATTCATCTGCAGAAACGATCGGCAGGTTGCAACGTTGGGCTTGCACGACGAGTAAGCGGTCAAATGGATCTCGATGGTGCTGCGGCAAGTCTTCCACGTTGGAAAGATCGTCGAATTCGATCGGCAATGCAGAAAGCTGCAACTCGCGAACCATAAGCAACAGGAATTCCTTTGCCGTCGCGCGCTGGCCGCTGGAAGTCCGAAGCAGCAGTTTGCCCAAACTGCTCTTGATCGCCATCTCCCACAAGCTGACGTGACTATAAGAGTTGTTCTTGCCGCGGATAACGGAGGCGGCGCGCCAGCTAAGGCGATCCGGCTCCAGGCCATACCAGATGAGAGCGTTGGTATCGATCAGCATTGTCAGCTGTAGTCCTCGAACCCTTCCGGAATCTCATCGAAATCAGCAGCGATTTCGACCGTCCATCCTTGTGCCTGCAAGAATCCCGGCGGCGGGATGCCAACCTTCTTCGCTGGACGGGAGGGATGAGTAATCCTGGCGATAAGCCTTCCATGCTTGGTAATCGAGACTTCTTCGCCTCGCTCAACCGCATTCAGTATCTCGGCAAATTGCTCGCGAGCTTCGGAGACAGTGTAGGTCTTCATCCTCTGTAATTGTACAAAACATTTTGTACATATTCAAGAAGGCGGGCCGAAGCATGGCCGCGAAGGCCGAGCAGCGAACCGGGGGCTCCTACTGTACGTTCGTCGCGGGGTCTTCGCTCCGCGAAGCGATGTACTCGTCGATGACGCGTTCGAGCTTGCCTTGTGCGTGCAGGACGTATTCGATGGCATCGCGCACGGCGCCGTGCCCGCCGTCATGGTCGGTGACGTAGTGTGCCTCGCGCAGCACCTGTGGGCGGGAATTCTTCACCGCGATGGCCAGCCCGCACAAACGCATGACAGGAAGATCGATCACGTCATCTCCGACGTAGCAGACTTCTTCGGCGCGAAAACCGTGCTTGTCGAGAATTTCGTAAAACGCGGACGCTTTGTCCTGCTGGCCTTGGTAGACGATTTCGATCTTCAGGTCGCGCGCACGGAGCGCAACAGTTTCGGAGATGCGCTTCGTTATGAGCCCGGCTTTCAGGCCGCCAAGCCGAAGCAGTGAGAATCCTGTACCGTCGTGCGCATTGAAGCCTTTCGCTTCCATCATGCTTGCGCTGGCGATACCGAAGCCGCCTTTGTCAGCGTACTGCTCGCGACGCTCATGCGTTCCATGTCCGGCGGCGCCAGCCGGCGCGGGGAAGAGAAAGATGGAGCCGTCGGTCATCACACCGTCTACGTCGAACAGCATGAGCTTGATTTTGCGAGCGCGCTCGTCGGACATGTGGAGATGGTAAATCAGCTGTCAGCTATCAGCTATCAGTGATGAGGGTGTCAGGTGTCAGTCGCCAGGTATCGCGGTGTCGGGTATCAAGTCTCGGGCGCCGGAATGATTCCTGAAACCCCTGAGAAACCGATACACGAAATCCCGGGCGCAGAGCGAACGTGAAACCTGAACCCCGAGCTGGTAGCTGATAGCTGAGAGCGTCCAAACGAAAAACCCTCCGCCGAGCAGGGGCGAATTGCTCAGCGAAGGGCATAGCCGTTGTTCAAAACGACCATTCTCAGGGTTGTTGCTCGCATAAACCCTGAGTATTCTTCAGAGTTTCGCGTTTTGGAGCATGTCTAAAAACTGGCGCTTAAAACGGAAAGGCCGCCCAGTGAGAACTCCTGCTACAGAATCAGAAAGGTTAGTTCCTGTTTAATGTTGCCACCCGAAGAGTGAGGTGCAAGCGAGTCCCGGTGAACCGCTGATAACTGTGCAGTCAAATGCTGCGCGTTGACCGTCTAATCACCGGTGAAACCCCTTAGTATCTTTGTGAATAGTATCTAGCCAGACCGGCAACTTGCTCCTAAGTGGCTTCATCTCTGCTGTTTGTGGACTTGGTTCCCACCTCTGGCGGCGCAATTTTGGGGTTGAAGTCTGAGTTTAGATTTCCTAGTATCGAATCAGTTCCGGATCAGGGTGGAAATTAGCGAGTCCTGGTCCACAAAGTGCTGTAGAGATTTGGGATTCGCCATGACTTTCCCCCGCGCCATCCTTGCTCGCGTTGCTGCCGCGTTGCTCCTTTTTCCGTGCGCGGCACCGGCGGCCACCATCGCTGCCAATCATCACACCACGAAGAGTTCTAAGAGCAAGTCACCCAAGATCTCCGAGTCGGCTTCGGCGCAGAAGAAGATGGCAAAGTCGCGGCACAGCAGCAAGACGGCTGCGAGCCGCAATCGTTCAACCCACACTGTAACCAGCGCCAGCTCGAAGCCGAAGCGACACAAATACTACGAGCGCTTCTCCGGTAACTCGTTCGCACTCGATCAGACTGACGGCGATATCACGGCGGGTGAAGATCCTGTGGTTCGCGCGGCAGCCATCGATGCCCTGGGCAACATGAACGGTACGATCGTCGCCATCGATCCTGATAGCGGACGCATTCTGGCGATGGTCAACCAGAAGTTGGCGCTATCAGCCGGCGCGACGCCCTGCTCGACGATCAAGGTCGCGGTGGCGCTGGCCGCGTTGAGCGAAAACATCATCACCAAGGACACGCTAGTCCCGCTCGGCAAGTACTACAAAGTGGATCTGACGACCGCGCTGGCGCACTCGAACAACGCTTATTTCGAAGCGGTGGGCCGCAAGCTGGGATTCGAGAAGGTCAGCTTCTACGACCGGCAATTCGGCCTCGGCGAGCTGGCAGGCTACAACATCCCTGGCGAGCATCTGGGCACATTCCCCAGCCAGGAGCTGGATGCGAAGCTCGGTGGTGTAGGCAAGATGTGCTCGTTTGGCGAAAGCATTTCGCTGACGCCGCTGCAACTTGGGGCGCTGATGGCTTCGATCGCGAATGGAGGAACGCTGTACTACCTGCAGCATCCCACTACGCCGGAAGAGGTCGCGAGTTTTACGCCCAAGGTAAAGCGCCGCCTGGATATCGGTCCGCTCATTCCTGAAATCTCCGAGGGCATGTCGGGAGCGGTGGAATACGGCACGGCACGGCTGTTGCGCACGAACTTCATCGAAGAGCCGGTGCTGGGCAAGACGGGAACCTGCTCGAAATCAGGCACTCGCTTTGGATGGTTTGGCTCTTACGCCGACACGCAGTACGGACGCATCGTGACCGTCGTCTTCCTGGAAGGCGGACGCCCGACCTTCGGTCCCAAAGCCGCCGAACTTGCCGGGCGCATGTATCGCAACCTCTACGATCACGATTACTTCGCCTACAAGCCGGCTCCGGCGACGGCGGAGAAGCGAACTGTCAAGCCGACTACAGCGCTAGGTGTGACGCAGTAGTTTCATTCACTGTTTATCAGTCGCTGAACCCCACAATTGAGCTTGAAGCGCTGGGGCCGCAGCCGGCTCCCGGCACGGAGCACCAGGTCGTTCGGGTCAACAGCGCCGCATGTTTCAGCTCTCCTGCAACATAAATTTAAAAAATCACACCTAGGTGACGTACGCGGGCTGGCACTTGGGTCTATAATCGCGCGCAACTTGTCAGAAACAGCGGCAAGTTTGGAGGATTATCGACCATGCAAAGTGAACTTGCACGGCGCTTGTCATGCCTGTTGTGCTCGACCATCGTTGCGGTCACATTTGTGATTACGACGGGCACATTGCTAAGTGCTCAGGTGCGCACCCCCAGCGGCTTGGGCATTTATCCACCTTCAAGCATCGAGCGGCCGGAAGACGTCGGCGTGCGGATGCACACCAACTACATCATCTATGCACCGGGAGGAGCTGTGGTTCCCGCTGCCAACCCCGGCGGAGAAACTCCGGCTTCGCTGGGATGCGTTTACGGGCTGGTATCGAATCCGATCTCCGGATGCCCGATCGCCACCTCGACTTCGCTTCCGACTGGTGGCAGCGGCGTCATCGTGATCGTCGACGCGTATGACTATCCGTCGGCGGCAGCGGACCTGTCGACGTTCTCCAGCGAATTCGGATTACCTCAGGCGAACTTCACGGTGCAGTACGCCAGCGGGCGTAAACCATCGAACGGCTGCCGCAGCGGATGGCAAGGCGAAGAGGCGCTCGACATCGAGTGGGCCCATGCCATGGCCCCGAATGCTTCGATCGTGCTGATGGAAGCTTCGTCGGCCAGCAATACAGCGCTGTATCAGGCGGTGACGGCGGCGAATTCGTACATCGCGTCGCATGGCGGCAAGGGCGAAATCTCGATGAGCTGGGGAGGGAGCGAAACCAGTGGCGAGAGCAGCTCTGACACCTACTTCAAGCAGTCGGGTGTGGTGTACTTCGCGTCTTCGGGCGACTCACCGGGCGTAATCTACCCCAGCGCTTCGCCTTACATCGTTTCTGCTGGCGGCACACAGGTGAATCGCAGCGGTGGCAACTACACCAACCAGACGGCATGGAGCGACGGCGGAGGCGGCGCCAGCAAGTATGAGGCGCGTCCTTCGTTCCAGAACGCCATCTCCGGCATTGTGGGAAGCAAGCGCGGTACGCCGGATCTGTCCTTCGACTCCAGTGGCGGATCGCCAGTCGCGGTGTACAACTCCAACTGCTACGGCGGATGGCTGCAGGTGTATGGCACCAGCGTAGCTTCGCCGGCGCTGGCGGGAATCATCAACGCAGCAGGGCAGTTCAAGACCAGCAGCAACGCCGAGAATACGCTGATCTACAGCAACCTGGGCAACAGCTCGTACTTCACCGATATCACTTCCGGAAGCTGCGGCACGCACAGCGCAACTACGGGATGGGATTTCTGCACCGGAGTCGGGGTGGACAAGGGCCTCGTCGGCAAATAAGTGGATTCAAACTATCAGCGGAAGAACTTCAACCTCCCGCCCGATCTTAGGCGATGGGGCGGGAGGGTTTGTCTATTTTTAAGCGACAAATGGCTCGACTTAGGAGAAGCTCCCGGAGTCGCCTCTGGCTCACGAAAGGCAAGTTAGAAAGTCACCCTTACCCCCAACTGAGCTGCGAATGGAATGCCCACCGTGGTTCCGGGGCCGAAGAAGTCTCCCAGAGCACCTGCCGGTTGCAAAAGTTGGTTGGGATTGGTGATGGGGACGTTGCACGCTG
>Ga0335083_10007072_pt1 | contig 13887 bp, 11 predicted proteins | sample Lox_Sample_42_FD_206716 | JGI IMG/M metagenome (GOLD analysis project Ga0335083, IMG submission 206716) | Soil microbial communities from Loxahatchee National Wildlife Refuge, Florida, United States - Lox_Sample_4.2 | ecosystem: Environmental > Terrestrial > Soil > Wetlands | place: USA...
GGTGTGTTTTGCTTGCGATCGAACTCTTCGTTCAAACGCTTGCGTACCACGGTCCAATCGCCCAGATTTTCGGTGATGGCCCACACCAGTTCCAGCCGTCCGCCGCTCAATTCCAGCATTCCGGCGCGCGCGGCGTTCAAAAATTGCTCCGCTTGCGCCCGAACCTCCTGGGGAAGCACCACCAGGAACTGTTCGCCACCGCTCGAGCCCAGCAGCATTTTTGACAGGCCCAGCTCGGCGATCAATGCGCGCGGCAAAACCTCGCTCAGCAGGCTCACCCAACGCAGACGGCCGACGAAAAGAGCTTCGGCAGGGTCGCCGGCCAGCAGAAACTCCTGGACTCCCAAGGTCTTGCCCTGTAATAGGATCTGAACCGACATTCGAAGTTAGCGCCGAAGCTCAAATGTAGCACGCCACAGGCCCGATTTCGCCCCTGGCGGGATCTACTCGTCCGAGGATCAACTCGTTTATTGACCAAGCAGCTTTTTCCAGCGCACCCAAGCTTCTTGACGCGCTTGGACGTTGGCTGCATGCGTCGCTTCGGTGCCACCCGGATCTTCGCCCGCCCGCATGAAGCCGTGGCCCGCGCCGGCATAGGTCACCGGCTCGTATTCCTTGCCGAGCTCCTTCATCGCGGTCTCGGTATCCGGAATGGTGGCATCGATGCGCGCGTCATTGCCGGCGTAGAAGCCATAGACCGGCGCTTTGATGCGTGCCATATCTTCCCTGGCTGGCGGAACTCCATAGAAGACGAACGCCGCGGCCAACTCCGGCCGGTTGGTTGCGAACCGGAAGCTCTCGCCACCGCCCCAGCAATATCCCGTGACAAACAGCTTGCCGCTCGATCCCGGCAGCTTGAGCCCGTAATTGGCAACCGCATTCAGATCGGCCGTCTTCTGGTCCGCGCTCAATTTGCCGATGGCGCGGCCCACTTCGCCGGATGCAAAGTCCGCCGTGCCTCCGCCATTCGGCGCCATGCCCGACAGCAGGTCCGGCGCGACTGCGATGAATCCGGCGGCCGCCACCTGATCGGCCAGGTCCTCAACCCAATCCGTCATGCCGAAGATCTCGTGAATAACCAGAACCACGGGAACCTTCGATCTTGTTTCCGGATATGAGACGAACGTTTTCACCGAACGGCCCTCGTGCGTCACGAGCAATCAGAATGAGGATTCGATTCATCCCACCTTTTTGTCAAATCAACATCAGTCCGGTGAAGACGAACCCCGCTCGTAGCCTAGTTTGTTACTCTGGTCGAGGGCGCTTGCGGCTCGCCGCGCCCGCTTTCAGATCCGTCCAAAAAATGAAAACGAGCCCTCCACCTCTACCGTTTCAGCCCTCTCAACCCTCCTGGAAGTCGCGCATCAGACAGTGGTCCACAAGCGACATGGAAGCCCAGGAACAGCGGGTGCTTCTGATCCTGACCCTGATTATCGGCGCTGTGGTTGGGCTGGTGATTGCCGGCTTCATCTACGTAACCGAGAATCTGGGGGCGCGCATGTACCCGGCGGGCGGCGCTCCCTGGCGCAGGCTCGTCATGCCCACGGCGGGCGCCCTGATGACCGGCTACCTGCTCTCGCGCTATTTCCCTAATGCGCGCGGTAGCGGAATTCCACAGACCAAAGCCGCTTTGTTCCTGCGCGACGGCTTCATCACCTTCCGCACCGTGCTGGGCAAGTTCTTCTGCTCTTCGGTTTCGCTGGCCACCGGCATCGCGCTCGGCCGCGAAGGACCCTCGGTTCACATCGGCGCCGGCCTGTCGTCGGTTCTGGGACGCCGCGTGGGACTCAGCCCCAAGCGCGTCCGCGATCTCATCCCCGTGGGCGCTTCCGCCGCTCTGGCCGCCGCATTCAATACTCCGGTCGCCGCGGTGCTATTCACGCTCGAAGAAGTCATGGGCGACCTGCACGCTCCCGTGCTCGGCTCCATTGTCCTCAGCTCGGCCACCGCCTGGATCGTGCTGCACTTGCTCTTGGGCGACGAACCGCTGTTTCACGTTCCCGCCTATCAGCTCGTGAGTCCCATCGAGTTCCTAACCTATGCCGTGCTGGGCGTCGTGGGTGGCTTGGTCTCGGTGTGCTTCGTAAAGCTTCTGCTATTCATCCGCAAGCGCTTCCTGGCCCTGCCCAAGGGGACTGAATGGATGCAGCCCGCCGCCGGTGGGTTGCTGGTGGGCGTCATGGGATGGTTCGTTCCGGAAGTCCTGGGCGTCGGCTACGGCCACGTCAGTGAGGCTTTGAACGGGCAAATGGCGCTCCAACTGATGGGGCTGTTGGTCGCTCTCAAGTTGGTCGCCACCGCAGCCTGTTACGGCACCGGAAATGCCGGCGGAATTTTCGGCCCCAGTCTTTTCATCGGCGCGATGATGGGCGGCGCTGTGGGAACCGTTGCGCATCAACTGCTGCCCGATTACACCGGCGGCGTCGGCGCCTACGCATTGGTCGGTATGGGCGCGGCCTTTGCGGGAATCGTGCGCGTCCCGCTGACCTCCGTGATCATGATCTTCGAAATGACGCGCGATTACTCCATCATCGTGCCGCTCATGATCTCCAATCTCATCAGCTACTATATTTCCACCCGGCTGCAACGGGAGCCGATTTATGACGCGTTGCAGCACCAGGACGGCTTGCATTTGCCCGGCGGTGCCCGGAGCCGGCCTGAGGTGTTGGTGGTCCGCGACGCAGTTACCGCGCCTCCGCACCTGTTTTCAAAAGACGATCTCTTCCAGAGCGCTTTGGCCAGATTGAATGCGGACCGGAATGCCTGGCCCGTAACGGATGGACAGCGGCTGCTGGGAATGGCTTCCCTATCCCAAGTTGAGGCGGAAGTAGAAGCCGGGCACGGCTTCGCGAGGCTGCAGGAAATCCCGGCGGCGTATATTCCAGACCAGTTGATCACCTCACATAATTTTCCTCACGTCCATATGGATCATCCCTTGGACGTGGCTCTCAAGCGCATGGCCGAGAGCAAGTCTAACGTGCTTCCGGTAGTGAGCCGTTCCGACGTTCGCGACCTGAAGGGCGTGGTCACGTTGAAAGACATTCTGGGGGCCTACGGCATCGGGGCTGAACGAGGCCAACCCGCTGGGCCCACGCCAGAGCAAGCCGGCCCGCCGCGCCGTCTTTTACCCAGCGTCATCGCGGTGGCCCTGGCGTTGCTGATATTGATCGGATTCCTGAATTATTACTACCGCTCGGCGCGCGGCACCCGAGCCGAGAGTTACTATAAGACCGCAATGGCTCTGGCGCAGCAGGATCGCGATCCAGAAGCTGTGGAGCAGCTCCGCAACGCGCTGTCCGTATCACCAGGCAACGCCCGTTACCGCTTGGCGCTGGGTCTAGAGCTGGTGAAGATGAGCCGCGGCGCCGAGGGCTCCGTGTACTTACGCGAAGTGCTCCGCAACGACCCCACCAATCCCGAGGCTAATCTCGGCCTGGCTCGAATCGCGGCCGCCGACAACCGCACGCCCAACGCCATCACCTATTACCACCGCGCGATTGACGCCACTTGGCCCCAAGGCCAGGAACAACAGCGGACTCAAGCGCGTTTCGAATTGGCCGCCTATTTGGCCAAACAAGGAATGAAGACGCAGGCCATCGCGGAATTGCTGGCAACTCTGGAGCAGACTCACGACAATGCCACCAAGAAGCGGATCGCTCGCTTGCTGCTTCAATACGGCTCTCTGCGCCAGGCGGCCGACCTGTTTCGCGAGATCGCGCAATCCAGCCCGGCGGATGCCGAAGCCTGGTCTGGCCTGGGAACGGCGGAGTTGGCCCTGGATGACTACGTGGCGGCGCGCAACGCCTTCCGCAGCGCACTGCGCGTGGACCCCTCCGATGATGCCTCGCACAAGCAGTTGGACATCAGTGAACGCGTGCTGGCGCTCGATCCGGACGCGCGCGGCATTCGCGCCTCGGAGCGGTATCACCGCAGCCAGACGCTCTTGCAGGGGGCTCTCCAGACGATCGATCAATGCGCGGGAGGCGGCACGGATACCCAACTGGCGGACCGCGCCCGCAAGGCGCTGGCCGCGCATCCCAGGCCGGCGCAATTGGACGATGCGACCGAGGAGAATCTGACGATGGCGACGGATTTGTGGAAGGAGCGCCGCCAGGCCTGCCCAACATATACGCCGCCCGATGAAGCCCTGGAGCGTGTGCTGGCGCGCCTGGCGAGCGGCTGACCCTCCTTTCTCTTCAAATGTCCGTGGAGGCCAGGATATTAGTCACTCAGCAGCAGATTATATGATCATTGGTGCTTGACAAGATCGCAGTCCTATGACAATATAATTTCCGTAGGGTTTCAGAGAGGTCGGTCCGGAAGCGGCTTTAAAGCCAATAACGCACGCGACACTCTCGCCCATCCAACGAATTGAAGACCAAGGAGACCTTTATGTTGAACACTCTGTTTGCTACCGATGTTCGACAGACGTTGGATCAGTTCCGCCGTTCTGTCGACCAAATGTTCGAGAACTTCTACTCCTATCCGGCGCAACCCAATGTGTCCAGCACCCCCGCGGAGCGCACCTGGACTTTCAGCCCCGTGCTGGAGTCGGGCTGGACGGAGAATTTCCTGAACCTTCGGGCGATCCTTCCAGCAGTGAATGAAAGCGATGTTCGCGTCAGCGTGCAGAACAACCAGTTGGTGCTCGAAGGCGAGCGCAAGGCCCCGGAGTGGTTTGAAAAGAACGCCTACACTCAGCTGGCGTATGGCAAGTTCCACACGGCGGTGACGCTACCGGCCGGGCTAGACGTTGAACATGTGAACTGCCGGCTCCACAGCGGTGTTCTCGATATTCAAATCCCCATCGCAGAAGCCAGCAAGCCGCGGCAGATCCAGATCCAGACTGGAGAATCCCGCAAAGCCATCGGCGCGTAAGCAAGGCATGGGACGCCAAGGATCATCCCCTTTGCGTCCCTGATCCCCGACGTCTTCAGTGAAGCGACTCAGAAACAAATGACCTGGGAGTACCTGGTTCGAGAGTTCAGTGTGGAGGACAGCGGCAAGATCCTGCTGCTTGAGGAGTTCCTAAACGAAGTGGGAAAGGATGGCTGGGAACTGGTGAGCGTGGCTACAACGCCCACCTCAAACTTCACGCATCTGGTCTACTTCAAGCGGGCCAACAGCGTGGCCGCGCCCGCCCCGCCGTTCTAAGCGAACAGCGCCGCGCCGCGGGAAGAGAAAACCCTCGCGGCGCGCGGCGTTGTTCGCGTTTACTGAGGAAACCGCCAGCTAATTCGCCTGTGTGATGTGCGCGCGGCGATTCTTCTGCCAGCAATCTTCGTCGTGCTCGGTGCACACTGGCTTATCTTTGCCGTAGCTGATCACGGTCAACTGCTCGCCCGGCACGCCCATGCTAGCCAGAAAATCCTTGGCCTGCTTGGCGCGCGCGTCTCCGAGCGCTATGTTGTATTCTTCCGATCCGCGCTCGTCGCAATAACCTTCCACCTTCAGCTTGAAGTCCGGATACTGGCGGATGATGTCGCCCAATGTCTGTGCGTCGGTCTTAAGCGCACTTTGCGCATCCGGCCGGATGGTGTGCTTGTCATAATCGAAGTAGGCATCCTGAATACGATTCAACAGGTCTTGGATGCGGGCCCGAGTGGCTGCGTCCGGCATGCGGGACGGATTGTTCGAGGCACTCTGGTAAGGACTCGACGAGGAAGCCCTCGAGCCAGACGTGTTCGAACGGGTTTGTGGCGTCGTGGTCGCTACCGGCGCCGGGGTTTGCGGCGGCTTGGCAGCCACATTTTTCTTGCACGCCACAAAGGGAATGCATAGGGCAGTCAGGGCCGCGCAGGCCAGAAATCTTGATGTCATTCAGAAACCTCCAATGGGTAACGCACTTACAGAATAGCGGGGGCCGATTTCGAGAAGAATCCCGTCGGTACTGTATTTCCGGGATCGGGAATTCGCCTTATGCACCCTTATACAGGACTGGGCTTATACACCCGTTTTACATTCCTATACAGGAAGGACGCGATACCGGGGAGCTAGGAAGGGATCTATCTTAAGAATGGGACATCTGTCCGGACGGCGAAGTGTCTTGAGACGCGTCGGGCGGGTTCATAAAGAGGAATGATGCGCCAGCGGCCCGGACTGATTCTCGTGCTGGGATTTGGCGGCTTGCTGCTTCTCATGGCGGCCGCCGAGATCGCATCCCTCCTTTTGCTTAACACTCTGCGCCAGAATGACGCCCAACTGCAGGCCCGCTTCCTGGCTCGAAACCGCACGCTGGAACAGATCCGGTCGAATATCTACCTTTCTGGAACCTATGTAAGAGATTCCCTGCTGGCCCCGGAGGCAACCGGCGCCCGCGCCCAACTCGCCGCCCTGGACACGCTGCGCAAAGATATTGGTACGGCGCTCGAAAGCTATTCCCAATCGCTCGAGCCGGATGAGATCGCGCCCTTCCAGGCACTACGCTCCGAGATAGAGGCTTATTGGAAGGTTCTGGATCGCACCTTCGCCTGGACCACCGAGGAGCGCAACAAAAATCGAGATGCATTCTTCTACCAGGAGCTGGTTCCGCGGCGCACCTCCATGCTTCAGATCGCCGATCGCATCGAGGCGCTGAACGAGGACGCGCTCAAGCGCGGAGATGACAAACTAGGGGCGGTTTTCGCGCGCCTGCAGCTCGGGTTGATGGCCATGATCGCCCTGACGCTGCTCGGCGGAGCCGGCTTGGCGGGCCTCACTATTTTTCATATCCTGCGGCTGGAGGGCGAAGTGCAGCGCCGCTTGGAAGAAAGCGTGCACGCACAAGCCAGCCTCCAGGAGCTTTCCGCCAAGCTGGTCCGCGCCCAGGAGGAGGAGCGCCGTAACCTTTCGCGTGAGCTCCACGACGAAGTGGGCCAATCTTTTTCGGCGGTGCTGATGGAAGCCGAGAACCTGCTCGACCTGGACCCGCCGGCGCAAGTTCGCCAGCACCTGGAGGCCATCCGCGGCGTGGCCGAAAAAGGCATGAACGAAATCCGCAACATGGCGCTGCTGCTGCGGCCATCCATGCTGGACGACTTCGGCCTGGTGCCCGCGCTCGATTGGCAGGCGCGCGAGACCGCCAAGCGCACCGGCATGCGCGTACAGGTGTCCAGCGAAGTAGCCGACGAATTGCCCGAGGAACACAAAACCTGCATCTACCGCGTCGTCCAGGAAGCTCTAAACAACTGCGCCCGCCATGCCCAGGCCAGCGCGGTGCAAGTTGCGGTTCGCAGCGAATCCAACCACATTATGCTTAGCGTCCAGGACGACGGCAGCGGCTTCGATACCGTGCGCGTCCGCGGAATGGGCCTGCTCGGCATGGAGGAGCGTGTCCGGCACTTAGGCGGCACCTTCGGAATCGATTCCAGCCCGGGACGCGGAACACTGCTCCAGGTCAACCTGCCCCTCACGGCCTTGAACGGAAACGGAAAAAATGGAAAACGTTCGCATACTGCTGGCTGACGACCACAACATCCTGCGCGACGGCATGCGCCTGCTGCTCGAACGCCAGCCGGGCTTCGACGTGGTGGGCGAGGCCGGCGATGGCCGCGAAATCGTCGAGCTGGCTCGCGAACATCACCCCGACGTGATCGTGATGGACATCGCCATGCCCAACATGAACGGCATCGAAGCCACCCGGCGCATCGTCGAAAAAAATCCGGAAACCGGCGTGGTGATCCTCAGCATGCACTACGACGAAAGCTACGTGCTGCGGTCGCTCAAGGCCGGTGCCCGCGCCTACCTGCTCAAGGACGCTCTCAAGGCCGAACTGATTGCCGCCATCCGCGCGGTAGCCGAAGGCCGCTCCTTCTTCAGCCCCAAGGTCAGCCGCATTCTCCAGGAAGATTACGTCGAAGCCCTGGGCCGCAAGGATGCCGACGACAGCTACGAGCTGCTGACGGACCGCGAACGCGAGATTCTCCAACTGGTGGCCGAAGGTAAGACCAACAAGGAAATCGCCACCATCCTCAACGTCAGCCTCTACACCGTGGACACGCATCGCACGCACATCCTGCAAAAGCTCAACCTGCACAGCGTGCCCGAGCTCATCCTGTACGCGGTCCGCAAGGGAATCATTTCGTAATCCGCTTCGCGCCCCATCAAGGCCGCGCCTGCCGCGAGATCAATCCGCTACGATGGACTGCATGCGGACACTGTGGATAGCTCTGCTTCTTGCGACCGCCGCGCTGGCTTCCGACAAGGACGACATCCTCAAGCAGATGGATGCGCGTGCCGCACACTACGGGGATGTTTCCAAGCAAATCTGGAATTTCGCCGAACTCGGCTACAAGGAAAACCAGAGCGCCGCGCTGCTCAAAAGTGAACTCAAGCAAGCCGGCTTCACCTTGACCGAGAACGTCGCCGGAATCCCGACCGCATTCACCGCCACCTGGGGACAAGGCAAGCCCGTGATCGCGATCCTGGGCGAGTACGACGCCTTGCCCGGCCTTTCGCAGCAGGACACCGACGCCGACCGCAAGCCGCTCATCAACGGCGCACCCGGCCATGGCTGTGGCCACAATTTGCTCGGCACCGCATCGCTGTTCGCCGCCGTCACCGTCAAGGATTGGCTGGCGGCGAAGAAGATTCCTGGCACTATCCGCTTCTACGGAACTCCCGCCGAAGAAGGCGGAGGCGGCAAGATCTACATGGCGCGCGCCGGAGTCTTCCGCGATGTCGACGTGGTGCTCACCTGGCATCCGGGCGACTCCAACGTGGCCTCCAAGGAAAGCTCGCTGGCCATCACCGAAGCCAAGTTCCGCTTCTACGGCAAGCCGGCCCACGCGGCCGCCGCGCCCGACCTCGGCCGTTCCGCGCTCGACGCCCTCATGATCACCGCCAACGCCATCGAGTTCCTGCGCGAGCACGTGCCCGAATCCACCCGCATCCACTACATCGTCAGCAACGGCGGCGCGGCGCCGAACATCGTGCCGGATTTTGCCGAGCTGTTCCTCTACGCGCGCAATCCCAGCATGCCGGTGCTGGACGGCATCTGGGATCGCATCGTCGACTGCGCCCGCGCCGGAGCGCTGGCCACCGGCACCCGCATGGAGATGGAGCTGATCGACAGCGACTACAACACGCTGCCCAACGACGCGCTGTCCGCGCTCGTGGATAGCAATCTGCGCATGGTCGGCGGCGTCACCTACACCAAAGAGGAAGAGGAATTCGCCGAGAAGATACGCAAGACCCTCCCGCTCGATCACGCACTGCCCCTAGGCAGTCAGGAAAAGATCCAGCCGCCGCGCGACGGCTATTTCTCGGCCTCCACCGACGCCGGCGACGTGAGCTGGATGCTGCCCACTTCCCAACTGAACACCGCCACCTTCGTTCCCGGCATCCCCGCGCATAGCTGGCAAGCCACCGCCTGCGCCGGTTCGAGCATCGGACGCAAAGGCATGGTGGTAGCGGCCAAGACCCTGGCCCTGAGCGCCATGGACCTGTTCACCGATCCCGAGCAAGTGAAGGCCGCCCGCGCCAGCTTCGAGCAACGCCGCGCCGGCCACGAATACAAATCCCGCGTTCCCGCCGATCAAAAGCCGCCGCTGAATTATCGCGATAAGGAATAGAGATACGATGCCGCGGACAACCAAGAGAGAGACGCCATCAGCGCAGCCAGTGCGATCCGCACCAAAGCAAAGCAAGGAATATCGTCAACTCATGAAGCGCCTTAAGCATGTTCGCCCCGCCCGCACCTTTACGCGTGACGAGATGAACGAACGCTGATAGCTGCGCTGAGCGATTTATTCGTACCGCAGCGCCTCGGTCGGATTCAATTGCGACGCGCGATTCGCCGGCAACATTCCGAACACCACCCCCACCGTCAATGACACCGCGAACGCCACCGCGATCGACCAGGGCGAAATCGGGACCCGCAGATCATAGTCGAAAAGGTTCTGCGAAAAGATGCTCGCGCCCAGCGGAATCGCAATCCCCAGCAGGATTCCAATCAGCCCGCCTCCCAGGCTGATCACCACCGACTCGGTCAGAAATTGCTCCAGCACCGCCCGGCGCGACGCCCCCACCGCCATCCTTAACCCGATCTCGCGCGTGCGCTCGGTCACCGTCACCAGCATGATGTTCATGATCCCGATCCCGGAAATGATCAGCGCAATGGCCGACACCATGATCAGCACAATGGTCAACACCATCGCGATCCGCTGCGCCGCTTCGAGCAGACCCGCCAGATTCTGCACGTCATAGCGCGCCCCGGCCCGGTGCCGGCTCTCGATGATCTGCTTGATCGACGCCGTCAGCGCGGGCACATCGAAAGCGCGCCGCGCCTGAACGTACATCGGATCGATGCGCTCCACGCGTGTGAATAACTTGATCACCGGCAGCGGCATCAGCACCGTCTCGTCGGTGATTTCCGACATGCCGAAAGTGCTGGTCTTTTCTTTGAAAACTCCGATTACAATGAACTGCAAACCATACAGCTTGAGTTTCTGCCCCACCGCCGCCTGCGGCCCGCCATACAACCGCACCGCCAGTTTTTGGGTCAGCAGCACGACATGTTGCCGCTGCCGCACGTCGCTCTCATCCAGAAATCGGCCGGCCAGCAGTTCCATATTCCGTACCGGTGCGTATTGCTCGTCGGACCCGATCACCGAGACATCCTGTTCTTTGCCGTTGATCAGCAGGCGGCCGTAGTTGGTCATCACCCCGGTGGCAGCCACGATGCGGCTCCCCAATTGGTTCCGCACTGCTTCCACATCGGCCAGCTTGATGAAATCCGCATCCACCTGCGTCGAGTTGTTGGTTCCGGCCGAGTATTGCGCGTAGATCAGGTTCGAGCCGACCCCGCGAATCTGGTCCAGGATGTAGTCGCGGCTGGTGATGGAGATGGTGACCACCAGAATCACCGAGGCGTTGCCGATTACCAATCCCAGCGCCGTCAGAAAAGTGCGGAATTTATTGGCTTGCAGGGCTTGCAAGCTGAACCGGAGCGCTTCGCCAAAGTACATTTCGGTTGGAATGCATGCCCCCTGGGCATGTGCTGATTTCAGTATCGCTCAGGCTGCCGGCCCAGCACCTGATGCTACGCCCCAGAGACCTGATTGAGCAGCTTCTCGGCCTGCTCGCGCGGTGGATCGTCCGGCGTAAGATCGCTCTGGAGATAGTGATGCAGCAGTTCCTTGGCCTTTTCCAGGTTTCGTTTTTGCTCGATGTAAACCCGCGCGCGCGCGAAACTTACCACCGGGTTGTTGGGCGCCAGGCGCTCGGCATGATCGAAAGCCGCTTCGCTCTCCTGGATGCGTCCGCGCTTGGCCAGATATCTCGCCAAGTCGATCGCCCGGCCCACCTGGCGCGGAGCCAGTTCCATGGCCCGGCGCAATTGCTGCTCCGCCGTCTCGAACTGCTTGCGCTTGTCCGCCAATTGCGCTTCCGCGAAATGTCCTTCCGCCTCGTTGTGCGCCGCGATGCGCTTGGCTACCTGCTCGGCTTTGTCATACCCGCCGCCGAGGAATCCCGGCGCCTGCAAATAGTAATCGAATAAGTCGTTCAGCGCTTCGCCATTGTCCGGATCGAGCGCCACTGCCTTCTCAAAATATTGCCGCGCCTTGGAGGCATACATGGGAGCCGTCAGCGGGCTCGCGGTTTCAGCCCGGCGCCCGAACGCACGGCCCAGCCAATGTGCGTATTCCGAATTTTGGGGCTCCTGCGCCAGGGCTTTTTCGAACGCGTCGCTGGCCTTACGAAACTCACCCAGCATGAAGAAATCCCGGCCTTCCAGACAATAAACCTGCCCGTTGGGCCCCGGAACTGCCTTCAGCAATGCCAGCGATTCCCGATAGTTCGTTTTTTGATAAAGCTCTTGGGCCCGCTCCAGGCTGGACTGCCCAAACAACCCAGCGGCCCCCAGGACAATTAAAATCAAACCCCGCATCGATCCGTCCCCGAACCTTTTCGCTTTACGTTATTGTAACCTAGTCCCTTGTGGTCTACGCTGTACCTTTTGGATGCTTCTGTTGCCGGTTCGGGTACAAGCAGATAGCTAGCCCACAGAGGCGCGGGTGCACCTCATCGCGTCGGAGTAAGCTCGCCCGCGCCTTCGTTGTGGGCGATTTAGTTAGAAGTCTTGTGTGCCCCTCTTGCGTGGCAAGTTGCGGCCACGCGTAGTATGCTGAGAATTGAAGACCCAAAACCCCTGGGGAGGATTTTTGCCATGCTAGCCAAGTCGCGCTGGTTACTTTCGTTAGGATTTTTCAGCTTGCTCTATTTCACGAGCCCCGCCTGGGCGCAAATCACGGCCGTGGAAGGCCAAGTGACTGGCGCCGACGGCAAACCCGTCCAAAACGCCCAGATTCTCATCACACGCGAGGACATGAAGGGCACCTACAAAGGCGCCAAGACCGACAAGAAGGGCCACTACATTTACAACGGGCTTCCCAAGGGAAAATACACCATCAGCGTGCTGGTGGACGGCCAGGAGAGAGCGAAACAGGAACACATCCCGACCGCTTTGGGCGATCCGACTCCGGTCAACTTCGATCTGAAGGCGGGGGGCGCTGAAGCGGCTGCTGCCGCTGCCGAGACCGCCGACCGCAGCATGAGCAAGGAAGAGCGAGAAGCCCAGGAAAAACGCAGCAAGGCCAACGCCGAGGCCATAGCCAAGAACAAAGCCCTGAACGATTCCTTCAACGCCGGCAAAGAAGCGCTCGCCGCCAAGAATTGGGACGCCGCCATCGATGCCTTCCAAAAGGGTACCCAGATCGATCCTAACCAGCACGTTATCTGGGCCAACCTGGCGGACGCCTACATCGGTCAGGCTTCTACCAAGACTGGAGCGGACCAGCAGGCCGCTCTGGACAAAGGCCTGGACGCTTACCAAAAAGCCATCGCCCTCAAAGCCGACGACCCGGCTTATCACAACAACTACGCCCTCGCGCTGGCTCGCGCCAAGAAATTCGACGACGCGCAGGCGGAGCTGAATAAAGCCGCGGCGCTCGATCCGCCCAACGCCGGAAAATATTATTACAATCTGGGCGCGCTGCTGGTAAACAGCGGCCAGACGGCGGCCTCCGAGGCAGCCTTCAAGAAAGCTATCGAGGCCAACCCCGATTACGCCGATGCACAATTCCAATACGCGACCGCACTTTCCGCAAGACTGACCACCGGCGCGGACGGCAAAGTTACGGCTCCTCCGGGATTGCAGGAAGCCCTCGAGAAGTACCTCGCGCTGGCGCCAACCGGCCAGTACGCCGATGCCGCCAAGGGGATGCTTCAAATGATCGGCGCCAAGATCCAGACCAATTACAGCAATCCGAACGCCAAGCCGCCGGCCAAGAAGAAGTAATCTGGGCGCGCGCCTCGTCAGCGGACCGGCGTCCGTGGGTCCAGCGTATGCGCTTCGTCGATCGACCTTTGGGCGTCTTCTGCTTTGCCCTCGGCATTGAGTTGCCTGGCTCGCATCAGCAACGCTCGCGCCAACTCCTGTTTCGGTAACGGATCGCCGGGAGCAGCTTGCAGCACCGCTCGATAATCCTCAATAGCGTCCTCCAGCCTGCCACCCTTCAGCAGCGCATTGGCGCGATTCAACCGAGCGCCGGAATACCCAGGACGCAATTCGAGCGCGCGCTGATATTGCTCCAGCGCCTCGGCCGACCGTCCCGTTCCCGCCAGCGCCAGCCCCAGCATGTTGTGCGCATCGGCTCGATCCGGCCGCACCCGCACCGCCGTTCGCAGCGCCGCCTCCGCGCTTGCCGCATTCAGCCGCGACAGCATCACTACTCCCAGATTGAAATTGGCCTCGAAATCCAGCGGATCGCGCTCCAGACGATGCCGCATCACCGCCTCCTCCAATTCGCGACGCCGGTCTCCAGCGCCGCGCGGCAACAGCTCCAGCCACAGGTGCGCCATCTCGTCGGTGGACTGGTCGCCTGCGCTCACGCGCTTTGCAGGCTG
>Ga0335083_10007074_pt1 | contig 13885 bp, 15 predicted proteins | sample Lox_Sample_42_FD_206716 | JGI IMG/M metagenome (GOLD analysis project Ga0335083, IMG submission 206716) | Soil microbial communities from Loxahatchee National Wildlife Refuge, Florida, United States - Lox_Sample_4.2 | ecosystem: Environmental > Terrestrial > Soil > Wetlands | place: USA...
CGATCGCCTCGCGCACGCGCTCCATCCAGCCGCGATCGTCGGCGAACATGCGAAAGGTCTCGAGAATCTCGCGCTGCTCACCCGACTGCATGTCCTCCGCCTCGAGCAGGCGGTCGACGTCGTCGCGGACGGCGCCCAACGCCTCGTCGAAGCGCGCGCGCTCGGCGGAGACATCCTCGGCGACCACGCGCTGAATAACGATGCGCGGCTCGTGCAGCACGGCGCGGCCGATGGCGATGCCGGGGGTCAGCTGCACGCCGTCGATCTTGAGCGGCAAAAGACCCAGCCCGTCGACCTGCTCGACCTCGTTGGGGCTGACGATGTGTCGCGCCGCCACCATCTCGGCCAGCACCATGGCGATGGTCTGCAGCGTCTCGATCTCTTCCTCGTCGTAGACGCGCTGGGTACGGTTCTGCACGACCAGCACGCCCAGCACGCGGCCCGCGCGCACGATCGGCACACCCGCAAGCGAATGATAGATCTCCTCACCCGTCTCGGGCCGGTAGGCGAATTGCGGATGGCTCTGAGCGTCGTCGAGCGCCAGCGGCCGACCGTGGGCGGCGATGTCGCCGACCAGGCCCTCGCCGACCCTGAGGCGGGTGCGATGCACCGCATCGGGATTGAGGCCTTGCGTGGCGAACAGCTCCAGCACCTCGCCCGCGCGCAGGAGATAGATCGAGCACACTTCGGCGATCATCTCGTTGGCGACCAGGCGCACGACCTCGGCCAGCGTCTCCTCAGGGGAGCCGCCACGCGCCATCGTGTCCCGGAGCCGCTTGAGGAGCATTCGCGGTCCGGCCAGGGGAGTCCCTCTCTCCATGGTCAGACCGCTAGATGCTTGAGTCGGATGACGACGAAGCTACGGTCGATGATGCAGGCGCAAACGCGCCACGCCGCGCCCGGAAATCGGGCGTTTTGGCGGGCCATAAGGATGCGCGCGGCGTGCATGAGCCGCTTATAGCAAGTCCCGCGCCGAAAAGCCTACCGGCTTATTCGTGCGCGCATGAGGGAACCTTATACGGCTCGAAGCCTATGCCCTTTCTGAACCACGCGGGCTCTCGCGCCTCAGAAGGCGCTGCCGCCCGCCAGCGCGTATGGATGCGCTTAAGCATCCAGTTCGTAAGCCGTGTGTAAGGCTCGGACCGCGAGCTCGGTGTATTCGGCCGCCACCAGCACGCTGATCTTGATCTCGGAGGTCGAGATCACCTGGATGTTTATGCCCTTGCCCGCGAGGGTCTCGAACATCTTCAACGCCACTCCCGCGTGGCTGCGCATGCCGACGCCGATCACCGAGATCTTGGCGACGTTCGTGTCGGACTTCACCTCGGAGAACTTGAGGTCGGCCTTGGCCTGCTCCAGCCGCTGCACGGCGCGCGCGAGGTCGGCGCGGGGCACGGTGAAGGTGATGTCCGTCGAGCTGCCGTCGAGCGAGACGTTCTGCACGATCATGTCGACGTTGATGTTGGCTTCCGCCAGCGGCCCGAAGATCGCCGCTGCCACGCCCGGCCGATCGGCCACGCGGGTCACGGTGATCTTGGCCTCGTCCCGGGCCGCAGCGATGCCGCTCACGACCGATTTCTCAAGTCCCTGCGCCATGATCTCGTCCTCATCCACAACAAGCGTGCCCGGCAGGTCGCTGCCCAAGGCTGCGTCGAACGACGACAGCACCTGCACGCGCACATGATGGTTCATCGCGAGCTCGACGGACCGCGTCTGCAGCACCTTCGAGCCCTGCGAGGCCATCTCGAGCATTTCCTCGTAGGTCACGCGATCGATCTTGCGCGCCTTCTCGTCGATTCTCGGATCGGTCGTGTAGACGCCGTCGACGTCCGTGTAGATGTCGCAGCGGTCGGCCTTGAGCGCGGCCGCCAGCGCCACCGCCGAGGTGTCGGAGCCGCCGCGGCCGAGCGTCGTGATGCGGCCCTCGGGCGACACGCCCTGGAAGCCCGGCACGATCGGCACCTCGCCGGCAGCCATCGACTTCGACATGTCGGTCGTGTCGATCTCGAGAATGCGAGCCTTGGCATGGGCGGAGTCGGTCTTGATCGGCATCTGCCACGATACCCAGGAACGCGACTTCACGCCCTCCTGCTGGAGCGCCATGGCCAGCAGGCCGATGGTCACCTGCTCGCCCGTCGCCACCACCACGTCGTACTCGCGGGGATCATGCAGCGGCGAGATCTCGTTCACCCACTTCACGAGCTGGTTGGTGGCGCCGGACATGGCGGAGACGACGACCGCGACCTCGTTGCCGCGCTCGGTCTCGGCCTTCACCTTGCGGGCGACATTCTTGATGCGATCGGTGTCGCCAACCGAAGTGCCGCCGAATTTCAGAACGATGCGCGCCATGGACCTTCTCGAAAGCGGGGTATAGACACCGGGGGCACCATGAGGGTCAAGGGTCAGGTATGGCCGAAACTGCGCATAGCACCGTCGATCCGGCCGAGGTCGAGCGCTTCTCGCGGATCGCGGAGGAATGGTGGGACCCCGCCGGCAAGTTCGCGCCCCTTCACCGACTGAACCCCGTTCGCGTGGGCTATATCCGCGACCGGGCCGCCGACCATTGGCGGCGCGACGCCCTGGGCGGGACGCCGCTCCAGGACCTGTCGCTGCTCGATATCGGCTGCGGCGGCGGCCTTCTCTGCGAGCCCATGGCACGGCTCGGCGCCCGGGTGACCGGGATCGACGCCTCCGACCGCAACATCGCCGTCGCCGGCCACCATGCGGCCGGTCAGGAACTCGAGATCGAGTATCGAGCCGCCGCGGCCGAAGCGCTGGTCGAAGCCGGGCAGCGGTTCGACATCGTGCTGGCGCTTGAGGTCGTCGAGCATGTCGCCGACGTCGACCTCTTCCTGCGCTCCTGCGGACGGCTCGTGAATCCGGGCGGCCTGATCTTCGTCTCGACGCTGAACCGCACGCTCAAGGCGTGGGCGCTCGCGATCGCCGGCGCCGAGTATGTGCTGCGCTGGCTGCCGCGCGGCACGCACGATTGGCGGAAATTCCTGAAGCCCTCGGAAGTCGTGCGCGGCCTCGGCGGCGGAGGGATCACGGCCCAGGAGATCGTGGGCGTGGTGTACAGTCCCCTCAGCCGCGACTGGTCGCTCAGCAAGGGCGACCTCGACGTGAACTACATGCTGTACGGAACAAAAGCCCCTTAAGAAGCTCCGCCGTGCTCTCACCGTTCGTCAAAGCGGCCTTCTGGATGGCTGGCTGGCTCGGCTGCCTGCTCGTCATGGCCGTCGCCGGCCGCGAGGCGACGCGCGAGCTGAATGTCTTCCAGGTCATGATGCTGCGCTCGGTGATCGGACTGGTCATGCTCTCGCCGCTGATCCATCGCGCCGGCGGGCTTCGTGCCATGCGCACGCCGCATCCCTGGCGGCACCTCCTGCGCAACGTCGCGCACTATGGCGCTCAGTTCAGCTGGCTGATGGCGCTCACCCTCATCCCGATCGCCCAGGTGATCTCGCTCGAATTCACCATGCCGATCTGGACGGCGCTGATGGCCGCGACCTTCCTCGGCGAAAGGGTGGGCCTCTGGAAGAGCCTGGCCGTGGCGCTCGGCCTCATAGGCGTGCTGATCATCGTGCGGCCTTTCGCCGGGACGGTGAGCGCAGGCCAGCTCATCGCGGTGGGCGCGGCGCTGGGCTTTGCGATCTCGGTGATCATGGTGAAGATGATGACGCGCGACGACAGCCCCACCGTCATCATCTTCTGGATGATGGCCATCCAGTCCGTGATAGGCTTCGTCCCTGCGCTCTATGTCTGGCAGTGGCCGACGCCGCACGCCTGGATGTGGGTGATGGTGATCGCCTTCGTCGGCACCTACTCGCACTACTGCATGACACGCGCGCTCATGCACGCCGATGCCACGACCGTAGTGCCGATGGATTTCCTCCGCGTGCCGCTTGCCGCCGTGCTCGGCTGGCTGGTCTATGCCGAACGCGTCGATCTCTTCACGGCGCTCGGCGCCGCGCTGATCCTGTTCGGCAATCTCCTGAACCTGAAAGAGGCGAAGCAGCGCGCATGAACGCGCTTAGTTCCCGCGCGGGATCCAGGGCAAGCGACCGAACTCGATGCCTTCCTCGGCGAGCGCCTCGGCTTCCTCGTCGGTCGTTTCGCCGTAGATGCCGCGCTTGTCGCTCTCGCCGTAGTGGATCTTGCGCGCTTCCTCGGCGAACTTTTCGCCGACATGCTCGCAGTTCTTCTCGACTTCGGCCCGTACCTTGAGCAGCGCTTCGCGGAGTTCCGTAGGCATGTGCCTGGCAAGCGCCGCCATCTTCTGCTCGGCTTGCTGTTGCTCGGGCGTCGGAGTCGCCGGCACGGGCGCCGGGACTTGCGTTGCGACCTCGGCCTTCTTGTTGCCCTTGGTGCCCAGCCGTGGCGCCATCAGCGCGCGCGTCACCTTGGCGTCGCCGCACAGGGCGCAGCCGATCAGGGACTTCTTCTCCTGGCGTTCGTAGGTCTTGCTGTCCTTGAACCAGCTCTCGAACTCGTGGCCCTTGGAGCAGCGCAGTCGGTATAGGATCATGAAATACTGAGAAAATCCGGCTGTTTGGCACTCCCGGAAAGGGAGTGCCAGAATGATGGGGTGTGATCGTGACCGATGCAAGAGGGGCCGCACCTTCTCCTTGGATCGTGCAATGGGCCGGCTTGGTGCCTTCGGGTGCGACTGTTCTCGACCTCGCGACGGGCGCCGGCCGCAACGCCCTTTTCTTCGCGGGCCGCGGTCACAAGGTGACGGCCGTCGACATTGATCTCAGCCGCTTGCCCGACACGGCCAATATCGAGCGGGTTCAGGCCGACCTCGAGAATGGCAGCCCCTGGCCGCTTACCGGCCGACGGTTCGGTGCGGCCGTCGTCACCAAGTACCTGCATCGTCCGCTGATGCCCGACCTGCTCGCGTCCATCGAGCCGGGCGGCGTGCTGCTCTACGAGACGTTCATGGAAGGCAATGAGCGCTTCGGCCGGCCAAGCCGGCCAGAGTATCTCTTGAAGGACGGCGAGCTGTTGGAACTCGTGCGCGGCGCGTTCTCGGTGACGGCCTACGAAGCACGCCTCGTCAGCGATCCGACGATGGCCATGGTCCAGCGGATCGCGGCGAGAAAACTCTAGCGCGCTATTCGGCCGCTTTCGCGACAGCGGCCTTGTGCAGGACAGGCGCTGCGTACTGCCGGTCGTGCTGCAGCGAGGGCACCATCTTGCGGGCCTCGGCGACCTTGGCGAGGTCGATGTCGGCGAGCACCACGCCCGCCTTCTCAGCCCCGGCATCGGCCAGCACCTCGCCCCACGGCGCTATGGCAACCGAATGGCCATAGGTCTTGCGGTTGGAGCCCTTGTGCGTGCCGACCTGGGCCGGCGCGAAGACGAAACAGCCGGTCTCGATCGCGCGGGCGCGCATCAGAGTGTGCCAGTGCGCCTTGCCCGTCGGCACGGTGAACGACGAAGGAATCGACAGCATCGTGGCGCCGGCATGCGCCAGCTCGCGGTAGAGATAGGGAAAGCGCAGATCGTAGCAGATGGTCATGCCCAGCACGCCCCATGGCGTTTCGGCCAGAACCGCCTTCTCGCCTGGCTTGAAGGTCGAGGACTCGCGATAGCTTTCGCCGCCTTCGAGCTGGACATCGAACATGTGGATCTTGTCGTAGCTCGCGACGATGCCGCCGCCGGCGTCGATCAGATACGAGCGATTGCGGATCTGCTCCTCGCCCGGCACCCGCACATGGATCGAGCCGAGCAGGAACCAGGCGCCGGTCTCGCGCGCGGCGGCGCGGCAGGCGGCCAGCATGCCGTGCGTTTCCTCCGTCTGCGCCTTCGCCAAGGTCTCGGTGCGGTTGGCGCCGATCAGCCCGGTGTTCTCGGGCGTCATGATGAAGTCGGCGCCCTGATCGCGGGCGAGACGCGTCTGCTCGCGCACGAAAGCCACGTTCTCGGCCATGTCGTTGCTGACGTTGGTCTGGATGAGGCCGGCCTTGAAGCTGGTCATCGGATCAGCCCGGCTGAGCGAGCAGCGGATCGAGCTTGCCCGCGCTGTCCAGCGCATGCAGCTCGTCGGAACCGCCGATATGCTGGCCGTTAATGAATATCTGCGGCACCGTCGTGCGGTTGGAGCGCGTGCGCATCTCGCTGCGCTTGGCGACATCCTCCATAACGTCCATCTCCTCGTAGGCGGCACCCTTCTTTTCAAGCAGGGCCTTGGCGCGGGCGCAGTAGCCGCACCACGGCGAGGTGTAGATCTCGATCTTGGCCATGGGAAACTCCTTGTCCCGACTATAGCGCCGGCCGAATGACCCGCGCCAGCGTCAGGACATCGACATGGGCGGCGCCAGCCCGAAGTAAAGCCCCGGTGCAGGCCTCGACGGTGGCGCCAGTGGTAAGCACGTCGTCGACCAGAAGCACGGCCTTATCGCGCACCTCGACCGCCCAGCGCGGATGGATCTCGAAAGCGTGGCGGACATTGCCGCGACGCTCCCTCGCCTTCAGTCCGGCCTGCGAGCCGGTCCAGCGGCGACGCAGCAGCAGGTCGGGCGCCAGCCGTCCCGGGGTGGCCTTGGCCGCCGCACGAGCGAGCAGCAGGGCCTGATTGTATCGACGGGTCAGCAGACGCCGCCAATGCAGCGGCACCGGCGCGATCAGGTCGGCCTCGGCCAGCAGCTCGGCGCCGGCCCGCGCCATCCACACTCCGCAGGTGCGGCCAAGATCGGTGCGGTCGCCATGCTTGAACGGCAGCACCAGGCGGCGGCTCCGCGCATCGTAGGCCAGAGCCGCCCGCGCCCGGCGAAAGCGAGGCCGGCGCGACAGGCAGGCGACGCAGAACGCCTCCGGCCCGAGGTCGGCAGTGAAGGGCGTGCCGCAGCAGGCGCAGTGCGGCTCGGCGATGAAGGTGTAGTCGGGCCAACAGGCGGCGCAGAGCGTGCCCGGCGTGCCGACAATCTCGCCGCAGCCGACGCAGAGCGGCGGCAGCACGGCGTCGAGCAGCCACTTTCCTGACGCACTGCAAATAGCCCCCAGCCGCATTCCGCGCATTTGGCGCGCGAATTGCGCCGGCAAGAGGGCGAGAGTCGCCTTCATGGACAGGTCTGGAGGCCTCGCTTAGCCTTTGCGTCAAACAAGACTTGGGGGGAACGGGGTCGTGAATCTGCTGAACATCTTCTCGTCGGAAGACTTCATGCCTCACGGCCACTGCTTCCTGTGGCGCCCCGACCTGATGTCGCTGCACATCATCTCGGACGCCATCATCGCCATCTCGTACTACACGATCCCATTCGCGCTGATCTACTTCGTGATCAAGCGGCCCGACGTGATGTTCCGGCCGATCGCCCTCCTCTTCGGCATCTTCATCCTGGCGTGCGGCACGACGCATGTGCTGGGCATCGTCGTGCTCTGGCATCCGATCTACTGGGTCGATGGCGGAGTGAAGGCGATCACCGCCATCGCCTCCATCGCAACAGGCGTCATCGTCTGGCGCATCATGCCCCAGGCCCTTGCCGTGCCGAGCACGGCCGAGCTGCAGTCGGTCGTCGTCAATCTCGGCCATGAAGTGACGAGCCGGCGGCGCGCCGAGGAAGAGGTCCGTTCGCTCAACGCCGTGCTCGAGGAGCGGGTGCAGGACAGGACGCGCGAGCTCGAGAAATCCAATGCCGAGCTGAAGACGGCGATCGAGGCGAAGGAAGTCCTGCTGCGCGAGGTCCATCACCGCGTGAAGAACAACCTGCAGGTGGTCACCGCCCTTCTGGCGATGCAGAGCGACACGGCCTCGGCCGAGCTGAAGCCCTATTTCCAGGACAGCGCGTCGCGCATCGAGGCAATGGGCCGGGTGCACAACCAGCTTCACCGCGCCCCCGATGTCGCCGCCCTCGATCTCGGCGACTATCTGAAGGTACTGGCCGAGGACCTGGCCCGCATCTACGGACGCAAGGACATCGTCGCGGCCTTCTCTCTGCCGGCCGACATCGTGTGGATCGACTTCGACGTCGCCAATCCGCTGGTCCTCCTGCTGAGCGAGGCCTTGAGCAACGTCTTCAAGCACGCCTTCCCCAACGGCCGGAGCGGCACCGTTCGGATCTCGCTCGAGGCCACCTCGTCCGGGCCCGAGGTGACGATCGCGGACGACGGCATCGGCGTCGCGGCCGCACCGCCGCCGGAACGGGGCTCGATGGGCATGAACCTGATCCGCATGCTGGCGCAGCAGATCGGCGCCACGATCGATTTCACCTACGAGAACGGCACTACGTTCCGCGTACGCCTGCCGCGGTCCATCGTTCTCGACCGGACATGAGCCGATCCGTCCTCATCGTCGAAGACGAGGCCATCATCGCCTGGCATCTGCAAGCCATGGCGTCACGGCTGGGCTATGTCGTCTGTGCGACCGTCGCGACCGAGGATGCGGCGGTGGCCGCAGCGGCCGAACATCGCCCTGACATCGTGCTGATGGACGTGCGCCTGGCGGCTTCCGGCGACGGCGTGCGCGCCGCCGAACGCATCCGCCGGGAGGGCCGCCCGCCGATCGTATTCTGCACCGCCCACGCAGACGATCAGGCTTTCCGGGCGCGTACCGCATCGATGGAGCACTCGGCCGTGCTGGGGAAGCCGGTGCGCGAAGACCTGCTCAAGGAAGCCATCGACCGCCTGCTCGGCGCGCCGATCGCGGGCTGAACGCCCCCTATCCGTCGTCGGCCTTTCACCCTACATAAGAAGCGTGAGCCCGCCCGATCCATTGCTGGTCTTCGATCGGTCCACGCTGCGCCAGCGACGCGCGCGGGCGGCGCGAACATGGAACGAATTCTCCTTCCTGAAGCGCGAGATCGCGGCCCGGCTCGCTGAACGGCTCGGCGACGTGCGGCGGCGCTTTTCGCTCGGCCTCGATCTCGGCTGCCATGGCGACGAAGTCGCGGCGGCGCTGGCCGGGACCGGCAACGTCGACCGGCTGGTCCGCAGCGACTTGAGCCCGGCTTTCGCGCGCCGCGCGCGGGGGCCCGCGATCGTGGCCGATGAGGAGGCGCTTCCTTTCGCGCCCCGGAGCTTCGACCTCGTGTTGAGCGCCATGAACCTGCATTGGGTCAACGATCTGCCGGGCACGCTGATCCAGATCGCGCGCATCCTCAGGCCCGACGGCCTCTTCCTCGGAGCCCTGCTGGGCGGCGGTACCCTGTGGCAGCTCCGTCAGGCGCTGGCCGCAGCGGAAAGCGAGATCGAAGGCGGGTTGAGCCCGCGAGTCTCGCCTTTCGCCGATTTGCGCGATGCGGCGGGCCTGCTGCAGCGCGCAGGCTTCGCGCTGCCGGTCGCCGACAGCGAGACCATCGACGTCGAGTACGGCGACGCGCTTGCTTTGATGCGCGAACTCGGCGCCATGGGCGAAGGCAATCTGGTCGCCGAACGCCGCCGCGCTTTCAGCCGGCGCGCCACTCTCCTGCGGGCGGCGGAAATCTATTCGGAACGCTTCGCGGGCCCCGCGGGCCGCATCGTCGCAAGCTTCGAGGTGTTGTTCCTGCACGGCTGGTCGCCACACGCTTCGCAGCCCAAGCCGCTGAAGCCCGGGACAGCGAGCCGCCGCCTCGCCGACGCGCTCGGCACGCAGGAGATCAGCGCCGGCGACAAGGCGGGACGGAGCTGACGCGTGCCGGCCGGTAAAGTCTCCTTCGCCGAGCTGATGACCCAGAGCTTCGGCTTCACGTTCAACCATTTCAGGCTTTTCTTTCACGTCGTCACAGTGCCCTGGGTGCTGTCGCTGCTGATCCGCGTCGGCGGCGCGGTGCTGATGGACGAGACGCCGCTGTCGGGCCTGATCGAGAAGGCGCTCGATGTGTTGCCGACGATCATGTTCATGGTCGCCTGGATGCGCATCGTGCTGCTGGGGCCGAACGCTCCGGGCACCGTGCCGACGCTCGGCTGGTCGGCGCGCGAAACGGCCTTCCTCGGCCACTTCCTGCGCATCGGCGGCATCACCTTCCTGCTGGTCGCAGCCTTCGTGCTGGTCGTGGGCGACTTCCATCCCTCGCCGTTCGGCGGTCTGCCGGCCGATCCCGAGACGGCCCGGCGCGAAGCGATGGCGGCGCCACTCGGCACGGGCTTCGCCGTCTCGGCCCTGCTGGCCTTGCGCGTGAGCTTCGGCCTTGCCGGCACCGCGGTCGACGTGTCCTTCTCGCCGCGCCTTTCCTGGGCCTACAGCCGCGGCAGCACCTGGACGATCATCGGCGTCCTGTTCTTGATCTTCCTCGGTTCGGGAATCGCCACGCTGCTGGCCATGACGTTCGCGCAGGGCCTGGTGCTCGGACTGTTCGGCGCTGCCACCGCCGCCGACATCGTGAGCTGGACCGTCGGGATCTTCCTGTCCTATCTCGGCGCGGCGCTGGCGGCGACCGCGCAGGCCTCCATCTTCCGCCGTCTCACCGGCTGGCGCGACGGCACGCCGCTGCCGCCTCCCTAAAGAAGGTCGCGCAGCAGCCCGACCAGCGGCACATCGGCCGGCGGCATCGGGTAGCGCGCGAGTTCCCTGGGCGCGACCCACTTCAGGACCTGGCCTTCGCGCGGCTGCGGCGTGCCCGCCCATTTGCGGCAGGCGAAGACCGGCATCAGCAGATGGAACTTCTCGTAGCCGTGGCTGGCGAAGGCGATGGGCGCGAGGCAACTCGTCGCCGTCTCGATGCCGAGCTCCTCGGCCAGCTCGCGCACCAGCGCCTGCTCGGGCGTCTCGCCCGCATCGACCTTGCCGCCGGGAAACTCCCATAACCCCGCCATAGACTTGCCCGGCGGACGTTGCGCGATCAGCACGCGGCCGTCCACGTCGACCAGCGCCACCGCCGCCACCAGCACGAGCGGCCGGTCGCCGAGCGGCGGCGGGCCGCCCGGGCATTCGTCCTCGAAAGCCCTCGCGCTCACGAGCGCTTTCTCAAGAGCGGTAGCTGCCGTTGATGTCGATGTAGCCGTGCGTCAGGTCGCAGGTCCATACGGTCGAGCGGCCACGGCCAATGCCGAGGTCGATGTCGATCACGATGTCGGTGCCCTTGATATGCTTGGCGACCGGCGCCTCGTCGTAGTTCGGCACGACCTGGCCGCCGTCGGTGATCTTCACGCCACCGATCGAGATCTTGAGCTTGTCACGATCGGCGCGCTCGCCCGACTTGCCGACGGCCATGACGATGCGGCCCCAGTTGGCGTCCTCGCCCGCGATCGCCGTCTTGACCAGCGGGGAATTGGCGACGGCGAGCCCGATCTTGCGCGCGGCGCCGTTCGACGAGGCGCCCCCCACGTTGATGGTGACGAACTTGGTCGCACCTTCGCCGTCGCGTGCCAGGAGTTGCGCCAGCTCGATCAAGAGCTCGTCGAGCGCGCGCTTGAAATCGACGAGCACGGGATCGTCGGACTCCTCGATCGGCGCATGGCGCGCCGAGCCGGTGGCGGCGAGCAGCAGCGTGTCGCTCGTCGACGTGTCGCCGTCGACGGTGACGCAGTTCAGCGACTTGTCGGCCGCGTCGGCCAGCAGCTTCTGCAGCACTGGCCCCGGAACCTTGGCATCGGTGAAGACGAAGCCCAGCATGGTCGCCATGTCGGGCGCGATCATGCCCGAGCCCTTGAGGAAACCGTTCAAGGTCACCGTGCGCTCGCCGATCTTGGCCTGGCGCGTCGCAAGCTTGGGAAAGGTGTCCGTGGTCATGATCGCGGCGGACGCCGCGGCCCAACTGTCCTCGCGCGCGGCCTTGATCATGGCCGGCACGGCGGCCGCGATCTTCTCCCAGTCGAGCGGCTGGCCGATCACGCCGGTCGAGGCCATGAAGACCTCGTTGCGCGGACAGCCCAGCGCCTGCGCCACCGCGCGCGTGCTTTCCTCGACTGCCTTGTCACCCAGCTTGCCGGTGAAGGCATTGGCGTTGCCGGCATTGACGATGATCGCCCGCGCCTTGCCGCGCGGCAGGTTCTTCTTGCACCAGTCGACCGGCGCCGATGACGTCTTGGACCGTGTCAGTACGCCCGCGATGGTCGCGCCTGACGGCAGGAGGGCCAGCATGACATCGTCGCGTCCCTGATAGCGCACGCCCGACGCCGCGGCGGCGAGCTTGACGCCCGCGATTCGTGGCAAGGTGGGCGTCGATTTGGGCGCGAGCGGCGATACTGGATGTTTATCGGCCATGTAACTCCCCTCCGGCCGGCGGCGGTCACCGCACGGCCGATTGCCTCACCCTACACCAGAAATACCGCAAAACGTGAGTTCTACTTGGGGAGCTTGCCGAGATCGGGCTTGTCGGCACCGGGCTTCGCAGGCGCGGCCGCGGGCGCCTCGATCTTGCTGCCGTCCATGTTGAACTTCTCGATCTTGGCGTTGGCGCGCAGCTGGTCGATCATCGAGGTCACGACCTCGCGGGACAGATCCTCTCGGATCTGGGCGGCAAGCTCATCATAGGCCGGCGGTGGGGCCTGCCGGCGATCCTCAAGCAGGATCACGTGATAGCCGAACTGCGTCTTGACCGGCTTGGCACTGAGCTCGCCCTTCTTGAGGGCGAAGGCGGCGTTGGCGAATTCGGGCACCATGTCGGTCTTCTTGAACCAACCGAGATCACCGCCCTCCGCGCCCGACGCCTTGTCGGTCGATTTCTCCTTGGCGACCTTCTCGAAAGAGGCCCCCGGCTTCTTGAGCTCGTCGATCAGCGCCTTGGCCTCATCCTCGGTCGACACGAGGATGTGGCGCGCATGCACTTCCTCTTCCGACGGCATCGACTTCAGCCGTTCCTCGTAGCGCTGCTTCATCTTTTCCGGCGTGACGCGGCGGGCGATCTCCTTCTGGATCCAAAAATCCTGGATTACCTGCTCCTCGACGAAGGCCATGCGCTTCTTGAAGGCGGGATCGTCCGTGACATGGTTCTTGCGCCCTTCCTGGACCAGCAGCTTGCTGTCGACGATACGGTCGAGCAGGGCTGGAAAGACCGCCTTGAGCGGCATGCTGCGGTATTGTGGCGGCAGCGCCTGCTGGGCGATCTCGATCTCCGAAAGCCGCAGCTGCTGGCCGTTGATCGTAGCCACCACCGGGTCCTTGAGGGCGGGTGCCGGAGCTTGTTGCGATGCCGGCGCCTTGGACGGCGTGCCGGGCTTCGGTCCGGGGACCTGCCCCTGACCCAGGCCGGGCGGCAGGGCGGGCGGCGGACCGGACTGCTGGGCGGCGGCGATACCGGAGAAGGCCACGACCGCACCTCCCATCAGGGCGAGGCGCGAGAGGCGCGAGCGAAGGCTCATGAATGACTCCGGAAAGAACGATAAATGACAGCCGCGACCCTCGTTTACACAGGGCCGCTTGTGCCAAGCAAGCGCGACGGAGTGTCTATTCATCGGCGATTGCGGCACTTTTTCGGGCGTGCGGCGTTGAAGGCCCGCCCGCACGCGGGCAGTTGCGTTGACACTCTTGGGACCGCTCTCTATCTGTGAAGGGCACGGCGGGCCGCGGGCCCGCCTAAGTCTTTAGAATATCGAGGTTTTCATGCTGGGAGCGCTTGCCCGAAACCTGTTCGGGACGGCCAACGACCGCATCGTAAAAGGCTTCGACAAGCCGGTGGCCCGCATCAATGCGCTCGAGCCGGAATTCGCCAAGCTCTCCGACGCCGAACTGACCGCCAAGACCGCCGAGTTCCGCGACCGCCTCGCCCAGGGCGAGACCCTGGACGACCTGCTGGTCGAGGCCTTCGCCACGGTGCGCGAGGCGGCCAAGCGCACGCTCGGCCAGCGGCCGTTCGACGTGCAGCTGAAGGGCGGCATGGTGCTGCACTCCGGCAAGATCTCCGAGATGAAGACCGGCGAAGGCAAGACGCTGGTCGCGACGCTGCCGGTCTATCTCAACGCCCTCGAAGGCAAGGGCGTGCATGTCGTGACGGTGAACGACTACCTCGCCCGCCGCGACTCGGAG
>Ga0335083_10007075_pt1 | contig 13884 bp, 14 predicted proteins | sample Lox_Sample_42_FD_206716 | JGI IMG/M metagenome (GOLD analysis project Ga0335083, IMG submission 206716) | Soil microbial communities from Loxahatchee National Wildlife Refuge, Florida, United States - Lox_Sample_4.2 | ecosystem: Environmental > Terrestrial > Soil > Wetlands | place: USA...
AAGCTCGGGCGACCAATCCGCGATGCTGATCGGCCCGGAAGCACCGTGATCCCGTCCGGCCGCGGCGCCATCGCCGCCTGGCTGATCCTGATCGCGGGCTGCGGATACTGGCTGACGCAGCGTCTGGTCCTCACCACCGACATGAGCGCCTTCCTGCCGCCGGCGGCCACCGAGGCGCAGGAAATCCTGATCGGGCAGCTGCGTAGCGGCGTCGCATCCCGGCTGCTGCTGATCGGTCTGGACGGGGCCGGCGAGGCGGATCTGGCGCGGGCCAGCAGCGGCATGACGGACCGGCTCGCGCGCAGCGGCCAGTTCGAAACCGTTTCCAACGGCGACGCCTCGCGCGCCGCGCGCGACCTGGAGCGCCTGGCCGCACTGCGCTATGCGCTGAGCCCCGGCGTGGTGCCGGAAGCCTTCACGGCGGAAGGTCTGCGTACCGCGCTGCAGGAATCGCTTGCGCTGCTGGCCTCTCCTGTCGGCGCGCAGTTCAGGGCGACGCTGCCGCAGGACCCTACCGGCGAACTGCGACGGCTGGCGCGGCTGTTCGCCAGGCCTGGCGGACCCTCGACACGACATGGCGTCTGGTTTTCCGCCGACGGAAAACGCGCCCTGCTCATCGCGGAAACGCGCGCTCCCGGTTTCGATCTGGACGCGCAGGTCAAGGCAATCGCGCTCATCCGGCGGGCCTACGCCGAAGTAGCGCCCGCGGGTGCGCAGCTTCGCCTTGCCGGTCCCGGCCTCGTGGCAGTGACCGCGCGCGCCACGGTCGAAAGCGACGCAAAGCGGTCTTCGGCGATTGCGACCATCGGCATCCTGCTGCTGCTGCTGTTCGTCTACCGCTCGCCTTTTCCCGTGATTTTCTCCGCGCTGCCGGCAGCAAGCGGCCTGCTGGCCGGCATGACCGGGGTAAGCCTGTGGTTCGGGCAAGTGCACGGCATCACGGCGGGTTTCGCCGCCATCCTGATCGGCGAAGCCGTCGACTATCCCACCTACCTCTACGCGCAGGCGGGGCGCACGGAGCCGCTTGCCGCCACCCTCGGCAGGATCGGCGCGACGCTGCGCCTCGCGGTTTTGACCACCGCCTGCGGCGCGCTGTCGATGCTGTTCTCCAGCTTCAACGGACTCGCCCAGCTCGGCTTCCTCACCATCGTCGGCGTGATCGTCGCGGGCTTGGTGACGCGCTGGGTGCTGCCGGCGCTTACGCCGGCCGGGATCCTGCAACGCAAAATGCCGCTGCCTCGATTCGAACTGCCGCCGCCCGGCAGGCTGAGGGCGCGCGCCGCATGGCCGGCGGTTGTCGTCGTCGCCTGCATCGCCGCGCTGACGATCGCGCGCAACGACCGCCTCTGGGACGACGACCTGGCGAACCTCACGCCGCAGCCGGCGGGCATGCGCGCGCTGGACCGGGAGCTGCGCTCGCAACTCGGCGCGCCGGATCCGCGCCACCTGGTCATCGTCACCGCCGCCGATCGGGAAAGCGTGCTGCGGCGGAGCGAACGCGTCGCGCGCACGCTTGACGCCGAAGTCGCCTCGGGCGACATCGCCGGCTACGAGCTGGCCGCGCATATCCTGCCGAGCGCCAGGACGCAGGAAAAACGCCGCGCGGCATTGCCCGATGCCGCAACGCTTACTGCGAACCTTGAGAAGGCCATGGCCGGCCTGCCGTTCCGGCCCGGCGTATTTGCGCCATTTCTTGCCGATGTGGAACGTGCGCGCAGCCAGCCGCCGCTGACTCCAGAGAACCTGCGCGGCAGCGCCATCGGTGCCAGAGTCGCTTCCCTGCTGTTCGCGGACGCCCATGGCTGGGTCGCGCTGGCGCCGATCTCGGGCGTGCGCGATGCCGGCGCGCTGGCCGCCGCCTTGGGCGCGAGCGGCGAGCCGGGCGTGCTGCTGCTCGACCTGAAGCGCGAAGCCGATTCCCTGGTCGCCGGCTATCGCGCCGAAGCGCTCAGGCTGTTCGGCATCGGCCTGGCCTGCATCGCGGCGCTGGTGTTTGCCGGACTGCGCAGCCTGCCCGCCACCGCCCGGGTGCTCGCGCCGGTGCTGGCTGCGGCACTGCTGGACGTGGCGACGCTTTCCGTTGCCGGCGTGCAGCTGACTCTGTTCCACCTGGTGGCGCTGCTGCTGGTGGTCGGCGTCGGCACCAACTACGCATTGTTCTTCAACCAGCCGCAACCAGGCCGCGGCGCGCGCGCGCTCATGCTACTTTCTCTTGCGGTGGCAAGCTTGGCGACGCTGATATCGGCGCTGGCTCTATCGGGCAGCGGGACACCGGTACTGAGGGCAATCGGCATGACAGTCGCGATCGGCACGGTATATGCATTGACGCTCTCGGCGCTGCTGGCGCCGCGCGCCTACCGCGGGTTGATCGATTGAAACCTCTGTTCGCGACCGCGTTCACCTTGTCCAGCGCGCTGGGCCGCGGCGCAGCGCCTGCCATGGAGGCCTTGCGCCAGGAACGCAGCGGATTGCGCCGCAACGATTTTCTCGACTGCAAGCTGGATACCTGGATCGGGCGCGTCGAAGGATTGCCGGATTCTCCGTCCGCCTGTCGCGCGCACCAGATCGCGCAAGCAGGTCTCGAGGCCGACGGTTTCAGCGCCGCAGTCGCGCGCGCGCGCGACGCGCTCGGCGCAGGCCGCATCGGCGTCTTCATCGGCACCAGCAGCTCGGGCATGCTGCAGGGCGAACTCGGCTACCGGAATCGCCAGCCCGGCACCGGCGCACTTCCAGCCGGACTGAGCTACCGCGACAGCTTCAACATGTTCTCGCCCGCGGAATTCGTGCGTGCAGGGCTGAACCTGGAGGGCCCGGCCAGCGTCATATCCACCGCCTGCTCTTCCGGCGCCAAGGTGTTTGCGGCCGCTCACCGTGCGATCGAGGTGGGCCTGTGCGACGCGGCGGTGGTGGGCGGCGTGGAAACGCTCTGCTTCACTACCCTGCACGGATTTGCTTCGCTGGAGCTGCTTTCGCGTGAGCCCTGCCGGCCCTGCGATGCCGCGCGCGACGGCATTTCCCTCGGCGAGGGCGCGGCCTTCGCACTCCTGGAGAGGCGCGATAGCGCCGGCGAAGGCCTGGCGCTGCTGGGCTACGGCGAAAGCGCCGACGCCCATCACATGTCCACCCCGCATCCGCAGGGCCTGGGCGCGGTGCTGGCGATGCACGCGGCGATGGAGCGCGCCGGCATCAGCGCGGGCGACATCGACTACGTCAACCTGCACGGCACCGGGACGCGCAACAACGACGCGGCCGAGGATGCCGCCATCCTCTCGGTCTTCGGCGACCGGGTCGCCTGCAGCGGCACCAAGGGCTGGACCGGCCACACGCTGGGCGCTGCCGGCGCGATCGAGGCCGTGCTGACGCTGCTTTGCCTGCGCCACGGCCATGCCCCCGGCACGCTAAACACGCGCCAGCTCGACGCCGACATCAAGTCGAATGTCCTGCTGAAGGGCCGCGATGCGCCGCTCCGGCATGCGATGTCGAATTCCTTCGGCTTCGGCGGCAGCAATTGCTCGCTGGTATTCGGGAGGGCCCGATGAAACCGGTGTGGCTGGCGAGTGCGGGCGTGCTCGGCCCCGGCCTGCCGGACTGGGGCGCGGCGCGCGAGCTGCTCCTCGGCGGCAGGAGGCCAGCCAACGGGCCGGATCCGGAGCCGGTGCCCGCACTGCTCCCCACGAACGAACGGCGACGCGCCTCCGCACCGGCGCGCTGGGCGCTGACGGTCGGCAGCGAGGCGCTTGCGGCCGCCGGCATCGACGCCGGCGACGTGGCTCTCGTGTTCTCAACCTGCGGCGGCGACGGCATGATCACGCACCAGATCTGCGAGGCGCTCGCTGCGCAGCCGCCGCAGATGTCGCCGACCCGCTTCCACAATTCCGTGCACAACGCGCCCGCGGGCTACTGGAGCATCTTCGCGCGATCGCGCGCGCCATCCACCACCCTATGCGGCTACGAGTGCTCGTTCGCCGCCGGGTTGCTGGAGGCGGCGGCCCAGGTCGTCGCCGAGCAGCGTCCCGTGATGCTGGTCGCCTACGATCTTCCCTACCCGGAACCGATGCGCGCGCTCTGGCCCGTCCTGCGGCCGTTCGCCGCGGCGCTGCTGCTGGCCCCCGCGCCCGCCGGCAATATCGCCGCGCGACTTGCCATCGAACTCGTTGCCGGCGCAGTCGAGCGCACGTGGCCCGAGACGCTGCCGCTGGACCTGGCGAACAATCCGGCCGCGCAAGCGCTCCGCCTGCTCGCCCCGGCGGCGCGCGGCGGCGCCGGCAGCGCCAGGCTCCAGTATTTCGGCGCGTCCCATCTCGCGATCCAGGTCGGCGCATGACGACCCCGGGTATCGCCGCACTGGTGCCGCAGCAGGGAGCGATGTGCCTGCTGGACGAAATCGTCAGTTTCGACGAAGGCGGAATCGTGTGCCGGACCGCCAGCCATCGTTCGATCGCCAATCCATTGCGCTGCGACGGCCGGTTGCCGGCCTGCGCCGGCATCGAATACGGCGCCCAGGCGATGGCGGCGCACGGCGCCCTGCGCGCCTCGCCTGTCCCGCAGGTCCAGGCGGGGCTGCTGGCGGGCGCGCGCGCGCTGCGCCTGAATGCGCGCTTCCTGGACGACGAGCCGGGACCGCTGACCGTGCGCGCCGAGCGCCTCGTCGCGGAAGGCGACCGGCTGCTCTACGCCTTCGCGGTGGAAAGCGCAGGCCGCGAGCTGGTCGGCGGGCGCATCGCGGTCGTCCTCAGGCCTGGCGGCGCCCGGTGAAGCGAGCGCTGGTCAGCGGCGGCAGCGGCGGCATCGGTGCGGCGATCTGCCGCGAACTCTCCGCGTGTGGCTGGGAGGTGATCGTCCACGCGAACGCGAACTTCGCGCGCGCTGCGGCACTGGCCGAGGAACTGAACGCCGCCGGTGGGCGGGCGCTGGCGGCCCAGTTCGACATCGCCGACGGCCCAAAAACCCTCGGCGCGCTGGCGACCCTGCTCGAAGCGGGCCCGATCCAGGGCATCGTCCACAACGCGGGCATCCACGACGACGCGCCGATGGCGGGCATGAGCGCGCGCCAATGGCACTCGGTGATCGGCGTCTCCCTGGACGGCTTTTTCAACGTCACCCAGCCCCTGCTGCTGCCGATGCTGCGCACGCGCTGGGGGCGGATCGTGGCCCTGTCGTCGGTCTCCGGCATCGTCGGCAACCGCGGCCAGGCGAACTATGCAGCGGCGAAAGCGGGACTGCATGGCGCCGTGCATTCGCTCGCCCTGGAAATCGCATCCCGCGGCGTCACCGTGAACTGCGTTGCGCCCGGGATCATCGATACGCCGATGACCGCCGGCCTGTTCGACGCCGCGCGCCTCGCGCAGCTGGTGCCGCTGCAGCGCGCCGGCACGCCGCAGGAGGTCGCCGGGCTGGTGAGCTTCCTGATGTCCGAGAAGGCGGGCTACGTGACCGGTCAGGTCGTCTCCATCAACGGCGGCATGGCATGAGCGGGCCGACGCCGGCGTTTGCGGTCGTCATTCCCGCCTACAACGAAAACACCTCGATCCACGACGTCGCGCAGAGGGCGCTTGCGCAGCTGCCGCTGGTGATCGTCGTGGATGACGGCTCGACCGACGCCACCGCCGCAGCGCTTGCAGGCCTGCCCGTGATCCTGCTACGCAACGAATCCAACCGGGGCAAGGCTGCGAGCCTGCGCCGCGGCGCGGATGAGGCAGTGCGCAGGGGTGCCGATGCCGTGGTCACGCTGGACGGCGACGGCCAGCATTGCCCGGAGGACATCCCGCTGCTGCTGACGGCGTACCGCGACGCGCCGCAGTGCATTGTCATCGGCACGCGCCTGCACGCCCGCAAGCAGATCCCGCCGGCGCGTTACTACGCGAATCGTTTCGCCAATTTCTGGATCAGCTGGGCGGCCGGCCAGGCGATCGCCGATACCCAGTCGGGGTTCCGCGTCTACCCCGCTGCGCTTTTCGCCAGGGCCGTCGTGCAGACCGGCAGAGCGGCTTCGTTCGTGTTCGAGAGCGAAATCCTGATCGAAGCCGCTCGCTCGGGAGTGCGCATCGCCTGCGTGCCGATCAACCCGGTCTACGGGACGCACGCCCGGCCGAGCCATTTCCGGCCGGTCGTGGACATCGCGCGCATCGTGCGCATGGTGGCCTGGCGCCTGCTCGCGCGCGGCCTGTACCTGCGGGGCCTGGTGCGCAGCCTGCGCACGCCGGGTTAACATACTTCTCATATATCAGGCATCGCGAGGGGGAACGGCGTGACCAAAGCGGCTGCGGCGCCGACGGCGACCGAACGGAAGAAGCGCACCATCCAGGAAATCCGCGACTCCAAGAAAAGCGGAGAAAAAATGGTGTACATGTCGGTGCCGGACTACACCGCGGCGAAATGGGCCGAAACCGCCGGCATCGACGTGGCGGTGGTCGGCGACAGCCTGGCGATGATCGCGCACGGCCACCCGAACACGATCCCCGCCACCATGGACATGATGGCGATGCACGCCGCCGCCATTCGCCGCGGCGCGCCGAATACCTTCGTGCTTGGCTGCATGCCCTACCAGAGCTATCACACCGTGGAACGCGCACTTACCAACGCGACCCGCTTCATGCAGGAAGCGGGCTGCGACGCGGTCAAGCCGCAGGGCGGCAAGTCGCAGGCGCACATCCTCAAGGCGCTGGTCGACGCCGGCATCCCCACCGCCTCGCACATCGGGCTGACGCCGCACACCATCGCCATGTTCGGCGGCTTCCGCATCCAGGGGCGGACGGCCGAGGCCGCGATGAAAATCCTCGAGGACGCGCTGGCGATCCAGGACGCCGGCTGCTTCATGCTCGAATTCGAGGCGGTGCCTGCCAGGATCGCGGCGGTCATTTCCCGGCAGCTGGAAATCCCGACCATCGGCATCGGTGCGGGCGTCGGCACGGACGGGCAGATCCTCCTCTGCCACGACCTGCTCGGCGTATTCACCGACTTCAAGCCCAAGTTCACCAAGCGCTTCGCCAATCTCAGCGAAGTGGCGGTGAACGGCATCAGGGCCTATATCGCGGAAGTGAAGAGCGGCAGCTTCCCGGACGACGACCACAGCTACGGCGTGGACGCGAAGGAATTCGACAAATTCCTCGGCCTGGTCGAGAAGCGCAAGCAGCACTGATGCCGCGCAGGCGCGCAGCGAAGAAACCTGCCGGCGGCGCGGCCGCGGCAAGCCTCACCGACCGCGCCTACAGCGACCTGGAGGAAATGATCGTCACGCTCAGGCTGCCGCCGGGCAGCGCAGTGTCGGAAAGCGCGCTGTCCCAGCGCCTGGGCATAGGCCGCACGCCGATACGCGAGGCCCTGCAGCGCCTCGCGCGCGAGCGCCTGGTGACGATCCTGCCGCGGCGCGGCATCATCGTTTCCGAAATCAACATCAAGAGCCAGCTGCAGCTGCTGGAGCTGCGGCGCGAAGTCGAACGCCTGGTGGCGAGAAGCGCAGCGCGGCGCGCGACCAGCGAGGAACGCGCGCGCTTCCTCGACATCGCCCGCAGTTTCGAGAAGAGCGCGAAAAACGGCGATGAAGTGACCTTCATGCGCGTCGACCGCGAGTTCAACGAGCTGACGGTGGTGGTCGCGCGCAACGCGTTCGCCGCCGGCGCCATGAGCCTGGTGCATTCCCTGTCGCGGCGCTTCTGGTACATCCACTACCAGCAGGCGGCCGATATGCCGCACGCGGCGAAGCTGCACGCCGACGCCGCGCGCGCCATCGCCCGCGCCGACGAGAAAGCGGCCGCGTCCGCGTCCGACCGGCTGCTCGACTACATCGAGCGCTTTACGCGCAATACGCTCGGCGCCGGCACTTGAAAAGCGCCCACCGGTCGCGTACGATGGTCCTAGATATACACTTGATATATCAGACGATTGCGGCGCAAGGGAAAGGAGGCTCGCCATGATGTCGGAACGCCAGAAGCAGTTCCGCGAGGAGTACCAGGCGCAGATTCACCCCCTGTACAGCGGGCTGGTGCACGTGGGCGTGATGTACGCCGTCGGCATCGCGGTGATCGCCTGGTGCGTGTCGCGCATGCACGGCGCCTCCTGGGAGTGGCTGCTGGTGGTGCCGGTTTTCGCCGTCTCCAACCTGTTCGAATGGTGGATCCACAAGTACGTCATGCACCGCCTGGTCGACGTCTGGGCGCTGCGCGCCATCTACGACCGGCACACCCGCCAGCACCACCAGTACTTCACCGACGGCGTGATGACGGTCGACTCGATTCGCGAGTTCCGCATCATCTTCTTCCCCTGGCGCGCCCTGTTCACCTTCATCGGCATGGGCACCCCCGCCGCGCTGCTGCTGGGCTGGCTGGTCAACCCGAACGCCGGCTACATCCTGATGGTGACGATGGTCGGCCAGTACCTGATCTACGAAACCTTCCACTACTGCTGCCACGTGCATGAGAACTGGTTCGTGCGCAACATGCCGTTCGTCAACACCATCCGGCGCCACCATACCGCGCACCACAACCAGGGCCTGATGATGGGCATCAACATGAACCTGACCTTCCCGATCGCCGACTGGCTGATGGGAACCAGCGACCTGAAGCGCGGGCTGCTCGGGCATGTTTTCAACGGGTACAGCGAGCAGTACGTCAGACCTGAACTGAAACAGGCGATCGAAAAACATACGCTGAAAGAGCCGCTCACGCGGCAGCCGGCCTGAGCGAAGCAAGGGAGGAGACATGAACGACAAGACCATCGCCGACCTGCAGCACCGGCCGCCGCGCGTGACGCATGTCGAGGCGCACCAGTGGGAGACCATCCGCTGGCCCGGCCAGACCGGCAAGATGATGTTCCATCCGCGCCCCGAGAACCCGGACGAACCCAACGCCGGCATCGTGCGCTATGAGCCGGGCTCGAGCCACCCGTTCCACAAGCACGACTTTGCCCAGGTTTGGTACATCATCGAGGGCGAGTTCACTATCGGCGGCAAGCTGCACGGACCCGGAACGATGTTCTTCTACAGCGATCCGCATTGCGAAGAGGAGCTGTCCACAAAAACCGGCGGGCAGATGGTGTTCGTGCAATACCCGGGCCCGAATACCGGCGGCCGGCCGATCTACGACGGTCGCTTCAACATGGACAAGAGGAAATCGGTGAAGGAAGAGCGCACCGACCGCTGAACCGGCAACTAGGCGTCAACGCCGCATCCGGAGCGATCCGGCGGCGATTCAAACCACCTGAGGAGGGGAAAATGAAAAAACGCAATTTTCTGGGCGCATGCGCGGCCACCGTCGTGCTCGGCGCCATTGCCGCGGCGCCGTCGTTGGCGCAGGACGTGGTCAAGATCGGCCAGATCGAGGCGCTGACGGGCCCCCTTGCCACTTACGGCTGGATGGGCAACCAGGGCGCCAAGATGGCGGTGGATGAAATCAACAAGGCCGGCGGCTTCAAGGTCGGCGCGAAAACCTACAAGCTGGAGCTCATCGCGTCCGACACCCGGGCCAACCCCCAGGAAGCCCTGATCCAGACCAAGCAGCTGCTGGAACAGGAGAAGGTCAAGTACCTGTTCGGCCCCTTCCTGACCAACGTCTTCAACGGCGTCGAGCCTTACCTGACGCAGAACAACGGCAAGTTCCTGCTCATGGGCGGCGCCACGGCCATCCATGCGCAGCTCGGTACGCCCAACCACGAATACCTCGTGCGCACCTGGAACTGGGATGCCGGCGAATCCGGTTTCGGCCAGCTGCTAGTCGACTACCTGAAGAAGCAGGGCGTGAAAAAGGCCGCGATGCTGTTCCAGAACGACGCTTTCGGCAAGGTCGCGGTCGATATCTACGCGCCGATCTTCAAGAACGCGGGCATCGATCTGCAGATCGAATTGTTCGAGCCGGGCACCAAGGATTTCTCGGCGCCGCTTGCCAAACTGGCCGCCGGCAAGCCTGACTACCTGTTCCCGGGCTATGTGGACGCGGTGCTGTACGACATCGTGCGCCAGGCGACCGAGACCGGGCTGTTCAAGAAATTCTTCACGGTGCGCGGCTCGATGGGGCCGGCGCTGAAGAACAAGGACCTGATCGAAGACTACATCGCCTACCTGCCCAAGTATTTCGAGGCGGCCGAAAAGAAGGAGCCGAAGGCCAAGGCGTTCGTCGCCGACTACAAGGCGTTCTACAAGCGCGATTTCCCCTATGACCAGGCGCCGCTGTGCTCGTCATCCTGCTACGACCACGTTTACATGCTGGTCGAGGCGATGAAGAAGGCCGGCACGGTCGACGACGTGGCCAAGGTCAAGGCGGCATTGCTGTCCTTCACCTACAACGGCATCTGGAACATCCGCTACGACAAGACCGGCGAAGCGGTGTTCGGCTTCGATGTCCTGCATATGAAGAAGGGCGGCGCGATCACCTCGACCCACATCGAACCCAAGTAAAGTGGGGCAGCTGATCCTCGGGCAGCTGCTCAACGGCGCCATCGTAGGTACCCTCTACGGGATCATTGCACTAGGGGTCACGCTTACCTTCGGCATCACCGGCATCGTGAATTTCGCCCTCGGGGCGTTCATGATGCTGGGCGGCTACATGGGCTGGTATTTCACCGACGGCGTCGGCATGCCCTTCCCCGTCGCCGTGGTCTGTGCGGTCGTCGTGACTGCGCTGGCCGGGCTCATTGCGGACCAGGCGCTGTTCCGCTTTACGCGCAACAACCTCGTCAACGGCCTGCTGGTGTCGATCGGCCTGATCGCCGTCATGGAGGGCGGCGCGCTGCTGATCTGGACCTCGACGCCGAAGAACATGGAATACGTGCTGCCGGGCGTGTTCGTGCTCTTCGGCCTGGTCGTGCCGAAGATGAAGCTGGTCGTGTTCGCCGTCCTGCTGGCGGTGATCCTCGCCACCTATGCGGCGCTCACCCGCACCTGGATCGGACGCGCGGCCTACGCCTATGCGCAGGATCCGGAGGCGGCGGAACTCATGGGCGTGCGCACCAAGCTTCTGCAGTCGGGCGTCGTCGTCTACTCCACCGGGCTCGCGGGCCTGGGCGGCGCGCTGTACGCGAGCCTGTATTCGATCGAGCCCGTCATGGGCAGCCTCTATATCCTCAAGGCCGTGGAGTCGGCCATCCTCGCGGGAATCGGCAGCGTCATGGGGTCGCTGTTTGGCGGCGTGATCCTCGGGGTGACCGAAGGAGTCGGATCGATCCAGCTGCCGCTAGCCTTCCGCGATGCCTACGGCCTCGTGTTCCTGGTCGCGATCCTGCTGTTCAAGCCGGCCGGCCTGTTCGCGGGGCGCAAATGAGCGCGTTCCGCCTCGCCGCCGTCGCCGCGGCATTCGCGCTGCTGCCCGTCCTGGTGAAGAGCGACTTCGCGCTGACGATCCTCGTGTTCTCGTTCCTGCTCGGCATGCTGGCGGTGAGCTTCAACCTGATCTTCGGATTCACCGGCCAGCTGTCGATGTTCCACGCCGCCGCCTTCGGCATTTCGGCCTACGCCACCCACCTCGCGATGGTGCACCTGGGCGTTTCATTCTGGACCGGCATGCTGCTGGCCGCCCTGCTGGTCATGCTGCTTTCCGCCGTCGTCGGCACGGTCTGCTTCCGTTTCCGGCTCAAGGAGTTCTATTTTGCCGTCGTGACCCTCGCGTTCTCCGAAATGGCCCGGCTGGTGGTGCTCAACTGGAACAGCGTCACCAACGGGTCGCTCGGCATCATCCTGCAGGACAAGCCCGCGCTCTGGCTGCCCGGCCAGGGCGCGGTCAGGCTGGAAGGCACGATGATGTGGTACTACGTCAGCCTGGCTGCGCTCGCGCTCGCCATCCTGGCGTGCTGGCGGCTGGTGAACTCGTGGATGGGCCGGTGCTTCGCCGCCATTCGGCTGAACGACGAGCTCGGAGACACGCTGGGGATCAACGTGTTCCGCTACAAGCTCGCGGCATTCGCCGCCGGCAACGTGATCGCGGCGATCACCGGCAGCCTGTACTCGTTCTATCTCGGCTCGATCGAACCGGGCTTCCTCTCGATAGACCAGTCGCTGGCCATCGTGGCCATGGTATTGCTCGGCGGCCGCGGCGCCGTGGCGGCGCCCGTGATCGGCGCGGTCGTGCTGACCGCGCTGCCCCACCTGATCCATTTCAGCGCGGAGGTCCGCTCCATCGTCTACGGCTCGATCCTGATCCTCACCATCCTGATGATGCCGCAGGGCATCTACGGGAGCCTCGCCGGCTTCTTCGGCAGGCGCCGCCATGCTGTTTGAAGTCGCCGGCCTTACCAAACGCTTCGACGGCCTGACCGCCGTGTCGGACCTGTCGTTCGGCATAGGCAAGGGCGAGATCATCGGCGTGTTCGGGCCCAACGGCTCGGGCAAGACGACCCTGCTCAGCCTGATCGCCGGCATGCTCTCGCCTACCGCCGGAACCATCGAGTGGAAGGGAAAGCCCATCCAGGGCGCCAAACCGCACGACATCGCCGCGGCCGGCGTGGTCAAGACTTTCCAGAACCCCCAATTGTTCGCCGAGCTTTCGGTGTTCGAGCACCTGATGATCGCCGGGCACCTGATGCTGAAGCGGCGGCTGGGCTGGCGCCGCGTGGCCACGCTGCTCAATCCGGACAGCGGCCATGCGGGGGCGGACCTGGAACGGCGCACCGGCGAAGTGCTGCGCCTGTGCCGGCTCGATGCGGCGCGCGATCAGACGGCGGCGGAGTTGTCCTACGGCGAAGAGAAGATGCTCGGCGTCGCGATGGCGCTGATGTGCGAACCCGAGCTGCTGCTGCTGGACGAACCGGCGTCGGGCCTGGGCCAGGCCGAGACCGCCAACCTCGAGGCGGTGCTGCGCGACCTGCGCGAGCACGGCACCACCCTTTGCATCATCGACCACAAGGTCGGCTTCCTCGGCAAGCTCGCCGACCGCGCCATCAGCCTGCATCATGGCGCGAAAATCGCCGAAGGCACGCCCGATGAGGTGCTGCGCGACCCCCGCGTGATCGCCGCCTACCTTGGACACCACCATGCTCGGGCTTGAGCGCGTCAACGTCCGCTACGGCAAGAACCACGTCCTGAAAGACGTCACGATCAGCATCGCCGCCGGCGAAGTCGTCTCGCTGATCGGCGCCAATGCGGCCGGCAAGACCACGACGCTGCGCGCCGTCATGGGACTGAAGGAGGCCGCGGCCGGGTCCCTGCTTTTTGCGGGGGAGGACATTACCCGGCTGGCCACGTATGAAAGGGTGAACCGCGGACTGGTGCTGGTGCCGGAGGGCCGCCGGGTCTTCACCAAGTTCACAGTCGTGGAGAACCTGCTGATGGGCGCCTATCACCGCGCGGACCGCGACTCGGCCGGCAAGGAGCTGGACTATGTGTTCGGCCTCTTTCCGCGGCTGGGCGAGCGCCGCGCGCAGAAAGCCGGATCGATGTCCGGCGGCGAGCAGCAGATGCTGGCCATCGCGCGCGGCCTCATGGCGAAGCCGAAATGCCTGCTGCTGGACGAGCCGACGCTGGGCCTGGCGCCGATCATCGTCGAAGAAATCGCCGCCACCGTGGCCAAGCTCGCGGCCGGCGGGATGACCATCCTGCTCGCCGAACAGAACGTGGCCGTCGCCCTGGACTGCGCCTCGCGCGCCTACGTGCTCGAGTCGGGGAACATCTCGCTCGAAGGGCAGTCGGAGCAACTGCGCCAGACCGACGCCATCAAAAGCCTCTATCTCGGAAATTAGCGATACCAGCGAAGGAGAACCCTCATGACGCCAGAACAGATCCTTGCCCTGCCGCCCCGCGTGCTGACCCAATCGCAGCGCGAGGCCTATTTCAGCGAAGGCTTCATCATTCTCGAAAAGATCATCGGCGACGAGTGGATCAAGAAGCTGCGCGCCGCCACCGATGAACTGGTCGAACGCAGCCGGAAAATCAGCAAATCCGACGCGGTCTATGACCTGGAGCCG
>Ga0335083_10007078_pt1 | contig 13881 bp, 8 predicted proteins | sample Lox_Sample_42_FD_206716 | JGI IMG/M metagenome (GOLD analysis project Ga0335083, IMG submission 206716) | Soil microbial communities from Loxahatchee National Wildlife Refuge, Florida, United States - Lox_Sample_4.2 | ecosystem: Environmental > Terrestrial > Soil > Wetlands | place: USA: Florida...
TATCGCACGTTCTTCGACGAGAATCGCGCGCATCACGCGATCACCGCGCTCACCGTCCCGATGATCGGCTGGGTCGCGAAAGACGCGACCTCGGTGGGCTTCCCGGTCTCGAAGCTCGGGCCTCAACACGCGACCGACCAGTACCGGAGCGACGCCGGTGACGGCGTGCGGGCCGACGGATCCGAGGTGAAACCCGGACCGCCCACGCAGACGAGCGTGGCCGCGCCCCCCGAGTTCATCAAGCAGTGGGTCCAGACCATCCGCCAACAAGACGCGAAGCTCGGCTGGCGCAGCGTCGATATGTACATCCTCGACAACGAGCCCGGTCTCTGGAACTCGACGCACCGCGACGTCCACCCCGACCCGGTGACGTACGACGAGCTCCTCGATCGGACGATTCGCTACGCGGAGGCGATTCGGAGCGCGGATCCGGACGCGATCATCGCGGGACCGGCGGCGTGGGGCTGGTCCGAGTACTTTTACTCGGCAAAAGACGTGAAACTCAGCACCACCCTGCGTCCCGATCGGCGGATGCACGGCGACCTGCCGCTTTTGCCCTGGTACCTGAAGAGCATCCACGAATACGAGCAGAAGGTCGGTCACAAGCTCCTGAACGTGGTCGACGTGCACTACTACCCGCAGGGCCAAGGCGTGTACGGCTCGAATGCCGACCCGCGCACCGCGGCATTGCGCATTCGGTCGACGCGCGGGCTCTGGGACCCGAGTTACATGGACGAATCGTGGATCAACGATACCGTCCGGCTGCTGCCCCGACTCAAAGAATGGGTCGCCACGTACGATCCCGGCGTCGCGATCTCGATCGGCGAGTACAACTTCGGCGGTGAACAGCACATGAGCGGGGCGCTCGCCGAAGCCGAAGCGCTCGGTCGTTTCGCCGAGCAGGGGATCGGGTACGCGTTCTACTGGACCTCGCCGCCGCAGGGTTCGCCCGCGTATTGGGCGTTCAAGGCGTATCGCGACTTCGACGGGAAAGGCGGGCGTTTTCTCGACCGCTCGTTGCCCGCGCGCGGCGCGGACGGAGTTTCGCTCTTCGCCTCGGTCGACGACACCGGCAAGCACCTCGTGCTGATTGCGCTGAACCTCGACCCGCAAACGGCGGCGGACGCGAAACTCAGCTTGAACGGCTGCGGTCCCGTCGAGGGAACGCGAAAGTTCTCTTACACGAGCGGCGCGAAGTCCTTCGTCGCGGACTCGAGTCCGGGTTCCGCTTCGACGAACGCGACGTTGGCGCCGTATTCGGTGAACGTCTACGACATCACGCTGAAGTAGTCCGGCGTCGCCGCGGCGCTCTCGTCTTGACGCGGCTCGACGCGAGGTTCAGAGTTTCTGGCCGTGTGTAGGACGCTCGCAACGCTTGGCGGCGTGGTGGTCGGGGCTTCGCTCCTGGTCGCCTGCGCGAGCGGCGGCGGCCAAGAGTCGAATCAGAGCGAAGGCCCCGTGCTCCCCGACGACGAGCGAAGCGCGCTCTTGGCGCTGTCGCCGGACTCGCTGCCCGCGCCCCCGCCCGACATCGCCAATACGTGGGCGGACGACGCCGGCGCCGCCCGCTTCGGACAGAAGCTCTTCTTCGATCCGGGCTTTTCGGGCGAGCTCCTCGACGGCGACAACGACGGCGGCCCGCATGCGCTCGGCAAGGCGGGAGAGACCGGCAAGGTCGCCTGCGCCGGCTGTCACATCCCGACGACGGCGTATTCCGACACGCGGACGCTCGGCGAGCAGGTGTCGCTCGCCGCCGCTTGGGGCGTGCGCCGAGCGCCGTCGCTGCTCGACGTGGGACAGAGCAAGCTCCTCATGTGGGACGGTCGCAAGGACGACCTCTACGGGCAACCCATGGGAGTGATCGAGAACCCGGTCGAGATGAACAGCTCGCGCTTGTTCGCGGCGTATCACGTCGCCGCGACGTACACCGACGAGTACGAGGCGCTGTTCGGGCTGCTGCCGCCCTTCGACGACACCTCGCGCTTCCCTCCGCTCTCCGCCACGCAGACCGGCTGTCAAACGCTGAGCTCTGCCATGAAGTGCGCCGGGGCGGCGCGCGGCGCTCCTGGGGACGGCGCGGAATACGACGGCCTGGCGCCGGCGGATCAGGCCGCCGTGACGCGCGTCGTCGCCAACGTGGGCAAAGCTCTCGGCGCCTACGAGCGACTCATCGCCTGCGGGCCGAGCCGCTTCGATCAGTGGATTCACGGCGACGCGAGCGCGCTGACGGACTCGGAGCAACGCGGCGCCGCGCTCTTCGTCGGCAAGGCTCAGTGCAACACGTGCCACAGCGGGCCCTTCATGTCCGACGAGCAGTTTCACAACGTGGGCCTGCAGCCGGGGACCGTCGCGGTGGTGTTCGTGGACAGCAACGACCCGGGAGCGAGCCAAGGCTTTCAGGAGCTCATGGCCGATCCTCTGAACGTGCAGGGCCAGTTCAGCGACGGCAACGACGGGCGTGATCCGACGACGATTTCACCCGCGCTCACGGGCGCGTTTCGAACGCCAAAATTGCGCTGCGTTTCGCAACGACCGTCGTTCATGCACACCGCCCAGTTCGCGTCGTTGGACGACGTCGTCGCCTTTTTCGATCGCGGCGGCGACGCTTTCGGTTACCCGGGCAAGAGCGAAATTTCTGCGCTCGACCTCACCGATCAGGAGCGCGCCGACCTCGTCGCGTTTCTCGGCGCGCTCACGGGACCGGGTCCCGATCCGAGCTTGCTGGAACAACCGAACTGAGACGTCGCCGGTCGGTCGCCCGATGTCGCGAGTGCGAGAGGACGACTGACGACGGCGTGTTATAGGGTGCAGCGTGAGCGATCGGGCTCCAGTCGTGGTCGTCGGCAGTGGCCCAGGCGGCGCCGCGGCTGCGGTGTTCCTGAGCCGCGCGGGCGCGAACACGCTCGTGCTCGAAGCCGGACAAGAGCACAGCCGCCTCGGTTTCACGGCGCGAATCGGCGGCATCACGGTGGCGAGACGCAGGCCTCCGCGCAAGCGCCGCGGTGAGCTCACGTTCCTCGGCGATCCCGCGACGGAGATCTACGAGGAGCTCGCGCCCGGCGGCCTGTCGAACCAATGGAGCTGCGCGGTGCCGCGCTTCGCCGATGCGGACTTCAAGGACGCGGAGCGCGCCGGCGTCGAATACACGTGGCCCGTCGGCTACGCGGATCTCGCCCCTTGGTACGATCGGGTAGAACCGCTCCTCAGCATCGCCGGTCAGACCGGCGACGCCGCGCAGCTGCCCGCGGGCAAAGTGGCGCAAGCGAGAAAGCTCGGCGAGGATTGGCAGCCCGTACAAGCGGCGAGCGAAGCCCAGGGGCGCTCGATCGTCGTGATGCCGTACGCGTACGGCGGGGGCACGTTCTTCACGCGCAGCGGGACGCCGTTCAACGCCTACAGTCGCTTGATCGAGCCGGCGCGGCGGCGCGGTGAGCTGTCGGTTCGCTACGACTCGCGCGTGGTGCGGCTCGAGTGGTCGCCGAGCGAGCGGCGCGTGGTCGGCGCGGTTTGCGTGAGCTCGCGCGGCGTCGAGACGACGGTTCGCTGCCGGGCCGTGGTGCTCGCGGCCGGCGCGGTCAACAGCGCACAGATCCTGCTCGAGTCGGAGCACGCGGATTTCCCGCACGGCCTCGGCAATCACCACGACGTGCTCGGCCGCTACCTGCACGATCACCCGCTCGGCAAGCTCGTGCTCGATCTCGGCAAGCCGATCTCGGTGAGCCCGGCGAGCTACGTCACGCGACCCGCGCTCGAGCGTTCGATTCCGCTCTACGCGGCCGCGTTGATGCAATGGAGCGGCACCGACTTGATGGCGCGCACGCTGCTCGCGGGACGACCGGGCCGGAGCACCGAGATCGGCTTCAGCGTGTTCGGCACCATGGCCCCGACGCGCGACGACTTCGTGGCGCTCGACAAGAAGCAGCCGCGCCGCGACGGGCGCTCCGCTCTGCTGCTCGCGCTGCGGCACCCGCCGGAAGCGAGAACCGCGCTCGACCAGGCGCGCGACGACGTGCTCGAGTCGCTCACTCGCGTCGGCTTGGAGCCGCGAGCGCGGATCTGGAACGTGGAGGCGCCGGGCAACTCGGTTCACTACGGCGGGACTTGTCGCATGCACGCGTCACCGCGTTACGGCGTGGTCGACGCGTGGTCGCGGGTGCACGACGTGCCGAACGTCGCCGTCGCCGACTCTTCCGTCTTCACGACGGGCCCGGAAAAAAATCCGGTGCTCACCGCGATGGTGCTGGGCGCGCGCGCAGCCGATCGGCTGGCGCAGGAACTACGCTCCGGCGATCTCTGACGGCGCGGGGCGAGCCCCAGCCTCTCCCTCAGACGCGTCCGACCAGGTACAGCAGCGCGAACGCGTAGAACATCTCGTAGAGCAGCAGGAGCACGAGCGCTCGCTTCAAACCGGCGCGCCCCTTCTTGTGCCGAGCCACCTGTATCGGGATCGCGATCACCGCGACGATCATCGACATCAGGAGCAGCTTGGACAAAGTCTGGGATCACCCGCGTGGCGGCCGGCCGTGGCTGGCGCGGCTCGGGGCGCGTATCATGGGCCAAGAACGTAGCGAACGATACATGATGCGGCAACCATCACGCGGGCCTCGTGAAGGTCAGGTCGAGTCACGGCGCAGCGGCGGGCGTGCTCGACGCGACGGAGGACGGGGCTGATGGCGAAGGCTCGCATCGGCGCCGAGGTGAGCGGAGCCGTCGCGGGGATCGCGGCGTTGATCCTCGTCGGCACGCTCATCGACGATCAGATCGTCGGCATCCTCGTCGCGCTCCTCGTGTTCCCGTTGATCGTCTTCGCGATGAGCCGCGTGCCGATTCGCGTCTCGATGATGGCGCTGCTCTTCCTCGTCTTGGTGCTGCCGAACCCGTCGGAGGGCTTGCCCACGGCGTGGCGTCCGCCCTTTTGCGGACTCGGCGCGACGTTGATGAATCGCTTCAACTCCCTACTCAGGGAAGTGAAGCTCTTCGATCTGTTTTGGTTTTCCGGGCTCGACGTTCTGTTCGTGACGCTGGGAGTCATCATCCGGATGCGCCGGAGCTCGGGCTCGACCATCGACGGACCGCGAGTGCCGACGCCCAAACCGCTGATCCAGCTCGCGTGGCTGTCGCTCGGGACGGCGCTCTTCACCTGGCTGAGCGGGCTCGCGCGCGGCGGTGACTTTCGTTACTCGCTCTGGCAACTGAACGCCGTCATCTACCTGCCGATCATTTTTCTGCTGTTTCAGGCGGGGTTACGCGGCGCGGAGGATCTCGGAGCGCTCGCGCGCGTGGTGGTCACGGCGGCGCTCTACAAGGCCGGACTCGCGTACTACGTCGTCCACTTCATCACCGGTTACAAGGACGCGGATACCGGCAGTACGACACCGCCCTTCGGCACGAGCCACGCCGACTCCGTACTTTTTTCGGTCGCCGTCGTCCTCTTGCTCATTTGCGTGATCGAACGGGTGCACAAGAAGGCCAAACTCCACGCCTTGCTCATCTTGCCGATCCTCCTCGGGGTCAAAGCGAACAATCGCCGCCTCGCCTGGGCCGAAATCGGTCTCACGATCGCCGTCATCCTCATCGCGAGTCGAGAGAGCGCGATGAAGCGCAAGATCCGCCGCTATCTGCTCGCGCTGGCGCCGATTCTGACGGCGTACGTCGTAGCGGGCTGGAACACGCGGAACGGCCGACTCTTCAAACCGGTCCAGATGATTCGTTCCATGGCGGAGCCGAAGACGGATTCGTCGAGCCTTTGGCGCGAGCTCGAGAACTACAACATCATCGTGACCTTTCGGGATCACTTCCTGCTCGGAACCGGCTTCGGTCACCCTTACGAGCAGGCCATCGTCCTTCCCGCGGTCGAATATTCGTTGGAGCGTTACGCTCCCCACAACAGCTTGCTGGGCGTCTGGTGCTACACGGGGCTCGTCGGCTTCGCGGGCCTGACGCTGCTCTGGGCGGGCGGCATCTATTTCGCGATGCGCGTCTACTACAACAGCCCTGACCCAACGTCGCGATCCGGCGCGCTCATGGTCCTCGCGGTCGTGCTCATCTACTTGATGCAATCCTGGGGCGACATCGGTCTCAGCAGCTGGAGCGCCGTCTTCCTCATGGGTGCCGCGATGGCGGTCGCCGGCAAGCTGGCCGTGACCTCCGGGGAATGGTCGAGCGCACGCAAGGCCCCGGCGGGTGGATTCGCGGCACCGCCACGCGGTGGCTTCGCCCGCCCCGGACCGCCTCGTTAGCGCGCTACGCCTTGAACCAACGCTTCAGGCGGAGGAACCGCTCTTCGTACGCGTGAAAGCTCACGACGGCGATGAGCGCGGACAGGGCCATGCCGAGGAGCGCCTGGACGAAGAGCGCCACGAGGCGCGACCCGAGCCGGCTGACGAACCACTCGAAGACGCCGTGAGTCGCGAAGTAGTACGCGACGATGCCGTGAAAGACGTAGAGCCCGTAGCTGTACTTGCCGAGCTCCCGCAACGGCCGCACGCGCATGAGCCTGCGCATCGGCTCCCAGCCGCCCGTCCAGGCCGCGGTGCCGACGAACAGGCCGAAGGCAATCGCGAGCAAGAACTGCTTGATCGCGAGCGCGATGAGATGCGCCGTTTCGCCCGAGGGCAACGCCTTCAGCGCCGCGAACGCGACGGCGACCGCGATCAGAATCCGACCCGCGCCGCGCAAGACCGTCTCCCCGCCCGGACCGCGAATCCAGATCGCGACGAACGCCCCGATGCAGAGCGCGTCGAGCCGGCACGGCGTGAACACGTCGCCCCACATCTGGTTCGCATGGCACGCGGCCAACGTGATGCGCAAACCCAACGCGAACACACTGACGATCGCCGCCACCGCCAGGCTTCCGCGGCGGCTGATGGCACGAATCACGAACGGCCAAAACAGATAATAGTGCTCCTCGACCGCGAGCGACCAGAAGTGCGAGATGTACGGAATCGCGAAAGAGCCGGCTTTGGCCACGTACACGTTCGTGAGGTACGGCCAGAGCCACAGCTGCACGTCTCGAATCTGCAGCGCCTCGGGCGCCCAACGCGCGAGCAGCTGACGCGGCAGGAGCACGATCAGCACGAACAAGACGCCGTAATAGAGCGGAAAAATGCGCAGGGTCCGGCGCATGTAAAACGCGCTGAAGTAGTGGGAGCTCGTGCGCGAGTCCATCAGGATGCCCGTGATGAGGTAGCCCGACAGGACGAAGAACAGATCGACTCCCCACATGCCGTAACCGGTGACGCTGAAGATCAGCCGCTCGACGGCGTTCTGCGGAGTCTTCAGTTGGGTCGCGACGAAGTGCATCACCATCACGGCCGCGATGGCGACACCGCGGATCCCGTCGAGCTCGGGAACGTGACGCGCTCGAGGATTGGCCGAAACCTCCGACGACATGAGACGACCCGAGCGTAGTGGTCAACCTCGAGGCGCACAAGACGCGGCGGCGCGCGCCGCGCGTCGCGATCGACGAGGCGTTCCGCGAAAGGAGCGAAGAGCCGGACGCGGTGTCGGGTGCTCGCGCTCAGAAATCGTGGATGCTCGACGCGGCCGCGCACGGGAAGCGCGTTTCATCCCAGGCCGGCGCGGCGACGTTGCTGGAAAAGCCGAGGTTGTCGAATTCGCGCCGCGTTTCGATCTGCATGTGCTCGCTGTGAAACGTCGGCTGCGTCGTCGTGAACGGATCGGCCTCACCCTGGAAGGTTTGGTCGACCGAGGAGTGATAGAGCACGTCACCCCACGTGACGGTGACCGGGCCGCTCGGCGCGCCGCCCGCCGGCATGTCGGCGCAGGCATACGGCTTCCCGTCGAGGAACAAATACGCGCGCTTCGTCGAGGCGTAGATCTCGAAAAGCGTGCGCAAATCGGCGTACAGATGGTCGCCGAGCGCGTCGCCCGCGCCGAGAAGCGTGGCCTTGCCGCTCGAGTCCTTGACCTCCCAGAGATCGTAAATCGGGCACTGGTTGTTCACGTCCCACGTTCGCAGATTGCAAACTTCGAGGTCGTAGCGAACGGGCCAGGCCGCCCAGGGCGTCGAGTCCCCCTTCGGCTGCGCGATGATGGTGTGTCCCTGATCGAGCGAATATTGAATCGGCGCGTCGCGGTCGCTGATCATGATCTGCGGGTAGCGCCGTGCGGTGGAGTAACCGTTCACCTCCATCCTCACGTGCAGGTAAGAGTTGTCGCTCATCGTCGCCTTCTGTAGCGCGGTCAGCCGAAACTTCCCGTTCGTGTCGGCGGCGATGTCGGCGTAGCTCACCCAGAATTCGCCCATGATCGGACCCATCGACAAGAGCCCGTCGCCGCTCTTCTGCGATTCGACGGCGAGAAAGGTCGCGTCGAAGTCCGACGAGAGGTAACGCCACTTTCCGCCGCAATCGTTGTCGGGGGACAGGCACGGCGCGGGCGCGAAAGAGGCCGTGTCGGCGGACGAGAAGTCCGCGAAGAAATCCATCGTCTGATGCGGGGCGGGCGCGACCTTGATGAAGCTTCGCGCGATCGCCTTGGGTCGGGGCGGCGCGTCGCCCGGCGCCGAACCGACGTGCGGCTGATCGCTGCGCCAAATCCACTGCGGCCCGGCCTGGCCGTTCACGTAGACTTCGCCGTCCGCCTTCAACACGTCGTCGATGCTGAACCAGGGTTGATGGTAGAGCGGCGGCGAGTCGCCCGTGACGACCTCGGCGATGGAATCGGGCGCGAGGTGGCCTTGGAACGGGCAGACGTTGTCGAGCGCTTCCACCACGAGCGTTTGAGGGCCCGTGATGCCGCTCCACAAAACCTGTTGCAGGGGCAGATTGCTCCCCTGCTGGTAGATGCGCTGAAACGCCGCCTCGCCGACGGCGAGCTCGTCGTGGGCCCAACCGCAGTAATTCACGTAAAAGACGCGCTTCAACGGCGCGGTCCCCTGCTGGGCCTTGCTGAAGACGGAGAACGCGGCGGTCTTGGTCTGATGCACGTCCGCTTCCGCGCCCGCGGGGAAGTAGTAACGCGCCGACATGCCGTCGTCGCTCGTGTAGATCTGCGTCGTGCTCGAGTCGCCGTTCGAGGGCACGTAGAACGCGATGCCGTCGTCGCGCGCGCCGCTCGCGAGCAGGCTCGTGCGCTCGCTGTCGGAGGTCGTGTACTTTTTGACGCGAGACGCCGCCCACTGCGAGAAGCCACACGTGTTGTCCGCGGAGAGGTTCGACTCCCCGAGCACGTATACCGGCACGAGGCCGTCGCCCGGCACCGTGCTCACGTAGCCGAGCGTCGCGTCGGCGGGCGTGCGCGAGAAGCCGCCGACCTGCTGTCCGTGCGCGGTGCTGTCGACGACCGTCTCGAGCCAACCCTGGTTGTTGGCGTTCGGGTCGTCGATGTACGGCGCCGCCGATTCGCGGTGGCCCGCGCAGCGGTAGATGGCGTTCTTCACGTTCACGTTGCCGTCGGAGTCGACCGAGATGTCGTCGTCGCTCGGCAGCGGATAAACCCGATAATCCGCCGCGCCGTCGAAGGCGTCGAAGGACACGACGACGCTGTCGTCGCTCTCGGTCGCGACGACGTTCGAGAGCGTCTGCGCGAGTGAAGGCAGCGCCGTCTTGACGTCGCCCGTCGAGCCGACGGTCGGCGGAGCACCCGCCGAATCACTCACGCCCGCACTGCCCGGAACCGAGTTCGAGCCCGCCTCGGCGTCGGACCCGCCACTGCCGCCGGTGCCGACCGTGCCGCCGCTCATGGAGGTCGACCCGCCGGTCGGCGAAGACGACCCACCGCCCTTGCCTCCGGCGCCGCCCGCGCCCGAGCTGCCGCCGGTCCCGCCTCCGTTGCCGCCGTGCGACGCGCTGCCGCAAGCCACCAAGAACACCGCTAAGAGCTGTTTCGAAGTTGAGCGCATTCGTTCTCCTCGCCTCGCCTCGCTTCGACTGAGGTTCCTACATTAGGCGACGTTCGAGGATACGGGCGCCGCGCGCACAAGAAAAGGGGCCGCGTGTCGAGGCGACGCACGCGCGCCGTCGCCGCCGAGGCAACGTGGGGAACGCTCTCACCGGGCCAGCCGTTCAGCGGGGGGCGACACGTGAAGCGCAACGTCCTTGCGCAACCGGTCGTCATTCTGAAACAGACTCGACCTAGGGCAGGGCCGAACCCGCGAGCACCGCTCGATAGATCGCCACGAAGCGCTTCGCGAGCAGCGCCTTGTCGAAGTCTCGGCAGGCGCGGACGCGACCCCGAGCGCCGAGTGCGGCCCGGAGCGGCGCGTCGGCAGCGAGACGCACGAGGGCTTCGGCGAGCTTTTCGGGCGCGTTCGGCGCGGCGAGAACCCCGTCGACGCCGTCTTCGACGATTTCGGTCAACGCGCCCGAAGCGGCGCCGAGAAAGGCGCGACCGCTCGCCTGTGCCTCGATGGCGACCAGCCCGAACGGCTCGTCGATGGACGGCAGGCACACGATGTCCGCGGCCGCGTGAATCTCCTGAGCGCGCGCGCTCGGCTCGTAGCAACGCACGACGTCCTTCAGCCCGAGCGACGCGATGAGCTCCTCGATCTCGCTCCGGTAGCCCGCCGCCGTGTTCGTCGTATCGTCCCAACCGATCAGCGCGACCTCGATGGCCGGGTTCTGTTTCCTGGCGATCGCCGCCGCTCGCACGAGGTCCTTCTGGCCCTTCAAAAGCCAGAACCGGGCCGGTTCGATCACGGCAATCGAGCCTTCCTTGAACCCGAGTGCTCGGCGCATGGCCGTGCCGTCAACCTCGGGGGTGAAGCGGGAGACGTCGACGCCGTTGGGAACGCACGTCAGGAGGCTCGGACGGATGCCGATGTATTGCTCGATTCCGGTCCGGACGAACTCCGAGACGCCGACGATCGCGCCCGCGACGTTGGAAATGGCCTTGAGGACAATCCGCTTCTTCGGACTCCAAAGCCTCGGAATGCTGTGGAAGTGGATGACCAGCGGGGTGCGGCTCGCGAGGCTGAGGAGCGTGCCGAAGATGAGCGACGGCCCGCTGTCGACGACGTGGATCAGGTCGATTTCGCGCGCGAAAACCAGCTCCCTCAGCTCGCGCACCGTGCTGCCGCGCGACCGCTTCTGGAACTCCATTCTGAGCACCGGAATGTCCATGCCCGCGAAATCGACCGGACCCCCGGTGTGATTGCCGAACACGACGAGCGGCTCGATGCCGTTTCCCGCCGCGTGCTGCAGGATCATGTTGACCACGGCCCAGGGCGCATTGATGTACGCCTCGGGGAAAAGATAGAGGACGCGCAGCGACTGCGCCCCCTCGGCGGTCCGGAGCTCCGGTCGCGCGCGGCGGCGGCGCCCCGCGATCCAGCTCGAGAAACTCGACACCTCAAGACTCCTTCGTCAGCATGGTCTCTGCGCTGCGGCGCTCGGCGCGACGCGCGGGGACTCTGCCTTAGGTGCGACCGTGAGCCAAGGGGCTCAAGGTTCGAGGTAGCGCCAGATCCCCGCGTTCCAGTTGCCGGAGACGATGACCCACTTTTTCGAAACGGGATCCTGCGCCACGCCGGCGCGCTTGGTGCCGTTCGTCATGGCCGAAGGGAAGGTCATCGCCGTCCACTTCGTTCCGTCGGCGCGCGGCGACGTAAACGGGTTCGGCGGGTTGCCGTCCGTGCTCGCGCCGGAATCGATGCTGTAAAGAGTGCTGTCCGTCGCGACGACCGCGGCGCCTTGCCCGGTCGAAACCTGTTTGAACGTCGCCCCGTTGTCGGTGCTTCGATAAACACCCTGCACGCCGTTGTGTGACGGGACGTAGATATCGCTGTTGTTGGGATCGATGAAGATCTGCTCGGCGCCGTGGACGTGCTGCATGTCGCCCACTTTGCTCCACGTCTTCCCCGAATCCGTCGTCAACATCGTGCCGTGGTCGTCCTGCGTCACGAGGAGCCACGTGGTGGGAGTGATGAAGAACGCGTACGGCGAGTCCGGCACGCCGGTGTCACCGGCGTCGCTCCAGGTTTCGCCGGCGTCCATCGACTCGTAGACGTGGCCGACAGAGTGCGACGTCGAAATGACGTGCGTGTTGTCGGTCGGATCGATGTCGAACATGTAAGGATCGCTGTTGTCGGCAATCGGGTAGGCCTTCCACGTGGCGCCGCCGTCAATCGACTTCCACGCGCCGACGCGGCCGTTGCCGTAGCCGGTACACGCGAGCATGTAGCTACCGTCCGAAGCGATGGCTTCACCCCAAGGACGGCCTTGTTCGAGCTGATTGTCGGTGTCGGCCTGCGTCCAAGTGGCGCCGTAATCGGTCGTCACCCAAACACCCTGATAACAAATGAACGCGTAGAACCGGCCGGGACACGAGGGGTCCGCGAGCACGTCTTGCACGCCGTAGTTGTTGACCGGGCCCGTGAAGTTCTTGTCGAGCGTGACGGCGCTCGGCGTCACGTCCTCCCACATGCCGGTCTGCCCGGAGAGCATGTTCCCCGACGGACACGCGGGAGGCTTACCGGTGCTGACCGGCTTTTTCCCGCCCGCGCCCGCCGAGCCGCCCGCCGCACGCCCGGAGGCGCCGCCGCCGTGGCCGCCGCCCCCGCTCGATTGCCCGCTGCCGCCGCTGCCGCCGGTCCCCGAAACGCCTTGGCTGCCGCCCTGCGTCCCACCCGTGCCGGACCCGCCGGTCGCGCCCGAACCACCGTCCGCGCCGCCGGTGCCCGTGCCGCCCGTGGCCGTGCCGCCCGTGCCGCTCGTGCCACCCTGATCGCTCTCCCCGACGCCCGCCGCGCCCGGTTCACCGCCGTCGGAGGTCGACGTGTGGATGCTGGCCGCAAGATGCGCATGCGTCGAGCACGCCGAAAGGATGTACACGAGCGCCCACGATCCCGCTACTCGCGACAAGGGCGAGTCCATAAGATGCTGCATGATGATTACCTCACGTCCACCAGCCGAGGACCTCAGGGTCGGCTTCACCCAGCTTCACTCCGCAGTGTAGACGAGTCTCGCGACCAAAAGTTAACGATGGCGTTTCGATCGAGGAGAGGGCGCTCGGAAATCCGCTGAAACTGGATGCCTCACGCAGCCCGGCTGACGGAGGTTTCACACGTGTCGAGCCGCGCGCCGGGGGGCGGCCGGTCGGAGCTTCAACGCAAGAGATCTGCGTAGAAGCGCTCGAGCCCCGCGACGACGTGCGTCCAACTGTAGCGCTCCTCGGCGAGACGCCGGGCGCCGGCGCCGAGCCGCACGCCGAGCGCGGGGTCCGCGAACAGACGCTCGACAGCGGCCGCGATTTCCTCCGGCGCGTCGGCGAGCAAGAGGTGTTCACCGTCGACCACGTCGATGCCCTCGGCGCCGAGCCGCGTCGAAACGATCGCTTTGCCCTTGGCCAGCGCCTCGACGATCTTGAGGCGCGTCCCGCCGCCGATGCGCAGCGGCACGACGACGGCGCTCGCGCGCTCGATGTACGGACCGACGCTGTCCACCATGCCGAGGATCTCGACGCCGTTGCCCTGACGCGAAAGGACCTGCTCGTTCGCGCCCGGCCCGACGACGATGAACCTGGCCTTCGGCCGGCGCGCGCGAATCAGCGGGAAGACGTGGTCGATGAAGAAAATGACGCCGTCTTGATTGGGAAAGTAGTTGATCGCGCCGAAGAAGAGCAGTGTCTCGGGCTCCTCGGCGCCCGTCACCGCGGCGAACTCACGCACGTCGACGCCGTTCGGAGCGACCAGCACGCGCGCGGTCGGCAGGTCGCGACGGATGAACGCCGCGTCCCGCTCCGACGTGGCGAGAATGCCGTCGAATCGCCGCCAGCTCGCGCGTTCTTCGCGCTCGAGCTTGCGCCAGTTGAGCGCATTGTAGATGCGCCGCGGCAGCGTCGTGGACGCCTCCGCCGTCCGCTTGAGCACGTCGTACTCGATGTTGTGCTCGTCGAGGACCACGGCGGTGCGGCGCAGCC
>Ga0335083_10007079_pt1 | contig 13880 bp, 15 predicted proteins | sample Lox_Sample_42_FD_206716 | JGI IMG/M metagenome (GOLD analysis project Ga0335083, IMG submission 206716) | Soil microbial communities from Loxahatchee National Wildlife Refuge, Florida, United States - Lox_Sample_4.2 | ecosystem: Environmental > Terrestrial > Soil > Wetlands | place: USA...
AGAAATTTCGGGGAGGGGTTGCGCCATGGCGCACCACTAACCCCTCCCCGAAGCGCTGCGCGCTTCGACCCTCCCTCAAGGGGAGGGTGGAAATTCTCCGCGTCCTTCGCAGCTCCGCGTGAACCTAGAAGCTCCTCACCTTCGGCTCGCCGCGGCGCTGTTTGGGGAACAGTTCGGTCACCGCCCACACCAGCGCGTCCATGCGGTCGGGGCTCGCGCCGGTGCCGTCATAGGTGCACATCTGATCCTCCAGCTCGGCAAACGCGCCCACGTGATGGATGCGTCCCTGTTCGTAGAGCATCGCGGCCGGCTCGGCGCGGGCGCGCTTGCCGCGCGAAGCGCGCACCTGCTTGACCGGCAAACGATGCATCTCCTGATTCAGCACATTCCCGACCATGTCGCCGCCCTGGTTGACCTCGGCGACGATGCTGTCCGCCTCGTGGCGCTCGTAGGCGTCCACCACGCGCGCGGCCCATTCCGCCGGCGACAATCCGTGCGCGGAGTAGTCGCCGAGCAAATAGCCCTGTCCGTCCGCGGCGATACCGGCGGCGACGATGCCGCATTCGGCCCCGCGCGCCGAAGCCGGGGGATCGACCGCGATCACCACGCGCGCCAGATCCGGCGGCGCCGCGCCCACTCGCGCGCGCTCGATCCACTCGCGCTTGAACGGCGCATTCTCCGCATCCTCCACGATCTCGGCATCGAGTTCCTGACGGCCGAGCCGCGTGCCGCCATAGCGCGCCTCGAGATCGCCGACGAAATCCGGCGCCAGGTTCTTCTCGTTGTCCTTCGTTGCGGAGCGCGTCGTCGCGGTTGCGCGCTCCGCCATCAGATCCTTCAGCGCGGCGATGTTGCGCGGCGTCGTCGTCAGCATCAGCTGCGGCTTCTTCCCCAGCCGCAGCGCCATGCGCAGCATGTCGAGGGCGTGTTGCGGGTCCTGCCATTTGCAGAACTCGTCGCCCCAGGCGGCATCGAACTGATGGCCGCGGATGGCGTCGGGCTCCTCCGCGCTCAGCACCGTGGCGACCGCGCCGTTGGGCAGCAGCACGCGCGCGTTCGACGGCTCGAAGCTGGCGCCTTCGACCTGCGCGAGCAGGCCGGATTCGCCCTCGATCATCACCGCGCGCGCGTCGCGGAAGGTCGCGCCGACCAGCCCGACGCGGCGCATCGCGCCTGTCGCAAGCCCTGCGACGATCCATTCGGCGCCGGCGCGCGTCTTTCCCGCGCCGCGCCCGCCGAGGAACAGCCAGGTGCGCCAGCGCCCGGACGGCGCCAGCTGTTCGGGGCGCGCCCAGAAATCCCAGCGCAGAAGAAGATCGCGGGCCTGCTCACTCGTCAGATTGTGGAAGAAGCGGCACTTGTTGGTCTGGTCCAACGAGGCGATTGAACTTGCGGATAAGCGCATTGCGGGCATCGTCGCGACCTTTGATCGAGCAGCTGTTGCGCCGGAGCGAGCGTCCTGCTTCCTCCTCGAGCAAACGGATCAGCATGCGCTGGAAGCGCTCGAGCGTGCGCGCATGGGTGTCGCGCAGGCGCGCGCGCATTTCCATCGCGGCGAGTTCATTGGGGCCCGGCGCCTTGTCGTCGTTGCCGCGCGGTTCGTCGGACCCGTCGTTCTTCTTCATGGCGGCCTCCAGCTTGATGAATTGGCAGTTGAGAGCGTGGAACAAGCGGTGGACGAAGTGATCGACCCATCCTTGCGCCAGATCTTCCACCTGACGCCCGTTCGCCCACGCCGCCGGCGAGGTGTCGGAGGCGAGGATACCTGTTCTTTTTTTGCTCACGATGGGCATGGTTTTCTCTGCCAAGTCCGGAGTCGTCAGGGATTGACCGATTGCTGCGCGCGCTCCGCGCCTCCGCGTGAAATCCGCTTCGTCCCGCCCACATCCGTCGCAGCGACGACCTTCAGCGCCTGGGCCGAGCCCGCGTCTCGACCGGCGCGGGATGGGCGATGTGCGCCTGCTTGACGGCAAGGCCCGAGAACCGTGGCCCGGTTCTCGCGCGCTCGGCGGGCGCAAGGCAGGCGGCGGACGCAATGGTGGCGGCCATCGGGGCCGTCGGCATCAGCGATGTCGGAATGCGTTGTCGCATTGTCGTCTCCATGGGGTTCGAAAAACGAAAAACCCCGGTGCCGGTTTTCGCCGGCCGGGGCGTGGTCGCAACTGTGGGGATATAGCGCAAATGGGATTTCGACCGGGCAGGTTCAAGGGGGTCCGGAAAAAATATTTTCGAGGCCGAAAATCGCATTCAAGCCTTTGATTTTATTCATCGAACAAAAATGACGCGTGCAAAATTTGTGCACTGCAGCAAGTGGCGAAAATTATTTTTTGGAGGTGGTTTTGCCCTTTGAAGCATTCCTCGCCCGGCTGCCCGACCTGCCAGCCAAAACCTCCTTTGTCACGATCTACCTAAAGCCGCTTTGCGATCTACGACCCTCATTCGTATATTGGCCGCAGGAAGCAGTTTGCGGTTCACGCAGATGCCTGACCAAAACGTTGCCCGGCCCTTACCGAAACATGCGCCTTCAGCCTTTCACTGGCTCAAGCTCGCGGCCTCATCGGCGCTGCTCGGCGCGGTGCTCGCGGGCATTGCCACATTGATTCCGCCGGTCGAGCTGGCCGCGGCCGGCATCGCCATCGACGCGCATGTGGTGGGAGCCCTGGTCGGACTGGTTGCGAGCGTACCCTATATCGCCCACGCCGCCGGGCGTTGACGCATGGACCTGGGCTGGGGGTGGATCCATCTGGTCAATGGACGCTGGTTCGATATCGCGACGTTCGGCGTCGCACTCGTGCTGGCAACGATTAAGTCTCTCCGGCGCCGGCGTCCGTTCGTCTCGCAAGCAACTGGCATTGATCTCCTTCACGGCATCGCGCTGTTTCCGCTCTTCATGCTGGCGCTTTCCGTGTTCTCGGACGATGTATTCGATGCGGTGAAGAACTCCGACCGCCTTATCTTGGCTGTGGCCGGCGCGGTTGCGCTGTTTTCCGTGCTCGAGGACGAATTCTCGAAACGCAGCGACGAAAGTTTTTAGCCCTCCATCTCCACCGCCTTGGCTTCGGGGCCGAGGAGGGTGAGCACGGCGATGGCGACCGCCGCAGCGACGGCGACGCCGGCCAGCGCGATCGAGTAATTCCCGCCCTGGCTCGCGGCGATGTGGGTCTGCAGCACCGCGTTCGACGCGGCGATGAAGTTGCCGAGTTGGTAGACGGTGCCGGGGAACGTGCCGCGCGCTTCCGCCGGCGACAGCTCGTTCAGATGCGCGGGGATCACGCCCCAGGCGCCCTGCACGAAGACCTGCACCAGGAAGGCGCCCACGGCCAGCATCGCGGCCGTCTGCGAAAATGCCCACAGCCACACCGCCGGAATCGCGAACAGCGCCGCCAGGACGATGGTGCGGCGGCGGCCGAGACGCTGGCTCAAGCTCCCGAACCCCAGCCCGCCCAGGATCGCCCCGATATTGTAGATCACGGCGACGGTGCCGACGGTGTGCGCGTCGAATTTATGCTGCACTTGCAGAAACGTCGGATAGAGGTCCTGCGTGCCGTGGCTGAAGAAATTGAACGCCGTCATCAGCACGATGACATAAAGCGCGAGGCCGCCGTGACGCCTGAGCACGTCGATGAAAGAGACATGCGCGCGCTCCCGCCGCCAGCCGGGCGACTCCGGCACGCTCCTGCGGATGTAGAAGATCAGCAGGGCGGGCGCGATCCCCACCATGAACAACCCGCGCCAGCCGATCACGGCATAAAGCAGGTAATAAACGATCGAGGCCAGCAGGTAGCCGGTGGGATAACCGGACTGCAGCAGACCGGAGACGAAGCCGCGCGACTGCGGTCGGATGCTTTCCATCGTCAGCGAGGCGCCGATGCCCCATTCGCCGCCCATGGCGATGCCGAACAGCGCGCGGATGACGAGAAAGATGGCGAGGTTCGGCGCGAAGGCGGTGGCAAAGCCGAACAGCGAATAGAGTGCTACGTCGAGCATCAACACCGGACGGCGCCCGAAGCGGTCGGCGAGCCTGCCGAAGATGAAGGCGCCCAGCGCGCGGAAGGCGAGCGTCAAGGTGATGGCGAGCGCCACCGCCTCATGGGTGACGCCGAATTCCTTCGCCACGTCCTTGATGACGAAGACCATGAGGAAGAAATCGAAGGCATCGAGCGTCCAGCCCAGGAAGCTGGCCGCGACGACGTGCCTTTGCGCCGATGTCCAACCGCGCGTTGCCTCCGACATGGCTTCCCCGTGTGAAAAAGTGAGGCGAACATGGCGCTTTGCGTCGTGCGGAGCAACAAGGACCATTTTCAAAAAAATTCCCTCTCCCCCTCTTTCGGGGGAGAGGGCGTTTTCTTCAAGTTGGGTTTGCGATGCGCCCGCCATCGCCTATAGTCACGGCGCGGAGCGGGAGCGCGCAATCTTGAGAACGGGTCTCAGACTGGCGGTGTTCGCGTCGGCGTTCGCGCTCTTCGCAGCGATGGCGCCGGCAGATGCCGCGTCGTCGTCCACGCCTTCGCCGGATTCCGGAAAGCTCGTCGCGATCGCGCTGCCGGTGGCGGCGGGGGGCGTCGCGCTGCTGCATCATTGGGACTGGCAGGGCGTCGAACAGTTGACCATCGACACCGCGCTGACGGTCGGCACGGCCTATGCGCTCAAGGCGCTGGTGCGCGAAAAGCGCCCCGACGGCTCGGACTGGCATTCGTTTCCATCCGACACCGCCGCGGTCGCCTTCGCGCCGGCGGCGTTTCTGTGGGACCGTTACGGCTGGGAATACGGACTGCCGGCTTACGCCCTCGCGGGCTATGTCGGCTACGAGCGCGTGCATTCGAAACAGCATCATTGGTACGACGTCGCCGCCAGCGCCGCGATCGGCTGGGGCTACAGCGAACTGATCACCACGCGCTACCGCCCCTCGCGGTTCCACACCGATGTCTACGGCTCCGCCGACGGCGGCGGCGTGCGCGTGAGCTGGGATTTTTAGAGAAACGCACTCCGTGGAGGATGAGCGACCGGGCACAGCAATCGAAGGATGGCCCTGAACCGCGCGGGTGAGAGGCATTGCCTTCCCTTCCCACTTGCGCGAATTTCGCGCCACGAAGGTTCGCCGCCATGTCCGATCTCGAAGCCATTCTCGAAACCAGCGGCGCCGCGGCGGTGGAGCTCGCGGCTTCGGCGCTGGCCAAGCGCGGGGAGCGGGTTCAGCCCTGTCCCAATTGCGGCAAGCCGATGATCGGCGCCTATTGCGCGGTCTGCGGACAGGAGCGCGACACCCATCGCCGCTCGGTCTGGGGCCTGGTCAAGGTGCTGGTCGAGGACATCATCAGCTTCGACAGCCGCATCCTGCGCACGGCTTATGCGCTGCTGGCGCGGCCGGGGGAACTGGCGAGCGCGTTCCGCGAGGGCCGCACCCAGCGCTATTTGCCGGCGCTGCGCCTTTATCTCTTCGTCTCGCTGATCTTCTTCCTGGTGCTGGGCGTCACCAACATCGCGATCCTGCAGCTTCTCGTCGTCGGCACCCCCGCCAAAGTGACCTGGATCAAGGGCGATCCCTACATAGAAAACCCGGCCTATGACCGCGAAGACCCCGACACGCATTTCATGCCCAAGATGATCAAGATCACCAGGAAAAAGGCGCTGGAGCCGGGCGGGCCTTATACCTTCTCATCGCAGGTCTATTTCTTCCAGCCCATCGGCACGCTGAAGTCGACGCTTCCGGCAAGCGTCCAGGAGCGCCTGAAGCAGTCCAATTTCAACGACGATATCGACGCGGCGACCACCGTGGATCCGGCGAAGAAGAAGAAGGAGAAGGAGGAGCTGAACAACAGCTGGGTCGGACGCTGGCTGCTGCCGCGCGCGTTCGCGGGCATGCGCAGGCTTGCCGCGGATCCGGCAGCGCTCAACGGCCCGCTCACCGACTGGATTCCGCGCGTGCTGTTCCTGCTGGTGCCGATCTATGCCGGGCTGCTCGCGTTGTTCTATATCCGCCAGCGCAAGACGTTCTTCTACGTCGACCACCTGATCTTCTCGCTCTCGATCCACACTTTCGGCTTCGTGCTGCTGATGCTGGCGGCGGGCGCGGCGCAGATACTCTCCGGCGGCATCGTGGCGGCGGGCATCGCGCTCATCGCCGGCGTCTATACGCTGATCGCGACGCGCAATTTCTATCGCCAGAACTGGTTCTGGACCGCGGTCAAGTTCGTGTTCGTGTCGTTCGTCTATGTGTTCTTCTTCGTGCTGCCCGCGCTCGGCGCCGTGATCGCGCTGAGTTTCTTGAACGTGTAGGGGGTTCACAACAAACCCGTTGTCATCCCCGTACCCTTTATTGTCATTCCCGGCCGAGCGAAGCGAGGGGAAGGGAATCCATTTTCGTGCGACTCGGATGCTCTAACGCGCCAACCCTTGGGTCAAATCGCGCCACTCCGGGTTTTGCTTCTCGATCAACTTGATCTTCCAGGCTCGGTTCCAGCCCTTGATCCGCTTTTCGCACTCTATGGCCTCCCGGATATCGTAGAACTCATCGTACCAAACCAGCATGTGGACGCCATATTTCTTGGTGAACCCTTCCACTGCGCCGCTCTTGTGCTGCCATGTGCGGTTCACGAGATTGTTCGTCACCCCCAGATAGAGCGTTCCGTTGCGCTTGCTTGCCATGAGGTAGACGAAATACGATTTCTGCCTCATCGGGATTCCCTTCCCCTCGCTTCGCTCGGCCGGGAATGACACTGTAGTTTTTAAGCATATGATGCGCAATGCGCGGATTCCCGTCCTTCAAGCGTCCTCAAAGAACGCCTCGGCCGGGGATGACACCGGGTGGGTGGGCGGAGGAGACATGCGCCGTGATCGCGCTGAGTTCTTGAACGTGTAGGGCGGTTCGACATTTCTGCAAAATACAAATAAACGTCATGGCCGGGCTTGTCCCGGCCACCCATAGACGCGGTTTGACCGAGAGTATGGATGGCCGGGACAAGCCCGGCCATGACGATTTTGAGGCAACGAGGCACCCATGTCCGAGACCTTCGACGTCATCGTGATCGGCGGCGGGCCGGGGGGCTATGTCTGCGCCATCCGCGCGGCACAGCTCGGCCTCAAGACCGCGGTGGCGGAGCGCGAGAAGCTCGGCGGCATCTGTCTCAACTGGGGCTGCATCCCGACCAAGGCGCTGCTGCGCTCGTCGGAAATCTTCCATCTGATGCACCGCTTGGGCGAGTTCGGCTTCAGCGCCGACAACATCCGCTTCGATCTCGCGAAGATCGTGGAGCGTTCGCGAAAAGTCTCGCAACAGCTCTCGGGCGGCGTCGCCTTCCTGATGAAGAAGCACAAGATCGCGGTGATCTCCGGCGAAGCGAAGCTCGCCGGCACGGGCAAGATCGCGGTCGGCGACAAGGAGTACGCGGCCAAGAACATCGTGCTCGCCACCGGTGCGCGCGCGCGCACGCTGCCCGGCCTCGAGCCCGACGGAAAGCTGATCTGGACCTATCGCGAGGCCATGGTGCCCGATGCGATGCCGAAATCGCTCTTGGTGGTCGGCTCCGGCGCCATCGGCATCGAGTTCGCGAGTTTCTATTCGACCCTCGGCACCGAAGTGACGGTGGTGGAAATCCTCGACCGCGTGTTGCCGGTGGAAGACGAAGAGATTTCCCAGCTCGCGCAGAAAGCCTTCGTCAAGCAGGGCATGAAAATTCGCACCGCGACGAACGTGGAGAAACTGGAGAAGGCAAACGGCGCCGTCACCGCCACGCTGAAGACGAAAGACGGCAAGACGGAAACGCTAACCGTCGAGCGCGTCATCCTCGCCATGGGCATCGTCGGCAATGTCGAAGGGCTGGACAAGACCGGAGTCCGAATCGAGAAGACGCATGTCGTCGTCGACCAATGGGGCGCGACCGGCGTGCCGGGACTGTGGGCCATCGGCGACCTGGTCGGGCCGCCCTGGCTGGCGCACAAGGCGATGCATGAAGGCGTCATCGTCGCCGAGCGCATCGCGGGCATGAAAGGCACCCATCCGCTCGACACTTCGAACGTACCGGGCTGCACCTATTGCTGGCCGCAGGTGGCATCGGTGGGAATGACGGAGGCGAAGGCCAAGGCTTCGGGCCGCAAGATCAAGGTCGGCCGTTTCCCCTTCATCGGCAACGGCAAGGCCATCGCGCTGGGCGACGCCGAAGGGCTGGTCAAGACCGTGTTCGATGCCGAGACCGGCGAGCTCTTGGGCGCGCACATGATCGGCGCCGAAGTGACCGAACTGATCCAAGGTTACACGATCGCGCGCACGGCCGAACTCACCGACGCCGACCTCGCGCGCACCATCTTCCCGCACCCCACGCTGTCGGAGATGATGCACGAAGCCGTACTCGATGCCGACAAAAAGGCGCTGCATATATAGGCGTGTGCCTGCGCAAGCTCACTGTCACCCCCGGCCGAGCAGCGCGGGTCGCGAGTTTGAAGCCAACGCGGTCACAGAAGCGCGCTGCGAGGGGAAGGGGCCCAGGTGTGCATCAGAAGTCAGAAGCCAGAAATCAGAACTCGGAAATTCTTTTCTGACTTCTGATTTCTGAGTTCTGATTTCCGGCACCTGGGTCCCCTTCCCCTCCCCCGGAACAAGTCCGGGGTCGGCCGGGGATGACAGCAGTATTGTAATCGTGCCGCCATGCGCGCGACCGCGAATTCTGCACTATGCTCCAAGGAACTGCGAAGGGGGCTCCACCATGCGCTTCACGATCGGGCTGATCGCGGCGGTACTGGCCGTTCCGCTGCTGGCGTTCGCCGTTCTCTATATGCGCGATGGCAAGGTGATCGTGCTGCACGACACGGGGCCAAAGAGCTTCGAAGCCTATGTGCACACCGAAGACGGGCCGTATCTCGAGAATACCGACCGGCGCACGGTGAAAGCGGGCGGATGGGATTGGCTGATCTTCTTCCCGAAGATCAAGGGCCCGCTGAGCTTGCGCTGCGTCGACGGCGGCGGCTTGTCGACGATCGCGCTCACGCCGCTGGCGCCGCGCTTCTTCTATGAAAGCGTGACGCTCGACGGCTGCGCGCGCACGGTGCGCAAGCGCGGTTTCGGGGTGTGAGGGATTCTCCGTCCGTTTCGAAACAACGCTGTCACCCCTGGCCGAGCGGCGCGCGTCGCGATGCTCGGGATAGCTGCCCTGTTCTGATCGCGCTGCGAGGGGAAGGAGGCCCAGGGGTCGGAAACCGGAAGACAGAAGTCGGAAGTCGGAATCTTCTTTTTGATTTCTGACTTCCGAGTTCTGTCTTCCGACACCTGGATCCCCTTCCCTCGGCGCGCGGAGGCGCGCGCCTCGCCGGGGATGACATCAAGGTCTTGGATGGAGCGAAGCTTCACATTTGCATTCCCGCGCATTCCCCGCCATCTAGGCGCCCCCGAAGCGAAACCGTCCCCGCGCCCGCGATGCCGCCCCAGCCCGTCACCTATCGCCGCCGCGAATTCGCGTCGTTCGTCAGCGGCCGGTTCCTCGCGACCATGGCGATGCAGGCGCAGTCGGTGGCCATCGGCTGGCAGATCTACGACATCGCGCGCACGCCCTTGGCGCTCGGACTCGTCGGAGCGTGCCAGTTCGTGCCGATGTTCCTGCTGACGCTTCCGGCGGGCGAGATCGCCGACCGCCTGGACCAGCGGCGCGTCTATGCGGCGGCGCTGTTGATGCAGGGCGTGTGCGCGGGGCTGTTCCTGGCGCTTTCGATCTTCGCGCCCGCCGAGGGGTGGGCCTATTACGCGGTGCTGATCCTGTTCGGCGCGGCGCGCGGGTTCGCGGCGCCTTCGGGCAGTTCGCTGCTTGCGTTCCTGGTGCCGCCGGAAAGACTGGCGCGCGCCATTGCCTTCAATTCGTCGGCCTTCACCACCGCGGTGATCGCAGGCCCCGCGCTGGGCGGGCTGCTCTATGGCTTCGGTCCTTACGCGACGTACAGCGTCTGTCTCGCCGGCTTCCTCGCCAGCGCCGTACTGATGGCGGAGCTGGGCGGCCGCAAGCTCGACCGCAGCGCGCAAGGCACCGCCTCCCGCCTCGAACGCGTGATCGAAGGCGTGCGCTTCGTGCGCGAGCGTGGTGTGGTGATGGGCGCGATCTCGCTCGATCTCTTCGCAGTGCTGCTCGGCGGCGCGGTGGCGCTGTTGCCGATTTACGCGCGCGATATTTTGCACATCGGCACCTTCGGGCTCGGCATCCTGCGCAGCGCGCCGGCCTTCGGCGCCGGACTGACGGCGCTCGCGCTGGCGCGCTGGCCGGTGGAACGGCGCACCGGCATGACGATGTTCGCCTGTGTCGCGATCTTCGGGCTCGCCACCATCGCCTTCGGCGTGTCGAAGAGTTTTACGATCTCGCTGATCGCGCTGGCGGTGACCGGCGCGTCGGACATGGTGAGCGTCTATATCCGCAGCGCCCTGATCAATTTCGCCACCCCCGATCCGATGCGCGGGCGCGTCGGCGCGGTCAACATGCTGTTCATCGGCGCGTCGAATGAGCTCGGCGAGTTCGAATCCGGCTTGACCGCGGCGTGGTTCGGCACGGTGCGCGCGGTGGTGATCGGCGGCATCGGCACGCTCATCGTGGTCGGGGCCTGGATAAAGCTGTTCCCCCCGCTCGCGCGCGTCGACCGCATGAGCGATGTGAGGGCGTAATACCCGCCGTCAAGCTTGAGCTGTTACATCCGATTCAAGGATCCACGCGGAGACGCGGAGACCGCGGAATCGAGTTTGTTCTCCGCGACCTCCGCGGCTCCGCGTGGAAATAGCCGGGACAAGCCAGAACAAAATGCATTCTGAGGGAATCGGGATCAGTGTCATTCCCGGCCGAGCGAAGCGAGGGGAAGGGAATCCATTTTCGTCTCGCAGGAAGAAGATGGATTCCCTTCCCTCGCCGCTGCGCGGCTCGCCGGGAATGACACTGAAATTGAATGCACCTGAACATCCGATGCTCTAGCCATGACGACTGGCAAGCGTTGGGGTTCGAACCTTGACCTCACCTTCTCACCGTTCCCGTGATCGAAGCGGAGTCGATGGCGTATTGCGGCAGCACGGCTTCGAGATCCTTTGCCGGGGCGTTGCCCACGATCTGCGGATCGGCGACGCCGAGCGCCCACAGCGTGATGCGATAGCGATGCGTGCCGGTGCCCGACGGCGGACAGGGGCCGTCATAGCGGTCGTCGCCGAAATTGTTCATCACGCCGCGCGCGCCGGCCGGCAGCGCGGCGCCTTGCGCCAGACCCGTGGTCTTCGGCGCAATGCCTTCCACGATCCAATGCGACCACATGTTCGGCGCGACGTCCTGATCGATCATGGTGATCATCAGGCTCTTGGCCGAACTGGGCACGCCCTTCCATGACAGTCGCGGCGAGAGGTTCTGTCCGCCGCAGCGCGGATAGTTGTGGATGAGCGGAATCCTGCCCCCGTCGGTGAAGTCGCTGCTGGAGAGACTCATCGCCGAGGCGGCGCCCGCGGCAAGAACGAAAGCCAAGGCCGCAACCCATATGCGCATGCTGCATCTCCACGGAACGCAGATACACTATTGTCGAGCGGCGTTTCACGGGCAAGACTGCGTCCGCAAAGGGAGCAGCTTCATGTCCTTGAAAGTCATCGGCGCGGGCTTCGGGCGCACCGGCACGCATTCGCTCAAGATCGCGCTCGAGATGCTGGGCTTTTCGCCCTGTTATCATATGATCGAAGTGTTCACCCATCCCGGCCATTCCGAGATCTGGGAGAGGGCCGGCCGCGGCGAGGCGATCGACTGGAACGCGCTGCTCGGCGAATACAAGGCGGCGGTCGACTGGCCGGCGAGCGCCTTCTGGCGGACCCTCGTGAAGCTCTACCCCGATGCCAAGGTCATTCTCACCGAGCGCGACGCCGAGGCCTGGTACAAGAGCATCTCGCAGACCATCTTCGAATTCATGGCGCGCGGCGACGAAGGCATCACAGATCCCGTGCTGCTGGCGCAGCGCAAGATGGGCCGCGTCGTGGTCGCCGAGAACACCTTCGGCAACCGCTTCGACAAGGAGCACGTCATCGCGGTCTACAAGGCCAACAGCGAGGCGGTGAAGCGCGACGTGCCGAAGGACCGGCTCTTGGTGTTCGATGCGCCGGACGGCTGGGGACCATTGTGCAAATTTCTGAACGTCCCGGTGCCGGACGCGCCCTATCCGCTCACCAACACGACGGAAGAATTCCGCGCCCGGGCGACCGCGCGCGGTGCGTCTGCGACGAAGGAGTAGCGGAGGAAAGTTCACCTCACACCGGCGCGTGGTCGGGGATCTCGGCCGGCTTGTGCAGCGCGTTGCGGACATAGAGTACCTTCACCGCGGTGAAGATCGCCGCGACGATCGGCGCCGCGAGCACGACTCCCATGAATCCGAACAGAAGCTGCGAGATGAAGATGCCGATCAGCACCATCGCCGGCGGCAGGCGCACGAAATAGCGGTGCAGCAGCGGCGCGCAGAGATAGCCCTCGATCATGTGGACGCCGAGATAAAGCACCCCCGCCCACAGCGCGAGATCGACGCCTTTGGTCAGCGCCACCAGCAGCGCGGGGATCGCGCCGATGAAGGGGCCGAGATAGGGCACCGCTTCCGCCAATCCCGCGATCAGCGCCAGCGCGATCGGGCTCGGCACGCCCAGCAGCCAGAGCGCGGCATAGGTGAGCACGCCCACGATCACCATCAGGATGAACTGGCCCACCATCCACAGCCTGAGCGACGTGCCGATCAGGTCGAGCGCCTCGATGCCCTTGGCCTGCAGGCGCCGCGGGAACAGCATCGCCACGCCGTCGCGATACATGGCCGGTTGGGCGGCGAGATAGATGGCGGCGATGGCGATGACGATGAGAATCTCCGCCGCGGCGATGCCCGACATCAGGACCGACGGGATCTCCTCGGTGATCGCCATGCCGCTGCGGCCGAGCGAGGAGATGTCGATGCCATTGGACTTCAGGTCCGCCTCCAGCGTGGCCAGGCCGCTGCGTGCCTGGCGCAGCACGTCGTTCATCTGTCCCGCGATCGCATAGCCGAAAAGATAGAACGTCACGCCGACGATCAGGACGACGAACAGCACCGAGATCGCGAGCGCCGCCGCGCGGGGGATCGCGACGATGCGGCAGATCAGCCGCGTCATCGTGCGAAGCAGCAGCGAGAGCAGGATCGCGGCGAAGGCGATGAGAATCGCCTGGCGCAGATACCACAGAAGAAAGAACGCCGTGGCGGTGCCGAGCCAGATCGCGGCGGTCTTGAGGACGACAAAAGGGCTTTGGGGCGTGGGAAGGGAACTTTGCGGGACGGACATGGAAATGGAACGCGGAAGCCAAGTCTTCTACGCCTTTCGGCGACCATGGCTTAAGATTTGGCACACCTTGCCAACACACGGTATTTGACTTATATGTCAATTCGGACTTTGATCGGTCATAACGTCTCAGTCGGAATGCTCTTTCCGGTCGTCCCGAGGGCGCCTGGAAGCGCTCGCCGGAGAGCCATGTTCGTAACAGAGGAACTTTGGGCCGTTCTCAATTCTCCAGAACGCGATGAACGGTGGGAGCAGCGCGTTGGCCAATTGCAGGCAGATTTGGAGTACTTCGTTGAAGGTCGAGCGATCGACCCCAAGTATCTTTTTCGACTGTATCCGGCCTCAGACGCTGTCTGGGAAATCAGAAGCGCGCGAACAGATCCGTCCATTCGCGTCCTTGGGTTGTTTGCGGAAAAGGATGTCTTTATCGCGACGAATTTCGCCCTTAGAGAGACTCTTGGGGATGGGAAACCAGAGCTTGGCGAGACGTCAAAGTCTTGGCGAGGACTCGATGGGGCCATCTGTTCCACACGCATCTGCCACTCGACCACGCAAACATTCACGACTTGGTATCAGGAGCCTTAGATGGTCGCTACTTTAG
>Ga0335083_10007082_pt1 | contig 13874 bp, 12 predicted proteins | sample Lox_Sample_42_FD_206716 | JGI IMG/M metagenome (GOLD analysis project Ga0335083, IMG submission 206716) | Soil microbial communities from Loxahatchee National Wildlife Refuge, Florida, United States - Lox_Sample_4.2 | ecosystem: Environmental > Terrestrial > Soil > Wetlands | place: USA...
ACCACGGTTATGCCTGGGTCTGGAACAACGGCGGCACCTCGGGTCTGCCCTCGGCCAGCTACCCGAACAACTACGGTTATAGCAATGTGCTCTCGAATCCGGCCTACACGCTCTTCAAGTCCAACTGGGCGTGGGCGAACAAACTGGATGAGAAGCAATACGCGTTCAAAGTCGACATGCACGCCAAGGCCGGCATCATCGATCTGACGGGCGGTGCTCGCTACCAGGACCGTGAGGTGAACTACGTCCACGGCCGCTACCTCGAGGACGGTGTCGATCCTTACGGCATCGGTGGAGTAGGGGCCGGCACGGCGGCGGGCAACTGCTGCATCAGCCCGCAATCCGGCACCTGGCTGTATTACCAGGACCCCGGCTACGCGGCCATTCCGTATTCGACGCCGCAGACCAATCCGAATCTGCTGCTGACCTACAACAACTTCGCCAACGGTCCCATCGCGGTCAAGAACCCCTATACGGGCGGGATGACCAATCCCTCCACCTACCTCAACACCGTATGGGCGCAGGCAGGTGTGCCGAACGGGACCGAGAAGTTCTTCGTCGATCCGTTGAATTCATACGACGTGACCGAGAAGTCCACCGCGGTGTTCATCATGGGCGATGCCGGTGGCGAGAACTACCACGCCAACTTCGGCCTGCGCGTCGTCCGGACGCAGCTGACGGTTGACGGTGCCCAGACCAATCCGAATGGTTCGACGTTCGTCGGCACGGCGTCCTGGAACGGCGTCAACGCCAACGACGTGCCGTTCGAAAGCAGCCGCACTTACACCGACGTGCTGCCCTCCCTGAACTTCGTGCTGGATGCCACGGACACCCAGAAGCTGCGTTTCGGCGCCGCGCGTGTCATGGCTCCGCAGAATCTTCAGCAGCTGGGTGCCGGTCTGCAGTACGGGTTCACCCGTGCCGCGCCGGGAGAGTGCAGCGGGGGTGCCGCGGTCTGCTTCAAGTTCGACGGTGGCAACTCGGGCAACTCCAAGCTCGATCCGTTCCGCGCCTCGCAGTTCAACTTGTCCTGGGAAGATTACTTCGCCGAGGGTGGCCTGATCAGCGTCGGCTACTTCTACAAGGCGGTCGACAATTTCGTCACCACGGCAAACGTGCCCACGCTGGTCGCGGACGGCACGGGTGGTACGGTCGCCAACGTGTCCACGCTGGTGAATGGCGGCACGGGCACGATCAAGGGACTGGAGCTTGGCGGGCAGTATGCCTTCGGCAGTGGATTTGGCATCCAGGCCAACTACACGCGCGCGGATTCCGATTCCACCCAGACGAGCTCGTTTGCCGGCCACCTGCCCATCCCGGGGGTGTCGAAGAACGCGGTGAATGTCATCGGCTACTACGAGCGAGGCGGCTTCTCCGGCCGACTGGCGTACGCCTGGCGCAGCACCGCGGTGAATTCCTCGGGTGTGGGCTCATCGTTCGCATTCCAGGACATCGCTGGCAATTCGAAGGTATACACGGTGTACTCGGCGCCGTACGGGCAGCTCGACGGTCAGCTGGGATACGACCTGAATCGTCATTTCGGGGTGGTCCTGTCGGTGGTCAATCTGACCAACGAGAAGCAGCACACCTATCTGCAGTGGCCGAACGAACCGTTTACGTACGACGATACGGGTCGGCGGTTCTTCTTCGGCTTCAAGGGCCGGCTGTAAGTCCGGGTCCTGGCGAGGGCCGCAGACCCTCGCCAGGACTGCACCCGGAGGTAGCGGGGTAGACGCCACGGAGGCGCCACTGCGCGGTTCGCAATAAAGCGCCGCCGGGGTGCCGCTGGTCATCGTCGGCAATCCGTGCGACTCGAAAACGAAGTGCAGTATGTCGGACCCACAGCAGATCCCGTCCACCCCCCGATCCGCGCGCCCCGGATCGGGAGACAACCCGCGCATCCGCAGCATCGCGATCGTCGGTGGGGGTACCGCTGGGTGGCTTGCAGCCAGCATGCTGGCGCGCGCGCTGCCGGGCACCGGCATGGCCATTACCGTGGTCGAGTCGCCCGAGATCGGTACGGTCGGAGTGGGAGAGGCCACCATTCCCCCCATCATCGATCTGCTGCGGTACTTGAGCATCAGTGAGTCGGATTTCATCCGGCACACGAATGCCACCTACAAGCTGGGCATCCAGTTCACCGACTGGTCCCGACCCGGACACACCTACTGGCATCCCTTCGGCACGTTCGGAGCGCCGATCAATCGCAGGCCCTTCTTCCATGCCTGGCAGCGGGCGCGGCGCGACGGTCTGGCGCCTCGCTTCAATGACTTCAGTCTGTGCGCGGCACTCGGGGATGCGGGCCGGTTCCGCCAACCCGACGGCAACCCGGACAGTCCGTCGGGGGGGCTGCGCTATGCACTGCATTTTGATGCCACCCTGGTGGCGAAATACCTGCGCGGCTACGCGGAACGTCTCGGCGTTATCCGCATCGAGAATACTGTTGCCGACGCCACGCGGCGGCCGAACGGGTTCATCGACGAACTGCAGTTTGCCGATGGCAGCCGTTTGCACGCGGACCTGTACATCGACTGCAGTGGTTTTCGCGGCGTACTGATCGAGAAGATTCTCGGCAGTGGGTATCTGGACTGGAGCGGCATGCTGCCGTGCGATCGGGCGGTGGCATTTCCCACCGCAGTGCAATTGCCGCGTGCTCCCTTCACTCGCTCGCTCGCCCGGCCGGCAGGCTGGCAATGGCGCATCCCGCTGCAGCATCGGGTCGGCAACGGTTACGTGTACTGCAGCACTCACTGCACCGACGAGCAGGCGCTGGCCGATCTGCTGGGCGTCACGGGCGCCCGGCCACTCGCCGAACCGCGATTTCTGCGCTTCGTGACCGGCAGGCGCAAGCTCTACTGGAATGCCAACTGCGTGGCGCTGGGACTGGCTTCCGGGTTTCTCGAGCCGCTGGAGTCAACCAGCATCCACCTCGTGACCAGCGGACTGTTTCATCTGCTCGAGCATTTTCCCGATCGGCATTTCGATCGGACCAACATCGATTCGTACAACGGCGAGCTGAGCGAGGAGTGCGAGCGGATCAGGGATTTCATCGTCCTGCACTATTGTCTCGCCGCACGCGAGGATACCCCGCTGTGGCGTTACTGCCGGTCGATGGAGATTCCGGACAGCCTGCGCGCGCGCATCGAGATGTACCGGGCCACGGGGCGAATTCGCCCCCGCCGCGGTGAACTGTTCACCGACCTCAGCTGGTTCTACATCTTTGAAGGTCTGGGCGTACAGCCGGACAGTTACGACCCGCTGCTGGATGTGGTTCCCGCCGGCAAATTCGCCGAGATGCTGTCCACGATCTCCGCGGCCAACGCCGCGCTCGTGAAATCGACTCCCACGCACGACAGTTACTTCGCGGCAAATCCCGCAAGCGGCGCCCACGCGACCGCAGCGTCATGAAGCGTGATGAGCCAGTTCTGGCAGGGGTTGAGCTGGGTGGAACGAAATGCGTTTGCCTGATGGGCACGGGCCCGGGTGACATCCGGGAGCAGACCACGCTGGCCACCGGTACCGACCCGCAGGCGACTCTCGAGCGCATCGACCGGATCCTGAAGGGTTGGCAGGACGTGCACGGCCCCGCCCAGGCACTCGGCATCGCCTCATTCGGTCCACTCAATCTGACCCGCGGCTCGCCGGGTTACGGATGCATCACCTCCACGGTCAAGCCCGGCTGGTCGCAGACCGATGTCCTGGGGCGACTGGCCGGCGGCCGGGTGGCCCGGGTTGGATTCGACACCGACGTGAACGGGGCTGCACTGGCGGAGCAACGCTGGGGAGCGGCCCGTGGCCTCGGTGATTTCGCCTACGTGACGGTCGGCACGGGTGTGGGCGTGGGACTCGTCGTGCGCGCAAGGCCGGTGGTCGGACTCCATCACACCGAGCTCGGCCACATCCGCGTGGCCCGACTTCCGGGAGATGACTGGCCGGGAATCTGCCGGTATCACCTGGACTGCGTGGAGGGGCTGGCCTCGGGTCCCGCAATTGCGGCACGTACCGGCTTGCCCCCAGCGCAGATTCCCTCCGACAGCCCTGCATGGGACCTTGCCGCGCACGCACTCGCGCAGCTGCTGCACACCGTGGTCCTTGCAACAGCTCCGCGGCGCATTCTGGTCGGGGGTGGTGTGATGGAGGCGCGGCCAGAGCTGCTGAGCCGGATTCGCACCAGGTTGCGCGCAAGTCTGAATGGCTACCTCGGACTGGACGAGGTAACCGAGGGCATCGACCGCTACGTCGTGCCTCCAGGGCTTGGGCCCCAGGCCGGCCCGCTCGGTGCGCTGGCCCTGGCGGCCGATGCCTGGTCGTCCGCCGACTCGCAGCAGCGGAAGCCGCCGGATGCGTAAGTCCGGCAGCGCAGGTTGGTCGGTGTCCACCGGTCGTACCAATGGACCGGAACTCTCCGGGACCAACCTCGAGCGCGCGGGCGATCACAATCAACGCGTGACACTGCACGCCATACGTGTCAACGGCCCGGTCATCCGCGCAGATCTCGCCGCCATGACCGGGCTGACGCACGCTGGCATCGCCAACATCACCAAGCGGCTGATCCGGGAGGGACTGATACTCGAGGCGGGCCGGGTGCGCGGGGCGCGTGGCCAGCCGGCGACCCGTCTGGTGATCAATCCCGACAGGTGCTTCTCCATCGGCCTGAACGTGGATCGGGACCACATCACGCTGGTGCTGCTCGACTTCCTGGGCAAGGTGCGCGCGCGCTCGGCTCGCGAGATCGCCTTCGCACAGCCGGCCACGGTGCGCACGTTCTACCAGAGGTCGGTGGGTCAGCTGCTGGCGAAGGCGCGGGTCTCGCGCGAGCGCCTGATCGGTGTGGGGGTCGCCTTCCCGGACGATATCTCCCGCGCGCATCTGCCGGCTCAGCCGGGCGATTATGCGGCGTGGGCCTCCATCAGGGTGGATGAGCTGATCCGGGATGTCCTCAACGTGCCGGTTTTCGTGGAGAACGATGCGGCTGCGGCGGCGATCGGTGAAATGCAGTTTGGCGCCGGACAGCAGTACCGCAGCTTCTTCTACCTGCTGGTCACGGCAGCTCTCGGTGGCGGCCTCGTGGTCGATGGCAGTTACTATCGCGGGGCCAGTGGCCGCAGCGGGGAGATCGGCTGGTTGCGCGCACTGGATTCCTCGGGCGCGGACACACAACTGCAGAACATCGTTTCATTGTCAGCGTTGTACCAGCGCCTGGCCGACCACGGATTCACGGTCGCCTCGCCGCGGGGCCTGAACCGGCTCGAACCCGGTGCCCGCTGCATCGTTGACCAATGGGTGCGGGAATCCACCGATGCGCTCGTCAACTCCTTCCTCGCGGTCAACTGTTTGATCAATCCCGAGGCGATTCTCATTGGCGGGCGGCTGCCGGCAGCGCTGGTGGATCAGCTTGCCGCCTCCCTGAACGACACGCTGGCGCGCTTCAACGTGCAGTTGCCGGCCGTGGCGCCGGTCGCACGTGCCGCGATGTCTGACGATGCGCCGGCGGTCGGAGCTGCGATCCTGCCCTTCAGCGACCGATTCCTGCCGACCCGTTCCGCGCTGATGAAGACCGGTGGAGCACTATGACGGCCGAAAAAGCAATGACCCCGGGCACGGGCAGCGACAAAGGCGCGTTCGCTTCCGTGACGACACTATTCTTCGCCTGGGGCTTCATCACGGTAACCGTCGATCCCCTGATCGCCGCGCTCAAGACCATCTTCAGTCTTTCGTACGCCGAGGTGATGCTCACTCAATTCGCCTTCTTCATGGCGTACGGTATCGTATCCCTGCCGGCCGCAGGTCTCATCGCCCGGCTGGGCTACGTCCGCTCGATTGTCGGCGCGCTCGCCATCATGGCAGTCGGCTGTCTGTGCGTCCCACTGGCCGCGAAACTCAACACCTTCGAGGTCGTGCTCGTCGCTCTGTTCATCATCGCGAGCGGCATCACGATACTGCAGGTCGCTGCCAATCCCCTGGCCGCCTCCCTGGGCGATCCGGCACGCTCGCACCTGCGGCTGACTCTGGCCCAGGCGTTCAACTCGCTCGGAACGGCCCTGGCCCCCTATCTCGCATCCTCCGTGATACTCAGTGGTGCCTTGTTTGCCACCCGCGGCGGCTCCCCGGTCACACAGGCACAGCGCATTCAGTCGCTGCATCACATCAGCCTGGCGTTCATGGGTGTCGCCGCACTGATCGTGTGTCTGGCCCTGTTCATCTGGGGCGTGCGCAGACAATTTCAGGGTGCCCGCTTCGTGAGTGAAGGCGGTGGGGCTGCCGGCGTGGCCAGCGCGCTGCGCTCCAGATGGGCCCTGCTCGGAGCGGCAGCCATATTCCTCTATGTCGGGGCCGAGGTGTCGATCGGCAGCGCGATGACGAACCTGCTGCATCAGAACGACGTCCTCGGTGTAACGCTGCAGCAGGGCGGTAAGCTCGTCAGCCTGTACTGGGGCGGCGCGATGATCGGGCGCTTTGTGGGCAGCGCGCTTCTGGTCAGATTTCGTGCCGCCGTGCTGCTTGCCTGCGCAGCCGCGGTGGCGGCGGCCCTGTGCCTCACCGTCGGTCAGGCGCCAGGGACCCTCGCGGGCTGGGCGGCACTGTCGATCGGGCTCTTCAATTCGATCATGTTTCCGGTGATCTTCACGCTGACGCTCGAGCGCTCGAGTGCCTCCAGCGCCGCCACCTCCGGTCTGCTGTGCCTCGCGATCACCGGTGGAGCCGTGCTGCCGCTGCTCTTCGGACGAATCGCCGATCTGAGTGGGATCAGAAGCGCCTACTTCGTGCCCCTCGTTGCCTACGCGTGCATCAGCGGTTTCGCTCTCATGGCGGCGAGGGCGCCGGCTCGCGAACCGAAGCGGCCGCAGTTGTCGCACTGACCCCGATCCGCCTCAGCGGGCGCGGGCTACTTCGATCTGCGACGCCGTGCGGGCTCATTGCCCGCATCTGGACGCATGAAATCGACAATGAAGTGCTCACCATCGAATTTGACCAGCTTCCCCAGCAGATCAGGGCGGACATGAAAGGTTCGGCCGCCGTTCTTGGTCGTGGGAGCCGCGATGACCACCATCCGTATCGGCAATTCGCCGTCGCGCGCCAGGCTGAGGTGTTCGACCAGGAGTTGGTTGTCCCTGGAACTGGCTGTCTCGCTGGAAAGCCGGGTTTCGTACCGCAGCACGCCCTGGGCCGGATGCTTGAAATTCGTACTGGAGCACGTCAGGACCAGTGCGCCGTCGGAGGCGATCGCCGAAAGGCTCGAAAATCGATTGCTGGGCTTGGCCCCAAATCGATCGAACGCAGTGGTGAGGCTGAGGTTCATGGAAACAGGCTCCTGATGTCGCCGGGTGCCGACGCGGGTTTCGCGCCACACTCCTGGCCCCACAGTGCTCGTTACTTCGGACGGACGCAAGCTGCGGCCGGTTCGATGGCTCGCCGGCAAGAGTGCCGGATCGAGAGAAATGCGCGCAATCCGGCCGAAACTTCTGTATCGTCGATGCTGGCTCGTGACCTTTCGGCTTGTCTGCCGTGGTGTCCGTGCGCTGTCTCGGCGCTTTCGCCAAACACGGAACTGTGGAGAACGTGGCTCTGATCATGGATCGGGACACCGGGCGGCCGCGTGGCTTCGGCTGCGTCGAGATGTCCAGCGCCGACGCCTCCCGTGCCATGCAGGCGCGCAATACTTTACCGTCATGACCTCGATCCCTGTCGATCTCATCAAGTCCCACGCCGAGCGCATTGCACAGGAACAGCTGGAGCGCGAAAGGAGGCGCAGCTCGGGACTGGCCGAGCAGCGTTCGGAACACAATCCGCCGGAGCTGCGAATTCGCGTCTGGGAGCAGATGCACGGACTGCGCATGCCCTCGGACCCGGAGCATCCCGTGCTGGATGTGATTGCCCTCGGCACGCGCCTTACGCTCGCGGAAGTACAGCACGAGCAAAGTGTGCGAGCGGGGCGGTCCGGGGCAGACTAGATTTCCACGCGACGTCGGTGTGCGTCCTTCCTGTTGAATACGCTCGGCAGGAGTTCGGTGCCCAGCCCGGCGCCCTCCATCGGGCGGATAAATCCGTTGACGACTTCAGGGACGACCGACACCAGCTCGCGGTAGTACCCGGTATAGAACGCCCGGACGCTCTCCTGGATGAGCGTGTTCGGCTGGCTGAAGGCCATGTGTATTGCCGCCGCATAGCTGACCGGACCGATGCAGTCGTGCGCGGCGAACGGCCGGTGATAGGTGGCCGCCATGCTCGCGATTTTCCGGCCTTCGGTGAGTCCGCCGGCCCACGACAGATCCACCATGACGACGCTCATGGCATCGCGGTCGAGAAATTCCTTGAAGGGCCAGCGGCTGCCCAGCGTTTCGCTCGCACACACCCAGACGTCGGTGGACCGCGCGTACTCGGCGAGCGCCTGGGGGGAATTCATGATGATGGGATCCTCGTACCACATCGGCTTGAACGCCTCGAGTTCCCGGGCAATCCTGCGCGCCGTCGGCAGATTCCACAGGCTGTGGAACTCGACCATGATCCCGATCCGGTCACCGACCGCCTTGCGGATCTTCTCGAACGGCTCAAGACACGTGCGCAGCTGCTCGCTCGTGATATAGCGGCCGCCGGTCTCCCGTGCCGCGACATCGAACGGCCAGATCTTCATGGCGGTGATGCCGCTGTCGAGCAGACTTTCGGCGAGCGCGTCCGCCCTGTTCATGAACGCGTCGAGGTCCTCATACGGCCCGGCTGTGTCACTCGTCTTCCAGTTCGCGAGCGCGCGGAAGTCGCCCGAACGCACGTACTTGTATCCCGCACAGGTGTTGTAGACCGGGAGGCGATCGAAACACGTACCGCCGAGCAGCTGGTGGACGGGTTGTCCGCAGTGTTTGCCGAAGAGATCCCATAGCGCGATGTCGATTGCGGAGGCTGCCCGATACTCGACACCGGTGGAGGACTGGGCGACCGGCAGCATCGTCATGACCGCGTTGAGGTGCTCGATGCGCAGGGGATCTGCTCCCAGCAGGCGTGGCGCGAGCGTTTCGTGGATGTGCGCTTCAACGGCGCGCGCGCCGTAGAAGGTCTCACCGATCCCAACGTGGCCGGCGTCCGTGTGGACCCGGACCCAAAGCAGGTTCGGGAACTCATCGAGCAGGAGCGTCTCGATCGCGGTGATTTTCACCCTTGGCCGCCTCTTGAAGTCGTGGATTTCACTCCACCAGGAGGGTTGCCCGCAGGTTGCGGCTGCCACCCGGCGCAGGATAGCATCATACTCGTGGAACGGGCGTCCCGCATCGTGGGACCGCTGGGTCGAAGGGGTCGGTTGCATGAAGACAAACGGGGTGGCCAGTGCCCGGTCCGGGGCGCAGAGCGCCGACTGCGAATATGTCATCGTCGGCGCGGGAAGCGCCGGGTGCGTGGCCGCCTGGCGACTGCTGACCGAGACCGATGCGCGCGTGGTCCTGCTGGAGGCCGGCAGCGACTACACCAGCCCCTACCTCAAGCTCAGCCCCGGTTACTCGAGGTTGGTTCCCAAGGGGATTCACTGCACCCTTCACCAGACCGTCCCGCAAGTACACGCGGGCAACCGGGTGCTGGAAATCGCCACCGGCCGTGTCGTCGGTGGGGGCAGCAGCGTCAACGCCCAGGTCTACATGCGCGGCTACCGCGCCGACTACGATCAATGGGGACAGTCGGCCGGCAGTGACCACTGGAACTGGTCGGCCCTGCTGCCGCATTTCCGCCGGCTCGAGGGCAACCAGAAGTTCGCTGGCGAATTTCACGGCAGTGCAGGCCCGCTGATCGTCGCCGATCCCGGATTCTTCTGCGAGTACAGCCGTCTGTTCGTCAAGGCCGCACAGGCGCTGGGTCTGCCATTCACCGCAGATTTCAACGTCGGTGCCCCCGTGGGGACAGGATTCCTGCAGTTCACCGCGAGCGACGGTCGGCGATGCAGCGCGGCGGAAGCTTTCCTCGGACGGGTCCGGTCGAATTCCCGACTCCGCGTCGTCACGCGCGCGCAGGTCAACCGCATCGTGTTCGAGAATCAACGCGCCGTCGGCGTTGAATACGTTCAGGGTGGCCAGAAGCACCTGGTGAGGTGCGGTGGCGAAGTCCTGCTGGCGGCCGGGGCCCTGGCATCTCCGCACGTGCTGATGCTGTCGGGCATTGGGCCCGCCGGGTTGCTGCGGCGGTTCGACATCCCGGTGCTCGTGGATCTGCCGGGTGTGGGCCGGAATCTACACGATCACGCCGGCTCGCCGCTCGTGCTCGCCGGAAACTCGCGCGGCTACGGCTACTTCCGTCAGGATCGGGGCTGGAGGCTGGTCTGGAACCTGCTGGAGTACGCGCTCTTCCGCAGGGGCCGGCTGACCACCGTTGGCGGCGAAGCGACGTCTTTCCATGCCACGAGTGAATCGTCGGTTCCCTCGGTGCAGATCTATTGCGTCCCGATGATCGCCTATGCCAACACGGGCGCCGACGCGGTACCCGCGGTCGATGGGATCAAACTTCATGTCACGCTGCTGCGGCCGCATTCACGCGGGTCGTTGTCCCGCTGGTCGATCCCAATTATCTGGGTGACGGCCGGGATCTGCACAACCTGATCGAGGGCATGAAGATCGCGCGGGAGCTTGCGGCGACGGCGCCGCTGAGCCAGGGTCTGACGGGAGAGTTGTTGCCTGGTGCTGCCGTTTGCGACGACAAGGCGATTGCCGACTACATCCGCTCGACTGTGCGCACCGACTGGCATCCGGTCGGGACCTGCAGGATGGGGCGCGATGACGACCCCATGACGGTCGTGAGCGATGAACTCGCGGTGCGCGGTGTAGGGGGTCTGAGGATCATCGATGCCTCCGTCATGCCCAACATCGTCAGTGCGAACACGAACGCGCCGACCATGGCGCTGGCCGATCGGGGCTTGTCACTGCTGCTCGCACGGCGCATCGCGGTCCCATAGGATGGGATGATCAACTCGGAGATTGGAATCGGCTGCGCCACCGCGATAGTATCGATTGCCGGTCGCTGGCCGGGCTGGAAGCGCCAGTGCGTCGCGCTTGCAGTCGGAACCACCGACCCGCGGAAAAGCTGTACATGAGCTCGCCAATCGACACGCCCGGTTCCAGGACCGGTGGATGGGCACCGGACCTGCCACTCACCGTCCCGGCCCCGCTGCTGTGGCCGCCGCAGCCGCTGGCGCTGCTCAGGTACCTGTTCGGGTTTCCGGGACTGTTCTTTCCGTGGCTGGCGTTGTACGCCGGGATCGCCGTGGGTCTGTGGAAGATCCTGCAGGCGACCGGAGCTGATCTGACTCACCTGTCCGTGGGCTTGTTCATACTGCTCCTCGCGTGCAACGAAGTGATCGCCATCAGCTTCTATGGAGCATGGCATTACGTGCTCTACGGGCGCCGATTCCAGGGGATCCAGTTCAAGTACAACTCGAGCTGGCCGCGGGAGCAGAGCCATCTGTTCCTGTTCGGCAAGCCGCAGGTGAGCAACATCTTCTGGAGCCTCGTCTCGGGCGTGCCGATCTGGACGGCCTACCTCGTCCTCACGCTCTGGGCGCAGGCGACGGGAATCATCCGGGTGACGAGCTGGTCCGAAGCGCCGGTGTACTGCTCGATATTGATGTTCGGCCTCGTCTTCTGGCATGCGGTGCACTTTTACATGACACACCGGCTGCTCCACTGGCAGCGGCTCTACGATGCAGTCCACTACCTGCATCACGCGAACGTGAATCCGGGCCCCTGGACCGGGCTGGCCATGCATCCGGTCGAGCACCTGTTCTATTTCTCCGGCGTGCTGCTGCTGTGGGTGCTCCCGGCCACACCCATCCATGTCATCTACTTCGTGACGGTCGTGGGCCTCGCGCCGGCCGAAGGCCATTGCGGTTTCGGCAAGGTCGTTGTCGGCGGCCGCCACTTCACCACCGACAATTACTATCACTACCTGCACCACAAGTTCTTCAGGGTGAACTTCGGCGATTCCCTGCTGATTCCGGTGGACAGGCTGTTCGGTACTTTCCACGACGGCGTTCGCAGAGTGTCCCGCAAGGACAGCGGCTGAGGGCGCGGGGATTCGGGTCGGTGTCTGTTCCACAATCAGAATGAGGGGACCACGGTGAGCAAAGCAGTCGCGAATGGGGTATCCAGGAACGGACTCGATCTGTCCGGCAAGCATGCCCTGGTCACCGGCGGTGGAACCGGCCTGGGTCGCCAGATGGCAGAAGCGCTGGCGGAGGCAGGGGCGCGCGTGACGATCTGTGGTCGCCGCGAGGCGCCACTGAAGGCGGCAGCAGCGGCAGCCACTGCTGCTGGCCGCGACTTCCGCTGGACCGTTACCGACGTCACGAGCCCGGCGGATCGGCGCAAGCTGTTCGACTCCGTCAAGGACGTCGACATCTTGGTGAACAACGCGGCGCTGGGCGAGCGCAAGCCCTGGCTCACGGTCACGATCGACGAGTGGCGCGCCATCATGAATCTGAACCTCGAGGCGCCGTTCGCGCTCTCGCAGCTGTTCGTGCCCCCCATGGTCGAGAAGAAGTGGGGCAGGGTCATCAACATCGCCTCGATCTACGGGCTCATCGTGGGAGACCCGGCGCTCTACGGAGACTGGGGCGTGGACCTGCCTTCGTATGTGGCGAGCAAGCACGGACTGATCGGTCTGACCAAGCATCTGGCGGTCATGCTGGGCAATACGGGCGTTACCGTGAATGCACTGTGTCCCGGGATGTTCCCCAACACCGAGCAGAATGCCGCCAACGCTGCCAGCCTGGTGACCGGCGTAGCTGCCCGTACCCCCGTAAAACGCGTCGGAAACGATACCGACCTGCGTGCCGCGATCGTGTATCTGGCATCGCCCGGGTCCTCGTTCTACACCGGCCAGTCCATGGTGGTCGACGGCGGTTGGACAATCTGGTAGCCGCGACGCAAGAAGACTGAAGATGCAAGAGAAGGATTCGGGCGCGAACGTGCCGATGGCGTTCGGCGACATCTCCCAGCTCGGCCCCGTTGAACTGGGTCCGCCGCCCCGAACGAAATTCGGTCGCTGGGCCAGGGTCCGCCAGGTGGATCTGTCGAGCTTGCCGCCGGTCAAGACCTGGGAGTGCCTCAGGACGGCCGAGCCCATTACGATCGACGGGCGTCCGGATGAGCCCGTGTGGAAACGCGCGAAATGGTCCGAGCCGTTCGGCATGATGCACGATGGCAGTGCCACTCCGCTCGACACGCGGGTCGCGTTCCTCTGGGACGACCAGTATCTCTATGCCGCCTACAAGGTCGAGGACCCGGATATCCGCGCGACCATGACCGGCTTCAACGATCACGTCTACTTCAACGACGAGGACGTGGAACTGTTCTTCGAAGGCCACGGCTACTACTACGAGCTGGGGTTGAATGCCCTCAATACCAGCTATCAGATTCGCTGGACGTGGATTGAACCCCTGGTCAGGGAACAGCGTTTTGCCGAGCTCGAGGAGCTCTTCAAGGCCCCCGACGTGCTCTACTACGTGGCGCGGGAAGGGGAGCAGATCGGCCGGCACGCGGATCTGAACTACCAGATGCCCGGTTGTAAACACGCCGTGTTCATCGATGGCTCGATCAACTGCCCGGATGTGAAGGATCGCGGCTGGACCGTGGAAATCGCCCTGCCGTGGGACGGACTCAGGCAGATCGCCGGCGGCCGGACGGTGCCACCGAAGCCAGGTGACTCCTTCCGCATGACAGCCTACCGCTGCCATCACGACCGCAAGACACGAACCGCCAGGGGCTGGACGTGGAGCGTCATGGGAAATGACAACATCCACATCCCGGAGCGCTGGAATCACATCGTATTCGTGGACCGCAACGCCTGATTCGAGGGCCGCGATACCCGATCGAGAGTCACCATCGGACCACGATCAGCTGGAGGCA